>JACCEC010927860.1_pt1 | contig 68043 bp, 66 predicted proteins | sample 7450121 | NCBI WGS metagenome assembly JACCEC01 (sample SAMN15323455, study PRJNA562643) | freshwater metagenome | isolation source: river surface water | place: USA:Blue River Watershed | collected 2017-08-18
GCCGCTGATCACGGGCCTCTGAGCCGGTGCGTATGCGAAGCAGCCGCAACAGGGCACGCACAAACAAGTTCATGAACCAGATGAGCGGTCCGGCGATGATCATCAGCGGCTTGATGAGGAACGAAGCCGGCAGGGCAATGCGCTCCGGGTAGGTCGCGCCGATCACCTTGGGGGTGATCTCGGCAAACACGATCAGCAGGAAGGCGACGATGCCAGTCGCGATAGTGATGACCTTCTCGTCATTTCCGAATGCCGAAATGGCAAGCGAAGTGACAAGCGCGGTAATCAGCGAGTTGACGACCGTGCTGCCGATCAGGATCAGCGACAGCATGCGGTCGGTGTGGTCGAGCAGCCATAGGGTGATCAGTGCCAGCTTGGAACCACGGCGGGCCAGATGCTTGATGCGATGGCGGTTCAGCGCAAGCAGCGCTGTTTCGGAAATGGAAAAAAATGCCGAGGTGCAGGTCAGGGCGACCAGTGAGACGATTTGCACCCACAAGGGTACGGAATCCATGGAAATCCAGTAATGAAGAGCTCAGAAAGATTATAAAGGCATCTCGTTCAAGGCCTGTGCGAGCCAGCAAACTGCTATTACCAGTTCAGAAAAACACACGCCACCCTCAACCGTCCACTGCTCCGCTCACCTGCGCCTCGGCCTCTTGCTCCATGTATACCCAATCGACAATCTCTTCGCTCGGGCAGTACCCAGATACCAGCTTTTCCATCATCAGCCGAATGACACCGACATCGTTGACGCTCAGGGCAATAGCCAATGCATCCAGCTTGCCTTCCAACTCCTCCCAGCGAATGAATTCCTCATGTGCCTTCATGATTCTTGGGTGGGACGTTGGCTTGGGGTCATCACCGATCAGCAACTCTTCGTAAAGCTTCTCTCCGGGTCGCAAACCAGTGATCTCGATTTCGATATCACCGTCGCGATTGTCCTGATCTTTTATAGTCAATCCTGAGAGTTCGATCATCCTTCGTGCCAGATCCAATATCTTGACCGACTGCCCCATATCGAGAACAAACACATCCCCGCCTTTCGCCATGGCTCCGGCCTGAATGACAAGTTGGGATGCTTCAGGAATGGTCATGAAGTAGCGAGTTATTTCCGGATGCGTGAGGGTAATCGGCCCACCATCCCGAATTTGCTGACGGAATTTCGGCACCACGGAACCGGACGAACCAAGCACATTACCGAACCTGACCATGCTGAACTTCGTTCTTGGACTGGTTGCAGCAAGTGCCTGCAGCAGTATCTCTGCCAGACGCTTGCTGGCACCCATGATGTTTGTCGGACGTACTGCCTTGTCGGTGCTGATCAAAACAAAATCAGAAACACCATTTTCTGCAGCTGCCTTGGCTGCACTCAAGGTACCAAAGACATTATTTTTGACTCCCTCGGCCGGATTATGCTCGACAAGCGGCACATGCTTGTATGCTGCAGCATGATAGACTGTGTCGGGATGCCACGTAGACATGATCTCGCACATCCGGTCATCATCCTGTACCGACGCCAGCAAAGGTACCAGCACAGCCTTGTCGCCGCTGAGCCGCCCCTCCAGCTCTTGATGGATGGCGTAAAGCGCGAATTCACTTTGTTCGATCAACAGCAATTTGGCCGGTCCGACCGCCAAAATTTGACGGCACAGTTCGCTACCGATTGAACCTCCCGCCCCGGTCACCATGACAACCTTGTCGCGTATGTTCATTGCCAGCAAGATGTGATTCGGCATGACCGGCTCACGTCCCAGCAAATCGTCAATGTCCAGTTCACGTAGGTCCGAAACATTGACTTTGCCTTGGGCCAGGTCTATTACACTGGGCAAAGTTCGTACAGACACTCGCGCCGTTCGAATCTGGCTCAAAATTTCATTGCGCCGTTTCCGGTTTATGCCGGGCATCGCCAACAAGACATCGCTGATCGTCAGGGTTGCAACAATATGTACAAGATCGGCGGGATTGTAGATGGGTTGTCCGTTGAGCACATGACCATGTAGCCGATCATCATCGTCCAAGAATCCGACGACCTGCATTTCATGGCTGTTCGCGATAGCATTAACCAATTGCCGACCCGTAGCGCCTGCGCCGTAGATAAGGACTTTGGGTCGCGATGCCTGCCTCAAGATGACCTGATACTGGTCACCTAGCCAAACCCGGGCAAGAGCCCGGGAAGCTCCCACGAACAACAGGAGCAAGATAGGCTGGATAATCCCGATAGTTCTGGGAACTTCACTGATTCCAATCGCTGTAAAAATGGACGCATACAGCATTCCATAAATTCCGACTGCCCTGGCAACTGCAAGTAGCGCAGGCCACCCACTGTATCGGAAAATGGCACGGTACAGTCCCGATACGATGAAGATGGGCAATGCAATGCCAATTGATGCCACAACCGCCCACAAGGCATTCCCGGAGAGCGCGACAAATTCTCCCAATCGAAGGTAATAGGCAATCCAGACTGTCAGTACACATAGACCCAAATCGACTGACAAGGCAACAAATCGCTTTGTGGCACGAGGCAAGGAAAGGATGGGCACTACCAAGTTGAACAGGGGCTGTTTCATCTTCTCAAGAAGCCTGGCAGGAATTGCATGAGTCTTCAGATTTGACCTTGTATGTGTTCAATGGGATACCCCATCCCGGGCAATGACCTTCGACGCAGTCAACCAGAGAATCTTCAAATCAAATAAAAACGAACGGCGACGCAAATACTCGACATCCAGCATGACTTTCTGCGCTATCGGCAACTCATCTCGGCCATTAACTTGCGCCCAACCAGTCAACCCGGGCATCAACTGGTGTACGCCCTGCTCAGTACGCAGGGCAATCAGGTCATCTTGATTGAACAGTGCCGGTCTGGGCCCAACGAGACTCATGTCGCCCTTGAGAATGCTCCACAACTGCGGCAGTTCATCCATGCTGGAACTTCTCAGGAACGACCCGATAGGCGTCAGCCATTTGGTGGGGTCTTGCAGCAAATGCGTCGCAACGGCCGGCGTATCAATCCGCATGCTGCGAAATTTCGGCATCTTGAAAACACAATTATTACGCCCCACCCGATCGCTCCAGTACAGCACCGGTCCTGGCGAAGTCATGCGAACGGCCAAGGCGATGAAAAGGATCGGCAGCGCCAAAAACAACAGCGCGAAAAGGGCAAGGGCCAAATCAAACAAACGCTTCATTCAATTGATCCGGCAACCACGCGACGCAATCCCTCCGCGACGGAAATCGGCGGCCTCCAATTCAGGGCATTTCGTGTCCTATCGATGTCTATCGTCAAGGATCCGCACAGACGACTGTAAACGGCGCTTTTGTTCATAAGCGCAGCCCCAATTTTAAGAATTTCGTCCGGCAAAAAAAACAAGCGAGCAGGCTTTCCGATTGCATCCCCAAGACGCGCTAGCAGATCGGCCGTGGAAAGGTCTTCACCGTCACTCACAAGGAATGTCTGATTTGCCGCGTTGGGATGCATCACGCAGACCCGGATCAGATCGACCAGGTTATCAAGCGCCACCAGACTCCGCCGGTTTCCGGTGATCCCGGCAAGGGGTAAAGGTATGCGCCGGGAAAGTAAACTCATCATCGATTTAAAATTCGCTTTGACTCCGGGGCCGTAAACCAGAGGCGGACGAATGATGACCAACTCCATGCCAGCCTCCGCGGCAATTTTTTTCAATGCCAGCTCGGCGTTCCATTTCGAAACGCCGTAGGGATCACGAGGACATGGCAACGAGCGGCTTGAAAACGGAACATCCGGGGGTGTTTTTTCCCCATTCACCTTGATTGAACTAAGAAAAATGAAGCGTCTCACCCCGGCGGCCGCGGCTTGCCTAGCCAGGCGAACTGTCCCCTCGACATTCACCCGATGATACTCTGCAGCTTGGTCTGCGGCGCGATTTCTTAGTACGTGAACTCGTGCAGCAAGATGCACCACGGTGCCGACTTTTCCGGCAAGTGCGCTGCCGAAATCAGTTGACCCGTCCATATCTCCAACGATCGTATCGTCTGCTACAGGCTGCTCCGGCTCGCGTCTCAATGCGCGTCTTACATGAAATCCATGCTCCCGCAATACCTCAGTAAGACGCCGGCCAACGAATCCGCTTGCGCCTGTAACCAGCACCGCCCGAGTGTCAGCGTTTTCCAAGCGCGACTCCAATGATGTCTGCTGCCATGGCGCGCATGATGCTGGTTCGCGCATAACGCCGGATAAATTCAGACCGATCGGTATTTTCCAGTCTCAACAAGGACAAGGCATGCGCTCCACCTTCCGCATCACAGGGAGTGAACACAGCAGCATTCCTGAGCTGGCTCCGAGTAAAAACCGCCGCGTAGCCGTCAATGCCCGCCAATATCGGCTTCCCGCTCGCCCCATACTCGAAGATCTTGGAGGGCAGGACCTTCTTGAATGCTGCATGGCTGTTCAGATGCAAAAAAAGCACATCGCACTTCTGGTACTCCATCACCAAATCTTTACGGCCCATCGGCGGCAGCAACTCGACGTTGTCCACTCCTGCGTCGGCAAGTGCCTTTACAAGTTTCATCCGCCTCCCGCCATCGCCAATGACCGTGAAGCGTGCTCTCCCGCCCAGGCGCTTGGCCAGACCCGGCAGGATCATGTCGAGCCCCTGACCATCGCCCAAATTGCCTGCATAAAGGATATCAATGTAATGCCCCTTGTTCGCAGGCGCGTCCTGGAATATTGGCATTTGAATAAACTCTTCATCAACGCCATTCGTGAAAAATGACAATGGCATGGCCGGATACCGTGACGAGAAATACTCCCGAAACCCTTCCGACACCAGATTCGTGCGAGCCGACTGGCGCATCGTGAACCGCTCGACCAGGGAAAACAGGGGCTTCAGGACAATCGCCATCGACCGGGGAAGAACATCTCCGATCGTATCGACGAAGATATCGCGGATATCCAGATATAACGGCACTTTCTTGCAAAGGGCGATCCAGGCACCAAGGCTTGCAGTCATCAGTCTCGAAGACGTTGCGACAACCAGATCGTATTCTTTATCGGCAACGTAGGCCTGCACTTCCCTGGCATACGATAGGAATGCCCGCGCCTGATCCACCATCCCACCTTTGTGCGTTGGCAGCTTGATGCGGGTAATACGCACGCTGTCCCTTACCTCGGTCTCCGCAGCTAAAGCGGTATAACTGCCATAGCGGTTTGGGTGCGTAGTCAGCACGTCGATCAAACCACCTTCCGGCAATGCATTTTGCAAGGCATCTACAAGCATGGTTGCACGGAAAGAGCCTGCACTCAGGTCGGGATCAAAATAAAATGAAAGGAGCAAAACCTTCAATCGGATGCCTTCCAACGGATGTATGTGGTCATCTGGTTTCCCGCAAGTGTTGCTGTCAAACGGATCGCTGGCACCGAGACGCCAAACTCCGGGTGCCATTGCCCCTCCTCGGTTCGAAGCTCGCTGCCAATGACGGAAACCGTGATCTCTGTCTTGTCGGGAAGTCCAAGCAACACGGAATGATCATCGCAAGTTCGCAGTAAGGTTACCGAGGGATGAAAATGAAAATAGGCCCTGGCGATTTCAAAGGCACCCTCAACCTCATCAACGATTGCCAGGCTGTCAGCGCGCATGTGCCAATGCCTGTGATGAATGTTATGACCCGATAGACGACGATATCCGTCATGGCTGGCCTTCACCTGTAGCCCACCGGAGGAAGCATCGATTGCATAGACTTTCGGCACTGCGCGCCTTGCCACACGAAATCCCGCCCAAACCTCGGAAGAATTTTCACCGTCGATCACCAAGGTGTTATGAGCAGCCGTACCTCGCTCTATTTGGCGCTGCTTGCCGGTCCCATAGCACGAGGTACCCGAATTGACGAGCGTCCGCTGCCCGTACAAGGACAGCTCAAAACTAAGCGTGTCTGCGTGGGCATGTCCAGGCAAATAGTCCGGACCAACAGGCGCGAGATCAAGCAGAGCGACTGCCGGCCCACTTGACATCCGAGCGTAGCCGCTTTCCCGCAAATGCTTCAGGGGTGAGTTTGGCAGAGCTAGTTCACCCATACCAAGTCGGTTTGCATAAGCTTCGAGCTCTGCAATATCCGGTGAGATTCCGAAGGCAGCGTCATTAAAGAAAGCAATTCCACCGTCAGGATGGGAAAGCGTCCTGAGCCACTCCCGCATCGCCGTCACGGGCATTTCAGGCAACCTCTCCTCGAGCGAATATGCGTGCAAGACGTTATGGATGTCCAGCAGATCTTCAAGAATGATGGCGTGATACATCGGGCTGCGCTCGAAGTGACCGCCGTCAGGAAGCACCTGCTCATTAATTTCAGCACGCAGGATCGTCAATCCGGTATCCAGCCAACGGCATGCCTCATCGCCTTCAAAATAGGCGCCGGCATATATCAACGCCTTTGCATTTGCCAACAGATGGTTTCCGAGCAATTGGAACTCGAGTAGAGATCCCAGACAGCGAGTCTGTACGGCAAGGCTTTCTCTTGCTTGATCACTCAGCTTTCCGGTGGACAGATCGAACTTGATCCAATTGACGATGCGAAGTGACAGTGGATAAGGCTCCCATCCGACACCGTGTCCAGGTGGGTTTTCTTCCAGCCACCGTTCGATCAATGGCAGATGCCATGAGATTCGATCGGAAGCACCAGAGGCATTGAGATCGTCAAAGTAGTGCGCGTTGTACAGCCAGAGTTTCTCAAGATGATTGGCATTCCAATCAGGCGGTTTGTCGATGCTGTGTGTCTCGTTCAAGAAACGCAATCTGTTGGGCGCAAGCATGCTTACCGGCCTCAAACAGCCGACAACCCAATCGCTTTGAGCATCACGGGTTTCTGGCGCCGGGGCTCTGTCGATGCGTGGCGTCTGGAAGCGCCTTGCCAGACGCCACGCCAATTGCGACACTTTCACGTGACGCAAGGTATTCCAGTAAAGCAAGGCATTTCGAATCAGTCTGATATTCAACACAAATTTCCCGGAAGCGGCCGAATTTTTCTCTAGTTGCTCTGCTCACGTAATTGGCGAGCCACCTCGAGGGTCACCTGTGCGACCTCAAAAATCTCCTCTTCAGGAATGGCAGGCTTGCCGCACCTTACGGATGCAAGAAACGCCTCCGCACAAGCTTGCTGCCCTTTGTCTTGTCTCCATAGTGTTGCCTTGCTGAACCCGGGCCATCCATAGCCAATCAGGCGACGGAAATTATCGAGCTGCAAAATTCGTCCACCCGCAAACACTTCCACCCGTTCCTTTGGGTAGCCACCGGCGCCGTTGGCGAGGTACATGATGGTGCCAAAGGATCCGTCTTCAAAGCCAAGTGTGATGGTTGCCTTGTCTTCGCCCACTCCGTCGTGGGAGTTCGCCATGCAACGAGCGGCCACCGAAGTCACGGGAGCAGCCGCCAGGAATCGCATAAGATCAATGAAATGACATGCTTCGCCGACGATACGACCGCCTCCGGTGTGCGCGTCCTGGGTCCAATGATCTGGCGGAATGGCTCCGGCATTAACAGTGATCAGGAACGACTTCGGCGCCTTTACTGAAGCCAGCAAGGCACGCATCCGGACAATATGCGGGGCAAATCGACGATTGAACCCGATCATTAACTGAATGCGTGAATTGCGCTCACGCGCCTGAGTGAAAGCCGAACGGACTTCTTCCAACTGTCCAGATTCTATCGCCAGCGGCTTTTCAACGAATACATGTCGACCGGCAGCAAGCGCTTGTGATGCAAGTCGTGCGTGACTATCGTGGCGCGTCGCAATGACAACCGAATTGATCTCTGCCCGATCGAGCATGCTGGCAATATCAGTGCTCGCCTCGAAGAATCCAGACTTACGTCCCTGAATGGCGCTGGCGACGCCGCCTGTAGTTGCGAGCGTGTGAAGGACCGCGTTGCATTTCTTGAATGCCGGTATCAGGATGCGGGAGGCATAATTTCCGGCGCCGATGAATCCCAGCACCGGGGTGTTGTCGGCAAATGTTTCCTCGCTCCTAAAGCGGATTGACTCTGCGGATCGCTCGCGGTCCGGCGCATCGTAATCAATCAATATACCCAGTGTATTTTTTTCATCTGTCAGCGCTTGATATGCCGTCACGGCATCTTTGAATGCGAAGCGGTGACTAATAAGTGGAAGCACATTCAGGGAGCCACAAGCCATCATGTCCAGCACGGCTTCGAAATTTCGCTGCTCTGTCCATCGCACAAAACCGATTGGATAGTCTTGCCCAAGGACTTCGTAGCTCTTGTCGTATCTTCCCGGCCCATAAGAACAAGAAACCTGGAAGCTCAACTCTTTCTCATAGAATTCCGACCGGTTGAACTGCAGACCGGTCACACCTACGAGTACGATACGGCCGCGCTTGCGACTCATTTTCGCCGCATGCGAAATCGGATCTGACGATGTCGTCGAGGCAGCAATGATCACGCCATCGACTCCCCGCCCACGGCTGAATGACATTCCCGTCTCGACCGGATCCTCGCCCTCGCCGAGTTTGCAGGTGTCGGCTCCAAACTTGCTGGCCATCGCCAGTTTTGCCTCATCAAAATCAATGGCTAACACTCTGCATCCATGTGCGCGCAATAGCTGAATGGCAAGCAGCCCAATCAACCCAGCCCCCATCACCACAAATGATTCGCCCAACGTCGGCGCCGCAAGTCGAATTCCTTGCAGCCCGATGCTTGCGAGGACAACGAATGCTGCCGAATCATCATCAACCGCATCAGGAATACGCACACAAAGATTTTTTCCAACACGCACCACATCGGCATGAGGCCCGTTTGAAACAACACGATCCCCTTTTCTGAAGTTGGAAACTCCTGCGCCAACTTCAGCGACAACACCAACGTTGCAATAGCCCAGCGGCAATGGTTCGTCCAATTTGGATTTCACCGCCTCAAGCGTGGTGAGCAGACCGTCGGTCCGGATCTTGTCGAAAACCATGCGGACCTTTTCCGGTTGCTGCCGCGCTTTGTCAATCCATGACGCTTTTCCGAATTCCACAAGCATGCGCTCTGTTCCGGCGGAAATAAGACTCCGCGTGGTGTGGACAATCAAGTGACTCGGTGTCGCCGTCGGTGCAGGCGCTTGCACTATCGTCGTCTCACCACTGCGCATGTTTTGCAGAACCTGTTTCAATCAATACTCCAAAAGTTTGTTCTTTTGTGTGCACATGACGTCGCACCTGATCTTGCATCAGCGATATTCACAAGGAATGGCGCCGGTGTTCTTCGTCTCTTGTCGGAAAATTTTTCGCCAGGAAAATTTTGGCAATTTGCGCACATGACAATAGTCGAATCTGCCAATTGCATGAGATGCGAGCCGTTGCCACCAATCGTGGGCAACAACATGCAGGGACATTCCTTTGGGCGACATCAGTCTCCAATGCCGCAAAAATCAAGGACGCGGGATTGCCGGAGGCGCTTTTTTACCTCCGGTAATGTGAAATCGCGATGCTTCACAAGAACAACGACAAGATCAGCCTTGGCGAGCGCTTGCTCCAGTTCGAGGAGTTCAAGTTCGTCATGCTTGTCAACATGCGGCTCTACAGCGAAAACATCATGCTTGCGCCGCTTTAGTTCAAGTGTGATACGCAACGCCGGCGACTCCCGCAAATCGTCGATATCAGGCTTGAAGGCCAAACCGAGGCACGCCACCAGCGGCTTCCGCCCTCCATGCAATTCGGAAAACTCGGCAATGGCGGATTCGATTTGATTGATCACCCATTCTGTCTTCCCATTGTTGATCTCTCGGGCAGTGCGTATCAGGCGGGCGTTGTCCGGATCGCTGGCTACGACAAACCATGGGTCAACTGCAATGCAATGCCCTCCCACCCCAGGGCCGGGCTGGAGCACATTGACACGCGGATGGCGATTAGCCAGCTGTATCAGCTTCCAGACATCAATCCCGGCATTCGCACATATCAGCGAGAGCTCATTGGCAAATGCGATATTGACGTCCCGGTAGCTGTTCTCAGTTAGCTTGCACATTTCAGCTGTCGCCGCATCTGTTTCAAGGACTTCGCCGCTGACAAAGCTGCGATAGAAGTCCGAAACTGCTTTCGCGGCCGATGGGGTCAAGCCACCGACAATCCGATCGTTCTGCACCAGCTCACTCATGATCTTCCCAGGAAGGACTCGCTCAGGGCAGTACGCAATATGCAATGCGCTTGTATCGACTCCCATGGAGCCTAGCTGGTCTGCCACTCTTTTGGTGGTCCCGACGGGTGAGGTCGACTCCAGAATGACGATGTTGCCCGGCTTTAGCAGGCCAGCAATGCTGCGCGTCGCTGCGAGCACGAAATCGATATTTGGCTGGGGAATTGGCCCGCCGTCATGAAATGGGGTGGGCACACAAATCATGAAGATATCTGCCGGCTGGGGGCCGGTATATGCCTTGAGCTTGCCTGCTGTGACAGCGGATCGAACATATGCATCAAGATCAGGCTCGACGATATGAATGTCACCCCGATTGATTGTGCTTACGACCTCCTCATTAAGATCAACTCCATGCACATCATGCCCACAACTGGCCAGCAAGGCGGCGCTGGGCAATCCGATGTAGCCGAGTCCAATCACGCACACCGTTTTTTTTTGCATTTATTGGTTCCTCAGGATTTCCACAATGTGGGCGCAAGCCTGTCCATCCCCATAGGGATTATTTGCTTTAGCCATCGCCAAGTATTTCTCGTCATCGTCAAGCAGATCACCAACCTCCGCAACGATTCTTTCCTGATTCGCTCCGACCAGACGCGCCGTCCCCGCCTCAACAGCCTCTGGCCGCTCTGTGACATCACGCATGACCAGAACCGGCTTGCCCAGACTGGGCGCCTCCTCCTGAATGCCGCCGCTGTCGGTAAGCACCAATTTGCAGTGGCTCAGCATTACGACAAATGGCTCGTAATCGAGGGGCTCTATCAAATGGATATTAATCATTCCTTCAAGAACCTGGCGGACGGGTGTTTGCACGTTCGGATTTAGGTGCACAGGATAGACAAAATGAACTTCGGGGTAACGGCTAGCGAGTTGCTTGATCGCTCGGCAGATTTCCAAGAATCCAGTTCCAAAATTTTCACGCCGATGCCCGGTGATCAGCACAAAAGGCGCGCTCCGCCATTCGAACGACAAAGCAGCGTCAAGCATTGATTCAATGCGGCTTGCCCGCGCCGGCTCCGCCTTGAAGCGCTGCAATATCCAGTAGAGCGCGTCAATCACGGTGTTGCCTGTCACATGCACGGTTTCAGCATTTACATGCTCGGCCAACAAGTTTTCTTGACTTTTCCGTGTCGGCGCAAAATGCAAATCAGCCATTCGACTGACTGCCTGGCGATTGAACTCTTCCGGGAACGGAGCTCGCATATTCCAAGTCCGAAGTCCGGCTTCAACATGGGCCACCCGGGTCCCGTGAAAAAATCCAGCGGTGGCCGCCGCAAAAGTTGTCGTCGTATCGCCATGGACAATAAGAATATCGGGGTGCTCTGCCCTGAGTACGGACCGCATTTCCAGCAGGACAGCCGATGTTACGTCGAAGAGATCTTGTCCATGCCTCATGATGTTGAGATCTATGTCTGGCTTGATCTCGAATAACCGCAGCACCTGGTCCAGCATTTGTCTGTGCTGACCGGTGACACAGACCCTTACGTCAAAATCCTCTGGCGATGCACGCAGAGCGTGAACCAAGGGTGCCATTTTTATTGCCTCGGGACGCGTCCCGAAGACCAGCATGACTTTTCGTCTTGATCGGGTAATCGCGCTCATTATCGGGCACCCATATATTCTCGACACCAAAGCTCTATGCAAAGCAAGGAGAGCAATGTGTAGCTGGCATCTACCTGCCCGCTGTCGTTCGCCGCCATCAGGTTGCGAACAGCTGCTGGATCAAATACGCCCCTGCGGCGCAAGCTATCTGCGCTCAGCACATCGGCAACCAAAGCCTTTAATTCGCCGCGCATCCATCGACGAAGCGGCGCCCCGAATCCTGTCTTCTTTCGATAAATCACATCATGTGGCAAAAGAGGCTCCATTGCCTTTTTGAGCACCCATTTCCCTGTGCGTCCACGCTGCTTCACCGTCGCAGGGATCGTCGCAGCGAATCTGACCAGATCCGCATCCAGAAAGGGCACCCTGACTTCGACGCCAGCCGCCATTGACATTTTGTCTGTGTAAAGCAGGTTATGATCGGCAAGGAAAAATCTTTGCTCGAGCGCCAACGTGCGTTCGATTGAACTGGTATCTGCTGGCAGGTCCCCAAGGAATTCGAGCATCGGCGCTGCGGCCTTTGCGCCGTTCAAACGAGCCAAAAATTCCTTGGTGTACAGGGGATACAACGAGGCCTCTGACGACCAAACAAAGTAGTTCGCAAGCGCTTCGTCACCATCCAATGCCAGACCATCTAGCAATTTTGCAATCCGACGTTGCAACGGGCGCCGCTGGTCGAGATGCGCCCCCAAACTCCCCAAGTTGCTTCGCCAATTCGCCGGCATCCATGACCAATAATTTTTCATTGACACCGCAAGATGGCGGCGATAGCCAGTAAAGAGGTCATCTCCACCGGCGCCGGAAAGCAAGACTTTGACACCTTGGCTCCGGGCTAACTGGCTGATGTAGTAGACATTCAGTGCTGCCGGATCGGCCAGTGGCTCATCAAGATGTCGCACCATCTGTTCCAGGTCGCTGGCCATAACGCCGGAATCGATTCGAACGATTTCAAGTGGAACCTTGAGATGCGCTGCGACTTTGCGCGCATAAGGCAGGTCGGCCTCCTCGCCTGCGTCGCCTCCACCGATCGCCTCAATGGTGTAGCAACGAATTTCCGGATTCTGCCTGGCAGCGAAGGCAACAATTGCACTTGAATCCAGCCCGCCTGACAAGAAAGCGCCCAATGGAACATCCGCCAGCATTTGCCGCTGGACCGCCTGTTTTAAATGATGAGCGACGCCTGCTATACCCTCGCGTTCACCGCAGAAACTCCGGTCGGTCTCAAACATCGGCAGGCGGTACCACGACCAGCGCCGTACGACCTTTCCTTGTCGAACGCACAGCGCATGGCCTGGTAGCAGCTTTTTGACTTCGCGCAAGGGCGTACCCTCGCCAGGGCACCAAAGATAGGTCAGGTAGCGATGAAGCGACTGCGGGTCGAGTTCGCAAATCGACGGCAACATCGGGCGCAATGCCTTTACTTCGCTGGCAAAGGCGAATCCATCCCGGTTCTCTGTGTAATAGAGAGGCTTTACACCTAGCGCATCTCGGGCAACCAGCAGTGTCTGCGTGCGCTGGTCCCAGATTGCAAAAGCGAATATGCCATTGAGGAGAGATAGCATCGCCTCGCCATGTGCGAGGTAGAGGTTGATCAAGACCTCGGTATCTGAGTGTCCTTCGAACGCAACTCCGCTCGTCTCCAACTGCTTGCGCAACTCAGGAAAGTTATAAATTTCCCCATTGAATACCAGCACAACATGGCCCTGGGCACGCTGCATTGGCTGATGGCCATGCGCAGATAAGTCGAGTATCGATAGCCTAGTATGGCCAAGTCCCACACCATGTTCCGCTTTGAGGTATTCCCCGCTATCGTCCGGGCCACGATGGGCGAGTGCAGAGATCCCTTTGCGCAAAGCGCTTAGACCCCAAGCCCCGGAAAAGCCAACAATGCCGCACATTTATTTTGCAGTTCTCAATATTCAGCGACCAGCGGAACGCCATTAGCTTTGAGGGTTTTGGCAATGCCCACGCGCAGGGTGAATTTCGGTAAAAACGCGATTGATTTGATTGCCTCGGAGACGTCCAGTACGCTGATTGGGATATCGACGCGCCTTGGCACATCGGAAGCTGTGTTGATGGCACGACCTGCAAGCGCTTGCATCAAATCCACTATCTCGCGCAGGCTACGCCCTTCGCCGGAGCCGACATTAAGCACCAGAGGCACTTTGTCCATGATGCCAGCTGCAGCAAGCGCGTCGGCAACGTCTTCCACATAAACGAAGTCGCGCACCATGTTTCCATCGTTCCTCAGGGTCAGTGTCTCGCCTCGCAAGAGGCAGCCTATTGCGATGGCAATGAACCCCTGCCGCCCGGAAAGGCTTTGGCCGGGACCGTATGGATTTGCCAGCCGCAGCAAGCGCACATCCAAGCCGCGCTCCCAATGGGCCAGCCAAAGATATTTTTCTATTGCGAGCTTGTGTATCCCATGCGCACTTATGGGCCACGTTGACGCGGACTCACTGACTGGGAAATTCTTTTGAATGCCGTAAACTGAAGCTGACGACGCAAAGACTACACGCCCTACCTCCTGTGCAGTACATGCCTCGACGAATCGCAAGGATCCCAGAACATTTTCGTGCAATTCCGAGGCGACATCTATGTGCTGATCGCCCGGCACCGTGCTTGAGATCAGGTGGTACGCGAGGTTTGCACCTTCAAGAACGTGCAGCAAATTGCGGCTATCGTGAAAGTCACCTTGAACCCAGGTAGCAGCCCCCCTGAATTCGTCAGGGCATGGATTTCTGTCAAGGACTCGAACCTGACAACCTTGTGACAGAAGCGTTCTCAGCAGGTGTTTGCCAATAAATCCTGCCCCGATGATTGAAACATTAAGGTTTCGGGGGTTCATTTCACGTCCAGCAGCTGTAGGTAAGATTCAGAAAATTTTTCAGGATTGTAGCGTTCACGTACACGAGCTCTACCGGCCTCAGCCAACTTGATCCGAGCTTGAGGGTCGGTTAACAGATGCATTATCTGGGTTGCGATCGCTTCGGGCGAATGCACGGGGACTATGCAACCTGCCCTTCCCATGTCCAGCAGATCTGGAATGGCTCCGACTGGGGTTGCCACGCAAGCCACTCCCAATGACATTGCTTCGAGCAACGCCACCGGAAGGCCCTCGGCATGAGATGGCAAGACGAATACCGCTGAACAGCCTATTTCCCGTATCAAATCACCTTGATCGTGCATCGGCCCGAGGATTTGCACGTGATTTGTCAGTCCACGCTGGGCAATCTCCTGTTTCCAGAATGATTCCATATGGAAGAGCGGCCCTATCAGCCGCAGGCGCGCTTCAGTGATACGGTCTTTTACTGCGACAAAAGCATCCAGCAAATCGCTGACACCTTTTTCTGGAATCATCCACCCCACAAACACTACTTGCATTGCATTTTGGGCGATCGGCGCCTGCCCGTTAAAAAATGCGGGCGCCACTGTTGCCGAGAACTCCACCACGTCGGAGCTAGGAAAAACCCTACTGTAATATTCCTTCCATTGGCTGGACTGCACTCCGATTCTGGCGTCAGCCATCATCAATTGCCTGCGCATGAATGCTTTCATCCATGACGGATGCCCCGCCCAAAATGACGGAAAGTTTCCATCCACCATAGCCAATACAGGCCTTCGTCCGGCAACCCATACGACAGTCGCCCAGAGCAATTTTTCGTAAAACGAGGGGCCTGCGCTGGAAAACATCAGAACACGCCCACCACGCCTTATCCTCATGGCTGCGGACACGAGGCGAGCAACGTTTCTTATCGGCCGCAATTTTTGCCAAGCGCTCGCGTCTGCCTTTGGGCGCGGCGCATAAAACAGTAAATCATCTCTTTTCGCAAAATGCTCGCCTAGCATCTGGACGATTGATGCAATGCCTCCTACCGGGGGTGGAGGCGAGGCAAATATCAAGGCATCAGGTTTGTTGTTCATCGGGCTTGCGATTCTTCGTCAAGAGACATTGGCACAGCATGAGGAGCGCTTTGAGGCGTATCTCTCCGCTGCCTTCAGCCAACGCAAATCGCAAATCGGCCAAGGCCTCTTTCCTACGACCATTGGAAAACAAGTACCGCCCGCTCATATACCGCAACCAAGATTGGTGAGCACGCAGATCAAGATCGGAAAGCACGGGCAGGAACGGTTTGCAGGCGGCGGCAGTGGGAGCTGACATATCTTGGCGCGATACACCTTGGCCATGTACCAAATAACACCCCAATACGCGTGGCAGATACAGAAATTTATCCGTCAGCCTTGCCAGACTTAACCAACAGGCATAGTCAGCTGCAGCCCGAAATGCGGGACTGGTAATTTTCCCTGCCACTTCAAGTAGCAAATCCCGTCGCGCAAGGACTGCAGACGTAGCAAGCGCATTTCCTCGCACAAGCAAATCCTTAAGCACGGGCTTCCGAACCTGCCAGCAGTGAATTTTTCTCCGGCCGGGAATACTTGATCTCACTCCCTGCAGCGCAAGATCGTGATACAGCACATCGACTTCTAAGCTCAGGCGATTCGAGCATTCCTTCAATTTTTCTGGATACCACCAGTCGTCAGAGTCCAGAAAGGCAACCCATTCGCCTCGGGCGTGCTCGACTCCCAGATTCCTGGAGGCCGCGATGATGCCCTCGTTATGGATTTCTATGCAATGGATCCTGGGATCGGCATAGGTACTCAGGATCTCGCGCGTGTTATCCGTCGAATGGTTATCGACAATAATCAGCTCCCAATCCTGGAACTGTTGGGCGAGTACTGAATCTATCGCGCGGGAAATGTAATGGCCGTGGTTATAGGACGGCATCACCACGGAAATTCGAGGGGTCGTCACGGCAGCCACGGCGCCCCCTCGCGCCAGAGCGATTCCAATAGATCGTGATCTCGTTTGGTATCCATGCAGTGCCAGAATCCGTCATGCTTGTAAGCCATCAACTCCCCCATCCTTGCCGCCTTCTCCAGTGGCTGGCGCTCGAGCATCGTGCCATCGCCTTCGATCAGATCGAGGAAGCGCGGCTCGATCACGAAGAATCCACCGTTGATCCATCCTTCATGCATCTGGGGCTTTTCCTGGAATGTATCAACCCGGTCCTCGATGATCCCTAATTCACCAAAGCGCGCCGCTGGTCGTACCGCAGTCACTGTTACCATTTTCCCGTGCGAGCGATGGAAGCGAAGTAGTGCATCGAGATCCACATTGGCGACGCCGTCCCCATAAGTCAGCATGAATGTTTCATCTCCAACATATGCGCCCATCCGCTTTACTCGACCACCGGTCATTGATTCGTCACCGGTATGGACCAGCGTGACTCGCCAATCTACCGGGTCAATTTGGTGGGGAGCGACCTCGCCAGTCGCCAAATTCACCGTAAAGTCGGCGTTCAATGCCCGGTAATTCAGAAAATACTCTTTGATGACTGATGCCTTGTAGCCGAGGGCAACATAGAAGTCTTTATGCCCAAAATGGGCATAGTTTTTCATAATATGCCAGAGAATAGGACGCCCGCCGATCGGCACCATTGGCTTGGGAACCAAGTCGGTGTACTCAGAAAGCCGGGTGCCGAATCCACCTGCAAGCAGGATCACTTTCATGTCTTATTTCCAATCGTAATTGACCGCATCCAGCGGAAGCCGCTCAACTTCAAGCGGATCATGTTCCAGGCTTGCGATGTTCAAGACCAAACTAGGTTCGTTCCAGCAGCTCTTGAAGCCAAACCACAATCCTGGGGGTACACAGAGCCGCCCGTATTTGCCTTCAACCCCTATTTCCTCTTCTCTGAACACGCCAGGCCGACCATCCCAGAACACAAAGCGTACAAGCCCGACGGGAACGATCAGGTTCATGGTCATGCGAAGATGGCGCTTCCATGCCTTCACCGCGCCGGGATTGAGACAGGAAAAATACGCCTCGCCGAACGCGCTGAAATCCGGCTCGCCTGCCTTCAAGGCATGTAGCACGTCGCCACCGACGACATCGACTCTTCGCAATGCTGTCAGTCGAATATCGTCGATTACTGAATCCATGCCGCGCCTTTAGCTTTTGCCATTGCGCAGTATTCTGCAATCTGGCTGCGAGTCACCTGAATGATGTTTGAAGGGTCGCGATAGTACGCGCCGTACCACTCCGCGGTCATACGGACGGTATCTTCGAAACCCATGACCGCATGCCAATTCAACAGATGCAACGCCTTGTCGCAATTCAGTTTCAGCAGTCCCGACTCATAGGGGACATGGCTCGACTGTGGGATCTGCTTCCATTTCACTTGACTCCAATGCTGAGCCATCTCCTGCACCAGATGCATAACGCTATGGTTCTGCTGTGCAGGCGGGCCAAAGTTGAACGACTCCCCATGCAAAGCGGGCTGCGCCTCCAGTGCGGCCGCCAGGGCCAGATAACCACCAAGCGGCTCCATCACGTGTTGCCATGGGCGAGTGGAATGAGGATTTCTGAGCTGAACATCTTGGCCTTGAGACCAAGCGCGTACGCAATCTGGAATGATTCGGTCGCTCGCCCAATCGCCGCCACCAATAACGTTCCCTGCGCGTGCCGAGGCAATGCGAACTTTGTTGGCATCCCCATGAAAATAGGACTTGATATGGGACTTGATCGCGAGTTCTGCCGCTCCCTTCGATGCGCTGTAGGGATCAGGCCCACCAAGCACATCATTTTCCCGGTATCCCCAAACCCACTCCACGTTGTCGTAGCATTTGTCGCTGGTGATGATCACTGCGATACATTGTCGTTCCAGTTTGCGCAACGCCTCTAGAACGTGCAACGTCCCCATGACATTGGTCTGCCAAGTCTGCAAGGGGTCATCATAAGAACGTCGTACCAGCGCCTGAGCAGCCAGATGGAAAACAAAGTCGGGCTGCACACGATGTATCACGTCAGCCACCGCTTGAGCATCTCGCACGTCGACTCGGACATCTTCAACAATATCTAGCAGGCCAGCAGCTTCGAAATGTGAAGGTTGTGTGGGCGGCGCCAGTGCCAAGCCCGTGACGCGCGCGCCCATAGAATCAAGCCAGGCACATAGCCAGCTGCCCTTGAAGCCAGTATGGCCTGTTACCAGAACGCTCTTTTCTTTGAAGGTTGTATTCATCTTCTGCTCTCACTCCATACTCAATGCGTGACAACGTCGTCGTTCGACAGTGAGTTAATTAATTTTTTCCATCGCCGCAGATCGGCGTTCCTGAAAAAATACGTATCCCTGGTGCTCGCGGGTACAGAGGCTGCGTTCTGCCCCTGCAAACAAGCAGCCAACCGTTCCGGGGCTTCAAAGAATTCGACTCCCGCATAGCCTCTGAGAGGGCTCAGGTTCAGTTGGCGGCCTGAATGAAAGATCATCACGGGCTTTCCAGCCAAGAATGCGTCAATGCTTGCAGATGTGCTATTGCCCGAGACCACAAAATCAAAATCGACGAGCAAGTCCTCCAATGAACCACTGACTATCGGAATTTGCCATCCGATGAACTCTTTCGGCTTGATTGCAAATGCCGGGTGCGGCTTGAACGAGAAATGCCACTCGCTGCCCAACATTGAAGCCGCACTCTGCACACTTTGCAGCAACTCCCGCAGGCTATTCGGCTCCATATCCCCGACAATGAGAACTCGCCTCACAGTCAATGAGCCGGTTTCTGCCTTGTGTACCTTCTCGGACTCTGATGCAGACAAATATCGCAAAGCCTCTACCGGAATCAATTGGACACCTTGATAACCTTGCGACTGCAAGGCGGCCTTAGCCGCCTCCCCGTTTACAGCGACGGCATCTGGCAGGGGCATGCGTACATCAAGCGGACCGCTGACATTGATCGGATCTTCTGCGTAGTACAAATGCCAAAATGGGACGGTCGCATGGATGACGCCAATGATCTGTCCATGTCCATGGCGACGCCAAGCAGTCAACATAGCCTTTTCCCATGCCTGATTTTCAAACAGATACAGTGCACTTTGCTGCCGCGGGAGGTCAGCCAAGGCCGCGTCAAACAAATGAACTGCGAGACAATTAGCGGCCGCTACGCGCCCGGTCATCGAATTTTTCCACGCGGGTTCCAGTAGCGGCCAAAGCCAGGCAGGCAGCCCAGATCGCTGTATTTCGACCGGTAAATTTCTCAATGATCGGGCTCGCCTGCTTAGCCAGAAGCCACTACGAACTGCCTTCCAAATCACCTTCGCACTCAAATAGGAGTCGACAAACTTGTGCGTACCTGCCCCGCCTTGGGACATGTTGAATGACTGCGCAAGCATGGCCCCGGATCTGGCTCGAGGCGCGACATCGCTTGGCCAGTAATTCTGCAGCCAATTCAAATGGTGCCCTTCTTGCATCAACAGTTTTGGCAAGGCACCCCATTGGCGCGAGTGAAAGTTTGAATTGAATGCTGCTTCCGAGTCCAAGTGAGCGAAATAGGAACACAAAAAAAATGCCCCTCTGCCTCCTCGCCATTGTGCTTTGCCAAGCATGCGCAATGGCCAGCGCCTGATGAGGTGCGCGCCAAGATAGGCCACCCACTGGCATCCGCCAAACATACCCTTCAGACGGCTTATCCGTGCGCGCAGGGAAGATTTGCGCACAACGTCGAATGGAATGCCGAGCCCTTTACATAAAGCCCTGATCGCTTCGCCCAACCTACAATCGTTGCTGTAAAGTAACAATGCAGAGGGGCGCCGAGTGCGCAATAGTTCTTCCAGCGCCAACATTTTCAACGACTGGTACAAGTCAGGTGTTTTAAATGGGCTTTTCTCGGCAAGCAAGCCCATCCACCAGAAGTTGTTTCCTGCGGCATCTTGCAAAATTTGTTGCAGCGGAACGCCATCAACTTCCATGCGCCCCAATGCGCCGATGAGCCACAGATAACGTGCCCGTATCGCGATCGCCCCTTCTTCCAATAATGCGGGAATCGAAAATTGAGCCGGTCCGTCAGATGCTTTGTTCCAAAATATGACCGGAGCCTCTGATCCCATCGGCGCATGCTCCAGATCCCATATCAGCCACGGTTTGCTCACTGCCCGATGCCGCTCACAGATAGCAATATTTCGGCCGGCAAGTCCTGATCCACTTGCATGGGTTGCGGGTTATCACAGGCAATCGGCTTGTGCAGAGCTACCGCTGCAAAGCATAGTCGATCATACGGGGTAACTGCGGTCGCTGAGGGCTTCCCCCAGTATCCCCTGGCCACTAATCTGTCAGCACCAAGCGCCTCGAACTGGCGCCAAAGTTCAGCTGCGTTGGATACTACGTAAGCAGCACGCTCCCCGCCTAATTGACCTTCCGCATTTATGAACTGATATGACTTTTCAAATTCCGCACATCCTGGCCTGTCAGTAAGCCGGAAAGTCGCTACCAAATGACCACCGGGCGCCACGTGCGACCAGACCACCGCAAGCATTTCGTCAAATTGCACGTTCCAGTCAATGCAACTCAGCGAGAAAACAAGGTCAAAGGATTTTCCGGACAACTCCCCCGCGCTGATTCCCAGCACATCGCCCTCATGGATTCGAGCAAGCGGATTTAATTCGCGGCCAGCGGCAGCTGCTGCGGCGTTGATCTCGACCCCTTCATAGGATTCGATGCCAAAGCGCTCCCGTAACGCCAGCCCCAACCCCCCGCAACCGCAACCGACATCGAGTATCTTGCTATCTGATCCGACCGTCAGAGCTTCGAGTACCGCTCGCTCCGATGGATAAAATTGATCCCATCGGATTCTATTCGTCGAAAAATATTTCGATATCCAGTCAGTTTGGTACGCAATGTTACGAGTTGTTTCGCTCATTCTATTTGTAGCTCATCCAAAGTGGATCCGATTGCATGTGAGCCTCAACCAGTTGGATATCAGAGGGGCTATCAACCGAATATGAAGGAATATTCGGATACGGCGCGATATGCTGGCAGAAGGTCATATCCAGAATGCGATTGCTGTCGCAGGCTTCGATCTGCTCCAACCGGGTTTCCGGGTGCTCGGTGAACATTTTCAGGTACTTCCACCGGAAGGCAAATATGCCGTAGATGCGACGCGCCATCAGGTCGGGGCCGAACTCCCCTTTGCAATAGGGCACCGGCGCTCTGGAGGTATAGAGCACTTTGCCGGATGCGTTGTAGACCAGCTTTACCGTGTCTGGATTCAGCCAGATATCCTTTTCGATGATATGCATAGCCAGAATTGTTCCGGCCTTTTCGGGATCCTGGATGAGCGGATCGATGACGGTATTGATCATGTCTGGTCGCATCATCGGCTCATCGCCCTGCACGCACACCACGATGTCATCGTCTGCGACTTCCTGACCCAACTTTTGTGTAGCTTCAGCCACTCGATCTAGCGCTCGAGTGTGGTGGGTCCCGGTCATGGTGCAGGAAATGCCTTTGCTTTTTGCGAAGGCGGCAATTTCGTCATCGCACGTCGCCAACGTCAATCCGGACCACCCTTGGTACATTGCAGCGCGGAGGAATACATGCTCGACCATGGGTCGACCCAGAATAGGATGCATGGGCTTGCCTGGGAATCTGGACGCTGCCATGCGTGCGGGGACGATCCCGAATATCTTGCTCATATGTGAATTTCCTTTCTATTGCTTGAAGACGAGGCCGGCTTATCTTCTGATACCAGCACTGGCACTGCGGAATCCTGAATGGGCATGGCGCGCAATGTCATCAATAATATGGCCAGCATCATCCAACCATCATTGAACAACACATCGCCAAGAAACAAGAGTATCAAGACGTATGCGTGCAGAACCACGTATAGCCATTTTTCCGCGCTGGAAGCCGATATGGATCGGGATACCGATCCGCCAATCCACACCATCAGCATCATCCACACAATCGTTATCGGAAAACCACAGGCAGCGGCGAGGCGCAAATAGGAGTTATCGCCAAACCAAGTCCCTTCCGGTGTTCGCAGATCTGCCACTAACTGTGACGGGATGCCGAAGCCCCACCATTCCGGACTAAAAGTCAGCACCCCCAGTAACATCGCATTCTTCTGAGTCCGGCCGAACATTCCTTCCGTCCTGAATCGCTCAAGTAATTGTGGATACTTGATCATTGCCAATGTCGCCATCAAGCACAAGATCGCGGCAACAGCAATCATCAGTGGTCGTGTGCCTTTCATGCCATTCGTATGAAGCATGCATGCCATAAGGGCCAGATAGGGGGCCGAAACGAACACAACGACCACTCGCGACAACGAAGGGATGACGGCCGAGACAAACAAGACCCAGCTTCCCAGCGCTATCGCGACAACAAACCATTTGGGTCCGTTGCGGCGATATCGAGCTAGGTACAGACATACCGCAAAAGCAGCCAGGCCTATCATCTCTGCATAGGCAGAGGGGTTGCCCAACGTGCCCGACTCCCTGCTGGTGAATAGCCGCCACTCCTCCGTTACGAACCAGGGCACCCCCCGAAGATAGGCAAAAGTCCCCGTCACGACCTCAGGAAAAAAATGGATATGCACGAGGCCAATGATCGCTTGAAACGCTCCTTGGGCGACAACCAGCAATAGAAGGCCTTTAGCAAAACCTGGAATGCTGGAAAGTGACCGTCCGCCAAGCACAGCCAAAGGGAGCAGCAACAGGGGACGCGAATTGATCAGGACTTCTGCAATACGAGCCTGATCCCAATACAGGCCGCCCCAAACGCCTGCAATCCAGACCAGCATGGCACAGCTGAAGTTGAATTTCAGGGCGCGCTCTCCGCGAATCATCAAGGCAACGGCCAGCACGCCGCTAGCCATTACCAACGGGATGATCAACCAGAGATTTTTCCCCAGCAGGTCGACGGGGAACAGCATATGCAGCATTGCCTGATGCGGAAGAAGCCCCAACCCCAGGAACAGCAGCAAGCACAGCCCCGCCATCAATCTCTCAGTGGCAGGGGCGATCGTCACGCCACCCCCATAACCACAATAGCTGCAGTATCGCGATGAATGCAGCTGCAAGAAGGCTGCGCAGCACAGCCGTCGCGCCCACCGGGTTGGGCTTCTCCACCGCAAAAGAACTCAAGATCACATGATCGGCTCTGCTTGCCTCCAGCTGCAGAGTTCTTTTTTCATGGATCTGCCTTTCCAGATCGTGCAACTCTTGCGTCAGCTGTGCGATCCGCTCACGCCTTGACTCCGAAGCTTGACTCCGCAGTTCGTCAAGCTCGCTTTGTCTGACAGTCTGTTCTGCGCGCAAACGCGCAGGCTCGATTTCTGCCGACAACAATCTCGCCTCGACACGACCTTTCGACTCTTCATAGAAATGCTGGAGGAAGCGATGCAAGATATCGCGAACGGCGTCAGTGTCGAGCTCTGAATCCACCCAGATACGAAGCTGATATCGGACATGCATCTCCCCGGGGGGCAACTCGATTTCGATCGCGCGGAATGGTGACTGTTGGTACAACCGTTGCACGTCTGCACGCGCAGTTAATGGCGCGACCACATCGACACGGTATCGACGCAGGGAGGCATCACGGTGGACACTCCACGCCAGGTGCAGCAAACCAGCCAACAGGGAGACAACCAGTATTGACGCGAATCGCGTCGCGGCACGATTTCGCCGCAAGAAATTCATCTTATTCGCCTGTCCGGTACAGGGCAGCCAATTCTTCATCCGCGCGACCCAGCAGATCACTTTCGGCGTCGTCATCGACATTGACCCAGCCACCTTTTTCGTGCGACCGATAAAACGCATTCAGCAGCCGCATGGAAGCCAGAACATCTTCATATGCCACTGAAAATGGCTTGTCGTCCTCGAGCGCCGATACGATATCTTTGTAAAGCTGCCTGTGGCCGTGTCCGTATACATTCCCGGAAAAGTCTTCTGAGGCGGTAGCGCATGCAGCAGGATTAGGGGTGTATACCTGCAACTCATTCACCGCGATCCCACCGATCTGCGCCAACCCTTGGTCACAAACGAGTGACAAGCTGGCTTCGTAATCGACAGGACGTGCAGCAGTCGTGATCTCGAGGCTGCCAACGGCGCCGCTGGCAAACTCGAACACCGCGGTCGCGGTATCCTCCACTTCAATGGCTGCACCTAATGTCCTGTGCGTGCTGCACACTCTTACCACTTCGCCGCCGAGCTTCCTCAGCAAATCAATGTGGTGCACCCCTTGATTGGTCAGGCATCCCCCATCCATGGCATATGTGCCACGCCAAGGTGCAAGATCATAATACCGCTGGGGCCGGCACCATCTAACCCGCACTGCTGCGGCGCGAAGCGCACCCAACGTGCCATCACTCAGGCCCTCCAAGACCTGCCGCACCGCCAGATTGTGACGGTTCTGAAATACCGGAAATATCTGTACGCCCACCTCGCGGGCAACTTCATAAGCTTTGCGCACCTGCGAAGGCCTCATGAAGGTCGGCTTTTCAATAATCACATTCTTGCCGAATCGCTGCATGATCTCCAGCGCGTGCTCGAAGTGCATTCCTGACGGCGTCACGATTGCCACGGTATTGATGTCCGGATGTTCGACCAGCATCTGGCGGTAATTTTCATAGGCCGGAACACCAAATTCTTTTCGGTAGACATCAGCCTTGTCGATGTCCAGGTCGCATACTGCAACCAATCGGGCCCCGGCAGTCTGGGCAATCGATCGACAATGGTGCCCTGATATACGACCGCAACCAATAATCGCAACTTGAGCCACTAGCGCACTCATCTCGCTTCTCCGACGACATTTTCTATGAGCTGGATGACTGGCTCCAGCACTCCGACCGGCGCCATGCTGAAGCGGCTATATCCGAACAAGCCAGGCGTGGTGAAAGCTTCCCTGTACAAGACTTTGCCGCGCAATACCGCATGCACGCGCTCAGCATAGGCGCCAAATTGAACGTGCATGAAGTTGCCTTCGGATCGAAGAACTCGCAGGCCAAGGCGCTCCATGCGCATAGCAAATTGAACCTTTCCCTCCAGGACGCGTTGCACAGATGCTTCCATGGCATCCGCATGGTCCATCATGCGTGTCATGAATTCTGTAGCCACGGTGCTCACTTCGTACATGGGCCTAAGCTTGTGGAGCAATGCAGAAGTCGTTGGGTGGGCTGCGAGATATCCGATTCTGAGACCTGCCGCCCCCCATGCCTTGGCAAATGTTCGCGCAACCACCAGATTTGGTGACTTCATCACCCAGGGAATGGCCGTCCATCTATAAAAAGGATGGTAGGCCTCGTCGATCAACAAGACGCTGCCAGCCACTTCGCAAGCCCGGAGTAAGTCTGAAAGAAAAGACTCATCCTGGACAGTACCTGTCGGGCTGTCGGGATTCGGCAAGCACACAAGCTTCGGTTTGTAATGACGCACGGCCTCAATCAATGCATCTCGATTCAATTTCGGCCCGGCGTCAGATTCAAGGTAATCAATGGCTACGGCTGCGGCGCCGAACATTTGGCAATACACTGGATACATCGCAAATGTAGGCAGGGTATGCACCACGACATCCCCGGGCTCCACTAGAGCCTCAAATGTCAACCGGATCGCGCCATCGCTCCCCGGCGTAAGCAGCAAGCAATGCGGGTCGAGGGCAACCCAGGCGGCCAACCGGCGGTACAGCTCGCCAGCTTCCGGATAACTCGCTATCGAAGCGGCATCCATCTCTGCGAAGACTTTTGCTGACAGGGACAATAGCGTCGGATCGAGATTTTCATTCTTGTCCAGCCAAAAAGCCTGCCTGTCCCGCGGCACGGAGGAGAGTGCGTGCGGCCTGACCAATGCCGGATTTAATAATGATGAACGGGGCCGAATAGTCACGCGAAGTCCCCGGGCATCATGTTCCCGCTAGCGTCCAAGGCAAAATGAACGTCCAGCCCCGCAATGGCCGCGCGCCCCATTGCCAGGATTGCTTCTGATGCGCTGCCGCCTATATGCGGCGTGGCAAGGAAGTTTGGCAAGTTGATCAGTTCCATATCCTGCGGGGGTTCGCTGGCGAAGACATCAAATGCCGCTGCGAGTAAGCGCCCCTCCTTCAACGCGGCCTTGAGCGCAATTTCGTCGACTAAACCACCGCGCGCAAGGTTGATCAATACAGCACTTGGTCTCAGCATCGCCAATCGCTGCGCATCCAGCATGCCCCGGGTAGTGTCGTCCAATGGGACATGCAGGGTTACAACATCCGAACGAACCAGCAGTTCTTCAAGGCTGACAGCCAGTACATCATGGGCTTTGTAAAAATCGGGAAATGACAGTATGTCGTGCGCGATTATCTGACATCCGAAGACGCGCAGTAGCGGAACAAGATCCTTTCCCACATGGCCGCATCCAATAATACCGACGGTACGGCCACTCAGAAGACCTCCCGTAGATTGCCGCCATACGCCTGATCGGACCTCCTGATTAGCCGAAGGGACTCGCCTGAGCATCATGACGGCAAATGCAATTACCAGCTCGGCGACCGACCGCTTGTTGACGCCGGCCGTCCACCCAAGCCGCTTACCGAATCGATGCATCGCGACCATGTCGATCATATCCAAACCGACCCCATATTTCCCGATCACTTTCAGTTCGGGCAACCGGGCAAGCACTGGCTCGTCAATTTTTTCCAGTGCCGTAATCGCCTTGTCGCATCCCGCGAGGAATTCGACCAACGCATCTCCTGCTAATGTCTTACCAGTGTCGTTGAATCGCACACGGCCGTACCGTGCCAGCAGTTCCGTGCGAAGCACTGGATTTGCGGAGAAGGAACGCGAACATACGCCCACCAAGTCCGTATCATTCATGCCATGATCTCGTTGAAATACGCCTGCAAGTCGGCTCGGAATACTTCGTCGGGCGTGATATACACCCTCTCTATGCTTGCTTGCTCTCCGATCGGCATGATCAAACCCAACTGTGCCGATGTGTTCTTCTTGTCCTTGGCCAGCGCAGCCAGCATGCGATCCAGTGGGATGACAACATTCCGATATGGCGCGTAATTCTTCGCGAGCGTCGAATGCATCCGATCAAAGTGGCCAGCGCTGATAAAGCCACGACGAGCCGCTACGAAATTGGCAATGTCCATCCCGAGGGTTACAGCAATCCCATGCGGCACCTCATTTCGCGTCGCCGATTCAATAGCATGGCCAAAACTGTGGCCGTAATTGAATATATTGCGAATTCCCTGATCGAACTCGTCGGCTTCGATATAGCGCTGCTTGATTTTCAAGGACTCCCGAATGAACTTCAAAAGCACATGAAAATCGCTCAAGAGTGCATCGTATTGATCTGCTATCGCATCAAAACTCGCCGGCCCAGCAATCGCGTGGACTTTCAGCATTTCCCCTACCCCTGAGTGCAATTCCTGCACTTCCAATGTTGCGAGGAAGCTTGACAGAATGACCACCCGATTGGGAGGGTTGAATGTACCCAGTACGTTCTTAACTTCTCCGAGGTTGATCGAACTCTTTGACCCGATGCACGAATCGGCTTGCGCAAGAAGTGTGGTCGGGAAGAATTCCCAGGGAATGCCGCGCAGAAGCGTACTGGCAATAAAGCAAGTGATGTCCTGGATAACGCCACCACCGATGGCAATCAGCCGGTGCTGGCGTCGCACTCCATTTTCCACCAGCCTGTTGATGACATCGCCAACTTGTTCGTATGTCTTACTTTTCTCGGTAGCCTCGATCAATAGGGTCGTAGGCTGCGACAACACAGGAGCAAGCTGCTGCGCGTACAACTGAGCAATCCGGGCATCCACCAGGAAATGAGCCGATTGCGAGGCGACAGAATTGATCATTCCCCAGTCATCAGCAAGAAATTCGACGCCATAGACTCCCTTGTGCGACTGAATATTCAACGATTCAAACACGCGTGAATCCTCCGTCGATCACAATGTTTTGCCCAGAGATGTAAGTGTTTTCCCTGCTGCCCAGCCAGACTATGAGACGCGCAATCTCATCGACATTTGCCAGTCTGCCGAGCGGGACCTTCGAAACCAGATCTGCGATCCCCTGAGGCCCCAATACCTGGCGAGTCAACTCGGTATCCGTAAATCCGGGCGCAACACAATTCGCCAGCACCCCGTCAGCTGCAACTTCAGCCGCTAGAGCCGCGGTCATGCCGTCGATGGCAAATTTGCTGGCCGAGTACGAACCCCGATACGCCTTGCTGATCTTTCCCCATATCGATGACACATTGACGATGCGCCCCCACTGTTTCTTGCGCATGTCAGGGAGCACCGCCTGGCACAGCAGCAAGGGGGCAACGACATTGATTTGCTGGATTCGGAGAAAATCCTGCGCAGTGATCTCTTCAAATGGCTGGATCTTGTTTACGCCCGCGTTATTGATCAGCACGTCAATACCTAGCGAGCGCGCTTGGTCGGCGCAGGATTGGACAGCTTCGATGCTAGCGAAATCGCTTCCGATGTACTCATCCAGCCAATCTGCTTCAAAGGCAGGAGATGTACCCACGCCAACGACCCAGGCACCATGGCGACGGAATTCTCTTGCAACTGCCTTGCCGATGCCTCGCGTCGCGCCTGTGACAAGAACTTTCATTGGCTGTCCGTTTGCGTGGACTTGGGCGAATGGCTCAGTCACGTTTTACCATTCGCATCAGATAAGCACCGAGCAAATGATCGAGGACCATGTGGGCATCTTCGGCCGGGCCATACTCCTTGGGCTCAGTCGGCACATGCACGCTCTCGTCGGCGATGGTTCTCAGCTTGCCACCATCGAACGCTGTGATGGCGACTGTTTTGATGCCACGCACACGGGCGTAGTCAAACACCTTGACCAAATTTGGCGAATTTCCCGACGCCGAAATCCCTACCAATACATCCCCTTTTTTCGCCAGCACTTGAAATTGGCGCAAGAAAATGTCGTCGTAGCCGAAATCATTGCCGATCGCAGTGATGATGGCCTGATTGTCCGTCAGACTGACGACCCTGAATGGCTTTTCATAGGAATTGGTTCCGATTGCAAGATCATTTGCAAAGTGGCTCGCCGTGGCCGCGCTACCCCCATTGCCAACGAAATACACCGTTGCACCACGCTCGCGGGCGTCCAAAAGAATATCGGCAAATCGTGCAATTGCATCAGGGTCAATGGCGCGGAGCACCTCAGTCAGGTATTGGATATAAGCCCGCGCAAACGTTGCAGCATCTCGGGAAAAAATTCGATCAATGTTATTCATTTGAAAAATCCGGATTTTCGATTGAATAGCGCTCTCGCCAATCGGGGTCGGCATAATAAATTCTGTAGACAAGCTTCATCGTGTTCAAGGCATCGTCGGATGACCCACTGTCCACCGTGCCTCCTTCCAGGATGCTGGAAGCAAAACGATTAATCTCCTCATCCCACGAAGGATCCCGATTGTAACGAGTGTGATGCTCCAGTGGGTCCCCGTTATCACGATCCGGGTCGGCCTTTACTACAGTCAGCGTTTCTGCCCCATAGCTTTTCGAACCCGACAGTATGCCCCCCAGATTGACGCTTCCTTTGTCCAGGGTAATGTCGAGGTTGAATCGATGACGCCATTGCGTCGCCGATGAATTCAACATGGCCACGATCCCATCGCTGGTGCGCATGAGTGCGTAGGCATTGTCTTCGACGTCGTAGCCCCAATGGCCATTTGAAATGAAGCTATGGACTTCGGTGAATTCGCCCGCAAACAAGCGCATGAGATCCACCATGTGTATTCCTTGGTCGAGTAGGACCCCACCGCCCGCAGTTTCCCGGCGCACCCGCCAATCAGGCTGGTTAAATGTTATCAGCTTGGATTTTCCATAAACCCCGCGCATGCTGATTATGTTTCCCATCTCGCCCGAACGGACGATGCGCAAGGCCTCTACCACCGATTCATGATACCGATGGTTAAACCCGTACATCAGCTTCAGCGCCGGATACCTGCGCTCGCATTCGATGACGCGGCGAATATCAGCCACGTGGCGTCCGGGAGGCTTTTCGCAAAACACGTGAAGCCCACGCTCCAAGCCCGCAATCGTAACCTCGGCAGCGATATCATTTGTCAGGCACACGAACAAAACATCAAGCTCGGTGCTTAGCAACTCCTGATAGCTTTCGAAAAAGCCCACGCCATCTGGCAGCTTTCCACTGCCGGAGAAATTCCGGTCACATACCGCGACAACGTCCATGTCGCTCCGCTTTCGAATGCAATCGTGCCGGCGCTTTCCAACCACGCCATAACCGGCAATACCTACGCGCAGCATCTGGTTTTTCTCAAGCATTGCGCTGACGCACCCAAATCTGGTTGAAAGTTGCCAAGACAGCACTTTCAGGATCGGCGTCATCAAACATGCTCGAATGACGCTTTTCCTTGAGTACGAATCCCGCCTCGCTCAGGTATTTTCTGATCAGTTCGGCCTGCTCGACAAAATTGTCATTTACTTCGACTAGTATCTCTTTGGCACCCTGCAGCACCTTTCCGCCGGCACCAAGGATAGTGTGCTCGATTCCATCCACATCCAATTTTATGTAATCCGGCATTGGCAACCCGAGAAGGTCGACCATTTCTGGCATGGACATCCCGACTAGCGGCACTCGAAGCATGGTCTTGATAGGGTTTCCATCATGACCATAGGTTTCCTTGAAAGTGGACTTTGCCCCGCCCCAGTCCATTGACGACATGTTCAGCGAACTGAAACTGAGGCAATCCGAAATAGGCAACGGAACAATCGTAACCGTATCGCTCAAGTTATTGAGATGAATATTACGAGCCAATAACTCCAGGTTCAACACTGAGGGTTCAAACGCAATTACGCGGCACTGTCGGACGCTGGCCGCATAGCAAGTGTACAAACCGACATTCGCGCCGATGTCCCAAACCACACTTCCAGGTGGAATGCGATCAAGCCATTCCAGCGTCTCCGGCTCTTTGGTCAAGAACGTATTGACACGAAACTTGTTCACTGAATTGGGAACATGAAACTTCAGGCCGGAATTGCCCGGGACAGTACGAACCCGATGCATTGCAGCCTCTGCAATCAGTGGATAAACATATTCCCCGAGCGGCCCGTCAACGAAGCGCTCGATCAACTTTTGAACCTTGAGCTTGAACGCGAGCTTTGTATTCATGTATCGAATTCACCCATTATTAATCTGCAGTTCAGCATTGTCACTTCCGCGAATCACCCCGGTCTGCAATGAACTCATTGCAATGACCCGAGTACGCTTGACATGACTTCCACTGGCTTTTCTGGTGTCCGGGCGAAGGTTTCGCAAAATTTACGTCGCGCCGATTGTGTTTCTTCACTCATCCACCAGCCGTCCACATTCTCCCAAATCGCTGCCATATGTTCTGCCGCCCCCTCTGGCGTTTCATGGAATATTCCTGCTGCCTTGAGTTGATCAAAGGCGCACAACACGTCTTCTCTCAATTCCCAATGTTCGGGGCTCCAGAAGATCAGCGTGGGTATGTTCCTGGATAGTGACTCAAGATAGGTCGTTGCATTGTAGGTACTGATATACAGCCGCGCGCAAGCAATCAGGTTTGTCATAGCGCTGGTGCCATCATCCAGATCGATTTCAGGAAACCTGTCACTCCACCGCTGTTTTTGGCACCATCCGTAATCTTGGGCATGCATCCTTATTTTTATCTGCTTGCGCAGCCTTGGCGGCAGGGCCTGGACAAACCTGCACTGATCTTCGAAATATGAGAGCCACTGGGATGCAACTGGCGCACTGAACATCTGGTAGCTCATACGCGGCAAAGTCGTCGTGACCATAAGTGCGATATTTGCCGAACGGCGCGGCCGATCACTGCCGAACCCCCTGAAGTTATAGACAGGTATTACGTTGCGCTTTCCTGCTTTCGACCAGCCCCAGGTCAGGTACTGATCGGAGATTGCGATTTGATGCTCCTCACCGAAATTCCATCGCGCCATGCCATAGTTGCCACCGTGCTGGCCAATCACAAGGGGAACACCATTTTCGACCTGACCGGCCGCCCATGCCTTGAACACATCGTCGCTTGCCCATGAGTTGCTCGTAAAGATTGCCTTTGGCTTTCGCGGCCAAGGCAGCGCATGCAAGGTCTGCCGCAATCGGTGGAAGCCCTCTTTGTACACAATCGGCATATGCCTGCGTACCATCATGCGGGCGACTTGCCAAAAGTCTTTCGGATCTTCCAAGCGGAAATTTTGTCGACTTGAGATATCAGGGTCAGCCACCGGCACCGGAACCTGCCGCCAATACCTTGGAATTTGCCCCAGCTGACACTGTATCCGCAGGTTTTGCCCCCGCGGCAAATAGGTGGAAATGAAAAAGTACTCAGAGCCCTTCCCTGCTTTGACCAAAGCCTTTCCAACGAGATCGATCAATCGGCTCCGCAGACTTGGTCTGACCGGCACCAACTCAGGACGGCGCAGCCCCTCCCCCCCCGAAATCCATTCGATGGGTGCCCCCATGGCGAGCAACAACTCCCCGCAAACAGCCTCATTCCATTCGTCATTTGAAAGGAGTCGTTCAAAGTCCCCCATGTCGTTGGCGATCGAGGAGCCCGGCGCCCGCACCATCACGCGCACCCCGCTGATGCGCTTACTGGAGAGCGCGGCCCTCAACATGAACCAGCGATCAAAGAGCATCTGCACGAAATAGCCCAACCAAGGGCCCAGCAATATTCGCCAGTATCGAACTGAATTTTGCACGCCATGCAAATAGTTCAGCTCATCGGCCAACTCTTGCAGCAACGACTCATGCAAATCTTGCAGATTTTGATAATCCGAATGCAGTTTTTGACGATCGTCCCAGTGGTAGGCCATGACCTCGGCGTCCATGCCCTCCCAGACTTGGCGACGGTCATAGCGGCGACACCACTCGCCGAGAAACAGAACAGGGACATCCAGGCGCCACGTGGCTTCCACGGCCGTGGTCACCAAAAGTCGTTCTACCAAGCGGAACGCCCCCCGTCCATCACCACGTTCTGGCCGTTCATATAAGAGGATGCATCCGAACACAGGAACTGAAGCGCCGCGTGATATTCATCCCGGCGTGCCATACGCCCTAATGGGATCAGATTGCTCAACCTCCTGACAAACTCATCGCCTTGGCCATTGAATACGCCTCCGGGCGAGAGTGCGTTGGCACGAACGCCTTTGTCGGCCCAGTACGTCGCGAGATACTTCGTCATCCCCACTAAACCGGCCTTGATTACAGAATAGGTCACAGGCTTTACAGGCTGCATGTCGTCACTCAACCCCGGCTTGCGATAGATTCTCTGATCTGGAGAGAATACCGACAGGTCTGACGCAATATTCAGAATCACTCCGCCTTTCCCGTCGCGAGCCATCGCAGTACCAAATACTTGGCTGCAAAGAAACGCACCAGTCAATCCTACGGCAATCTGCAAATCCCATTGTTGAAGTGGAAAATTTTCCAGACGCGAAGTCTCCAGCACGCCTTGGTCTCCACTCACTTTGGGATCTATCGCTGCATTGTTGACGAGTACATCGACACGCAAGCCGCGGAGACTTGTTTGCTTTGCGACCGCCTCAATCGACTCCGGACGCGTCACATCCATGACGAACGAGAGAACACGCTCAGGCTGGAATTCATCTCCCAAAAGTGCGCAAGCCGACTCCAACGCCACGCCGGACACATCCGTCAAGATGACCGTCGCACCAACGGACAAGAGTGCTTTGGCATGTTCCAGCCCCAGCAAGCCTGCCGCGCCCGTAATGAGTGCAGTTTTACCGGTCAGTTCAAATGGTGAATTCTTTATCGTCTTACCCTCATGCACGAACTTGCCCTCCATCGATAGCCCAAACCGCACCAGTGACGAATGACGCTCGGGGACTTAGGAGGTAGCTGACCAGATCGGCGACTTCTTCTGGCCTGCCTAACCGTCCCAGTGCCACTTCACGCTCGCACATTACTTTGACTGCGCTTTCATCTTCAGCGAGCTTCCGCTCCCAAACTGAACCTGGGAAAAGAACATTGCCCGGCGCTACTGCATTGATGCGCACTCCGACCTTGCCTAACGGACGGGAGATGCCGCGAACGTAGGCATTGAGCGCTGCTTTGGCGGCGGAATAGGTGACAGGTGCACCGGCAATGACTTCCATCCCGCAAATGGACGACACGCACACGACTGCACCTTTGCTTGCTTCAAGCGCCGCTCTCGCTGCTTCAACCGTGTTTGTCGTCGCCGAAAAATTCAGACTCCAGACACGCATCCACTCATCGGCATTTTCAGCACCCGGCGCCACCGACCGCCCACTACCCACATTGCAGACCAACAAATCAAGGCTCCCATGGATGGCCAGCGCCTTCGCCAGCAACGCCTTGGCGTCAGCTTCGTGCGCGACATCGCCCACGATAATCTCGGCACCTCGCAGCTTGGCTGCCGCGCTCTCCAAGTCAGCCAAATTTCTGCCATTTAGAATCACCTTGCAGCCTTCGCGGTGTAACGAACTTGCGATGGCAAAGCCTATTCCGCGAGACGACCCAGTGACCAGTGCAACCTTCCCAGACAAATGGAGATCCATTAGCGACGTCCTACAGCGAGATTGGCGGGAAAACGAAGCCCGTCCGGCGTCTTATCAGGAAACAAGCCCATATGTGCGCATCCATCCTTCGGTCATCATTCCGTAGCGGCTCAGCGTACCGATATGGTCACCATCTTCTGCCCGGGCCGTTTGCAAAATGTAGCGCCCGGCGTAGTTCAACCGCGACAATTCAGAAAACACTGCATCGAAATCTGCGTTCCCGGTGCCAAGAGGTACCGTCGTTCCTCGGAAGACGCGATCCTTTACGTGGACATTCAATATTCTTTGACCATATGCGGCGAACTCTTCCCTGGCGCTATAACCCAGTGCTGCACTATTTCCGATATCGTAGTTGACGCCAAACACCCCTTGCGGAAAGCGTTCAATCAGTCTGGCCAGCTCAGCTGGGCAAAAGTCCGATTCGAAGACAACCGCAACTGAAAGGGCTTTCAGCAATTCAAGCTGCTGAAGCATGAATCCGACCAGCGCATCCTCTTGCTCCCGGCTTTCGATGCCGCCGTTGTCAACCAAAGGCACTACGATTTGATCAGCTCCAACGGCGTGGCATGCTCGCGCCACGGCCACGAAATCGTTTTTCAATGCCTCTGCCACCGCGCCATTGGCCTTCCAGAACGGCGCTTGCATGAAGCAATCGCCGGTCAAAGATGCGACGCGTATGCCATGTTGAGCGCGTAACTTGAGGATTTCGTCTTGCCCAGCCTTGGTCAGCAAAGGGTTTTCGTACAGCCTATCCTGATCAAGCGTCCATTCCATCAAGCCGAAACCGGCTTGCTCCGCCAGCGGAAACTCAGTGCGCCAGTCTTCCCATGGGAATGCCTGGATTTTTCCGTCTACTTGTGGCGACAGCCTTCCCTGCATGAATCCGATCGAGTTATTCATTGCGCAATTTCAGCATCATGTTGGACGTACGCTTGCTCGCTACTAGTCGTTCGGCATAACGATTGTGGAGCTCTGCCATTTCCCGGCCGAGCCAGTCTGCCATCTCAGGGTCGGCGCCAGTAAAACAAATATCGCTGAGACCGACGAGGCAGTTCGCTTGCGGCCCGTCGTTCATTATCCAGTGCAGATGATTGAGCAAGTTGTAATCCTGGGTGAAACCAATCTCCATGTTCTGCTCCGTAAAGCCTGCCCGTTGTGCGACCTGCCTTAGAGACGCCTCAGTGAAATAGTGCAAATGGGCGGAATGGTAAAAAAACTTCCTATACGTCGGAACATCCCACACAGACAACAACGGGTCGCGCAGATTAGGCACCTCGACGAAGATCGCTCCTCCCGGCCTCGTTGCCTTCTTCAGTGTTTGCAGGAAGGCGACCGGGTCTTCGACGTGCTCCATCACCTGAAAGGCGCAGACCACGTCGTATCGCCCGTTGGCGAAGCGAGTGTTCTCTAAATACTCGGACTCTGCCTCTATGCCGTGCTCCTGACGCAAGAATTCGCAACAGGCGCTATCAAGCTCGATGGCATTGACGAGTGCGACTTTATCCTTGACGTGCACCAGGAACTGGCCTGCCGACGCGCCGACTTCCAGCAGGCGACTTTCCGGACCAAGCAACGGGAGAATATCCCCGAGGCGATAGCTCTGGAACTCGCGATACACCTCGAACAATTCCCGTGCATCTGTCGCTGCAACCTCGGCATTGTGGGAATATTCTTGGCGATATGTACCGTCGTAATAGGCCTTGGGATCGCCCACCAAGCTTTCGGCAAGAAAGCCGTGATCGCATTTGTTGCAGTAATAAACCTGTCCTGCACCACGGCGCAGTTCTGGCGCTAGGACTTCAGATGCATTGTTGCTACATAGCGGGCAGGTTATCGCTGAAGCGCGAGAGGGCAGAGCATGTTCAGTCATGATTTCAATACTTCGACAAGTTCCAGAAGAATCCCGTCAGGCGCACGAGCGTAGGTAACCTTTGCGTAACCATCAGGCGAACAAAGCGGCATGGCCGGAAACGTGACGCCTTCCCGCTCAAGTCGAGGCATCAGGGCGTCGAGATTGTCCACTGTCAAAGCAATGTGGGTAAATCCTGTCGAGTAGGGCATGCCCTCCCACCGCTCACGATTCGGGTGCGAATGAAATTGCAGCAACTCCACCATGCGTCCGTCTGGTGCCGCCAATTTTGCGGTCGTCACATGAACGCCCTCGAGTCCCATCATTGCGTCGATGAAGGGGCCGGATTCGTCCATCTTTTTGACCAGTTCAAAGCCAAGTACATCGCACCAGAATTTCAGGGCGCGCTCCATATCAGCCACGACCAGCCCGGTATGCCTTAATTCGCGTATCAAGCAAGCACTCCTGCATCCACTTCAGCAATTGCTTCACCCAGCACAGCGACGCCCTCGAGCAGGGCAGCATCGCTGATGGTCAAGGGCGGACCAATCTTGATGGATTCGCGTCCGGTATGCACAACCAGCAGCCCCTTCTGCATACACAGTTCCGCAACCTTGCTGGCAAATTGTCCATCTGGCTCTCCTGAAGAGGGCATGCGGAACAAAACAGCCGCAATCATCCCCTTGCCCAAGGGTGAGGAAATTCGATTCGGGAACCTTCGCTGCAATTCGGTCAGGGCGTCAAACAGCAGAGCTCCTTTCCGCGCGGATTCTTCGATCAGATTGTGTTGCTCGATTTCCTCCAATACCGCCAACCCCGCTGCACAGACCAGGGGATTCGCGGAATGCGTACTGCTCATGTTCCCCACATCTGGAAGATCCATGAGTGCTCCCCGGCCGATAACACCAGACAAAGAAACGCCGCCTCCCATGCCCTTTCCGCAGCAAATCAGGTCGGGAGTCACTTCATAGTGCTGGTATCCGAATGCCCGTCCTGTTCTTGCAAAGCCCGCTTGCATTTCGTCGAAAGTCAGCAGGACATCATTCGCACGACATACCGATTCGATGGCCTGTACAAACTCTTTTGGATAAAAGACTGCGCCCCAACCCTGGAAGGTTTCCAGCATGAAACCGGCGATATCTTTCGAGAGATCGATGCCATCAGCACGCAATTTTTCCAGGCCCTCCTGCAAAAACGCTTCGGCGCTCCGGCCGTTCATGGCCCAGGGATAAGGAAATGGAATGTGATGAATGTCCGCGTCCTGGTATCCGATCCATTCGCGCTGCACCAGATTACTGCTCATCATCTGCGCGCCCAAAGTTCGACCGTGCCAGTTTCCCGTAATACAGATGATGCCGCGTCGCCGTTTGCCCTTTTTCTGGGCATACATGCGCATCAGCTTGAGCGCCGCCTCGGTCGCTTCGGTACCCGCAGATAGCAGGAAGGCCTTCTCGAAAGGCTTGCCGGCAAACTTCAGCAACCTTTCCATATAGTCGGCACGGACCGAATTGCCATAGGCGTAGCAGCTATACAGCGAACGATCTAGCGAGGATTTGATCGCTGCACTGACCCTGGGATTCGAATGCCCGACATTTGCCACGAAAATGGTGGATGTGAAATCGATCCACTTGTTACCCGCTGCATCAAAGACATTGAAATCTTCAGCGCGATGCCAAACCAAGGGCAGTTGGCCATGCATGGAGCGCGACTCCACTTCATCCAGCCGATCCAGAATGTCACGACTTCCGGGCGCAGGAATGGGCGTCTGGATGGAGCGGTGCTGAGTGCTTACCAGGGGAACCGTTACAGGTTCCCGAGAAAATTCATATCCGGCCATGATCAGTTTTCGGAAAAGATTTGATGTAAATACGATGGGTTCCTGAACAGCTGGAATTCGAGAAGAGCGAAATCCTCTTCACAGTCGACTTCGTGCGCGACCGGCGTGACGAACGGCATTACCGAATCGCCGTGCAGAAGGCCGGAATCGCGAATGAACCTCGTTGACAGGACATCGACATAGCCGTTCGCTATATACGTTTCAGGAAATTGCTGGCGCGCGTTATTTGCTGCATCCAGCGCAGTGCTGTCCATTGCTAACCTCTTGAGCCTACCATTGGGTGTCAGCTCAAAGGACTTGTAGGCAGATTCCGGCATCGGATGCACTGATCGCAATGCTGTGGCTCCGCTGGCGGATTTGAAGGCCGCCACAGCCTGATCTATCAATGCCGGGACACGAAGCGGCGTGGTAGGGCGGATGTGTACGATGTAGTCAGGTTCTCCACCATGGGCTGCAAGCCAATCGAGCGCATGAACGATAAATTCATAGTCGGTGGAACGATCGCCTGATATCTCGTCCGGCCTCAGGAATGGCACATCAGCGCCAAAGCCGCGGCACATTTCCGCATATTCTTGCGAATCAGTAGAAACGATTGTTCTTTGAATCGAGACAGCTTTAAGACACGCGGCAACCGACCACTCGATGAGCGGGTGCCGCCCCAGTAATCGGATATTTTTGTTCGGAACACCTTTTGAGCCCGCACGAGCTGGAATCAATGCAACGACATTATTCATGTCTACCGCCTGTCTTTTCAAAATAAGCGCTCTCAACCAGGCCGCACAGTATGTGCCCCAGCACGATGTGGCACTCCTGAATATGCGCCGTATCGGTGGACGGTGCTCGGATGCATTCACAGGCCGCCGCCATCTTTCCACCAGCCTGACCTGTCAGCCCGACTGTCGTGATATTCAATCGCGCGGCAGCCGCGATCGCTGCGAGAATGTTGGGGCTGTTGCCGCTCGTCGATATGGGGATGAACACGTCATCCCCATTTGCAATACATTCGAGCTCTCGGGCGAACACCTGCTCATATCCGTAGTCATTGGCAATTGCGCTGATCGAAGAATTGTTTGTCCCGAGCGCCAGTGACGCCAAGGGTGCTCGATCCCGACGCAGCCTTGACGCAAATTCGGCCGCCAAGTGCTGGGCATCCGCAAAGCTGCCTCCGTTCCCGGCAAACAGTATCTTTCCTCCCCGGGACAGCGCATCAGCACACGCCTCAACCAAGACAGCCAGCTGCGTGTGTACCACTTCGTCGGCCAGCAGCGCCTGTTTGACCTGGATTGAATCCGAAATCTGCGCACGGACCTGCTTTGCAAGGCTGTCAATCATAGCTGGCCTTCCAGTCGCTCAAGAGCCACCCAGAAACCTTCTCCACCATTCTTGTGTCCTTGCCAGATCTCGGGAATGAACGACGCATCCGGACAACCGTCGCGAAGAATCTGGCCCAGACGCTTGAAATCGATGTCCCCTTCCCCGACTTGCAAGCCCTCGCCATTGACGCCGCTTGCATCCCCCAGATGCAGATGCGCTACAAAGGGTGCGATACGCCGGCAAAAATCATAGAAATCAATATTCATGTGATTGCAAGTGAGTCGGCTGTGGGAGATATCAAAACACATGCGCAGACCAAGCCTGCCACACACTTCGACGATTTCATCAATCTTGACGAACAGATTCTGGTAGCGCTGCCCGCCAAAATGCCAAGGGAATGGCGCCATCGTCTGGGGTATCAATTCCACGCCCTCGAGATCGAGCTCCTGCAGACTGCGGGCAAATCGATCGTAGTAGGCAGCAATCACGCCCCGTGGCAGCGGCTCATCCATCGTAAAACCACCGATGTTCGCGACAATTTTGGGGCGAACGGTTTTCGGGAAAAAGCGTTTCAGGTTACGCGTAATGTCAATAACTCGCTGCGTTTCGCTCAAAGACAATTTTCGGTAATCCTCATCCGGAGTCGCCAGATCCATCAACCGGCTGCCAGAAAAAAGCTCTGGCGCATGGACAACGAAATCCGCCTGATATGGCCCCTGCAAGTAATCTGCCGGATTCAGATCCATATCTGAATATGAGAGATGAAACTCCCAGACGTCGGGACGAATTCTCCCCTCATATTCTGCAAAGTCATGGTAGCGGACGGGAACGCCCCAAGGCCTCGTGAACTGGTAGGGCCGGGGCTCGACCTTTTCGTCACTCAGATCCGACAGGAAGAAGAAATCCTCTTCCTTCATGTCGTGAGAGAGCTTACGTCCCACGAGATCACGGTAGCGCTGCGGAGAAAGCCCCTGCCCCGGGCTGCGCACCCTGATGTGCTCTGCGCTCAGGACAGTACCGGCAGTCAGGTCGCTTGCTGCCACCAGGCTCTTGCCGAGGTTCTCCCTGTTGATCATTTCGCCCTGAGACAATTGGCGAACGGCGCCAGAGCCCAGGGCCAATTCGATTTCCCGTATTCCATCAACCATTTGCCGGAATTCGCTTTCCGTGAGGCTGGCGGCGTGGTCAGGCCCTTCCATCAACCTGTCCAGAGTGAAATGTCGCTCAATGACGCAAGCACCTAGCGCCGTTGCCGCCAAACTGACATAGATGCCCCGCTCGTGGCCCGAATAGCCGACCAGCGAATGAATCTCACGAAGAGAATTCATCCAACGCAAGTTGATGTCCTGCACGGGGGCGGGATAGGTGCTATTACAGTGCAGGAGGACGAACTGGGCCGACAATTGCGTCAGGAACTGGACCGTCATTTTCACTTCTTCGCCCGTGCTCATCCCGGTCGACAAAATGAGCGGCTTGCCAGTCGAAACTAGTTTTTCCAGCAGCGGCAGATTCGTCAGGTCGGCCGAGGCCACTTTGTACGCGCGGACACCAAAACCCTCAAGCACATCTACACTGCGCGAGTCCCAAGGCGTGCACATATACAAAATGTCATGATCGGCACAGTACTCGGCAATCCTGCGATGCTCGTCGACAGACAGTTCATGGCGACGCAGCAAGTCCAGTACGTACTCCGTCCCAAGGTCTTCTCCATCCTTGCGAAGTGTCCGCTGGCGATAGACCTCATCGAGATGCCGCATCTGAAATTTGACGCAGTCTGCTCCCGCTTTGCGGGCCCTGTTCACCATATCGATGGCCCGTTCGAAGCTGCCGTTATGGTTATTGCCAATTTCCGCAATGACAAAGGTTTGTCCGTTGCCGATTTCCCGATCGTGAATCTTGATGGTCATGTTGTCAGTTCCCGAGAGACGTCTCGATATCTCGAGCAGTCCAGGCCTTCAAGCCATCCTGCTCAAAGTGGAATGGCCAGACGCGCAGGCCGCAATTTGAAAGATAGTTCAACAAGGTGTGTTTGCTGAATGGCGGCACGTAGAAAAGGAAAAATCCCCCTCCGCCGGCACCGAGCAATTTCCCTCCGATCGCACCATTGGCTAGCGCGCCATCGTAAATTTGGTCCAGTCGAGAAGTTGAAATCTTGCTGCTTAGCCGACGTTTGATCTGCCAGGCTTCATGTAGGGACTGCCCGAATTCATTCAACCTGCCTCGTAGCAGGTGATTCCTCATCCGATAAGTCAGGTCCACATTGGATTGCACCTGCTGCCGTACTTCCAATTGCTGCATCTGCCGGCGTTGGTCTTGGTGAATATCGCCGGAGTCATGGGTGGTATTTGTATCGCAGAGGATCAGGCTTTCCTCCAATTCAAGCAGGGTGTCCGGATGGATTCGCAGAGGATGCACGATGTTTTGGTCCATACGGAATTCCATGAAATTGAAGCCACCAAACACTGTTGCGTACTGGTCTTGCCACCCGCCGGCCACTCCCAAGTAGAGGCGCTCGGCCTGGAATGCCAATTCCGCCATCTCATGCTGGTCCCACTGATCACGACGAAATTGATTGAAGCAACCAAGGACCGCCGCAGCGACAACTGCCGAACCACCCAAACCGGAATTCATCGGAAAATCGGAGTGCAAGAACAGTTCGAATCCGAAATCAGGCTGGATGACTTTCAGCAAGGACTGAATCAGTACAAACGGCTCGGCATCCTGAATTGCCTCACCCAAATCATTGGCGAACAACTCCTTTCCAAGATCACGCGACCGAATAACGATCTTGCTGTCGCCTCGAACTCTAAGCGTCGCATGTGAGTACAATGAAATTGTGGCATTGATTACCGCACCAACCTCATCAGAAAAATAATGGGTGACGTCAGATCCTCCACCTCCAAAGCTGACTCTGACCGGAGCGCGCGCACGAGCATAGACAGGTTTCTCCTCCTGTAGTGGCAAGTGGTTTCGGCTTACCATGGAAACAAGGCGGCGATCGGCATCAAGCAAGGGGATCACACGCGTGTGGGAGTCCAGTTTTTTGAGCAGCAATTCGCGCGGCGTATCTGGACTCTCCCAAGTGAAATCGACATTGACACACAGCTTGACAGGGTCATCCAGCGACCCGCCTCGAAGCAGCATTCTCCGCACGTCACCATCGGTTGCCAAACCACTGATCCTGCCATCAGGGCTCAAGCTCAAAACGACCCCAAAGTGGTTCTTCTCGATTTGAACCAGCGCTTCACGCAACGACGCCCGCTCGTCGATCAGAAATTCGTTCAACTCCATAAATCGCCTCGCCTCCGCTTTTTCTCCCATTCGCAAAAACGGAGATAGTCATCCGGCACGCCAATATCAATGAAATCCACATCGAGCGGCACCGCCTTCAATTGGCTTTCGCTTGTCAATTTTTCCAGAACCACATGCTCAAGTGAAAACGGCTTGCCATCCCACCCGGAAAAATGTTCAGCATGGAGCTTGTACATGCCAGCATTGATCCAGCCTGCCCCCGGCGCATTCGCCTTCTCTTCAAATGAGGTCACGCGATGTGAGGCTTCAAATCGAATCTGCCCGTACCTCGATGCATCGCTAACACGGACAACCGAAATCGCGGGGCACTCTGCGGCAGCAAGTTCACGCACTCCCCCGCCAAGCCATGTATCGGCATTTGTCAGCAGAAAATGGTCAGTTAACCGGAGGGTTTGAATTGCATAGGCAATCGCCCCACCTGTGCCCAGTGGCTCTGGCTCTACCAGCCAGGTTACAGCGCAATCTCGCAATAAATCCGATTCGTGCTGTTTGATAAAGCTGATGACCTGATCCGCCTGGTAGTACAGCAAAAAAACAAAAGATCGAACGCCTTGCGCCTTCCATTGGGCAATCTGCAAGGAGAGGAATGGTGTCGGACCAATCGGAGCGAGCGCTTTGGGTATCTCGCTGACCACTGATCGCAGTCGCGTGCCAAAGCCTCCTGCGAGCACCATTAAAGTCAGGGAATTTTTCAAGCCACAAGTCCCGTCAACAATGTCAGCTTCCAATGTCGGCCTGCGACAGCCGCCCCACATTCAAAGAGTTTATTCAATCCCGATTCAACTCTTCGTACTTACCTGTCTTGCACCCACCGGAATCATTCATGATCACAATTTTTTCGCAGCCTTTGAGAGTGCTGAGGCGATGCGCAATCATGAGGACAGTCACTCGACCGCGAAGCGACTCAATTGCATTCATGACATCCAACTCAGTCGCGCTGTCCAAGGCACTAGTGGCCTCATCAAACACAATGACATCGGCGTGCTTGTAGAGGGCACGCGCAATGCCTATGCGCTGACGCTGTCCGCCTGAAAGTCGCGCACCGCGTTCCCCGACCCGAGTGCTGTAGCCTTTTGGCCAAGACTCGATATCGCTTGAAATCTGAGCCTGAATTGCCGCCTTGCGCACACGATCCATGTCGATATGATCTATCGGCACGCCGAAAGCAATGTTTTCTGCGATCGTGGAATCCGAAAGGAAGATTGCTTGCGGCACATGCGCAATATTCAATTGCCAACCACGCAGATTACCTTCGGTGATCGGAACGCCATCTACCGTCACGCAGCCTGTTGTCGGGGCGAGCAAACCCATTACGATATCCAGTAACGTGCTTTTGCCGCTTCCTGACGTGCCAACAAAGCCGACTGTCTCTCCAGCCCGGATCTCAAGGCTCAGGTTTTTCAAAACCCAAGGCATTGTTTCTCCGTAGCGGAAAGAAACATCCTCGAGCTTGAGACTCCGCTGGAACGGCAAAGAAACCTGCTCGCTGCTTTCGGCGCTTTTTGGCAAAGGTTGGTCCAGCAAATCCAGCAGATCTTGCAACGAGGATTGAGAAGCGCGAATGCTCGTCCAACTGCCATATGCCTGCTGAAGAACGGGAAGCAGACGCTGGGCGCCGAGTGCCAGCGCGCCCAGCACAGGTATCGCTGCACTGGCGGCCTTGCCATCGCTTGCCATGCTGTAGGCGAGGGCACTGATCAACAGCATGCCGAGGGTCTCGATTCCAAAGCGGGGGAAAGTACTGATGAACTGGTTGCTACCTTGCGCACGGCGCAAAGTCAGGTCTGCTTTCCTGAAGATGTCGCAATACACTTGTTGCGTCCCGTCGAGAAGCACATCTCGAATGCCGCCCAATCCCTCCTGCAACGATTTGACCACTTGCACCGACTCAGACGCAATGCGTGCACTGTTTGTAGCCAGCTTTCGACGTGTCGAGAGAATGACCACAACATATATTGCGCCAAAACCCAGGAATGCAATCAGCGCGATTGCCGGGTCTATTGACAGAAGGGCCACCAGAATTGCCAACAACAAGATCGAGGAACTAACTATCGACAGTGCCGGCAAGATCACGCCATAGATGACAGAATCGGACTTTCCGGAAATACCGGAAATCACTTCGCTGCTATTACGTGCCACATGCCTGGCGAATGGCTGGTACAGCGTTCTCCGATATACCTCGATACCAAGGTCGGCGCCAGACGCAAATGACAATCTCGTGCTCACCCAGAGCAGGAGCATGCGCATGCCCCCGGCTAAAAGTGCAGCACAACCAAAGGCCAGCGTCAAAGGGAGCAGCAATTCTTGAGGTCCAACCCATCCCAGCCGCAAGAAATGCGGATGCAATTGCGGATGCGAAAACACCTGCTCAGGCGCTGTCAGCACACCAAGAAATGGCAGCACCGCACCAATGCTGATCACTTCCGCGAACGATGCAAGTATTGAAAGGCCCAGCAACAGTACTAATTGTCGGCGCCTCCGCGGACGGATATGCGCCCACAAGCGGATCAACAGATCATTCAACGGCTGTTGGTTAGGCATAAGAAAAAATTGGCCTTCCCGCGGACAAATGGAACAGCGTAGAAAATTGATTTCGAGCCGCTTGCCTCGACCGATCGAAAATGTATTTAGCCGTGCTTCGCGCAATCCTCACAAACGTAGGACAATCATAGCCCCAGCCTCGGCTGAATCGCATATGCAAGTTCATGATTGGCATACATCTTCTCGGCATTCGCAACTCTGCTGGCACCAAATTGAATTCATCCGATATTCGACTGCACCCAATAGGCAATGCATGTTCAAATTAATGTCATTCGATAACACTGAAGCGTTGATCTCGCGGGCGGCGGATTTGATTGCATCGATCGATCTAGAGCCAGGGCGGCGCTTCCGGTTTATTTGTACCGGCGGCAGAACGGCGAAAATGCTGTATTCGCGACTCGTCTCGAATTATGGGAAGCCGGCCGCAGATTGGGAAATCTACTTGACTGACGAACGCTGCCTACCCAAGGGTGACGCCGAGCGCAATGACCGCATGTTGCTGGAAACTTTGGTGCGCCCCCTTGGCATCGAAGATGCCAATTTCCATTGCGTTCCTGCCGAATTGGGCCCTGACCTCGGCTCAATTGAATATTCGAACGCGCTTTCCTCCGTGCCGGAGTTTGACCTAGCCTTGCTGGTATTGGGTGAGGACGGCCATATTGCAAGCATATTTCCTGCAAGCCCCGAGGGCGAAGGCCTTGCTTATGGGGTGCTCAATTCACCAAAATGGCCCAAGGAGCGAATAACAATGTCCGCCCTATGCCTCCGAAAAGCCAAAACCATCATTCTTATTGCTGCCGGCGAGTCGAAACGAGACGCCCTTCAATTAACAAGCAATTCGAACTCGATAGTGCACAACACTTTGCAAGGGCATGAAAACGTGATCCTGATGACCGACATCGATTTGCACTCCACCGCGCGAGCCTGACGCACCCCTCACACCGATAAATTCGGCATTGAAACGTCAGATAGGGAATTTATCGACAGCTCTGATGGGCAACCGCAGATCAGCCAACTGGCTATTACAAACAAAATTGATTTGACCCTTGCACGCATCACATCGTCTTGATAATCAGCGAAGGGCAATTGACATGCTTCCGCCCTGTCGTTTCGCGATCGACAAACGCGCCTGCTTACGGTGAGTGATTAACTTGCAAATCCAAGTGGCTCCGTGACGCGCAAAAATCCACGGATTCGGAAGTTGCGCAGCATTGTGCCACATCGTGAACGATAGAAGAGAAAATGCCGCCGGCCAGACAAACCAAGCCCCCCGGTGGGAACAGCGGGCGCGCAAAATCATCAATTCTCTTTCCGCAAACCTGCGGGCGAAAGGCGCACGACCACCGGTCGGCTAAGTATCTCAATGAGCACCATCACGCGCCGCTCACCATCCGCCATCTGGTAAATGCCGTCGAGGCCCGCAAACGGGGCTTCTATCAATCGGACGCGCTCCCCAGCCTTGAACAACCTCTCAGGCTGCCCTTTGGAAGCAGCTTCCTGAGCTAGCAACCGCTCAATCAGGCGATCATCGACTTTTGCCGGTGCCAACCCAAACGTGACCAAGCGGCTCACGCCTCTGGTCGAACGAATTGGCGCCCAACTTTTGGATGACTCGTCTTGTCCCAGCCTGATGAAAAGATAGCGTGGAAACAGTGGCTCTTCCACCACTGTTAAATCGCCATGACGTATCTTTTCTGAGCGGAGTGCGGGGAGGTAACACGGATAACCTTGATTTTGAAGGTTTTTCAGTGCGATCAACTCCATCCTCGGCTTGGTATGTACGAGATACCAATGCATTGCCACCTCAGAAAGTTCTCTTTGTTAGTAGGATCTTACCCTTGGAGGCATTTATGGCGCAATTTTGAACGGGCATGAGAGGGCTTCGAAACTCGTCTTTGGCCAGAATCCGCGCGATTATCACAATGATTACATCGCACCCGAACCTCGGGCGCACCTGGCAAAACATCAGGCTTTGCGATGGCGATCCATATTCCTGTCAATAATCACGTGGGGGGGGGGGATTCCCAAAACCCAGAGAAATGGGATGCGTCAAATACAAAAAGCCCCCGTTATCGCTAACGAGGGCTTTGCAAATTTTTTGGTGGTGCGGAGGCGACTCGTTTCAAACCAACCCTCAAAGCTCCTGAGTAATGCTGAGTACCAGTGAGCAGAGATTCAGGTGATTGTCCATTTTTCAGACGCACCCACCAAACCCCTACTTGTTCAGAAAACCCGAATCTCCATCAATGCAATGCTGCCAGTGCCACTTCAGGCGCCTTGTCCAGCACCCTCAGCAGTGCCTTCGCCGCACCAGTCGGGCTGCGCTTTCCTTGTTCCCAGTTGCGGATTGTGTCCAGAGAAACATCAATTCGCTCAGCAAACTCAACTTGACTGAACCCAAGGCGTCGTCGCACCCGTCGGGCAAACTTGGCTGCATCCAACATCGCGTTGGCATCATCCTCTGCTTGATGCCTTGCAATGTCGGTTTCTGTCGTTGCATCAACACGTTTGATGTCGATCCGACCTATCGGCTTTGCATTAGGACTTTGAACATCAATTTTCATGCGAACGGTTTTCATAACGCTTTACCTCACGTGGATTGGCCTTGCGGGCTGAAATAATCCGAATCTCATCATGGCGTGGCGTGTAGACCAATACGTACAGACGCCCCTCAATGCATCCAATCAATTCGTAGCGGTCTTCACCATAGCTGTACAGGTTGTCCTGCCGAATGATCCGATCCGGATCAGCAAAAGCAAACGCTGCAAAGGCGAAATCAAAACCTCGCGTCCGAAAGCACGCACCGCTCTTGTCTTCATCCCACTGAAAATTCATGGGTCAAGTGTAGTTCAATGAACGACTTTTTGCAAGCGACGCATCATTGACTTCAGCTGACAAACAGCCTCCCCCTCATAATCAGGCACTTTTTGCCCATGCTCGTTTGGCTCCTCGTGCTGGTCACGGTTTTGGTCGTGACACCAGCGCTCTTCGCCTTGGCCCATCTGGCCAGACGACACCACCGGAAAAGACGCCAAGGGTTCGCGCGACGCCCCGTTGTGGCTCCAACTGCCGTTGACGCCCCAGCGCCACTGACCCGCAAGAAGCCCGACTGGGTTGTGCACGAAGTGCTGCGCCTCAAAGCCCTGATGGGCAAACATGTCGGTTGTCGCAAAGTGGCTGACACCTTCAACCGCCTGCATGCGCCAACACGAGTCGGCAAGTCCTTTGTCAGCAACACCATCCGCAACCACCAGTACGCGCTGCTCAACATTTCCCGCGAACTGCGCGACAAGCGCCCCGCGCCGGTGGACATCAACAGCGTCTGGGGCGTGGACCTGACGTTTGTGCGGGACCACCACGGGACACCACGCCCCGTGTTGGGCGTCGTCGATCACGGGTCGCGCGACTGCACGCGGTTGGCGGCGGTGGTCAACAAGCGCAGCTGGACGCTGATTGGCCACTTGTGCCTGGCTATCGGCCAGTATGGCAAACCCCGAGCCATCCGCACTGACAACGAACTGGTCTTCAAAAGCGCTGTGTTCAAGACGTTCCTGAAGTTGGTCGGCATTCGTCACCAACGCATCCCAGTTTGTGCTCCGTGGTGCAATGGTCGCATAGAAAGCTTCTTTGGTCGTATCAAGCCGTTCATCCGGCAGATCGACATTCACAGCCCAGCCGGACTGCAAAACGCACTTGATGAAGTCCGGTACTTCTTCAACCACGTTCGCACCCATCAAAACCTTGGTGGTCTAACTCCGGCGGAAGCCTGGCAAGGACTCACCCCAATCGCCCTTGCACAAACGCCACCCCAATCAACCCAACTCGTGCAAGCACTGGACGGTTTACTGGTTAGCTATCACATCCGAAGGTGACGACCCACAACCCGACTCAAAACACACTGTCCTGCTATCGGGAGGATTTCTCATGTCCGCTCAACTTTCATCACCACCAAAACTCATGACAAATGGATTTGATATAGCCAAAAGAAATATAAAGCACCAGATATCAAGTCTGATTCTTTGAATTTTCACGCCAAATCTGGCATGGAAAAGTGCTTCGGACACTTGGACATGTCAACGCATGCCAAGAGCGACTTCGGCTGAGCGCAGACTCCTTGGCACAGGCAGGCCATGACTTGGAGGCTTGGCGAAATCAGGTGGTGTTACCGCTTCGCAAGATCCGCGAAACCATGAAGGCTGGGGTCAAGGGAATCGCGTTTGAACACAGCGATTGGGTGCGCGAGCAGATCAAAGCCACCGAGGTGAACGCCGAGCAAGTCGCTTTGGCCTACTTGAACACGCAGATCTCCTGCCTTCCCCATGACTTGCCAGCACCCAACAGGATGAACGCTGCCATCCAGGAAACTGTGCATCGCGTATTGAACCACTTTGCCCACAGGCACCACGAGTTGTCCGCAGCGTTGCGGAATCCAGAGGTAAGCGTTGCCGCAGAAACAATTGCCACCGAAGCCTACAACTTACAACAACATGGGCCTGACCCAGAAGCTGTACGCCCTCCTCGTCAAGATGCGCCCCATTGCCCGCCTGAGGAAAGAAAGACAAATCCACAGTGTTGACGCGAACATTCAGCCCTTGATTCATTGCAGGGTAATCAGCAGTAGACAATCCCAGTCGCTTTTGGTTAACCTGACCGCATTTGCCCTCTTCCGCTCGTTGCTTCATCCATGTCCAGCGCCATCAAAATTTTTCAAGGTCGATTTGGGCGTGTGGCCTTGCTCAACATGAGCACTTCCCTGATTGGACACGCGCACCACCACTGTCACATCTTGATCAAGGCAGGAGGGGCTGACAGCGCTTTTCGTGTGCGGGGACAAGTTAATCCGCTGACCCAAACCCAGGCCGTGCTGGTCAATGCATGGGAGCACCATGCCTATGAGCACCAAAGCCCCGATCAGACCCTGATCCTGGCGCTCTATATCGAACCTTCCTGGTTGGCCGAAATCCAGCGCTCCCTGGCAGCCAGCAGGCATCCCCATTTTTTCACCCAATCGAGTGCGAAGCTGAGCGCCCACACCCTCAAAAACATTGAAGGTTTCTTGCTCGAATTTTGGTGGAACGATGAGTTCTCTGGCGCCCTGCTGGAACAGCTTTTGTTTGATCTGATCATTGACATCATCCGAAGCAATTCGCAGTGGCATGATCTTCCACAACTGATGCGCTTGCGCCCACACGCCGCTAAGGATGCACGCATCCGTCAGGCGATGGCGCTCATGCAGCAAGACCAGGGCCAATCGTTTGTGGCGGACACCTTGGCGCAAAAGGTGGGGCTCTCCAGGGCGCACTTCTACACTTTGTTTCTGCGCGACACGAATGTGACCCCCCTGGTTTATGCCAACGTCCTGCGCTTCGAAGCGGCAGTCCAACGGCTCACGCAAAGCAGTGAAGCTGTGGCCGAAATTTCTGACAACCTGGGATTTTCTGCGCCTGGCCATTTTTCGCGCTTCTTCCGTGAACATTTGGGCATCACCCCCACCGAATACCGGCGCAAAGTCAATTTGATGGACCTGGCCTGACCATCACGCCTCAGGGCCACATGCTTGGCCTACGCAGCGCCTGTGTCACGCTGCACTGAGACTTGCGCTGACTGCCACTCCGTGGTGGATGGACGCCAAAGCGCCACCCCCTGAGCGCTCCACACTGCCCCGTCTGCGCCGGCCTCCAACCAAGGCTGTTCTGCACGCTCGCCGGACTGCGATCGTGAACAACAGCATCACCCGGCCATGCACTGCGATCTACAAACATCACCGGATGTTCTCCGTCAATGGCGGCTGCGCCGGGTGGATGCGGTGTTGGATTTTTGAAAATCATCAAAAATCGCCCGACATTGGGGTCAGCCACCAGACGATTTGGTCATTCACCAGATCTTGCGGTTTGGTGACAAAGACAGGGGGCCAGACACTCCTGTGTAGTTTCATCCCTGCACAAAAGGTCTGGCATGACGGCGTCATCCTCCGCCATAGAAAGTCAAAGCGCATCGGCACAGCCCCGAGTATTCGTGGGCCAAGCCTTGCCGCGGCACGAAGACGCTGCACTGCTGCGTGGACGTGGGGCCTATGCCGACGATGTGGGCGTCAAGCCCGGCACGCTGCACGCTGCGGTGCTCCGCTCACCCCATGCGCATGCGAAAGTCATGAGCGTGGAGGTGGGTGCCGCACTGGCCCTGCCCGGTGTTCGGGCGGTGCTCACCGGTGAGGACGTGCAGCGATGGAGTGCGCCATTTGTCGTGGCCGTCAAGCAGCCACTCGCCTACACCCCTCTGGCGATTGAGCGTGTGCGCTACGTGGGCGAGCCCGTGGCGGTGGTGGTGGCCTGTGACCGCTATGTGGCCGAAGATGCACTCGAACTGATTGAGGTGCAGTACGCACCCGAGCCCGCCGTGGCTAGCATCGAGGCCAGCCTCGCCGCCGATGCACCGCTCTTGCACGAAGCGGTGGGCAGCAATGTGGTGTCGGAGAGGCATTTCTCGTACGGCGAGCCGCCTGCGCCTGACGCGCCTGTGCGGCGCATTAGCACCACCGTGCATTACCCGCGCAACAGCTGCTCGCCCATGGAGTGCGCTGTGGTGCTAGCCGAGTATTTGGGGGATCAAGAGGGCTACGAAGTGCTCTCGAACTTCATGGGCCCATTTTCGTTGCACTCGGTCATGGCGATGGCTCTCAAGGTGCCCAGCAACAAGTTGCGCCACAAGGTGCCACGTGACTCGGGGGGCAGCTTTGGCGTCAAGCAGTCGGTCTTTGCCTATGTGGTGCTGATGTGCCTGGCCGCGCGCAAGGCAGGCGCGCCCGTCAAGTGGGTGGAAGATCGCCTGGAACATTTGAGCGCCGCCACCTCAGCCACTGCGCGTTTGACCACGCTTTCGGCCGACGTGCTGCCCGACGGCAAAATCCTCGCCCTGCATTGGGACCAAGCCGACGATGTGGGCGCGTATTTACGTGCCCCGGAGCCGGCCACCTTCTACCGCATGCACGGCGCCTTGAGCGGCGCGTACGACATCGCCCACCTCACCGCGCGCAACCGCGTGGTGCTGACCAACAAAACCCCCACCGGCCTGGTGCGCGGCTTTGGCGGACCACAGGTCTATTACGCATTGGAGCGTTTGATCGACGAGATCGCGCTGACGCTGGGGATGAGCCCCTACGCGCTGCGCGAGCGCAACTGGGTCAAGGCCGAGCAGTTCCCCTACCGTGCCGCTGCCGGTGCGCTGCTCGATTCAGGCAACTACCACGCACTCGCGCAGGCGGTGATGGACAAAGCGCGCACGCTGGGCTTGTATGAAAAGCAAGCCGCCGCACGCGCGCAAGGCCGCTTGTACGGTATCGGCATGGCGGCGATTGTCGAGCCCTCGATTTCGAACATGGGCTACATCACCACCGTGCTGGCGCCCGAGCAACGCGCGAAGGCAGGCCCGAAAAACGGCGCGATCGCCACCGCCACCGTGGGCGTAGATTTGCTGGGCGGCGTGAATGTGGTGATCGCCTCTGCGCCAGCAGGTCAAGGCCACATGACGGTCTGCGCCCAAGTGGTCGCCGATGTGCTGGGCGTGCACCCGCAAGACGTGGTGGTGAATGTAGAACTGGACACCAGCAAAGACGCCTGGTCGGTCGCTTCTGGCAATTACTCCAGCCGGTTCGCGGGCGCGGTGGCGGGCACGGTGCATTTGGCCGCCTGCCAGCTGCGCGACAAACTGGCCGCCATTGTGGCCGCGCAATGGCGATGCGATGCCAAAGACATTGTGTTTGCGGCGGGCCAGGTGCGCCATGCCCGCAATGAAAAACTCACCCAAGCCTTCAGCCGCATGGCCGCGCTCACACATTGGGCACCAGCACTGCTGCCGGCCGGGATGGAAGCGGGCCTGCGCGTCACCGCCTACTGGAGCCCCGAGGTGCTGACCGCTCCCGATGCGCAGGACCGCGTGAACACCTCGGCGGCGTATGGCTTTGTGTTTGACCTGTGTGCACTGGAAGTGGACACAGCCACCGGCGCAGTACACATCGAGCACTACATCACCGGCCACGATGCTGGAAAGATCTTGAACCCCGCCCTGGCCGACGGACAAATTCGCGGCGCATTTGCGCAAGGCATAGGGGCGAGTTTGTACGAAGAGTTTTGCTACGGCGATGACGGCAGTTTCTTGTCAGGCACGCTGGCGGACTACCCCATGCCCACAACGTGCGAGGTGATAGACCCCATCATCATCCACCAGGAGACGCCGTCGCCCTTCACCCCCTTGGGGGCCAAGGGCTTGGGTGAAGGCAACAACATGAGCACGCCCGCCTGCGTGGCCAATGCCTTTGCCGATGCACTGCAAACGCTGGCGGCACACCAGAGCCAAGCGGTGGATGTGCGCTTGCCGCTCACGCCCGAGCGCGTACTGAACATGGTGGGTGTGGACGATCCGCCCTCGGGCCGTGCCGGTGCAAGCTCCACCACACCATCCGAAGCGCAGACAGCGCAAAACAGCGCCGCCGCATCTGTACCCTTGTCGCAGACCGCAGGCAAAGCAGGTGGCATGAGCTTGCAAGCCACGGGCGACATCGACATTGCCGCCACACCGCAACAAGTGTTTGACACCTTGCTCAGCCCCGAGGCTTTGGCGCGTGTGATCCCGGGCTGCCACGCCTTGCAAGCCGACGGCGAGCACCGCTACCGCGCCGAGGTAACTGTGGGCGTGGGCTTCATCAAGGCGCGCTACACCGTGCAGCTGCAACTGTCCGAGCTGCAGCCCCCGCACAGCCTTTGCTTGGCGGGCAGCGGGCAATCGGCAGTGGGCACGGGCGCCGGGCAAGGCATGGTGCGTTTGACCGCGACCGAAACAGGCACACGCCTGCACTACAACTACCAGGCGCAAGTGGGCGGCAAAGTCGCCATGGTGGGAAGCCGCATGCTCGAGGGCGCCTCGCGCCTGATCATCGGTCAGCTGTTTGAATCGCTGGCCAAACAGGTGCAGCAGGCGGGTGCCCAAGGCCACGCACCAGCGCCTACCCCAGCACGCCATGGGCTTGCGTGGTGGCAAGTCCTCTGGCGAAAAATCCAGGGCTTTTTCACAGGAGACCGAGCATGAAGCCCCGCGCTTTTGACTATGTGCGCGCGGAATCAGCCGCACAGGCCTGTGACTTTTTGCAGCGCTACGGCGAAGACGCCCGGATTTTGGCTGGCGGGCAATCGCTGATGACGGTGCTCAACATGCGGCTGGCACAACCGAGCGTCTTGATCGATATTTCGCGCAGCCAGGCGCTGGCCACGCTGACGTCCTGTGCCAGCGCCCAGGGTGCGGCGTTGCAGATCGGAGCGGCGGTGACGCAGGGCACCTTGGAATGGCGCCCGGGCCTGGCCGACGAGTTGCCGCTCTTGCACCAAGCGATCCGCCACATCTCTCACTTCCAAATTCGTAACCGCGGCACCGTCTGCGGCTCCATCGCCCACGCCGACCCCAGCGCCGAATTGCCACTGTGTCTTTTAGCCCTGCAAGGCGAGGTGCTGCTGTGCAGCACCCGAGGCGAGCGGATCGTGGGTTCCGAAGATTTCTTCATCGGCATGCTCAGCACAGCCCGTCAGAGTGACGAACTGCTGGCCGCAGTGCGCTTTCCGCTGGCACTGCCTGGACAAGGCTTTGGCTTCGAGGAGTTTTCGCACCGCCATGGCGACTTTGCCCTGTGCGCGGTGGCAGCGGTGGCCTCCGATCAAGGCGTACGCATCGCCGTGGGTGGCGTGGCCGACCGCCCTGTCGCTCAAAACTGGCCTGTGCTGCAAGGCCGCGACTGGGACGATGCCTTGAACGAGTTGGCCTGGGCCGCTCAGGCACGGGACGATTTGCATTTGAGCGCTGCACAGCGCAGGCATTTGGTGCGCCAGCTGGGGCGCAAGGCCTTGGACCAGGCGCTGGCGCAACGCGCGATGAAAGGGGAAGAGGCATGAGTGGTTCCAGCGCAGACACCGAAATTTTTCGCGCCGGCCAGGTGCACCGCATCACTCTGCACGTCAACGGTCTGCCGCGCAGCACCACGACTGACACCCGCACGCTGCTGGTGGATGTGCTGCGCCATGAGCTGGGCCTGACAGGCACGCACGTGGGCTGCGAGCACGGCGTCTGTGGCGCCTGCACAGTGCGGGTAGAGGGAGTGGCCCAGCGCAGCTGTCTGATGCTGGCGGTGCAAGCCGATGGCCTGGCGCTGCAAACCGTCGAAGGTTTGGAGCAAGAGGGGGGTGTTTTGTCCGCTTTGCAAGAAGCCTTCAAGCGCCACCACGCCTTGCAGTGCGGGTTCTGTACGCCGGGCATTTTGATGTCCTGCGCCGATTGGTTGGAGCGCTTGCAATCAAAGGGGCACCGGCCCAGCGAGAAAGAGGTTCGAGAGATGTTGTCAGGACATTTGTGCCGCTGCACGGGCTACACGCCCATCGTTCAAGCGGTGATGGAGGTGGCCCATGCTTGATTTGGGTAAGACATTTTTGCAAAGTGCAGAGCGCTCTCCGCACGCGCTGGCGGTCATCGATGGAGATGTGCGTTGGACCTATGGCCAATGGGCATTGCGCATTGGCGCGTTGCAGCGCACGCTGTTCGAGCTGGGCCTGCGGCATGGCGACCATGTGGTGTCGGTGCTGCAAAACCGCCACGAGGCCGCCACCTTGCACTGGGCCTGCCAGTTTGCCGGCCTGGTGATGACCCCTCTGAACTGGCGCGCCAAACCCGATGAAGTTCAGTACGCCCTGCAAGACAGCGCCGCCAAGCTGCTGGTTTACGAGGATGTTTCCAGCGCCGCCGTGCAGCAAGCCCTGACAGGGCTGGAGCCGTTGCTGGCCATGCGGGTGGTGCAAGAAGCTCAGGACAGCGTGGTCGAGAGCCCCACCGTGATGGATTTCGCTGATGCCCTGCGCAACCTGGCCGAACCCGTGCCGCGAGCACAGGCTGAGGACTGGTCGCTGATGCTCTACACCTCGGGCACGACCGGCCTGCCCAAGGGCGTGCCACGCCGCCACCGCGTCGAGCGCATGGCAGCGCTGGCCCATGTGGCGCAAAACCAGTATCGGCGCGGCGAATGCACGCTGGGCGTGATGCCGATCTACCACACCATGGGTGTGCGTTCGCTGCTGGCGCTGGCGCTGGTCGATGGCTGCTTCATCTGCATGCCCAAGTTTGACGCCGCGCAAGCCCTGAATTGGATTGAGACGGGTGGTGTGAGCCACCTCTACTTGGTGCCCACGCTCTACCATGACCTGCTGGCCCATCCCCGATTTTCACAAACCGATGTGACGAGCGTGCGCCGCCTGGGTTTTGCTGGCGCACCCATGCACGACGCGTTGTTGTTGCGGCTGCAAGAAGCATTCAAACCTGAGCTGTTCGTCAACCACTATGGCAGCTCGGAGATTTACACCTTCTCCATCAACGCCGACGCGGTGGGCAAACCTGGCAGCGCAGGCCGCGCGGGCGTCAACACTCGGCTGCGTGTGGTCAAGCTCGAAGCCGAAAGCCCCAGCGATGTGGCCATGCCCATGGAGGAGGGCCAGATCATCGCCGATCTCGATTCGGAAGAAGCCTTTGAGGGCTACCACAACCGGCCCGACGCCAACGCCAAAAGCCTGCGCGGTGGATGGTACTTCACGGGCGATACCGGCTACATGGACGCCGAGGGCGACTTGTTTGTGACAGGGCGAGTGGACGACATGATCATCAGCGGTGGTGAAAACATCTCGCCCGTGGACATCGAATCGGTGCTTTCGCTGCACCCCGCTGTCGATGAGGTGGCAGTGGCCGGTGTCCAAGACGAGCGCTGGGGCCAGCGTGTGGTGGCTTTTGTCAAGCGCAAGTGCGCGGTGGACAACAACCAACTCGATGCGCACTGCCGCGAGTCTGATCTGGTGAATTTCAAACGACCGCGCGAATACGTGTTTGTGGAAGAAATTCCCAAATCCCCCGTGGGCAAGGTGCTGCGCCGCAAGTTGGTGGCGGGGGACTACAGCGCCGAATCGGACGTGAATCGCTATCGATACCCTAGACACTTCTGAGCCTACAATTTGGGCCCATAGGAGGTGTCATGAGCAGCAGTCCGAAGTACACAGAAGAATTCAAGATCGAAGCGGTGCGGCAGGTGACCGAGCGCGGGTTTGCGGTCAAGGAGGTTTCCGCGCGGCTTGGGGTATCAAGCTGGAGTCTGTATCAGTGGATCAAACGCTATGGCATCCCTGCCGAGAAGCGGCTGGCGCAGGAAGATCAGGCGGCCAAGCTCAAGCGACTGGAAGCGGAACTCAAGCGCGTGACCGAGGAGCGCGACATCCTAAAAAAGGCCGCCGCGTACTTTGCCAAGCAGTCCGGGTGAGGTACGCATTCATCCGGGACCACGAACAGCAGCATGCAGTGCGCACCCTGTGCCGCGTGCTGAAGGTCCATCCGAGTGGCTATTACGCGTGGCGGCAGCAGCCAGAATCACCGCGCGGCACGGAGAACCGGCGATTAGCGGGCCAGATCAAGCAATCGTGGCTGCAGAGCGGCGCCGTTTACGGCTACCGCAAGGTACATGCCGATTTGCGTGATCTGGGTGAGTCTTGTGGTGAGCAGCGCGTCTATCGGTTGATGAAGGCAGCCGGCCTGCGTTCGCAGTCGGGTTACCGTCGGCGGCCCCATGTCGGAGGTATGCCGGCTGTGATCGCCCCAAACCGGCTGGATCGGCAGTTCGACGTCGCTGGCCCGAACGAGGCATGGGTGACCGATATCACCTATCTGCGTACGCACGAAGGCTGGCTGTACTTGGCGGTGGTGCTGGACCTGTTCTCGCGACAGGTCGTGGGCTGGTCAATGCAAAGTCGGATCGATCGCGAGTTGGTGCTGTCAGCCTTGCTGATGGCCATTTGGCGGCGCAAGCCAAAGCAACCCGTGATGGTACATTCCGATCAAGGCAGCCAGTTTTCCAGCGAGGATTGGCAATCGTTTTTGAAGGCGCATGGCCTCGTGGGCAGCATGAGCCGACGGGGTAATTGCCACGACAATGCGGTCGCCGAGAGCTTCTTCCAGTTATTGAAGCGCGAACGGATCAAGCGAAAGACTTACCCGACACGCGAAGCGGCACGCCTGGATGTGTTTGATTACATCGAAATGTTTTACAACCCGGTACGCCGCCATGGCTATAACGGGAAGAAGTCGCCGGTGCAATTTGAACAGCAGTTTTTCGAGAGGCAGCGAAGCGTCTAGAAAATCGATAGCGATTCAACGCGGCTTCGCCAGATGGCCAGTCCGAGACCACCCCTGCTCAAGTGCCCCCGATACCACCGTTTTGAAGCTCAGACCTGCGCCAATCCAAAACCTCTTTGCATTTTCAACGCCCCCAATGAAAGGAACCCCATGAAACTCAGCGATTTGCAACACCCGGCCAACACCCTGAATCCGACGCTGGACGGTTTCCGTGTCGAGATCGACGCTGCACGCCAGCGCGCAGACATCGTGCTGTCGCGTCCGCCTTACAACGTGATCTCCATGCGTCAGCGTGAGCAGCTGCGCATCACCTTTGAAGCGCTGGACGCCAACGATGCCGTGCGCGTAATCGTGCTGCGCGGCGAGGGCGAGCACTTTTCCAGCGGCGGCAACATCAAAGGCTTTTTGGAAGCCAGCCCCGAGCACGTGTCCAAGCTCGCCTGGAATGTGGCCTCGCCCGCGCGCTGCAGCAAGCCAGTGATCGCCGCCAACCGCGGCTATTGCTTTGGCGTCGGTTTTGAAATCTCGCTGGCCTGCGATTTCCGTCTGGCCACCCCCACCACGCTTTACGCCTTGCCAGAACAAAAACTTGGGCAAATCCCTGGCTCGGGCGGGTCGGCCCGTTTGCAAAAAATGGTGGGCATCACGCGCACCAAAGACATCGTCATGCGCTCGCGCCGCATCTCGGGCCAACAGGCCTACGAGTGGGGCGTGGCCACCACCCTTGTGCCCGATGCAGACCTGGAAAAGGCCACCGACGACTTGGTCAGCGAGTTGATCACCTTTTCACCGTTGGCCCAGCGCACCGCGAAAAAACTGCTCAACGACACCGAAGACGCGGGCCTGACAGCCTCCATCGAGCTCGAAGGCCACTGCTATTCGCGCCTGCGCAGTTCGCAAGATTTCAAGGAGGGGGTCGAAGCCTTCCATGAAAAACGCAGCCCCCAGTTTGTGGGGCTGTGAGAGACCTCCAGAGATTCATCGTGTCATTTTTATAACCCCGGGGAGACAAACATGAAAGTAAACAAACTCGCGGCCATGTTGGCCATGGCTGGCATGGGCACTGTGGCCCTGGCACAAAGCGGTCCGATCCGCATTGGCGTGGTGACGCCATTGACCGGCAGCTATGCCGGCATTGGCGAGCAGGTCAAGTGGGGCTTGAATCTGGCTGCCAAAGAAATCAATGCCGGTGGCGGCGTGATGGGGCGCCAGATCGAGCTGATCTACGAAGACGAAGAGGCCAACCCTTCGGTGGCTGTGCAAAAGGCCGAGAAGTTGTTTCAGACCAGCAAAGTGGACTTTTTGACCGGCACCGTCAACAGCGGCTCCACCCTGGCCGTGGGCCAGGTGGCTGAACGCAACAACAAACTGATTGCGACCACGGTGTCCTTTGCCGACTCGATCACGGGTGACAAGTGCAGCCCCAATGTGTTCCGTGTGAATGCGCGCGCGGGCATGCAGTCGGCTGCGCTGGCCGCCTGGGTCGCCTCCACCAAACCCGATGCGCAGGTGTTTTACCTCGGACCCGACTACGAGATGGGCCGCAGCACCGTGGCGGCCTTCAAAGCCGCGGCCGAGGGCAAGGGCGCCAAGTCGGTCGGTGAGTTGTTTGCTCCGCTGGACAACAAAGACTACTCCCCCTTCTTTGGACAAATCCGCTCGTCCAAACCCAGTGTGATCTACACCTCGGTGGCGGGCAACGACACCGTGCGCCTGTTCACGCAGATGGCAGAGTTTGGTGTCAATCGCAATGTGCTGATCGTGGGCGCTTCTGGCACCGTGACTGGGCAAAACCTTGCCGCCATTGGCAAAGCCGCCGAAGGATTCGTGACGGGTGTGGGCTACTCCACCCTGATCGACTCGCCCGAAAACAAGAAATTTGTGGCCGCCTTCAAGGCCGAAAACAAAGTTGACCCCGACCTCTACGGGACGGACAGCTACAGCGTGCTGTTCTTCTACAAAGCGGCCGTGAAAAAAGCCAAGAGCACCGACACCGACAAGGTGCGTACCGCCATGCGGGACCTGAAGTGGAACACCCCACAAGGCGTCAAAACCATGCGCGGCGGTGACCACCAGGCCATGCAAGACATGTACGCGGTCAAGATCACCAACGGCAAGTTCGATATCGTCGGTCGCGTGGCTGCGGCAGACGCCATCGGGCCCGACGCCTGCACCAAGTTTTGACCTGACAAAGGCCTCACTGACATGACCTCCATCCTTGAATGGCTGCAGTTTGTCTTGGCACCCCAGTCCATCAATGGCTTGTCCGTTGGTGTGGCGGTGGTGCTGATGGCACTGGGCCTGACCATTATTTTTGGCCTGCTCGATGTCATCAACATGGCACACGGTGAATGCTATGCCCTCGGCGCCTACATGGTGGTGGTCATTTTGGGCATGGGGCTGTCGTTTTGGTGGGCCTTGGTGCTCACGCCCCTCATCATGGGGCTGTTCGGCTATGTGATGGAACGCGGGCTGATCCAGCGCGTGTTCCACAGCAAGGACCGGCACACCCTCACGCTTTTGCTCACGTATGGAATGGCCACGGTGCTCGAGGACGCGATCAAGATCGTCTTCGGCGCCAATCCCCAGCGCGTCGAGGCCCCCGTCAGCGGTGGCACCGAATTGCTGGGTCTTTTCTTCCCCAACTACCGCCTGTTTGTGATGCTCGTGGGCGGCGCCATCATCGTCGCGGTTTGGCTCTTGGTGTTTCGCACATCGCTGGGGGCTGTCGTTCGCGCAGCGGCGTACGACAAAGACATGAGTGCCTCGCTGGGCATTCCGGTGTCGCGCGTGTACGCGCTGACCTTTGCCTTTGGCGTGGCCTTGGCCGGCATTGCAGGCGTGTTGCTGGCACCGATTTACTCGGTGTTCCCCACCATGGGGCGTGACTTTGTGCTGATTGCCTTCAGCGTCGTCATCATCGGGGGCATGGGCTCGATCAAAGGGGCGGTTCTGGCCGGACTCTTGCTGACGCAGGTGCAATCGCTCTCGAGTTTGTTCATCTCTCCTGTCTGGAACGACACGCTGCTATTTGGCATCATGGTGCTCGTGTTGATGTGGCGTCCACAGGGCCTGTTTGGAAAGCTCGGCCATGCTTGACCGTCTCACACCCTCTCCCTCCTCCAAGCCCAATGCAGTGCGCTTTTTGGCCTGGGTTTTTTTCAGCGCAGCCTTGCTCTTTGCCATTGTCGGCACGCTCATGGGCGACAGCTTTTATGTCCGGCTGGCCACCGAGGCTTTGATCTTTGGCGGCCTGGCGCTTTCGGTGGATTTGCTGCTCGGCCATGTGGGCTTGTTGCCGCTGGGGCAGGCGCTGTTCTTTGGCCTGGGGGCTTATGTGTCGGCCCTGGTGCTCAAACACTGGGCGGCATCGTTTTTGCTGGCGATTGCGGTGAGCGTGGCCTTGTGCGCACTCGCCGGTCTGATCGGCGGCTTGATCGCCATCCGCTCCAAAGGTGTGTACTTTGCACTCATCAGCTTTGGCCTGGCCCAAGTGGTCTCCAAGGTCATCTACAACACGCGTGAACTCGGCGCATCGGACGGCATGACGGGCGTGCCCATCGTGACCGTGTTGCCCGGTTTGCAAACCGACAACCCCCTGGGGTTTTTCATTGTCACCTGGGTGGTGATCGGCGGGATGTACCTGGGGCTGCGCTATGTGATGCAAACCCCCATGGGCCGCCTGTTTGCAGCCATTCGGGTCAACGAACACCGGGTGGGATTTTTGGGCTTTGATGCCTGGCACTTCAAGCTGGTGGCTTTCGTGGCGGCCGCTGTGGTGGCTGGCCTGAGTGGAGCGCTCTACCCCATGCTGCGCGGCTTTGTCTCGCCTGAACTGATGTTCTTTCAAGTCTCTGGCAGCGCCGTGGTCAACGTGATCGTGGGTGGCTCCGGCACACTGATTGGGGCGCTGTACGGCTCAGGTTTGCTCACCGTCCTCAAGTCGGTGCTGGGTTCTTTCACGGCGCACCACCACATCGTCATTGGTTTTCTGTTTGTGGTGGTGGTGATCGCCTTCCCCCGGGGCATCGTCGGCTATTTGGTGCCACTCTTGGAAAAACGCGGATCCAACAACCCTCGCGGAGGCCAAGCATGAGCCAACCCTCTGAACAAGACGCCATCTTGAGCGTGCACGGCCTGGGCGTACGCTTTGGCGAACTCAAAGCTGTGCACGACCTCAGCTTTGATGCGCAGCGCGGTCACATCACCGCCATCATTGGCCCCAATGGCGCCGGCAAGAGCACAGCGTTCAACCTGATCAGCGGTGCCATCACGCCCAGGAGTGGGCAAGTACAGTTTGAAGGACACACGGTTACCGGCTTTGCGCCCAACAAGATGCTCGCAGCGGGCTTGTCGCGCTCATTCCAAATCACCAATTTGTTCTTTGATTTGAGCGTGCACGAAAACCTGCGCCTGGCCGCTCACTACCTGGAGCAGGGCAAAGGCTGGTGGAGCCCCGTGCACAACAGCCAGGTGGCACTGGCCCGAGCCGACGAATTGCTCACCCAATTCGGTCTGACGCACAAGGCCCACGAACTGGCCGGTCACCTCTCGCACGGCGAGCAGCGCCGTTTGGAAATTGCCGTGGCTTTGGCCTCCAAGCCGCGCATGCTGCTGCTCGACGAACCCACGCAAGGCATGAGTCATGCCGACACACAAGAAACTGCCGAGCTGATCGGGCGACTGGCCAGCGATTTTGGCCTGAGCGTGTTGCTGGTGGAGCATGATGTCGAATTGGTCATGCGCGTTTCCGACCACGTCGTGGTGATGGCCCAAGGCATGAAGATCGCCGACGGTACGCCCGAGGCCGTGCGTGCCAACCCTGCCGTCCAAACCGCCTACTTTGGCGACAAGCATTGAAGCGGGAGCAAGACAGCATGTTGGAACTCAAAAACCTGCACACCCACTATGGCCTGAGCCACATCCTGCAAGGGGTCAACCTGGCCGTCAACAAGGGGGAGGTGGTCGGGCTCTTTGGCCGCAACGGCGTGGGCAAAACCACCGTCATGAAAACCGTGGCCGGCTGGGTCAAACCTACCGAGGGCGAAATCCTGTTCGAAGGCCAATCGCTTGCAGGCTGCACGCCCGACCAAATCAGCCGCATGGGTATTGGCCTCGTCCCCGAGGACCGCCGCATCTTCCCCGGCCTCACCGTCGAAGAAAACCTGCGCCTGGGCTTTTTGCAAGCCCCAGGCACAGGCAGCGCTGAAAAGCGCAGCAAGCTGGACGGCATCTACCAACGCTTCCCGCGCTTGGCCGAGCGGCGCAAACAAATGGGCACCACCCTTTCGGGTGGCGAGCAGCAAATGCTGGCCATCGCCAGGGTGCTCACCGGCAAGCCCCGTCTGTTGCTCATCGACGAGCCCACCGAAGGGCTGGCCCCGATCATCGTACAAGAACTCGTCACCTTGATGCAGAGCCTGGCCCGGGAAGGCCAAGCAATTTTGCTGGTCGAGCAAAACATCCACCTGGCCTTGAAGCTCAGCCAGCGCTTTTACCTGATGGAGCGTGGCCAGATCGAGTTGGCCGGCGCCAGCAGCGATGAGGCAGCCAAGAGCAAGTTGCTCCATGAAGTGAGTGTGTGATTGCCTTCGCCCAAGTCACGTAGCAGGGCTCAGCACGCTCAAGCGATGAACCACAGATGATCCGCCGCTCGCGCTATGGAAAACCTTGACCTCACCGTCCTGCGCCACCTGCTGAGTTGGCGACAGCAAGGCCAAAGAGCCTTGTTGGCCACCGTGGTGCGCACCTGGGGCTCATCGCCTCGCCCGGTCGGCTCGATCATGGCCTTGCACGAAAGCGGAGCTGTGGTGGGTTCTGTCTCTGGTGGCTGCATCGAAGACGATTTGATTTACCGCTACCGCCAGGGCAGCACAGCGGATGCCACCTGCCACCACGCGATTGCCGATGGCCCACCCGAGCGTGTGCGCTACGGCGTCAGCGCCGATGAAGCCCACCGCTTTGGCCTGCCCTGCGGTGGGACCCTGGAGTTGTTGCTGGAGTTCAACCCCGACGCGGCGCAGCTGACCGAGCTCTTGTCCGCTTTGGAAAGTGGACAGCTCATCGTGCGCAGCACCGACATCGCCACCGGCCGTGTGCAGCTTCGCGCCATCACCAGCCCACAGGCTGTGCACGATGATGGCCAGTGCTTGCACAACACCTTCGGTCCCGAATACCGGCTGCTGCTGATCGGTGCAGGCCAGTTGGCCGAGTTCTTGGCGACCATGGCCTGCTTTTGCGGTTTCTCTGTCTGGGTCTGCGACCCGGCAAGAGCACCGCGGCAGCTGGTCGGTGTCTGCCGCGCGTTTGCTCGAGGGCATGCCCGATGATGTGGTGCGTGATTTCGGTGTGGATCGCCGCACCGCCGTCATCGCCCTCACGCACGACCCCAAGCTCGATGATCTGGCCTTGCTCGAAGCCTTGGCCTCGGAAGCGTTTTACGTCGGTGCGATCGGCTCGCGGCGCAACAACCAGGTGCGCCGCGCCCGCATGATCGAGCACTTTGCTCAAACCGAGGGCAGTCTGGCTCGGCTGCGCGGCCCGATTGGCCGGTACATCGGCAGCAAAACACCATCGGAGATTGCCGTCAGTGTCATGGCCGAACTGCTCGCGGTGAAAAATGGAGTCACTCTGCCCAGCAACATGCCGGTAGGTCCCGCAAAAGAGGGCATGAGCATCACAGCCAACGCATCTGCAGGCCAGGTTTGCGGAGTGCCGGGCGGCTGAGTGCTCATCTATGGCTGCATCGAGATCGCGAGAGAGAAAAACGTAGCATGGGGGCCAAACTCCTCAATACCTTGACCCCGGCCCCTTCTGACCACCAGCGCAAGAGTTGTTACCTGGTCATTCACTTGTCCAGTAAAAACAGCAGATATGTCAGGTGTTACTGCCATAGCCAACGTTTATCGATTTGGCCAAGCACTGACTGACCCCGCCCGATCTCAGTGGCCAAACCAGACAACAACAGCAAAAGTTTGTGTCAGCGCACCTGAAGTTCTCGATACCGGCGGCTGTTACCAGTAGAGATTTTCCTCGTTTTCAAAAGTCCAATGCCCTGATCCAGCTGCCATACATGCGGTGAAACGCACGCTGGCAGCGCCCAGAGCAAAACACCCAGTCGATGGGGTAACGGGCGGGCGAACCTAGGCGACAGCATCTTGAGGGTCTGTCGGCGATGCATAGCAAAAGGTCGCCTTCAAACGAATGTTGCCCTGCAGGCCACCAACAGGCAGGGGGAGCGTTGCACGCAGGAACTTGCCCGGCTTCAATTCACCCTGATAGACCACTCGTGCCACGCCGGTTGGGCAAGCGATGACCTCCATCAGGTCTTCCGGAACCTTGCCCCAACCCACTTCGAGCTTGTCGTGGGTGGATGAATCAGCGGCGTGAACAAGCAATGCCTTGATGGCCAGCGGCGTCAAATCCGCGCCGAGGATTGCCCGAACACCGACAGCATTGCGTAACAGGTATGGCGATGCGAAGCTGGTGCCCAACTGCGGGATCAGCGTCGGCTTCGCGCCTGCGCCCAGTACGTGAAGGTATTTGGAGCTGGCGGCGTCTCCACCGAATGCCATGAGGTCAGGCTTCACCACGCCGGGACTGCGCCCGGGCCCAATAGCGCTGTAGGCGGCGCGCGACCACGTCGCATCGACGTTGTTGGCAGCGCCCACGGACAACGCGTTGACGCAGTCCGAGGGCACCTGCACGCGGGCATTGCCCACCGAGCGATCCATTTCGCCGTTATTGCCAACGGCGACGGTCATCAATGTATCGCCATCGGAGAGCAGGTCGTCGATAACCGATGTCCACGCATGCACGTCGGTGTCCTCAATCGGTAGATCCGGTCCCAGACTGAGATTGAGGAATTGGTATTGGCGCGAGAGCAGAACTTCTTCGACCAATCCCAGCGTACGGTACAGCTCCAGCGGATCTTCCGACTCAGCCTCGCGATCCAGCACGCGCAGGTGGTCAACGTAGGAGTATGGGCGTGCCGCAGTGCTGTTCGGGGAGATGGGACCGAACAGGAATGCTGAGGTCACGCCGAGGCCGTGCTCCAAGCCGCTCGGATCATCCGCCGCGTTTTCATCCAGTGCTCGATAGGTTCGCAGCCACGGAGCAATGCTGTGCTGCTCGGGCAGGCCGCCGTCGAGGATGGCCACCTTGGGTTCGGACGACAGGGGTTGCTCTGTCGGCAGGCTGCACGCCACCTTCACCCCCGCAGAGCGTTGCACCGGACGCATGCCACGCAGTTGCGGCATGGGACGAATCACGCGCACAAGGGTGAACTCAGGCCATCAAGGGTTGAGCCCTCAGCTGAGAGCGCTTCGAACTTTGATCCCGAGGCCAGGACATGCATGTTGTGTGCACCGACCTCTACTGAAAAGCGATTTCGAAAGCCTGGACTCCGCCGAGCCATGGTCTGGGCATCACCAAAGACGATTCTTGCTTGGTCGCGCGTAGTCGCCAGTGAATACACTTCGGCGCCGCCTTCTCGGTCAGCGGCGAGCATGTAGAGCGCCACCGCTGAGGACAGGGTGGACTTGGCATTGCCCCGTGGAACCTCGATGTACGAGCGTCGAAAGCGTCGTTTGCCATCATCTTTCACCCACCCGAAAACCGTGGTCAGAATGAAGACCTGCTAGGGCTCGAGCTGAATCGGCTCGCCGGCAAGCGGGCCCTTCACGTGAGGCAAGCGCTCAATGAAGGCGCATAAGTTATCCGCTGGATAGAAGGACCGGCCATCGCGGTCAGTCAATTTCGGGTTGAAGCGAAATGGGGTGGCCTTACCCCTTAATCTTGCCAGATCATTAAGCTGCCTCTGACAGGCCAATTTCACCCAACGGCAGGCTGGGA
>JACCEC011997154.1_pt1 | contig 67986 bp, 52 predicted proteins | sample 7450121 | NCBI WGS metagenome assembly JACCEC01 (sample SAMN15323455, study PRJNA562643) | freshwater metagenome | isolation source: river surface water | place: USA:Blue River Watershed | collected 2017-08-18
AAGTCCATCCGAATTCTTGCAGTCAAAGGGTTTGGATATGAAAAGTAGCCCTATTAATCAAATCCTTATTCCCTAAAATAAGGGAAACCCTGTGTCCAGTATTTAGCGGTCAGCACACTTCTCAACGCAGTAAAATTCGTTTTGCTAATTTGTTTTCCTTAGTTAATGATACCACATCAATCCTCCAAGGATGAGGCGCCGCTATTTACCCCAAAAGTGCTGAATATTAAATAGTTACTAGCTATCAGACCCAATATCAAGATAGATGCGAAAAAAATATATGTTTTATATGGTTGCAAAATTACCCAACTTTCATTAGTTCTGTCTCAAAAATGAGTGTTGCTTTGGCAGGAATAGGGCCGTGTCCATTTTGGCCGTAACCAAGCTGATAGGGTATCAAAAGCGTGTATTTTGCGCCTTCCTTCATCAACGCGATTCCTTCATCCCAGCCTTTGATAACACGACCCTCGCCTAAACGAAAATCAATGGGTTGACGACGTGAATGTGACGAATCAAACACTTGTCCATTTTGGAAAGACCCTGTGTAGTGTACCGCGACATTTTTACCAGCCACGGCTTGTTTTCCAGTACCTTCATTTTCAATTACGTATCCAAGGCCCGAAGCGGTAAACTGGGCAGTAGGGTAGTTGGCCAATGCCCATTGTTTGAACGTTTCAACTTCTGCTTTTTCGGCTTCTTTTTGTTTTTCGGCCAATTGGCGGATATGCAATTCAAGCGCAGCAGTATCGGCTTTGAAAGCTTGTGCTTGCTCTCCCTGACGAACGATTTTTACGGCGTTAAGCGCGTCGTTTGTCTTCATTTGGTTTACAATTTCTTGTCCATCAATGACAAAGCCGAAAACGGTATGTTTGCCATCTAACCACGGAGTTGGTACATGTGTGATATAAAACTGACTTCCGTTGGTACCTGGGCCTGCATTGGCCATGGCCAAAACCCCTGCGCGGTCGTGACGAAGTGAAGCATCAAATTCGTCAGGAAAACGGTAACCAGGCCCACCTGTACCATTTCCTTTTGGATCGCCACCCTGAATCATAAAATCAGAGCTATCGCCGTTAAATTTACTAATGACACGGTGGAACGTTAGTCCATCATAGAAAGGCTGCCCTAGAGGCTTAGCACTGTTTTCGATGGCACCTTCGGCCAAACCTACAAAATTGGCCACAGTCATTGGGCACTTTTCGTACATGAGTTCTACCGTAACATTTCCCTTTGAGGTTTCGAATATTGCGTAGATTCCTTCTTTTTCAATCATTTATTTAGAAATAAGTTAATAAATTACAAAAGTGAGATTTGCAACTCAAAGTTCCGAAAAGGGATTAATTCTGTCGGAATGAGCTGGAGCTATGCACTTACTTGCCTGAGAATTTCAATAACTCCTTTTTCATCGTTAGATTTTGCCTGAAAACGAGCCGCTTCCTTGATGGCTGGGTGAGCGTTTTCCATGGCGTACGAATGGTGCGCTTGGTGCATCATTTCAAGGTCGTTGAGGTAATCACCAAATGCCATGGTTTGCTCGGGTGTGATACCATAGCGTTCTTGTAATACTTTGAGTGCTTGCCCTTTGTTGGCCAATTTGTGCGAAATATCAAGCCATTTACCTCCCGAAACTTTGACCTGTAATTCTTGCTCCCATGGTTTAAATTGCGGGTAGCTGTTGTTAGCGGATCCATCAAAATCGCACAAACTTATTTTCAGGCATTGGTCATCCTTGATTTGGGTGAGGTCTTCAACAAGTTCGTATTGTTCAAAATGCCTAGTTACTTGATCCCAAAATTTGGGGACATTACTTTCAACGTACGCTTTTTTCTTGCCACACAGAATGATGTAAGTATTGGGAATGGTACGGGCTATTTCAACCATTTGGTGAGCAATAGAAAGCTCCAGCGACTGGACGTACAGTTCTTGGTCGCGGTGCATAACATAACTGCCGTTTTCGGCCACAAAAAACATGTCATCCTTAACGGCATCGAAGTACTTGGCAAGATTGTAGTACTGTCGTCCGCTGGCAGCTGCAAATAAAACTCCTTGCGTTCGGAGTTGAGAAAAGATGGGGAAAAATGAAGCGTCAAGTTCGCTTTTTGAATTGAGCAACGTACCGTCCATGTCTGTTGCAATGAGCCTAATATCAGTCATTGAGTGCGAATATATGGTGAAAAGAGGCTCAAAATTGCACAAATTCTTCTAATACAGTACTAAAATTGTTATTACATCCACCCCCTCCGACGAAAATAAACCAAAAGTCCAACTGCCAACACGGCCATGCTTCCCAGGGTGTAGAAGTACCCATTGGGGTGGCTTAATTCGGGCATGTTATCGAAATTCATACCGTATATTCCTGCGATGAACGTAAGTGGCATAAAAACCGCCGAGTAAATGGTCAAGGTCTTCATCACGCTGTTCATGCGTGAGCTGAGGGTTGAATAATGAATGTCAATCAGTCCAGTAAGCAATTCACGGTTTGAGTCAATGGAATCGATGACGTTGGTGATGTGGTCGTGTACATCCCGAAAATAAGGAATCGTACTTTTCTGAATGAGTTTTGAGTTTTCGCGCAAGCCCTGACTTAGCATGTCGCGTAGCGGCCACACGTACTTTCGTATCAGCGTAAGTTGGCGTTTTAGATTGTATAGTTGTGAAATGGGGTCTTTATGTTTACTTTCCAAAATCAGTCCTTCCAATTCTTCGAGTTGTTCGCTCATTTTTTCCAGAATTTCGAGGTAATTATCGACAATAAGATCAACGAGCGAAAACAGCAAATAATCGGCACCGTTTCGCCGCGTTTTTCCCACCGAAGCTTTGATACGTTCCAAAACGGGACTAAAAATATCATTGGTACGTTTTTCCTGAAACGAAATTAGGTAATTGGAACTCAGCAAAAAGCTGATGTGTTCGGCGTCAATGCTTAGTTCTTTGTCGTCCCAATACAGCATTTTTAGAGAAATAAACACGTAAGAATCGTGGTAGAACTCAATTTTTGGTTTTTGACGCGTATTCATGATGTCTTCCAACAACAACGGATGGATGTGGTAAATCTGCCCGACGGCTTCAATTACCTCGGGTTCGTGAATACCGTCTACGTCGAGCCAACTGATGTAGGAAGCATCGGCGGCAATATGGCAGTCGGCTACCTTTTCAATGGTACGTTCCTTGTGGTATTTTTCATTGTACTCAACCATCGTAATGGTCGTATCCTTGATGACCGTAGGGCCGACATAAATCAACGTGCCAGGCGAAAGACCAACTTTTGAAGAAGCCATAATTGGTAGTGTCGAATGATTTGTGTTGAGGTTTGCTCACAACCTGAATAGTATAAATGTTGAATGCGGCGTATCGAAATAAAAAATCACTCGACACGCTGCATCTGGCGGGCGTCCCCGTCAACTATTGACCTTCATTTATTGAATGAAATGTAAGATTTTTTCCACATCTTCGGGGGTATCTATGCAATGACTTTCGTAGGTGGTAAGCCCCATTTTGATTTTGAAGCCGTTTTGCAACCAACGTAATTGCTCCAAGGACTCGGCCTTTTCGAGCGGCGATACTGGCAAACGGGTGATTTTCTCCAAAATATCAGCTCGGTAGGCATACATCCCCACTTGTCGATAATAGGTATGATGTTTGTGCCACTCTTGTGGGTCAACCCCTTTTAAATAAGGAATAACTTGACGGCTAAAATAAATGGCTTCAAATTGTTCATTAATAATCACCTTGGCTTCCCCAATATCAAATAATAACTCAGCATCAGTCACAGGAATCATTTGAGAAGCTAATTCAACCGAACCATCCAGCATAGCCCCCAACTCGTCGATTTGCTCAGGAGCCACAAAAGGCTCATCACCTTGAATGTTAATGACGTATAGCCCATTGGGGGCCAATGGGGGGACAAATATTTCCTCCATTGGCCCCCAATGGGCTTGAATGACCTCCCAGCACCGATCTGTACCACTGGGGTGGTTAGGATGAGTCATAACGGCCTTACCACCAAAGGATTCGACGTGCTCTAAGATGCGAACATCATCGGTCGCAACAATTACTTCTGAAAGGCATTTTGCCTTTGAAGCCTGTTCATACACCCGTTGAATCATCGTTTTTTCTTGGATGTCGATGAGGGGTTTCCCTGGGTAGCGCGTTGAGCCATAACGCGCAGGTATAATTCCAATAATCATAATCAATAGTTTTTCGTTGCTAAATACACTAATTTTGCGGAAAATTCACAGTACAAACGATTATGACCGAATACAATCACCGCGAAATCGAAAAAAAATGGCAGAAGTTTTGGGAGGAAAACCAAACTTACAAAACCCAAATCGACCCAAGTAAGCCTAAGTATTATGTGCTCGACATGTTTCCGTATCCTTCAGGGGCGGGGCTGCACGTAGGGCACCCACTCGGCTACATTGCTTCTGACATTATTTCGCGATATAAAAGACTCAAAGGGTTCAATGTTTTGCACCCAATGGGTTTTGATAGCTTTGGATTGCCCGCCGAGCAGTATGCGATTCAAACGGGTCAACACCCAGCCATTACGACCGAGCAAAATATCAATACGTTCATTTCTCAGCTAAAAAACATTGGGTTTAGCTACGATTGGAGCCGTGAGATTCGGACTTCCGACCCCAATTATTACAAGTGGACGCAGTGGATTTTTATGCAGTTGTTTAACCACTACTACGACCGTACAGCCGACAAAGCATTGCCAATCAGTCATTTGGTGGAGCAATTTGTACAAGGCGGTTCGGCGGCGGTGAATGCCGTTTGTGATGAAGACGTGACGGAATTTAGCGCGGAAGAGTGGAACGCCATGAGCGAAAAAGAACAGCAATTGGTGTTGTTGAAATACCGCTTCACGTTTCCCGAAGAGTCGTTTGTGAACTGGTGCCCAGGCTTAGGAACGGTACTTTCAAACGACGAAGTAAAAGATGGTGTATCGGAGCGTGGTGGATTTCCTGTGGAGCGTAAATTGATGAAACAGTGGTCGATGCGGATTACTGCCTATGCCGACCGTTTGTTGAATGGATTAGATACTATTGATTGGCCAGAGCCATTGAAAGAACAACAACGTAACTGGATTGGACGCTCACAAGGGGCATCGGTAAAGTTTGCCGTTGACGGTCAAGATAAATTGATTGAAGTATTTACGACCCGTGTCGATACTATTTATGGCGTTAGTTTCATGGTGTTAGCCCCTGAGCACGAATGGGCAACAGAACTGACAACCGCCGACCAAAAAGCCGACGTAGAAGCCTACATCAAGTGGGCTGCTAGTCGCAGCGAGGTAGATCGTATGGCTGAGAAAAAAGTGTCAGGTGTGTTTACAGGAAGCTATTGTATCAATCCGTTCAGTGGTGAAAAAGTACCTATTTATTTGGCCGATTATGTTTTGGCAGGATACGGAACAGGGGCTGTGATGGGGGTTCCTTCGGGCGATCAGCGCGACTGGAACTTTGCAACGAACTTCGATTTGCCTATTATTCCAATTTTAGATACCCAAAAAGACACTGATCAACAGGCCGATAATACTAAAGAAGGACACTACATCAATTCGGGTATCATCAACGGCATGACCTACCAAGAAGCTACCGAAACACTTATTAAGTGGTTGGAAGAACGTAAATTGGGTAAGGGTAAGGTACAATATCGCTTGCGCAATGCCGTGTTCAGCCGTCAGCGTTATTGGGGCGAACCTGTACCTGCTTATTTCAAAGACGGTGTTCCGTACTTGATTGATGAGGCAGATTTGCCCTTGGAATTGCCAAAAATTGACAAATACCTTCCCACCGAAACGGGTGAACCACCATTGGGGAGGGCTGAAGGATGGAAATACAAAGGAGAGTACGACTATGAATTGAGTACTATGCCAGGTTGGGCGGGTTCGTCGTGGTATTGGTACCGCTACATGGATTCTCAAAATAATGAGGTATTTGCTTCCAAAGAAGCCATAGACTATTGGCAACGCATCGACTTCTACTTGGGGGGCTCCGAACACGCTACGGGACACTTGTTGTACAGTCGTTTTTGGAACAAATTCTTGAAAGACTTGGGCGTAGTACTTCACGAAGAATTTGCGGCTAAGTTGGTGAATCAAGGAATGATTCAGGGAAGGAGTAATTTTGTGTATCGAGATCAAAATATCTATGTTTCTAAAAACATTGCAGAAGAGTCAAATGCACTTGGTTTAACTTATGATGAATTTGTTGAGAAGTATAAAAATCTCATTTCTGAGAGGTGTTATATTAAATTCAAAGGAATTCAAACCAGGTGCTTTGGCTTTGTAAAATTACATGTTGATGTCAATATCGTTGAAAATGATATTTTGGATGTAGAGAAATTCAAAATGTCACGAATTGATATCGATGATGAGACAGAATTTATTTTGGAAGATGGCAAATACATCTGCGGCTGGGAAGTGGAAAAAATGTCAAAATCTAAATACAACGTAGTTAATCCCGATACCATCGTTGATAAATACGGTGCTGATACTTTGCGGATGTACGAAATGTTTTTGGGGCCATTGACCGACGCCAAACCGTGGAATACCAACGGCATCAGTGGAACCTCGAACTTCTTGCGTAAGTTTTGGCGATTGTTCTTCGAGGACCAAACGGGCAAATCAAAATTAGTAGATGCCGAACCAACTGCCGACGAGTTGAAGGTATTACACCGCACCATCAAGCGCGTAGAGGAAGACATTGAGCGTTATTCGTTCAATACGGTTGTTTCTACGTTCATGATTGCTGTCAACGAATTGAGTGATTTGAAGTGCCACAAAAAAGCGATTTTGAAAGAAATGGTCATTTTGTTGTCACCGTACGCGCCTCACATCACAGAAGAACTTTGGACGGCATTAGGTAACGAAGCAGGAACATTGACCACGGCTCCGTTCCCTGCGTTTAAACCTGAGTATTTAGTAGAAAGCTCGTTTGAGTATCCAATCCAAATCAACGGTAAGGTACGCGCCAACCTCGTTTTCCCTGTTGATATGTCAAAAGAAGACATTGAACAAAGTGTTTTGGCCAACGATACAGTCCAAAAATGGTTAGAAGGAAAAGCGCCTAAAAAAGTGGTAGTAGTACCAAAACGGATTGTAAACGTCGTTTTGTAGGAGATACTTCATTCTTATCCAAGGTTTTAAACCTTGGATAAGAATGAAGTATTACCCCAGTCTCACCAACTCCCGCAAATCATTGTTAGACAAATCTCCCAGCCATGTTTCGCCATCGGTGACGGTAAGGCTGGCGAGTTCGCGTTTGTTTTGGATAAGTTTGTTGATTTTTTCTTCAAAACTGCTTTGCGTGATAAATCGGTGTACCAATACGTTTTTGGTTTGGCCAATCCGAAAGGCGCGGTCGGTGGCTTGGGCTTCCACGGCGGGGTTCCACCACAAATCGTAGTGAATCACGTTGTTGGCCGCCGTTAAATTGAGTCCCGTTCCTCCCGCTTTGAGCGACAAAATCAAAATACGGGTTGAGCGATTGTGTTGAAAATCTTCCACCATTTCATCGCGGTTTTTACGACTGATACCTCCGTGAAGGAAAGGGACTTCCATTTGTATTTGCTCCTGAAACATCGTTTGTAACAGCGTTCCCATTTCTTCGTATTGTGTAAAAATGAGCGTCTTTTCGCCATTTTCGAGAATTTGACGAATCAAATCCAGTAGCAATTGGGTCTTCCCCGATGCTTCAGGTTGAGCGCCGCCTTTTTTGAGGTAGTGTGTGGGGTGGTTGCAAATTTGTTTGAGGGCGGTCATCATTTTAAAAATCAACCCACTGCGTTTGAATCCATCTTTTTGCCCTTCAATTCCACGCAATGCTTGATCCACTACACTTTGGTACAAGGCTGCTTGCTCACCCGTTAGTGTACAAGTTTGGTCTATTTCAATTTTGTCGGGCAAATCCTGAATGATTTTTTTGTCCGTTTTGACCCGTCGCAAAATAAACGGCTCCGTTACGCGCTTAAACTTATCCAAGGCGTGTTGGTCGCGGTCAATCTCAATCGGAATGGCGTAATCACTCACAAATTTTTTCAGATTACCGAGGTAACCTTTGTTGGCAAAATCAAAAATCGACCAGTATTCGGCCATGCGGTTTTCGACGGGCGTACCACTCATGGCGATTTTGATGCCCGATTTCATTTTTTTAACGGCCTTGGTTTGGGCAGTATTGGGGTTTTTGATGTTTTGCGCCTCGTCAATTACCATTACTGCCCACTTTAATTTACTCAAACTCTCTTCCTCGCTGCGAACCACGCCATAGGTGGTAAGCAAAAGATCGGCGTCTTTGAGTGGAACCAAGCTTCGTCCCGAACCGTGATACAGGTGCAGACGAAGTTCGGGGGCAAATTTACTGATTTCTTTTGACCAGTTGGTGAGCAAAGTCGTTGGTACTACGACCAGTCCTTTTAATCGTTTGAAAGCCCCTTCTTGCTTCATTTTCAGGAGAGTAGTGATGACTTGTAGGGTTTTTCCCAACCCCATGTCATCGGCAATCAAGCTGCCCATTCCCAAACGAGCATTTTTATAAAGCCATTCGTAGCCGCGTTGTTGGTAGGAGCGTAAGTTGGCGGCAAGGCGCTCGGGGAGTGCAACGTTTTCGTTTTTCAATAACGATTTTATCCACTTTTGAGCCGATTTGGTGAGGGTCACGCCCGTACCGTTAAATTCTTCAGTAAGAGCTGTTTGTAACAATTCATTGCTATCGAGCGAAGGCGGATTTTTGAGCTTTTCGAGCAGGGTTTTAATTTCTTTTTCGTCAAAATACGCGTATTGGTCTTTGATTTTTACTAATCCTCGGTAGTTCTCAATCATCCTTACAAAGCTTTGTGTATCAATGTGTTCGTTGCCCACGGCTACTTCCCAGCGGAATTTGAGCATATTTTCCAAACTGATAATCGACGAAGCCGCAACTTTACCGCCCTCCTCGCTGTCGAGCGTCATGGTAAGCTGCGGACGGAGTAATTTTTGCAAGGACTTTGGCAATTGAATTTTGATGCCAAACAGTCGAATCGTTGGTAAAATTTTCAGGAGAATATCGGCAAAAATTTCCGAATCAAACTGTAATATTTCTATCCCCTTACTAGCAATCAGTTGATTAAGTTGCGGAAAATGCTCCGCCATCATCGACAAATCGCGCATCACCCCCATACGAACGGGTGCATAATTACGTTCGGTCATGAAGGCGTGGAGGGGAATCGGGATGTGGAGCTCGGACTTTTTATATTCCACAAACAGATTTACTTTAAACCCTTCTTCCAGTTCTTCTACTTGCACCAACGGCACGTAATCGCGTTGGGCAATGAAAAATTTATTCAACCATAACTGAATATTACTCGGGATTTCGCGGGACTCAAAACCACCAAAGAAAACCATGGAGTTTCTAAAGAATAAATCGTCGGTGTCAGTGGCTTTGTAGTCGAAATGATCGTTGAATTGCCGTACGCGTTCGGTCAAAATGAGCGAAGACAAGGCATTCATAAAATCGGTTTCGGTAGGGATAAAAATATCCCGTTTTCCAATTTTATAATACAGGATATCTGGAGGTAACACTGCTCGTACGTGAGCTGACAGGGCGGCAACTTGTTCGTTGACAGTGGCTGGAATCCAGCGTATTAAATGGTATTCTCGCTTGAGTTTGGCTCGTAGCAATTGGGGGATAATGGCGCCTCGTTCGAGGAGTTTGAGCGTCAAACGATTCAAAAAACAAAGCCCTTTGAGGGTGGGAGAAAGCTGAGGTAACTGCGACGAAGGCAGGTGATGAATCCAATCGACAAACTTGGGGAGTTCGTCAAATTGAAAGACAATTCGCTCGCGGGTATCTCTGAAATTGGCCTGCAAAAAGCCCAGAGCTTCGTCTATGATGATTTCGCCGCTTTCTACCGCGTCCAAATCTTTGTCATATTCTTGTTCAGTCGGTTCTTCAGAAACGGTAAGTTCGCGCGCTTTTTTGGCAGTATGAATGTAAAACTTTTGTAAAACTTGCTTAAAATTACCCGTTCGGTAAAATAAAGGTTTATCACCCAAAAGTGACAATAAATTATCCGAAACATTGGGAAGCGTCGAAAAATCTAGCGGGGTATATAGGGCTTCATTGGGCTGAAAAACAGTTTCTTCCGAGCCTTCAAAGGGTTGGCGAATATCGGCTACGTCGAGCGTTTCTACGTCTTTTTGGTCAGACGATGCAAAACCCAACGTTTCCAAACTTTTGAACAAATCAAAATCACGAAGTTCAAAAATTAGAAAAGGGTTTTTATCAATTTCGTTGGCTACTAAAAACAAAACCGCCGCGCGGTGCTTGCAAGGGTCGCCCCAATCAGGACACGAGCAGTCGGAATGAAAGGCCTCCCATGAACTCGGAAACAGAGAAATCCCTTGCCGTTGGCAATCGTTGAGCAACTCCGTAGGCAGTTGGCGATTCAGTAATTGCGTCAAATACAACGGATTCTCAGTAATTAAACTTAGTAATCGAGCCTTGTCGGAAGGGGAAAGTGGGTCGATGTTGAACGAAATTTTGTAAGGCCGAGGGCTAGTTCCTCTCACCCGCGCCGCGATTTTGTTTCCCTCAAACGCTATGCTTTGGACTGAACCGTTATTGGCATACGTACGACCTCTGGCCAATCGCCCGCTTTCATCGAGTCCTTCCAATATGTTAATCCATTGTTGTCCCCACCACGTTTGCCCAAAGCTACTTTTACGCTGAAATGCCATTCGTTTTTCTGTTTTTGGCAAAAATAAGGAAGGAACTGATAAGTAAGTTTTTTAACTATCTCAGTTATTGAGATTTTTTTGAAGTGTTCTTAATATAGTTTTTTCCACCGTTCAACATAAAAAGTTGCTCCTATCGAAAAGAAACGCGGTAACCTATTGACTGATTGAATTTGCCTAAAATTACCGGCAACACTTATCCTGTATAAATTTCGGACATCAAAGATATTGTGTATTCCTACCGAGAAACGAACCTTATTGTTTTTGAAGGTGTAGCCATAAAGTTGTAAATTAGACAAAGGATAAACGCCTAACGCACTACTGAAACTTTTAAAAACGGTAGTTGGTGTGTTTGATTCGATATAAAATCTTTTCGTCAGTTTAGCATCAATCTGAATGATACCACTCCTTGGTGGTTGAGAGCGGTTTCTTTTTGTTAAAAAAACCGCTATTGAAAATCCAATTGTGTGGGGTGGGTCCCAAAGGGTCTAGTACGAGCTTCACCAACAATTATAAAGTAATGGATATTTCTGGTCAAACAATAGTTCTAGCGTTGAGTGGAATAGCTAAGCCCATTACTGCTTTAAATTCCGCCAATAGTACTTCAGAGTCGAAAGGTGGTACTTACAAAGGTACGATTGAGTTTATAAAAGCAACTGGACTAATCAAAAAAATGGAAATAATGCGCGAACAAAGAAGCACTTTTTTAATCAACAATTGCAGCCAAGTATAATCCCTTGGCTGCAATTGTCAAATTTACTCTTCTATCGTAATCGTATGACCGATTTGCGCCAAAGGCTCAAATTGAGCTGTGGCCGAGCAATATTTTTCCATCGACAGTTTTACCGCCCGTTCGATTTTAGCGCGGTCGAGGTTATTTCCTTTGAAAAAATAATGAATAGTGACCGAGCGGAAAGGAGAGCGTTCGGTAGTTTCTTCTTTGACGCGGTCGCCCTCCACGGTGATTCTAAAATCGGTGACTTCTTGGCGTTGCTTCTTTAGAATAAGCACAACGTCAATCGCACTGCAACTCCCAACCCCCATCAACAACAATTCCATGGGACGTACCCCCGCGTTTTGGCCACCAATGGCTGGTGAGGCATCGGTATGTACTTTTATATCTGACGAACCTGTGGCCTCAAAGTGAAACCCGTCATCAACGCGAACTAATTCTACTTTCATACGTAGCTTGGCTTGTAATTATAAGGGAAATACAACTATTCAAAGCACTTGGTTCAAAATGGCCTAAGCTTCATTGTGAAGTCTTTTGCGGTGGTGAGCAACCGCATCACCTAATTACTCAAAAAGGCTTACGCTTCGCTTTCAATAATATTGATTTTGGTAATGACATCACCCTGACGAATGGCGTCAATCACCTCTAAGCCTTCAATCACTTTACCAAAACACGTATGGTTACGGTCGAGGTGAGCGGTGTTGCGACGGCTGTGGCAGATAAAAAACTGAGAACCGCCCGTGTTGCGACCTGCGTGGGCCATCGAAAGTACGCCACGGTCGTGGTATTGGTTTTCTCCCGTAAGTTCGCATTTGATATGGTAGCCTGGTCCGCCACGTCCTGTTCCTTGAGGGCATCCGCCTTGAATTACAAAATCAGGGATGACACGGTGGAATTTTAGTCCGTCGTAAAAACCACTTTTAGCAAGGTTGACAAAGTTAGCTACGGTATTTGGGGCATCTTGTTCATAAAATTCAATTATCATCGTCCCCTTTTCGGTAATCATTTCTGCTTTAAGCATACTGTTAACGCTGTTTTTGGTCGTTTGAATAAAATTTGGCCACAAAGGTAGCCGTTACTTGGCATTTGACCAACCGGCTTTTTTGTGAAAAAACTGAGAACTATTTGTTTGAAAAATAGTTTTGATTGCATGGCAAATTATGACGTAATTATTGTAGGTGCAGGCATGGCGGGGCTTACCTGTGCTACTTATCTAAACCGTTTTGGGGTTTCATCGTTAATATTAGAGGCGTCGGAGGCTGTAGGTGGCCGCGTTAGGACCGATAAAGTAGAGGGATATACACTAGACCGTGGATTTCAAATTCTACTAACGGCTTACCCCGAGGCGCAAAGAGTACTCGATTACCAAGTCCTTGATTTGAAAAGCTTTAGGTCGGGAGCCATTATTCGCCACAATGGTACATTTACGGTTATGAGCGACCCTTTCAAAGAACCATCTCAAGCATTGAATACCCTATTCTCGCCAGTGGGTTCGTTGGTAGATAAGCTGAAAGTGTTACAGTTGTCCAATGAGGTTTTAAAAGAATCAACGGATGCCTTTTTTAGCGATGAAGCTACCGATACCTTGTCGTATTTGCGCGATTTTGGTTGGAGCGAAGACATGATAACCAACTTTTTTAAACCCTTTTTTGGAGGGGTATTTCTTGAAAATGAGCTAGCCACGTCGAGTAATTTCTTCCGATTTGTCTTTAAACAATTTTACAACGGTGAAGCTACTATACCCGCTCAAGGGATGCAAGAAATCCCGAATCAGCTAGCGGTAAAGTTGCCCAAAGGCACGGTTCGATTGGAGACAAAAGTCGAGAAAATCGTTGGCAATACGGTGACCTTGGCGGACGGACAAGCACTCACAGCCAAGCAGGTGGTAGTAGCCACAAATGCTTCACAAGCCGACCGACTTTTAGGTCGAAACGTTAATCGGACTTTCAATAAAACTACCTGTACGTATTTTGCCGCCGACCGTTCTCCGTTGAAGGAAAAAATGCTGGCTTTGAATCCCAATCGCCTTTCTACCGTTCATAACCTATGCGTGCCAAGCGACATCGCGCCTTCGTATGCACCCACAGGCAAATCGTTAGTGTCGGTGAGTACGCAAGGAATGGAAGGCGTGGATGAAAAAAAATTGACGGTGCATATTGTCAAAGAATTAACAGAGTGGTTTGGAGCCGATGTGCAATCTTGGAAACACCTACGAACGTATCATTTGCCTGAATCGTTGTTGAGTTTTCCTGCAAATTCGGCTCAAACTGAGTTAAAGATTAGTGAAAATTTGTACGAATGCGGCGACTACGTAGCCTATCCGTCCCTCAATGCCGCCATGGCTACGGGACGAAAAGTTGCGGAGATGATTGCGGGAGTTTGATTCAAAATAAGTAAAAAAGCAAATTTGCAGGTGTGGCAAATTGTACTGAATATCAAATCAGTACAATTATATATATTTTTGAATAACTTTATTTGACTATTTAATTAGTTGTTAAAAATCAAACTGGACATTGTCAAGAATGTATGACTCCTTTAACCCCATGCCTTTAGGCTGGGGTCTAAAAAAGAGTACAATGTTGGGCTTTAGCCTTGACTATTTTTGTTGGTAAAAACTCAGCCAATCCCCGCCAATTTTGGTTTGATTTACCAAACTCACACCCGTGGGGAGTAGGGGGGAGGCAGTACCTTTCCGAATGGCGTTTGCAGTCTTAAAAACGTGTATTTCGTCAAAAAATCCTTCGTTTAAAAATGTTTGTAATATCAACGTTCCTCCTTCTACGATGACCGATTGAATCTTACGTTGGTATAAATCAGCCAGTAAATGTTTAAGGAAGTTTTCGTCAAAATCAATCTGCACAAAAGTGGTGTTGTTCAGTTCTTCGTTTTTGAAAGTGTTGTAACAAAGCGTCTTTTGTGAATTGTCAAATAAATGTAACTCCTGCGGGAGCCGTAACGTACGGTCAATGACGATGCGGGTAGGGTGGGGGCCTTCCCAAAGTCGGGTATTCAATTGAGGGTTATCATTTAGGGCTGTGTTGGTTCCTACCAAAATAGCATCTTCTTGGCTACGCCACTGATGGCTCAATACCCGTGATTGCAAGCAGCTGATGGAAAGGGGGTGTTTGTGTTCGTCGGCTATGAAACCATCGGCGGTTTCGGCCCATTTTAAAAGAATATAAGGGCGTTTTTGCTCAAAAAAAGTAAAAAAACGGGCGTTTAGTCGTCGTCCTTCTTTTACCAAAATTCCATTGAATACTTCAACCCCTGCGTCCTTGAGTTTTTGAATTCCTTTTCCTGCCACCAGCGGATTGGGGTCGTCGTTGCAAATAACGACCTGTTTGACTCGTTTTTCGACCAACAAATCTGCGCAAGGTGGTGTTTTACCGAAATGAGCGCAAGGTTCTAGGGTGACATAGACGGTACTTTCGGGCAATAAATGTTCATTACCGCGTGCAATCGTGTCATTTATAGCATTAACTTCTGCATGCCAATCGCCGTAGCGACGGTGCCAGCCTTCTCCAATAATGGTATCATCGTGCACAATCACACAGCCCACCATGGGGTTGGGGCTTACGTTTCCTCGTCCAAGTTCGGCTAGTTCAAGCGCACGAACCATATAATTTTCAATCATTTTAGCATTTTTTGGTTCAATGTTTTATTAGTTGTCGGGTTTTGGGTAACCCTCCTCACTTGATAAACTCAAAACCCGAAACCGAAAATAGAAATAAACGCAGCAAAAAAACGGATAACTCATTACTTTTGCACACTTTTCTGAAAAATAGGCAAAAAGTAACTATTTAATCTGATACTGACGTGATAACAACCATCATAGGAATTGGACTTTTGGGAGGGTCGTATGCCCTTTCTTTACGCGATAAATACCCCAAAATGCACTTTATTGGCGTTGATACTTCCGAAGTTCACGGGCGATTGGCAGTGGCGAAAGGCATTGTAGATGAGATACTACCGCTCGAATTAGCCGTTCCTAAGTCAGATTTGGTGGTTTTAGCAGTTCCCGTAAATCACATTGTGACGCTAGTCCCGCAAGTGCTTGATTTGATTGGGGACAAAGGAACTGTGATAGATTTGGGGTCTACCAAGCGGCTAATCTGCGAAACGGCAGACGTCCATCCAAAGCGTAAACGTTTTGTGGCAGCACACCCAATGGCAGGAACTGAAAACTCAGGACCATCGGCGGCTTTTAGGGAACTATTGCCCGAAAAAAACGTGATTTTGTGCGATTGCGAAAAAAGTAGCCTAGAATGTGTGGCCTTAGCAGAGGCATTATTTCGCGACATTGGAATGAAAATCCACTACATGACCCCTACCGAACACGATTTGCATTTAGCGTATGTGTCTCATTTAAGCCACGTGACTTCGTTTGCGTTGGGCTATACGGTGCTCGAAAAAGAAAAAGACGAACAAAATATCTTTGATATGGCCAGTACGGGCTTTAGCTCAACGGTGCGTTTGGCTAAAAGCTCACCCGCGATGTGGGCACCGATTTTTGACCAAAATCGAGAAAACCTCTCACGTGCTTTGGGCGATTATATCGAGTTTTTGCAGCAATACAAGCAGTTTATCGACGACCGTGATGTAAAATCAAGCTTCGATTTTATGCAGCGAGCCAACGATATCCGCCGTATTTTGTCAGGAATCGAAAAACGCTAAGCTATACTTCTTTAGCAACTGTTTGTCGGCGCAATCGGTAAATAAAGTCATAATCTCTCTTACATTTGTGCAGGATTATTCCAACTAAACCAAATAGATGAGCAACAAAATCTATGACAATGCAAGCCTCAGATAAAATTCGGATTTTAGACACAAACAACGAAGAAGCATTGCTCGGTGGCGGTGCCAAACGTATTGAGCAGCAGCACAAAAAAGGGAAGCTTCACGCCCGTGAGCGTGTGGAGTTGTTGCTCGACCCAGGTTCTTTTGAAGAAATTGGGAAGTTTGTCATGCACCGATGTAAAGATTTTGGGCTCGACAAAGAATATTATTTAGGCGATGGTGTCATTACAGGTTATGGGACTATCGACGGGCGTTTGGTCTATGTTTTTGCGCAAGATTTCACGGTCTTTGGAGGTTCATTGTCGGAAACTCACGCTGAAAAAATCTGTAAAATCATGGATTTAGCCATGAAAAATGGGGCACCAGTGATTGGATTGAACGATTCGGGGGGCGCTCGTATTCAAGAAGGTGTGTTATCGCTGGCAGGTTATGCCGATATTTTTTACCGAAATACGCTCGCTTCGGGAGTTATTCCTCAAATTTCGGCCATTATGGGGCCGTGTGCGGGCGGGGCCGTGTACTCGCCAGCCATTACGGACTTCATTATGATGGTAGAAAATACGTCGTACATGTTTGTAACGGGTCCTAACGTGGTAAAAACCGTTACGCACGAAGACGTGACTTCGGAAGAATTAGGTGGGGCAATGACCCACGCCTCTAAGTCGGGTGTAACACATTTTGTAAGCGCCAACGAGGTAGAATGTATTAATGATATTCGTCGTTTGTTGAGTTATATGCCTCAAAATTGTGAGGAAGATGCCCCTGCAGTGCCCTACGAAGGGGGCAATGAAAAACGGGCAAAACTAGCGAAAATTATTCCTGAAAACCCTAACCAACCCTACGATATGCGGGAGGTTATTAATGAAATCGTTGACGAGGGGAGTTTTTGGGAAGTTCATAAATATTTTGCCGAAAACATTGTTGTGGGCTTTGCTCGCTTGGGCGGCCGAAGCATTGGCATTGTCGCCAATCAGCCTGCTGTTTTAGCGGGAGTACTCGATATTGATTCAAGTACTAAAGGGGCACGTTTTGTGCGTTTCTGCGATAGTTTCAATATTCCATTGCTTGTGCTTGAAGATGTACCTGGTTTCTTGCCAGGAACCGACCAAGAATGGAATGCGATTATTACCAATGGAGCCAAATTACTGTATGCATTTTGTGAGGCTACCGTTCCAAGAGTGACAGTCATTACCCGTAAAGCCTATGGTGGAGCCTATGACGTAATGAACTCAAAGCACATCGGGGCCGACATGAACTACGCTTGGCCAAGCGCTGAAATTGCGGTGATGGGAGCAAGTGGGGCGGCTGAAATTATTTTCAAAAAAGAAATTGCCGAAGCTGAAGACCCTGCGGCCAAATTGCAGGAAAAAGTCCAAGAATATACCGAGAAGTTTGCCAATCCGTACCGTGCTGCTCACCGTGGTTACATCGACGAGGTTATTTATCCTGAGCAAACCCGTGAAAAACTAATGCGAGCCTTCAAAATGCTCGAAAACAAGGTGGCAACGCTTCCCAAGAAAAAGCATGGGAACATACCTTTATAGGGATTAATCACCTTCCCGAAAGTTTCAAACTTTTGGGAAGGCTCAGGACGTTCGGAAAGTTAGATTATTCGAAAAACTGAGCGTGAAAATTCATCATAAAAACTTCGTCCGTAGCGCGTGTTACAGCCGTGTAAAGCCAACGAACAAATTCACGATTTAGTTGGTCTTCGGGTAAAAAGCCTTGATTGATAAATACCGCCTTCCATTGTCCACCCTGTGATTTATGGCAAGTCAAAGCATAGGCAAATTTTACTTGTAATGCATTGAGATAGATATCTTGCCGAATTGCCTCCAAGCGCGCTTTTTTTGTTTTTATATACTGATAATCTTGTGAAACGGCATCGTAAAGTTTTCTATTATCTTCCTGACTAAGCGAGGGGCTAGATGAATGTAGGGTATCTAAAAATATCTTAGCTTCAAAAGGAGGTTGTTCTTCATAATCAAGAAGTTGTAATTCTACAGTCACAAACCGAAACCCATGGACTTCTTCTTCGCGGCGGATGCGTTTTATTTCCACAAAGTCACCATTGGCCAAAAAACCAGCAGGTGATTCTTCGTCGAGGATAGTATAGTTATTTCTCACAATCATTAACAAATCTCCTGCATCAAGCTCCTCTTCGGCACCGTTGATTTGCCGACGAACAAACTGATTTAGCTGAACCGCTTCACGATTGGAACGGGTAATAATTGTCACGTTTTCGCGCCCATACTTATCATAAGCGTACCTAAGTCCGTCTTCGAGGCGGTCGCTGGGCATTTTATAAAAGTCTCGTAGCCCTTTGGTTTGCAGTTGAACCGATAGTTTTTCGAGCGGAAGAGAATCTCTCAAGCGAGTGGCATTGCGTAAAATACCTGAATCTTGACCCTGACGAGTTACCTCGGTCAACTCTTGCTCATAAACGCTCATGTAATAGGCACTTTCGAGCAGTGATTTGTCAAGCGCGGGACTAATATCTTTGTTGACTGGCGGTAGCTGTGCCACATCGCCTACAATCAACATTTTATTGCCAATTCCCTCAAAAACGTACTCAATTAAGTCAGAAAGCAGACCATGCGAGCCAAACTCCGCTTCGTCCGAAATCATGGAGGCTTCATCGATGATAAAAAGCGTATCTCTGTGTTTGTTGGATTGGCGCTCAAAATGCAAGGCTCCAGTGTAAGGGTCGGCTACTTGGCGATAAATTTTCTTGTGAATAGTCATGGCTTTTTTACGGGAATAATTGGCCATGACTTTCGCAGCCCTTCCCGTAGGCGCTAATAGTACTGCCTTAAATCCAAATTTGGGAATGACTTTAATCAACGAACTGATGAGAGTAGTTTTCCCAGTTCCGGCATACCCCTTTAGCAAAAAACAATCGCGTAGGTTTTCATCTTCCAAAAATTCTGCTATTTTTAGGAAAAAATGTTCTTGTCCAGCCGTAGGTTCGTGCGGGAAACTCTTTCTTAGTAAATCGGAGGGGGTAGGTGGCGATGTCTCTTTCATGTATCCAAAACTACGGCAGGAATATAAAATTCACAACCCTAAAAAATTATTCCTAACCAGAAGTTGCCATAATAGAAGAAAAAAAGCTATTTTAATGCCGATAACGCTCCTAAAATTAGGAATGAATGATACCTAGCAAAACCCGTAATTAATCTTTTATAAACCCTATAACCTGACCTTCCAACATGAACATTAAAAATGTACTACGCGACAAGTCTCGGAATGCGATTTTCTCGGTAACATCGGAAGCCACTGTGTATGAGGCGCTGCAACAAATGGCCGAAAAAAACATTGGAGCGGTATTGGTAATCGACGAGGGACAACTTACAGGTATTTTTTCGGAACGCGACTACGCTCGTAAGGGGATTTTGCAGGGGCGTTCTTCTCAAAGTACCCTCATTAAGGATGTGATGACTTCGAAATTGATTACAGTGAGTTCTGAACAAAAGCTTGAAGAGGCCATGTTGATTATGTCCGAAAAGCACATTCGCCATTTGCCAGTAGTGGATGAAGGCGAACTAATTGGAATTATATCCATCAATGACGTTGTTTCTAGTATTATTAAAGACCAAAAAGCACGCATACAGTCGCTGGAAAGCTACATTTCAGGTAGTCCGTATTAATATATGCTTATCTTTGCAGCCTTTGAATAAATTTGAACGGAACAAGAAACGCTTATTAATTCACAATGTTCTCTTGTTTAAGTAAAACATAACTGTTTTCAAACGTTGGAAAAGGCCAGAGAAGAAGTAGCACGACTATATGGAAACCGACTTCGCATACGTGTATGTGGGGTCTGTATCCAACACAATAAAATTTTACTATTAAGCCACCGTGGTATTGGGAATACCGATGTTTTTTGGTGCCCGCCTGGGGGAGGTGTTCAATTTGAAGAATCGACATTGGAAGCCCTGCAGCGTGAATTTGTTGAAGAAACTGGTTTGGAGGTGGAAGTGGAAAATTTATTGTTTGTTAATGAATTTATACAGTCACCTCTCCATGCCCTCGAATTATTTTTCAAAGTTAAAATTGTTGGTGGGAGTCCGCACCTAGGTAGTGATCCCGAAATGACAGATGCCAACCAAATCATTCAAGAAATGAAATGGATGACGTTTGATGAGATTAAAAAATATCCAAAAAACGAAGTGCATGCGATGTTTAGTTATTGTGAATCGTTGGACGATATTTATGCCTTAAAAGGGTATCTTGGTCATTCTCCTGCCAAAATACAAACTATCCAAAACAAAATACAAATCGTATTTGAAAACTAATGATTGGTACGCAAGCGGCAATTGCTCCTTTGCTGGAGATTAAAGACCCTACATTCAACCCTGATAAGTGTGCCGAGTATGAATTAATGCTTGAATTAGGCCCCGAGCGTTTTCGCTTTTTTGTGTTACAAAGCAAAACTAAGCACGTCTTGTGTTTGGAGGACTATTCTATTGGCGGTTTACCCATGGAGAATAAATGGGCTGTTTGGCTGAAACAACTATACGAAGAGCATCCTTTTTTAAGCAATAATCTTTGGAAAAATGTATCGGTATGTTTTAATACCCCTTCCTTTACACTAATACCCGACGTTTTTTTTCGAAAAGAATACGCCAATAGCTATCTAGGACTTGTTCAGGGAGAAGTGCCTGAAGGCGAATACTTACTTCATCATGATGTCCCAAGACTGGGGGCTCGTAACGTATTTATGGTCGAAAAAGAGGTTTGGGAGTGGTTCTTAACTACATACACGCTTCATGTTCCTAACTTTATCCACCAAACAAGCGCGCTTATTGAAGGAACGATTAGCGTGGCGATTGCCGAAAAAACTCGGACACTTCTGACGTGTTATTTTGAAGATGATTTTGTGACTTTGACTATCGCCAAAGGCGAACGCTTACTTTATTGTAATAAATTTGGGTACAAAGCCGCAACTGACATGGGGTATTTTGTCATGTTTGTACTGGATTCATTGGGGCTTTCGCAAGAACAAGTAATTTGTACAATTTATGGCGAAACCACGCCTTACTCAGAAGATTATCAGTTGCTTCAAAAGTTTTTGCCAATTTTACAATTAGGTAAAAATCCAACGGGATTTTTGTTGAAAGAAGCGTTTGAAGACTTACCAGAACACCGCTATTTTAGTTTGTATAACATTTATTTTGTTACCCAACCCTCAAAAAAATGACACAACGCATTGCCCTCTTTCCTGGTTCGTTTGACCCTTTTACTAAAGGCCACGAAGACATTGTGTTGAGGGGACTTAATCTTTTTGATAAAATTATTGTGGGGATTGGACACAACTCGGTCAAGAAACGGTATTTTCCCCTTGAAGTTATGCAAGGGCTTATCGAGAAAACATTCGAAAGTTTTTCGCAGGTAAGTGTGGTTACTTACGATGACTTAACAGCCAATATGGCTCGCACATTGGGAGCGCGTTTTTTGGTGCGGGGGCTTCGAAATACGACTGATTTTGAATACGAAAACAGTATTTCACAAGTAAACCGCCACGTTTATCCCGATGTGGAAACGGTTTTTTTGATTACTTCACCTCATTTGGCTCCTATTAGTTCTACTATCATTCGAGAACTTCATAAGTATGGCCACAATGTAGATAAATACTTACCCTACAGCCTTTCAGAAGCTACCATTTAGGAACATTGCGCTGTGGTTTTTTGTGCGCTTCAGGGTCGTATTTGACAAAAATATTTATCCAAAAAAGACGTCCCCAACGAAAAAATAGGGGTTGGGTAAGAATAATGAGTGGGATTAAAACTGCTAAAACGTAGAAAATATTGATTTCCCCAATAACAACAAAACTGACGAAGACGGAAGCAATCAGGGCTGTATAAAGGGCATAGCTCCCGTACATCCCTCCGAAATAAAATCCAGGTTCACGTTCAAAGGGTTCGTTGCAAACTTTACATTGCTCATTCATTTTGTCAAACTTTTTCAAATTGAATGGGTTTGCATTCTCAAAAAATGACCCCTCGTGGCAGCGCGGGCACTTATTGCCAAAAATACTGTAGAGTTTCGTTCCTTTAAATATCATGAGTAATTGTTATTAATGCTCAAATTTAGTTCTTCTTTATTAGAATTAGAGTAAATGAGCGTTGAGGAATCCCTTCTCGCAAGCTAATTCGAATGCTTTTGAGTAAAGAGCAGCAGAGGCTTGCCGCCAGTCGGGTAAATGATAGGCATTGCTACCTACTAAAAGGAAATTTGGTCAAATCTGGGCAATAAAAGGTCTTTCTCTGAAACAATGGGTGACGAAATTTGCCAATCAATCTTGATAGTTGGGTCATCCCAAATAATTCCTCCTTCAGAAGCTTTATTGTAAAGGTTGGTGCACTTATAAAAAAAGATAGAGTCTTCAAGCGCCACAAAACCGTGGGCAAACCCTTCAGGTAAGTAAAAAAGGTTGCCACGTTCAGCATCTAACTCTACAGCTTCGTATTGGCCAAAGGTAGGGGAGTCTGGGCGAATATCAACGGCAATGTCGATAACCCGACCCATCACTACTCGCACTAATTTACCTTGAGCAAAAGGTTCTCTCTGGAAGTGCAAGCCTCGTACTACCCCTTTTTTTGAAAAAGATTGGTTATCTTGTACAAAATGGGTAGGTAAACCGTGGGTCTCAAATACTTGTTGATTGTAAGTTTCAAAAAAATACCCTCTTTCATCTTTATAAACCGTTGGTATAATTTCTATCAGCCCTTGGAGCGATTTTTTGATAACTTGCATGAGTGCGTTAAGATTGAAAACTGTGACAAAATTAGATAAATTGAACGAATGTCGAAAAAAAGAATATACTGGATTTGTCAAATAACTGGATGGACAGCACTTATTCTTTCGGAATTAGGTATTTATACCCTTGAAGGTGAAGTAACAGCGGCTGACTTTTTTTTCGCCCTAGCAAACATATTGGTCTGTGTATTGCTTACCCACTTCTATCGACTCATTGTCAGAGAGCAGAATTGGGTAAGTTTACCCGTCTACCAAATCGCTCTACGGGTAGTTGCCTCGGGACTTAGTTTGGGGCTTTTGATGACATTAATGAACTATCCCATTGACCTGAAAGTGCTAAAGGATACCTTTAAAAGTATGCCCTATATTTTCTTGGCCGATTGGCTATCGTGGAGCAAAAGTATGTTTATGTGGGTATTGAGCTATACGGTTTATCATTACGTGGAAAATAAATTGGATGCTGAAATTGAGCGAATCCTTTTGAAAACCTCAATCAAGGAGTCGGAAGCGAAGGTGCTTCGTTCGCAATTAAACCCCCATTTTGTTTTTAATGCTCTTAATTCTATTCGTGCTTTGATTTCCGAAGACCCTTCCAAGGCTCAACAGGGCGTCACTCAGCTATCTAACATTCTTCGAAATTCATTGCTGGCCGACCGACGCAAAACAGTAGAGTTGCGAGAGGAGTTAAAAACGGTAGAGGATTATCTCAGCCTCGAAAAAGTTCGGTACGAAGAGCGTTTAAAAGCGGACTTTCACATTGACCCCAGAACAATGTATCTGCAAGTGCCTCCAATGATGTTGCAAACATTGGTTGAAAATGCGATTAAACACGGCGTTCAAAAAGCTATTAATGGTGGTTTTGTACAAATTACGACTTTTTTAGAGGGCGAATACGTCCATATTCATATTCGTAATACTGGAGTGCTAATGCAAAAAGACAATGACCTGTATAGACAGAAAGAAGCGAGTGGTTTTGGATTAGAAAATACCGAACGACGGCTTAGTCTTCTGTATGGTGAAGAGCCTGCTAAATTCCGTATTTTTCAAGAATCAGAGGATGTCGTTCGAGCCGAAATTATCGTTCCTACTCAAACAGAAGGAGTATTTCGGAGTGGTTCTAGTTTCTCTTTCTCAAAAGTCGCAAGTAAGACTCTCTAGTAAATCAGAACCCTTAACGTACTTACAGACTAAAAATAGCAATCAAAATCTTACGAATGAAAGCCCTTATTATTGACGATGAACGATTGGCGCGTAACGAACTGCGTCGTTTGCTAGAAAACTTTCCTAAAATTGAAATCGTAGGAGAGGCCGCCAATGCCGATGAAGCAAAAAAATTGGTCGAAGAACTTCGACCTGACTTGTTGTTTTTGGATATTCAAATGCCTGGTAAAAACGGATTTGAGCTGCTGGAGGCGTTGGAAGATGATACCATTCCTGAGGTGATTTTTACCACTGCCTATGACGAATATGCCCTTAAAGCATTTGAATACAACGCAATTGACTATATTTTAAAACCGATTGACCTGCCACGTTTGAGCGAAGCAGTACACCGTGTTTTTGAAGAGTTTGACCGTAAACACGAGGGCGAATCGGTCTCAGAGCGTAAAATATTAGGTGAAAACGACCAAGTATTCATCAAAGACGGCGAAAAGTGTTGGTTTGTGAAGTTGGGTAAAGTTCGGCTCTTTGAGTCAATGGGTAACTACGTTCGTTTACATTTTGATGACCAAAAGCCGTTGGTGCTGAAGTCGCTAAATGCGTTGGAAGAACGGCTTGACCCCGTTTGTTTTTTTCGTGCCAATCGCAAACATATTATCAATTTACATTGGATTGATAAAATTGAGCCTTGGTTTTCGGGGGGACTTTTGGTGACCTTGCGGGGAAGTGGAGAAAAAATCGAAATTTCTCGCCGTCAGGCGATTCGTTTTAAAGATATGTTGAGCCTATAAAGGCTGGGTTCAAAAACGTGTTTCTGGGCAGGTTACAGACCAACTGCGTCGTCCGTAATTTACCCAGAAACACGTTTAGGGCCAGTGCTAGGAGTAAGTTGTCCGTTTTTTTAATCTAACTTTCGAAGTATCCATGCAAACCCAATGACTAATATACAGCCTACGACATTCAACCACAGAAAAGCCATAATATCAAACCACCAGCACAAAACAACGCCAATTTCTGCCAAAATAGAACCCCAAAATGTGGCTTTTCCACCGATGTTTTTGAAATAGAATGCCACTAAAAAGATTCCTAAAATGACCCCGTAAAAAAGTGAGCCGAGAATATTAACAGCTTCAATCATACTTCCAAGCTTGCTGGCATACTGAGCAACGAATATGCAAAATACCCCCCAGCCAATGGTCGAAATCCGAGTAACTGTCAAATAATGGTGGTCGCTGGCGTCGGTTTTGTAGATTCGTTTGTATAAATCAACGACCGTCGTCGAGGCGAGGGAGTTGTAGGCAGCGGCAATCGATCCCATTGATGCACTGAAAATAACGGCAATTAACAAGCCAATAAGCCCAATGGGAAGGCGGTCTAGCACAAATCGTAGGAATACGTAATTGATATCACTGGTGTCGGCTGTTGGGTTATTCTTTTTAATTAAATCAACAGCGTCTTTTTTGAGTTGCTTCTGTGTATTGTCCGATTCCTTCAATGCTTCTTGCCAGTGAGTCACTGACGTTTCGTCTTTTGAATCCAATGCCTTAGCCAAACCATCTACGGCAGTTCGCTGAGTGCTGACAGCCAGCTCATGTTTCTCTTCCAACGATAGATAAGCAGCGGCGTATTGGCTGTTTTTAAGTTTGTCGGTTTCGACTTTATTAAAAAATAGGGGGGCTGGATTATATTGGTAGTAAACAAAAACCAATACTCCCACCAACAGAATCAGGAACTGCATCGGGATTTTTAACAAACCATTCAGCACAAGACCTAACCGACTTTGTCCGATGGATTCGCCTGTTAGGTAACGTCCCACTTGTGACTGGTCGGTACCAAAATACGATAATTGTAAAAAGAAGCCCCCAATCAGCCCCGACCAGATATTGTAACGGCTGTTGGGGTCAAAATGAAAATCAATGGTGTTGAGCCGCCCTGCTTTCCCCGCAATTTTGAGAGCATCCACAAAACCAATATCAGCAGGTAATAAATGTACAACCATATACCCCGCAACAAACATAGCTACGGTGACAATCAGCATTTGTTGAAGGTGCGTATGAGAAATGGCTTTGGTGCCACCTGTCACTGTATAAATTAGCACCAATGACCCCATCAAAACGTTAGTCCAAGTCAAATCCCAACCTAAAATAGTAGCTAAAATAATGGAAGGAGCATAAATAGAAAGCCCTGTTGAAAGCCCGCGTGATAGTAAAAAAAGAATAACGGTAAAAATACGAACGCGGCCATCGAACCTAGTTTCAAGAAATTCATAGGCGGTAAACACTTTAAGCCGATGAAAAATTGGAACAAAAGTGATGCTCAACACCACCATGGCCAATGGGAGCCCAAAATAAAACTGCACAAAACGCATCCCGTCGGCAAAGCCTTGTCCTGGGGCAGATAAAAAGGTAATGGCACTCGCTTGGGTGGCCATGACCGAAAAACATACGTGGTACCAAGGCAGCGATTGACCTGCAATGAGATAATCATCAATGTTTTGTTTACCACGGCTTCGGTAAATACCGTAAATAATGATAAAACTGAGGGTAAAAATTAAGACAATCCAGTCAATAAAACTCATTGGCGGGAGGGGGTTAAGTGGAAGTGAAAGGTTTAGGAATATTACTCAAAGTATTTCATTAATACGTAAAAAAGTACCATAAGTACTAATAAAGTACCAACGGTAATAGCGTACATTTGGCGCCAAGTTTTAATGAAAGGAGGTAAGCCCTCGGTCTCGTTAGGTTGCTGGGTTTCCATCATATTAATGCGCAAAAATTGCGGAGTATCAAGTGAATGGGTGAATTATTTGTTTTACATCAAAAAAATAACCAAAATGCGTGCCGTAAAATTAGATGTATTCTTTGAGCTTCTATGAAAGATTAGCCAGAAAGTCAAAAAAGATATTTAAAGTGTCATATAACGAGTTTTAATAAACATAATTTTTCATCAAAACCCCTAATTCAACCTTTTATTCAATGAACTTCAAGGATCAAGTAGTAATTGTCACGGGAGGATGTTCTGGCATTGGGCGATCGGCCGCTTTGGGTTTTGCTCGCGAAGGCGCCAAATTATTTCTTGCAGACCTATCCGAAAAAGCAGGACACGAGCTCGTAGAAGAACTTACGAGTATAGGAGCTAAAGCAGCCTTTTCCCGAATTGATGTCACGAATGTTGAAGATGTACAGCGAATGATAACCGATTGTATTTCTCATTTTGGTGACATTGATGTACTAGTCAATAGTGCGGGCATTGTTGGGCCTCGTGCTCGCACAGAAAAATATCCAATTGATGACTTTAAAAACGTCATCGATGTCAACGTTATGGGTTTATTTTACTGTATGCAATCAGTTTTGCCTCATTTTTTGAGCAAGAAAAAAGGAAATATTGTCAATATTGCTTCCGTGGCAGGCTTGGGAGGTTTTGCAGGGCACATCGGATACTCGGCTAGTAAACACGCGGTAGTAGGAATGACTCGCTCGGCAGCTTTAGAATTTGCCAAACATGGGATTAGAGTCAATGCCATTTGCCCCGCTTTTACGCTGACCCCAATGCTGGAAAACGCCATTATTAATGACGATACCCATTACCTCGAAGCACTTCAAAATGCCATTCCGATGAAACGTTTTGGCAAACCTGAAGAAATTGCTGATGCTATTTTATATGCAGCTTCGTCCGCCTCCTCGTTTATGACAGGACACACCCTTGTGATGGATGGAGGATTAATGACGGCTTAAACCAATGACCCAAAATCAATAAGCATACCAATAACAATGACTGAAAATCAGCTTTTTAATTTGACAGGAAAAGTAGCTCTTATTACGGGGGCTAGTAAAGGAATTGGAGAACAAATCGCGCGGTATTTAGCGCAATTTGGAGCAAAGGTTATCATTAGCAGTCGCCGCCAAGCAGACTTAGACGAATTGGCCGAGGATATTCGGGCATCCGGGGGAGAAGTGATAGCGATTGAAGCGCGAATGGGAGATGATACTCAAATGAAACACCTCTTTGATAAAAGCATAGAGGTGTATGGTAGTATTGATATTTTGGTCAATAATGCTGCTGCCAATCCCTACTATGGCCCAACGGTGGATTGCCCCGATAGTTCGTACGATAAAATCATGGATATTAACGTAAAGGCACCTTTTCAGCTGTCAAAAATGGTGCATCCTGTCATGAAAATGCGGGGAGGGGGCAGTATCATCAATATTAGTAGCATTGCAGGAGAAACTCCAGACCCTGGGTTAGGTATTTATAGCGTCAGTAAATCAGCCATCAATATGCTCACGAAAGTACTGGCTAAAGAATGGGGGAGTGACGGAATTCGGGTAAATGCAGTGGCACCGGGCTTGATAAAAACAAAGTTTAGCCAAGCTCTTTGGAAAGACGAAAAAACGCTGGCTCATTTTACCAAACGTTTGCCTATCGCCCGGATGGGGACGGTTGAGGAGGTGGCTTCGCTGGTGGTTTACTTGGCTTCAGAGGCTTCAGGGTATTGTACAGGTGGAGTTTATACGGTGGATGGAGGGACGACTATATAAAAAAGGTTGATTTTCAAGGGCTTGGGGTAGGTGTAAAAGTACCATCACAAGCCCATATTGTATTTTCGTGTAGATTTTTATTCGTTGGTACATCTCCCTGACCGTTGTTCCTAGATTTTGTCATTCAATATCCCTTTATCACTAATATTGTACCCACTTTAAAACATTTTCACCGCTTTTGATATGCTTATAACAACTACCAACAACATTGAAGGAAAAAAAATTGCCCAGTACATAGGTTTGGTCAACGGCGAAGCCATCATTGGAGCCAACTTCGTGAAAGACTTTTTTGCAGGAATAAGCGATATTGTAGGGGGGCGTTCGGGTGCGTACGAACAAGGTTTGAGGGAGGCAAAAAGTATTGCCCTAAAAGAAATGATTGAACAAGCCCAACGTCTGGGAGCAAATGCAATTATTGGAGTTGACTTAGACTATCAAACCATTGGAGGAAGTGGTACCATGCTTATGGTTAGTGCCAATGGTACGGCAATTATATACGAATAAAAGGGGGGAGGAAGCCCCTTTATCTAACTCAAAAATACGCCCGCATCTGGCTCAGTAAGTTTGACGCGAATATGTTCGTTTAGGGTTGTACTAAGCTCATAACCAACATAATCAGCTGCTATCGGAAAGGAATGGTGGTCACGGTTGACTATTACGGCCACTTGTACCCGCTTGACCGATACTCCCAAAAAAGGGGAAAGACTATAGGCTAATGTTCGTCCTGTGTTTAGTACATCGTCAACGACAATGATAACTTTTCCGTTGAGCTTCTCTTTTGCCAAATCAAAATTAACTGGACTCAAATGAGGCTGTTCTTTGTTAAGTTCAATTTTCATTAGAAATACATTTAATGGAGAAATTTCCTTTAAATGATTGGCTAGTATTTCAGCCATTTTATAACCTTCACCTACAATTCCTGCAAGTACAATGTCGGTTTCATCCAAATTGCGTTCATAAATTTCAAACGCAATTCGTTTAATTTTTTGATGGGTTTGTTCGAGAGAAAGAATAGAATGTTGCACGGTAAAAAGGGAGTAATCTATTTTTTTTAAAAGACAAAGGAGTTTGGCACAATTTTAGCCAAGAACTACTTGAAATCAAAAAACAAATTTACGCTTTCATAATGAAAACCCTTCAAAATATTTTATGGACATTGGTAATTGGGTGTTTATTGAGTGGATTTATTTCCATCTCAACAGCCCGAGACATTGAAATTACAGAAAAGATAAAAGGGTCCATAAAAAATGGGAATGCCCATAACTTAGCAGTTCATTTTCAGAAAAATTTAGACTTGGTCATTGATGCTGAACACGTTGAGTTTCGTAATGTTCGTGACGAGCAGGCAGAGTTAATACTAAAAAACTTCTTTAAAAAATATCCCCCAAAAGACTTTAAATATGGCTTTCAGGGGACGGCATCAAAGGTTAGATATTGTACTGCAACCTATCAGGCATTGAATGGGAACACTTTTCAAGTTTATATCCTGATGAAAGTGACTGAAAAAGAATATCTCATCAATACGCTTCATTTTAAGAAAGAGTAAAAACCGCCCTTCCAAACTTGTTGGAGAAGAGCGGTTTGGAAAAATTTACTTGATAGTGAAGTTACTGTCTTTGATTCCCTTATTGACCTTCACGGAAGTTACTTCGGCTTTTGATGAAAACTGCCCATTGCCTTGCTCCCGAATATAAGGTATTTTTACTCCGTTTGAATCCTTGATTTCTTTGTAGCCTGAAAGGGCAGCATTCATCAATCCGCCTCCCATACCACCACCAAAACCACCGCGACTACCACCTTGACCTCCTGCTTGACCACCTTGTTGTCCTTCAGGGCGCTGCCCACCTTGCCCGTCTTGACGAGGACCTCTCATTCCCTCGCCAGAACCAGCTTTTTTCACTTTTAGACCTGTTTCAACGTCGAAAAATTCATTCCATTTTCTTCCCTCTGGGATAGCTAATTCTATTTTCCAAGCATCTTTCCCATTTACAGCTTCTTTGCCTACCAATGTTGTTTGCACATTGAACTCGGCATACAACAACTCTGGGAATGGAGATGCTTGCAAAATAGCCACCGCAGCATCTTTCCCTTCAAGGGTTCGTGAGTTGGTATTACCCCCAAAACCTGAAGTAATCGACACCTTCGTTCCATCACATGTTTGGCGCATTACTTCATTTCCCATCATATACATGACGCTGCTAAATTTGTTGCCTTTTTTAAATTTTACCTCTGATTCCATCGAACCGCGTTGAGTTTCGGCAATGGTGCTAATAGAAATGTCATCAATTTTTGAAATGGCATCTTTGCCCCCAATAGCCGTCAGGTATTTGTCGATAATTGCATCTGCTGATGGAGTATCTTGGGCCGAAACGGCACTCATAACTCCAAACATCATGAGACTCAAAAATATTTTTTTCATAGTTGTTTTGGTGAATGTTAAAAGTTGATAAAACTTGGGTTTTAAATCAAACAAATGTACGTAAAAAGGAAATTGTTATTGTGAGTCATGTAGCTGCATTTTACGAAAATACCGCCCAAACTCCACTTCAAATCGTTGAAGACCCCATTTTTATAGAGCGAGGAGTAAAGGTATATATCAAAAGAGACGACTTGATTCATCCCAATATTTCAGGAAACAAGTGGCGAAAACTTAAATATAATCTTTTAGAGGCAGAAAGAACAGGCTCACAAAAACTACTTACTTTCGGCGGGGCCTTCTCCAATCACATTGCTGCTGTTGCGGCTGCGGGTCAAGCATTGAACTTTGAAACCATCGGAATTATTCGAGGGGAGGAACTTACTCCCGATTCGAACACGACATTGCAATTTGCAAAAACAGTTGGAATGCAATTGATTTTTGTGAGTCGTACTGATTATCGAAACAAGGAAGAACTTGAAAATAGGCATGGCAAAGGGGCCTTTATCATCCCAGAAGGTGGCTCAAACGCGTTAGCCATTGAAGGGGTAAAGGAGGTAATGCAGGAAATCGCAGCTCAATTACCTCAAGAAATAGACTATGTTTGTACAGCACTCGGAACAGGAGGAACAGCTGCTGGAATTACTTCGGTTTTTGATGGGAGAGTAGTGGTCTTTCCTAGTCTCAAAATAAAAAATGAAGAGGCGGAGCAGATGATTTTACAGCTTACAAATGTTTGTAAGGGAACGCTTGACATAAAAACGGACTATCATTTTGGAGGGTATGGCAAATCGAATGAAAGGTTACTGGAGTTTATCAAAAATTTTGAGCAAATAAATTTAATCCCTTTAGAGCAGGTTTACACAGGAAAAATGATGTTTGGGATTTACGATTTGCTTCTGAAAGGCTATTTTAAGAAGGGAGACGTCGTAGTAGTAATACACACAGGAGGCTTACAAGGACGAAACTCATTTTTAGACGAAATAAAAAGAAAATAGCCCCGAAACTCGGGGCTATTTATCTACCTATTAACAGCCATGAAAACAAATATTTTACGCCATAGAAGGCTTGAATGTCAATCGTTGAATACCGTAGTAACTTCCAAATAATACTGAACAGTAAAAGAAGTCACCCATTACGGTATTGAGAAATAAATTTCCCCAAAAAGTTTGTTGATAAAAAGCCAAACCTGCCGTGTAACAAGCTATAAGGCCCGCCCACGATTGTGGATACATTGAGCTTTGAAACCAAACAAAAAAGTTGGTAATGAGAAAGAACGAAATTGAAGCTATAAGACTCGCTACAATAATTCGCCCGAATGTAAATTTTTTCAAAAAGAAAATACCAAAGGTGGCAATGAGTACAAATGAAACGTAAGTGGGGAGAGAAGGAGCACCGATGAATAAGTCGCTCAATAACATTGATACCATCGGAATCATGAATGCAAAAACCTTACGATTAAACTGGGCTGCGCCGAAGAGTGCAATGGCTCCAATTGGAGTAAAGTTAAATGGATGAGGTAAAATCCGAGAAATTGTAGCTAAAAGTATTAGCACAGCTACCGTACTAAATCTCGTAAAAACTGAATTCATGACTGAGGTAAAAAGTCTCTCGATATGTTTTTTTTATTTGCTCTTAGATTTCTCTGAACTTGGGTGTAAAGATAAAATGATATTTGTGAAAATAGCAAGAAGTGTGTCAAAAAAACACTAAAAAAATGACAAATAGTGGACTAATATTTAAAAAAAATATAAATCTTCAAAATCTATAGGATTTTTACAGAAAAATTTCTAAGATTATAGTTTGAAGTACTGACTCGTATAGGCTACATGAAAGCCTTCCTTTAGTACCTCTTGATACTCCCCTGAGCTTGTTTGAAGTAGTGGGTTGGTATGATTCAAATGAATAAAGTACACCTTCTTTCTTTGAGAGATAGGAAGTGGCTTTAAAAGTGAGATGGTTTCTGTCACAAATGGATGTGGCACTTCGCTCATGGGCCGATTGATTTCACCCTCTTTGTAAAAAGTACCGTCTAATAAAGCATAATCTACGTTTTGGACGAGGTTTTCCAGAGATTGAGTCCATTTTTGCCACTTGTCAATATCGGGTATGAAAACAAGACGCTTCTGAGAACTGATGATTTCAAATCCGACAGTTTCAGAAAACTCATCACGGTGAGGAACTCTAAATGCTCTCACTTTAAGTCGACTATTCAATTCTAAAGGTATATTCTCTTGCAATTCCTTTAGTTTAATGTTTTCTAGTTGTACGAGTTGGCTCCAAGGGCCGTTTGATTCTAAATAAGTTTTCATCCGGGGCATGGCATAGACTGGAACGGCTTTAGCACCCATTACCTCTCGTCCAAGGTCCATTAGGCCCGTATAATGTCCAATATGGGCATGGGTCAAGAAAATTCCAGACAAAACGTTATCCGAATTTTGGGTAATATTTTTCAGGGCTTCGAGTTGGGTCTTAAAATCAGGAGTGGCGTCAAAAATCCAACGTTGCCCCGTACTTGGATCTACCAACGCAATGCACGAAACTGCCTGAAACTCCAATTTCTTTGCCCAAACTGCTCTACAGCAGGCTTTGTTGCAACCCGCCTGAGGATAACCGCCGTCTTGTGCAGTCCCCAATACCACCACGTAAGGCTCTTGGGCGCGTGCGGCTACTATAAATAAGAGTTGAAGAAGTAGATGTTTAATCATAGGTAGTATTTGTCAGTCGTTGTTTGTAAAATACCAATGGCCAGTAGCTAAATGTACTTCATTTTGGGGAAGTAGGGCGATTTTTTCTTTCATTTTTTGAAAAAATGAGTGATTAAGTAGGTATTTTCACTACTAGGCTACTCTTTAATAATAGGTTAGATAAATCTACTGTTAACCGACACACCAAACTATTTAATCCACATTTTGAGTTTGATTCACTTTTCTTACCAATCCTTTGGCTATGCGTAAGCTGTCTTATTCTCTTACTTTCTATTACCTGCTCTTTTTGATAGGTGTTTGTTTAGATGTTTTTGCCCAAACAAAAACCGACGTTGTAGCTCCTTTCTCTCTTGAAAACGGAGATAGAGTACTTTTTGTGGGAAATTCGTTGATAGAAAACGATGTCCAATTTGGGTATTTGGAATTAGCCCTTACGACCCGTTGGCCCAACCGAAATTTGACCTTCAGAAACATCGGTTGGTCGGGTGACAATGTGTTTGGTGACGCGAGAAGTTACGTAACAACCCCGCCCACTTCCTACGAACTTCTGATGCAACAAATTACAGAGGCTAAGCCGACGGTAGTTTTTGTAGCCTATGGGGGCATTGAAGCACAGGAAGGGGAGGAAGGATTGCCACGTTTTAAACAAGGTCTTAATCAACTCATTGATAAAATTGAAAAGTTAGGGGCTAAAACAATTCTGGTTTCTCCCATACCGCTATTTTTACCAACTTCTGAAAGTGTTTCACAGAAAAATACTGCGATAGAGACGTACAGTTCGGTGATTGAGCAAATTGCAAAAACCCGAAATAAACGTTTTATCAATGTATTTAAACCCATTTGGGAAGTGAGTAAACAGTTCGTTATTACTGAAAATGGTGTTCACCTTAATGCGATGGGTTATTATTACTTGGCTACAATTCTAGAAAAAGGGCTTGGCTATTCTGACCGAAACGAAGGTGTTATGTTGGATGTATCTAAAAATACGGTAGAAACAAGTGTCCCCACTCAACTCTTGAGTTCAACAAAAGAGGCAATAAGTTTTGTGGTAAACGAACCCTATTTACCTCTACCCGCCCCGCAAGAAGATGGAAGAACTATCATGGTTGATAATGGCCGTAAAATGAGTATCAAAGGGCTGAAGAAAGGTTTTTATACCCTAACTTCCGAAAAGCAAGTGATTGCGGTGGCTTCGGCAAAACAATGGGAAGAGGGGGTGGTTATTCGACAGGGAACATCCTTTGCCCAAGCCGAAGAGTTGAGAAAGAACATTGTTAAAAAAGAGGAGCTATTTTTTTATCAATACCGTCCCTTGAACCAAACATACATTTTGGGCTTTCGTTCGTACGAACAAGGGCGGCACAAAAAAGGACTGGAGGAGCAAAATTACCTTATTACGTGGCTAGAAGCGCAAATTGCCACCGCTAACCAACCCAAACCAGTTACGTATCAATTAACTCTTTTAAAGTAGGGTTCTGCTCGTTACTGATTATTTGTTACTGGTAATCTGTTATCAAGAGAAACAGTAAACTCAAAACCCCAAACAGTAAACCTCGATTATGCAACGTACTACAATCAATAAAACTATTTCGTTGTTGCGAAAAACCTTTCTTTTGCCTGTTGTTGTTTTAACGACGGCTTTGGTGAATCAGGATAAAAACTGGGACGTGCCAACCCCTGACATTCAAAAAGAACTCGAATCGTTCAAAATAGCCGATGGTTTTGAAGTAACCCTTTTTGCGGCAGAGCCATTGGTTGCAAAGCCCATTCAGATGAACTGGGATGCTGAGGGGCGACTATGGGTGGTAAGTAGCACAGCCTATCCTCACCTAAAAACGGGGGAACAAGCCAATGATAAAGTGTTTGTGTTGGAAGATACCGATGGTGATGGGAAAGCGGATAAGTCAACCATTTTTGCCGAAGGACTTCTTACTCCCACAGGCATTTTACCTGGGGACGGTGGCGTCTATGTGGCTAATTCAACCGAAATTCTGCACTTTTCCGATACCGATGGAGATGGCAAAGCCGATAAAAGACGTCGTATTTTGAGCGGATTCGGAACCGCCGATACGCACCATTTGATTCATACTTTTCGGTGGGGACCCGAAGGGAGCATGTATTTTAATCAATCCATTTATATCTATAGCCACGTCGAAACGCCTTCGGGGATTAAACGGCTTGAAGGGGGAGGAGTCTGGCAATTACGTCCTCAACAACTCGACCTCGATATATATGCTAAAGGGCTTATCAACCCGTGGGGCTTGCAATTTTCGCGCTGGGGTTCGTCGTTTTTAACAGACGGAGCTGGAAATGAAGGGATTAATTACGCTTTCCCAGGAGCTACGTTTGTGACAGCACCTGGAGCTGAACGTATTTTAAGAGGACTTAACCCAGGTCAACCCAAGCACAGTGGCTTGGATATTATTTCAGGACGGCATTTGCCCGAATCGTGGGCGGGATCGTTGATTACCAATGATTTTCGTGCCAACCGTATCAATCGATTTAAATTGGAAGAGCAAGGCAGCGGGTTTGTGTCTAAACAAGTGGAAGACCTGCTTTGGACGGAGCACGTGGCGTTTCGTCCCGTGGATATTTCGGTAGGACCCGATGGCGCTATTTACGTTGCCGACTGGTACAACCCCATTATTCAGCACGGAGAAGTTGATTTCCATGATCCGCGCCGCGACCAAGAACACGGTCGAATTTGGCGTATTGTGGCAAAGAATCGTCCGTTGGTCAAGAAACCACAACTTACCAAAGCTTCAGTGAACGAACTTTTGGAGATGCTTCGTCAACCCGAAGATTGGACGCGACTCCAAGCCAAACAAGTTCTCAAAAGTCGCGGTGCGAAAGAGGTGATTCCTGCCCTTGATCAATGGGTAAATAACTTGGATAAAAAAGACCCCAATTACGAGCATTTATTGTTGGAAGCGTTGTGGACGTATCAAACATTAGATACTGTTAATGAGTCGGTGTTGTTGACGCTTCTCAAAGCCGAAAATCATAACGCCCGTGCAGCGGCGATTCGGGCATTTCAATTGTGGCATGGTAAAATAAAAGACGAGGCAGGACTTTTAGCCAACGCCGTAAAAGACACCCATCCACGCGTACGATTGGAGGCCGTAATTGCCCTACGGAAGCTGAAAACCGCAGAAACTGCTCAAAAGGTCTTGGCTGTATTGGATAACTCGATGGATGAATTTTTGGACTTTGCGCTTTGGGAAACTGTTCGTGCTTTACAACCTCAGTGGCTGTCTCGCCTCAAAACGGAGCCGAATTTTTTGGGCGACGCCAAGAAAACCTCTTTTGCATTAAAATCGGTTAACAACGCGGATGCGGTGGCACTTTTGACTCAACTGTATCAAAAGGGGCAAGTGCCAGAAGAATACCAAAAGGATGCGCTTAACTCGATAGCAAAATGGGGGCAAGTGCCTGAATTGAATACACTTTTTGAGGTTTCGGTACAGGGTAATGTCTCGCGTGATAAACAAACAGCAGCGCGTTTAGGGGCATTGGCCGAGGCAGCTCAGCAACGAAAAATACAGCCTACCAATGGATTAGGCCGCATTATGGAGTTTGTGAAGAGCGATGATGAAGTAACGGCAACAACTGCCATTCGGTTGATTGGGCTGTGGAAAATGGAAGAATTAAGCGAGCAGTTGTTGGGTTTGGTTCAACAAGGTGAAAAACCCGTCAAGAAGGCGGCATTGGTGGCTTTATCGGCAATGGGTAGTGAAAAATCGAAAAAAATGCTGCTCGACTTAATAGGGTCAAAAAACTCTCCTGAGCTTCGGGTTATGTCAGCGACGCAACTGGTGGGGCTAGATGCCAGTGAAGCGGCCAAAATTGGCACAGACTTGATGCGGACCGTTCCTGTTGAAACAGACGTAGCCGATTTGTTTAAAGCATTTTTTGCTACCAAAACGGCGACAGAGGCTTTGTCTGAAGCCATTAATACGCGCAAAATTCCTGAAAATTTTGCCAAAGCCGGGCGTCAATTGATGGGACGAAACATTCCTTGGACTCGTCGCCGTGCTGATGATGTGGTGCAGTTGGAAAAAGTGCTGGAGGTGTCTGGCGGAACGTTACCCGTTGAAAAAATGCCCCAACAACTCAATGATCGTGAAATAACGGCTTTGGCCAAAACAGTGGCCGAAACGGCTGACCCTGCACTGGGTGAAAAAGTATTTAGAAAGTCTGAACTTTTGTGCCAAACTTGCCATGCGATTGGTGGTGCTGGTGGACGAATTGGGCCTGATTTGAGCAGTTTGGGGACAAGTTCGCCCGTAGAAACCATCATTCGTTCGGTGTTGTATCCTACACTTTCTATCAAAGAAGGCTATGAGCTACAACGAATTGTGAAAAAAGATGGGAGTGAGATGATGGCTTACTTAGTGAGCAACGGAACATCCGAAGTAGTAGTGCGAGATGTGGCAGGGCAAGAAATTTCACTTGCCAAAAATCAAATCTCAACTATTGAAAAAACCGCAGGTTCGTTGATGCCCGCAGGATTAACAGCGGGGCTTGACAAGAAAGAATTTGTGGATTTGATTGGGTTTTTATCAAAAATGGGAGGACAATATCGGGTTCCTACCTCACGCTTTGTACGTCGTTGGAATACGGTAATGGGAAGCAAAGAATTGACCCGAAAAGTAGCAGATGAAGGAGGTTCGTTCGTGGCAAAAGACAAAGGAAAGGTCATAAATATGCCGATTTATAGCCGGGTATCTGGTAGCCTGCCACTCGATGAACTACCAGTGGTGGAAGGTGGTGCCGGAAAGCGTTTTAGTTTTGTCCGTTTCAATATGGAAGTCATTAACAAAGGTAACATCGAACTAGCCCTGAATTCTATCGCAGGTATCACTGCTTGGGTGGACGCTAAGCCCATTAAAATCACCTCCTCAGGTATTTCGGGCGAGTTAGCCAAAGGTATTCATTCGTTCACGATTGCCATTGACCGAAACGCCTTCAAAGAAAATAGTGTATCAGTCCAAGTGATGGATGACCAAAATGGCGCCGCGCAGCTTCGATTGATGATGGATATGTAAATAAGGTTAGTTGAACCAAAAATACGATATTGTTGCAATGTTTTATATAAACTATAGTTTCGTACTTTTTTGAAAAACATGAATCTAAAAAGACCCATTGCCGAACTCAAAGGCGCGGGAAAAGAATACAAGACCGGTGACCAGACAATCATTGCGCTTCAAGCCACTGATTTCCATTTGTATGAAGGAGAGCTTACGTTGATTATTGGCCCTTCTGGTTCGGGAAAAACAACCCTGCTTTCGCTGCTAGGGTGTGTTATTTACCCTAGCTATGGCGATTTGTGGGTGGATGGACAGCACATTAATTCCCTTAACGCCACCAAACTAGCTCGCCTTCGACTGGAAACCATTGGATTTGTGTTCCAAAGCTTTAATCTTTTGGCTCCTCTTACGGCCGAAGAAAACGTTGAACTGCCCTTAAAATTACTTGGTTTGGACGTTAGTGAACGGAAAAAACGAGTGCAAAAAGCTCTTGAAAAGGTGGGAATGATAGAACGCCGTAAAAACTTACCAAAAGCGTTATCAGGCGGCCAACAACAGCGCATTGCCATTGCTCGGGCTTTGGTGACGAATCCCAAAATGATTTTGTGTGATGAACCTACGGCATCGCTCGACAAAGAGTCGTTGGTGGTGGTGATGAAAGAATTGCAGACGCTGGCTCGTCAAGGAAAGTCGGTTGCCGTTGTAACCCACGACCCACGCTTGCAACAGTATGCCGACCGTTCCGTAGAGGTAAAAAATGGATTAGTGATTCCCATTGAATTAACAAACGTTGCAACTTGAGTGCTTAATTATCATGGGTAAAACTCTTTCAGTCGCTCAATCATTTCTTTGGGAGCTCGTGTGGGTCGGTTGGTTGTACGACTTAGGAATAAAAGGGTTGTTTTTCCTGTATTCAGTAATATTCCTTCCTGATTACGGATTTCGTACTCAAAGATAATCCGCGCTGTTGGCAATTCTGGAATGGTTACTTTGATACTAAGTTCGTCATCGTAGCGTGCAGGTTGGTGATAACGACAATAATTGTCATAAACGGGCATCATAATTCCGCTATCTTCCATGTCGCGGTACGACATGCCAAGGCTTCGTAGAGCCTCTACTCGACCAATTTCATAAAAACGGCCATAGTTACCGTAGTAAACGTACCCCATTTGGTCGGTATCAGCATATCGAACACGCACCCCTTGGTACTCATACACAAACATAGCGAAGGTTATTTAATGTTAAGTTTGTTGAGCGCTTCTTGATAAATTTTGGCGTTCTTAAGATGGTCTTCGTAGGTGACTGCAAAGTCATGATAGCCGAGGAGTTTTCCACCTGGGTCGATTTTTACACAGAAGTACAAATAATCATGCTTTTCTGCGTTTAAAACTGCATCAATAGCCACTGTACTTGGAATATTAATTGGACCAGGAGGTAACCCTAACACACGATATGTATTGTAAGGAGAATTTAAGGAAGAATAACGACTTGTTACGCGTTTGATACTAAAATCCCGCCATGCAAAAATCACGGTGGGGTCTGCTTGAAGTGGCATACTTTCCTTGATACGATTGAGGTAAACTCCTGCAATTCGTGGCATTTCTTCGGCTCGATTGGTCTCAGCATCCACAATCGAAGCAATCACCGACACTTCTGCCTTAGAGTATCCTAGTTCCTTGGCCTTGGATACTCGCTCTGGTGTCCAAAACTTATTGTATTCATGATGCATTCGACCTAAAAACTTATCGACTTTGGTTGTCCAAAAAATCTCATAGGTATTAGGTAAAAACATGCTTACAATGTTAGTGGTATCAAATCCATATTTTTGGCAAACGTTGGGATTGTTCAAAAGTTTACCAAGTGTATCTGCCCCAAATGCGAATTTTGACCCAATACGTCTTATCAAATCTTCTTTTAAACGAATGTTGTTAAAAGTTAATCGAACTGCATCTTGGCTTCCATTGCGTAGCTTTTGGATAGCTTCGAGATTTCCCATTTTACTAGTTAAAACATAGCGGCCTGGCTTTACTTTTTCTGGGAGTTTTAGAAGTTTTGCCAAAAATAAAAATGACATCTGATCATTTAAAACGTCATTTTTTTTTAGCGAATCAAGTACCGTTTTATAGGTGGCTCCCTCAGGAATCAACAAGGGGAAGTCTTTGTCTTTTCCTTGTTGAAAATTAGGTGTTTTGGCCAGTTGCCAAAAATAAAAAGAAAATGATGTGATGAGTACCGTTACAGTAACAAACAGGCCAATTTGGAAATTACGAGACATGATAATAAATCGATTTGAACATAGGAATGAGGCTGTCAATAGAAATTCCACTGCAAAAGTACAAGTTCGCTTTGGTTTTTCTACGAAAACAGGCGCAAGTTTAGTGAACAAAACAAGAATTGAGTACCTTTGGAGTTTAAATGTAAGATTGCCTTATAACATCATAATGGACGCAAAAGAAGAATTATTACGCATTATTGACCAATTTAATTTAATCTACGAAAGCGAAGGAGCATGGCATGGGCCATCGGTAGTTGAAGTATTAAGTGATGTGTCGTGGGAAATGGCTTCCGAAAAAATCATGCCTAATACGCATTCCATTGGCGAACTTCTCTATCACATGACGACGTGGCGCATTTTTGTGATTAAACGTTTACAGGGCGATGCTGAGTATGAAGTAACAAAATCACGCGATTGGAAGACGTTCCCATTGTTTGATGAGTTTGAATGGGAAGCTCTTCAAATGGAACTTAGCTTGAGCCAAGAAGAACTTATAGCTGAACTTGAAAAACGCGAAGACGACGAGTTTTTAGAAGAAATAGTGCCAGGACGTGAGTATGACTACTACACGATGCTCCACGGAATTTTACAACATGATTTATATCATGCGGGTCAAATCTCTATTCTTAAAAAAGCGCTTGCTTATAGAGGTTTGGGCAAACAAAGCCGTACTGACGAAGACGATTATTACCGTTCAAGTGGCATTACCGACTTCAATGATTACTAAGTCGATATGTCTTAGCCGATTATGTATCCAACCCATCTTCTACAATATAACTTATTGTGTGTGCTGAGTTGGCTGTTCTTTGGCAGCATAGGTACTTTTGCCCAATCGAAAGTTTCGATAGGTCTGATTGCTGTCAATGACACCCAACTATACTATGAATCTGTGGGTAAAGGCGAGGCCATTGTGTTTATTCATGGCTTCGCACTCGATAATCGACAGTGGGATGCCCAATGGCGAAAGGCGTCTAAACGGTACCGACTTATCCGATACGACGTGCGCGGGTTTGGTCAATCGGCTCGCGCCCGCGACCCCCATGACCCTACCGACGACCTCAAGGCATTATTGGATTCTTTGGGGGTCGAGCAGGCTCACCTCGTAGGGACTGGAATGGGAGCTAACATTGCCCTTCATTTCGCTGCTCGTTTTCCTCAACGTACCTTCAAAGTTATTGTAGCCAACCCCGAACTTGATGGTTTTGAATCATTCACGGCTGCGTTATCGTCAGCGCTCCATAAAGCCATCGGGATTATTTCGCAACAGGGGTGGCATGACGATCAACAAGAGCTTTGGCTACGCTCGCCTTTTACCCGCCTTTATTTGGCAGAAGACCAGGCAATTATCCGCCTCAGTGAAATGACCGCCGATTACCACGGAGACCATCTCATTAACCCACGTATTAATCCTTACTTCGGCCCACCTCACACCTCTGACTTACTCCCAACAATAAAGGCACAAGTATTAATCATCAGGGGCAGTAAAGAAGAGGAGACATTCCACCGAATGGCTACGGTAATTCAGGAGCGTATTCCGAATTGTACTACTTTTATTATAAAAAATTCAGGGCATTTATCCAACCTCGAAAAACCCACCCTTTTTACCAACATACTTCTTCACTTTTTACGATATGGAATTAGACAAGCGCCGTAGATGGACAAAAATAGCCGCAATTGGAATGGGCTTCGCTGCGCTAGTCAGCTTATTTGCAGGTCTTTTTCTGGAATGGAATCTACCTCGTATTTTGATGGTGGTTTGTTTTGGAGCGAGCTCAGCTTTGTATATGCTACAATATAGGCAACTTTTGAAAGAAGAAGAATAGTAAATTTTATCACGAGTGTAGTTAAAGTAATAAGTAAATAGACAATTTGTTCACGAAAAGGGCATAAAATCAAGACATTATACTCTTTTCGGCACTTCGACTTTGCGAGAATAATTTGCCTTATTATTTAACAACATCTAAGTTTACTTAAAAGCAAGTAATATTGATTCTTCAAAAGAAAATTTTTAGATTAATCAATGACTTTTTTGTAAAATTTCAATATTTTGTACTATGTTTTCTACGAAATGTTTAACTTTCGGCCATAAATAGTTAGGTATAAACCAACCCTTGTATGTTTCTTCACCAAGTGGCTCACTACTTACCAGAACAAGTAGTTGATAACGAACATTTTACAAAACTTAATGGGCTGTCTGATGAGTGGATAGTGCAGCGTACGGGCATACAGCTTCGACGTAAGGCAGCCTCCGCCGAAAATTCCCACAGCATGGGGGTTGAAGCTGTGAAATCACTTTTGGACAAAATTAAAGTTGATATATCGGAAATTGATTTGATCGTAGGGGCTACTTACACTGCATATGATACCATAGTTACTCTTGGCCATGCCGTGCAACATTTTATCGAAGTAGCTGATATTCCCGTAGTGACTATTTCTTCGGCTTGTTCTTCATTATTGAATGCAGTAGAAGTGGTAGAGGGATATTTTGCGATGAATAAAGCTACAAAAGCGTTGGTGATTACCTCAGAGCATAACACAGGTTATTACAACGAAACGGATACAGTATCGGGCCACTTATGGGGCGATGGAGCGGCAGCGATGCTTCTAACAAAAGAACGCATAAGTAAAGAAGATATGGAGGTAAGAGCTTTGGTCACGGCAGGGGCAGCCACGAGTGGCAAAGCGACCGAAGCTGTGGTATTACGACCCAATGAACGTGGGGTGATTATGCCGTTTGGACGGGATGTGTTTATCAATGCTTGTACCTACATGCCAAAAGCCAGTCAAACTGTCCTAGAAAAATGTGGTTTGTCCATCGAAGACGTATCTTATGTGTTACCTCACCAGGCTAATTTGCGAATTAGCCTCAATGTGATGAACACATTGGGTTTATCCGAGGATAAATTAATTTCTAATATTCAACACCTCGGAAATACGGGCTGTGCAGGTTGTGCTATTGGTTTGTCTGAGCATTGGGGCCGTTTTAAATCAGGGGAGCACATTGTTGTTACTGTTTTTGGCGGAGGTTACTCGTACGGAGCTATGTTGCTTCGGAAATAAATCCATCCGTGCAGAGGGTTTCTCCAAACCTGATTGAGTGGGAAAGCCGAGCATCGAGTTCAGAATGTCGAATTTTTGTACTGAGCGTTTTACAAACCGAAGCCTATTGATATATAAAAAATAAGGGGGCTTTTGCCCCCTTATTAATTGTTCGCTTGAGTCGGGTTGTGAGCAACCCTCTGCACAGTACTTTGGTGCTCAATATTATTTCTTCTGTTTCCTATATTGGCAAGTCGAATTGTCTTCCTTGACATAATAAGATTTGAAATTGAGGGCTTTAGGATCCATGCAGCCCTTTAAGTTTAGCAATTCTACTTTTCTAAATTCCACAGGGTGGCTTTCGCTTTGAAGCGAAATAGAGCCGTGGTCGAGTAGTTTTCCGCTAACAAACAGATTGGGGTCATGTCCGCTTACGTTACCACCTCCCCACTGAGGTTTATTGTACTCCAATACCTTTTCTCCGTTAGCAAAATGCTGGATAAGAGAGTCACCCAGAACTAACACCTCCGCCCGTACCCATTGGTCGCCGTTGTAAGTTTGTGAGGTAGAATTGATGCAGTGTTGGGTAATCAATTTACCATCTATCACGACGTTTGTTCCAGGGGTGCACAAGTTGCAGGTTGTGCGTTTTTTGCCGTCGCCGCCAAGTAATTGAACTTCGATGGACGCAGGGAAATCTTGGTCTTTACCCATCGAAGCAGCCGTTTGACCGTGAACCATGATGCCGCTGTTGCGCCACGCCCATCCTTCACCTTTGGGAGCTTGCTCGCCTACAAAACGATATTCTACGGCTATACGATAGTGAGAAAAATCGCCTTTGTAGAAAATATGACCGTATTTGCGTTTAAAATCATCATATTGATCATAGCGAACAACCATCTTTCCATCTTCTATCCGAAACGTTTGTCCAAAGTTATCATTAAGTTCGTTCCCACGGATTTTAATGTCCCACCCGTCAAGGTTCTTACCGTTGAAAAGTTGCTGCCATTCTTGTTTATCTGCTTTTTTTTGTCCAAAAACAGAAGTCACACACAGGCTCAAAAAGATAATTACTGCGTATTTCATAGAAAAAGTAGTTTGAAAGTTTGATTACTTTTGTTGTGATAAAAACGCTAACAAAGAGGCAAACTCCTCGTAAGAGAGGGCATTCACCAAGCCCGAAGGCATCATCGAGGTTTCCATTTCCTTGCGACTAACGATGTCGGTGGTTTTGATGGTATAAACTTGGCCTGTAATGTCTCTCAAAACGACGCGGGTCGAAGATTCTTCGGTGATGAATCCTAAGTAAACTTTGTTACGTTTAGCAGTGATGGTTACTGAAGCAAAACCTTGAGAAATCGACGCATTTGGCTTTAAGATGGACTCAGCAATCTGCTCACGGTTCATAATTGATCCAATTTGCCCCATAAACGGCCCCTTCATGGGTTCAGTTTTTGACAAGCTGTGGCAGGCGATGCAGCCTTGCTGCGTAAATAGTGTTTTACCCAGCCCTGCATCTCCTTGGATTTTGGCCATGGCAAGCATCACGTCTTCAATCGAAGCCTCACCCACTTGGCCTTTCTTGTTACGAATTTTTTCTAAATCAATCTTTACTTCTTCCTTCACTGCGGCGACTTCTTCTACCCCAAACTCAGGTATTTCCATACGATGACGGCTGTTGAGTTCTACAAAGAAAGGCTTGTCGTTGAGTTTTTTTGATTCTTCCACCAGAAAATCCTTAATGCTCGATGATGCTTCCCACATAATACCTTTGTAGTAAGGGCCGTGCGTGTCGGGGCGAGTGCTCCACCACCATGAACCGTCGTAATCAGCTTCTTTTTTGTACAAACGTGAAAGGGTAACAATGATTTGCTTTTTGAGTACGGCGTCGTTTGATTGTTGGTAGGCAGTAATTAATCCTGAAACTGCTTTGGGGTTGTGCATGTAGCGAAGAGCCCAAAGCGCAAGGGTGGAGTTTTCAGTGCGAATGGCCTTCACACAAGCATCAACGGCGTTGAGAGTAATCAACGAACGCACCGCCACGTGAGGTAAAATAATCGCCGAGTTAGGAGTAGCATGTGGCCCTTCTGTTCCCATTGCTGGAGCAGCAAAACTTGAAGGTACTGGGGTTTTAAGAAGCGCTTGAGCAGCTTCCATTTTTCCAAGACGTCCAAGACCTATGGTTGCTGCTAGTCGAACGCGTGGTGAAGCATCGTTAAGTGCTTGAAGAAATGCTTCACTTGGAACGTTTGAACTGTATATTTTACGGTCGGCCAAAGCGCGGAGGGCATATTCGCGCATGGCTATATCTGACGTCAATTTGATTAAATTTTCATTGGCATTGACACCTGCTGCCTGTGAGTAAGTGTACATGGCAGCAATGCGTACTACCAATGGAAGTTTAGCATTTATTACCAACGCCCAAACAGGTTTTACAATCTTGTCGGCGGGGCGAGTGAGAAGTTCTTGCTGAGCGGCTAGACGAGCGACTCCGCTTCCAGATTTAAGAAGGTCGACTAATTTAGAGTTCGATAACTCGTGAGGGTTTTTGAATGATTTATATGTCCATTGTTTTGGAGTAGCTCTTACAACAAACCCCTTTTTAGGGTTTCCTGAATAACCCGCTCCGTCCCAAGCAGAAAGGTAAGCACGACCTGAAGCGTCTACGTCTACGTCAGTGATTTGGGCTAATTTTACAAAACTTTCTTCTTTTTGGGTAAAGCTTGGGCCATCAGGAGTCACACGGTGAATATACAATTGACTACGACCCCAATCGGCCATCATAGGTACTTGGTTGTATTGGGCAGGCCATGTGTCATCGTCCATGAACAAAGCTCCCGTTCCAGAGCCTCCACCTACGTCGATAAGCGCAGGGATGATTTCGTCGGTAAAGTGCTTGAATAACACAGGGTAACCGTATTCTCCAGATTGGATTTGGTTACTGAACCGAACGTTCCAGCCGCCGCCATCATTGGTATTTCCACGGGCAAAAATATTCATGTAGGGGTCAATAGCCACGTCATAAATGTTTCGAAGGCCGTGGGTATACACTTCCATTTCGGTGCCATCGGGGCGAACGCGTACTACTCCACCTCCAAGCATAGTCATTTTTTTGCCACTGCGGTCAGTGGCATTGTGGAAGCCGAAGTCGCCAACGGCAATGTATATCCAGCCGTCGATACCCATCCGAATACCGTTGGTGGCGTGGTCGGTTCCGCGACTTTGTAAAAATTTAGGCGAACTAATGTGTTGAATCAACGGGCTCGAAGGGCCGTCAGCCACTCCGTCGTGGTTTTTATCTTCAAAAACTACCAGGTCCATACCCGAAGCGATACCCGTTTCCTTTGAAAAAACGGTATGTAAAACATAAACTTTATCGCCCATTGAAATAATGCCCCGAGGGTTGTCAACTACGGCATAAATGGTGTGGGAGTCCACTTTGCCATCGTTGTTGGAATCTACCAAACGAATGATGCGGCCATTGCCTGGTTTTTTTCCTAACGAACCAATCATATCGACCCCTACATAGACTTCGCCAGTAGGCGCCACTGCCAGACAAGCTGGGCTAGGGGTAAGATCGGCTCCTGCAAAGTGGCTGATGGCCAGTTCGGCAGGCCAACTACTTGCATTAGGAAGTGAATCAGCAGGTGTGACGGTAAAGTTTGTGAACGTGTTGGAGTTTTGGTTCCAAAAAGAGGTAAAATTGAAAAGAACAAAGAGAATGACGGATAACGTCGCGAAGTAAATCTTAGACATTGTGGGTGTAAATTAGAAATGGATAAAATACAAAAAGGCGCAAACTATGTCTTTTTTACTTTAAGCATGACCGTGAAGGCTCCTGGAATGGTTCTATTGAGACCAATAGTTGAAAAGCGGAGCTTCTTTTGGGTCATCTCAGCAAACAGAGGCTCAAGTCAATGCAGCTTACATCAATTTACTAAATTACGAATGCCTAAGGCGTTTAAATACCAACTAACAGAGCCATATAATAAAGCTCTTTTTAAGTAAAAAATCCACTCAACTTGGAGTAGATTTTTTGAAAAAGTAATTTCCATTTGCCTAGTGTGCCAAAACCAACTCCAAGCTTTTCATTACAACCTCGCCCATGCTTCGACACTGCAAAAAGCTGTTGTTTCGATAGTGTTGGGCGAGTTCTGTTTTAAGCTGGTTTAGGTTATTGGGAAGGCAGATTTGGTCTTCCACCATCACGTGCATTAAGTCCTGAATCCGTGAACGTTCCACACGAATCCTACCCGCAATCAACGAACGCTCTTCTCGCTGGTATTGAAGCACACTTTCGTTGGTCAGGCATTTCATTCCTAACTCAATAATGGCGTTGTTTTGCTTAAAATACTGTGGCAAATATACCGCTTTCTTACCTTCATACGACTGTTGGTCGAAGTCGATGGAGCGAATACGGTAGTAAATTTCTTCAAAGTCGGGTGTAATGTCCACCACAAAATTGCTGGAGTGCATATCGCCCAACAACCGCACAAAGCAGCGTTCGTTGAACTTGACAAATTCTTTGCAAAAACGAATGGCGTTGAGATTGGGTTCGTTGAGGTAGTTTTTGATAAACATATCCCCAGGAATCCCCGCAATGTGCTCCTCCACCAATGTGTCGCCACTAGTCATGTAACTGATTCGGTTGGGCGAGAGGATGTGCTCTAATTCAAGCCCATAAATCCGCGACGCGTCGGCGTTTTTGAGGTAAAAATAATCGAAGTTATCGTTTACTTTATTGACAATCCGTACCCGAAAGGGGCGAGAATTGCCGTATGAACACACATCCACACGGTCGACGTACAGGTGCTTCATCACCGACAAATCGCCGTCGGCACGTAGATCGGCATAAATGGTTTTGAGGGCGTCGTAAATTTCGTCAATTTCGATGTAGGAGTAAAAAACCGTTTCCCAAAGTGTGTCAGTCCCTTTTTTGTCGTAAAGCGGGATAGCGTTTTCGTAACGTAGTAAGTAACTATAATCAATCGGCAACGCCACTTCTCGGTTGTAACTTTCGAGGTAGTTGCGAAGTTGTTTATTGATTTTAAACGGTTTTTTTTTGTTGGCAATGAAGGCCATATCGATTGAGGAAGGGATTAGGTTCGCGACAGCGTGTAAGGTCGCTGTGCGTCTAATTTAAGAAAAATAAACAAAAGTATAGTAAACGACCATGTCGAAGAACCCCCATAACTAAAAAACGGTAGCGGGATGCCAATTACCACCATGAGGCCGATGGTCATGCCGATATTGACCAAAAAGTGGAAGAACAAAATACCTGCCACACAATACCCGTATGCCCTTGCAAAGCGAGTTCGCTGTCGTTCGGCCAAGAAAACAACCCTCGACATGAGTCCCAGCAAGAGAAGAACTACGGCGGCGCTTCCCACAAAACCATGTTCTTCGCCTATGGTACAAAAAATAAAGTCGGAGTGTTGTTCAGGGACAAAATTGAATTTAGTTTGGGTGCCGTCCAGAAACCCTTTTCCCCAAAGCCGCCCCGAACCAATTGCAATTTTGGATTGAGTGACGTTCCAGCCAATGCCTGTGGGGTCAAGTTTTGGGTCAACGAGCACTTTGATACGGTTTCGGTGGTGAGTTTGAAGCACGTTATTGACCAAAAATTCAACGCTGGTCGTAAAAAACATCATTAGACCAAAAATTACGACGAGGTTGATCGCCGTTTTTTTGTTGCGGTCGTACCGAGGAATGATGAAGTAATACACTAAAAGCCCAAACAACGCCAGCCCAATCGAAATGTACAAGGGCGAAAAAAACAACGATAAAATGAACAACACAACGGATACCAAGACAATGGAAGGGTAGATGCCTGGTAGTCCTTCTCGGTAAAGTACGATAAGGAACGATACAAACACCAGCGCACAACCCACCTCTTTGGAAGCTACAATAAGCACCATCGGGAGTAAAATGATGGCAGTCGTCGAGGCAATGTCTTTCCAGCGGCTTAGGTTAATGTGAGGCTGGGTGATAAATTGAGAAAGCATTAGAGCCGTTCCTGTTTTGGCAAATTCGGCGGGTTGGAGTGAGAAGGAGCCAAATTTAATCCACGACTTTGACCCTTTGATGTCGGTCGCAACGACTAAAACCACTAATAACAGCACAATACATGCTCCATAAATGAAAGGCGCAAAGACCTCCCAAAACTTATAGTCGATGACCAAAATAGCAATGATGATAAGCACTGACGTGCCGATAAACATAAATTGCCGCCCCGCACTGTTAGAAAGGTCAAAAAGTTTGGTTTGTTCTTCGGGGTCATATACTGAGGCATAGACATTGAACAGACCCATGGAAACACAAGTGGCGTAAATTAACACCGATAGCCAATCAATATTTTGGGTTATACTACGTTCGTTACGAGAATACATATATGCTGATCAAAAGTAATGGTAAAATGGAGGATTCGGCGACAATTAGGGCGCAGGTACTGGACTAGGTTTGCGGTTGGCCTGATTCACAAGAATTTCATCTGGTTTCTTGGAAGCAGGTGCGCCATTTTTAGGCTTTGGTTGTTGCGACCTCGGCAAAATCACGTTTTGTAAGAAATTTTTATTCATCCACTCCGCTTCGTAGGCTTTGCGGTCTACGTGTCCTTTGAGGTATCGTTCGATGACCAAAGAGGCGACAGGAGCCGCTGCAAATCCACCAAATCCTGCGTTTTCTACAAATACCGCAATGGCGATTTTAGGGTTGTCTTTGGGTGCAAAAGCGATAAAAATGGAGTGGTCTTTCCCTTTTTTGTTCTGCGATGTACCCGTTTTGCCGCACATTTGGATGCCTGGAATGGAGGCCCCCCGTGCTACAGTTCCTCGTACAACGGCCATTTCCATGCCATTGATGACGGGTTCAAAATAGTACCGAGCTACGCCTGTCTCGTGTTTTTCGTTATATTCAGGAAGGGGATTGTTGTTTTTGCCTACTCCTTTGACCAAATGCGGGATTTTGAACCAGCCTCTGTTGGCAATCGTAGCGGCCAAATTAGCCAGTTTGAGCGGCGTAATGAGTAATTCACCTTCTCCGATACTCAACGAGTAAATTTGCCCAAAACGCCATTGGTTTTTGCCTATGCGTTTGTCGTAGTACTCTACGCTCGGAAGTACTCCTTTGGCTTCGCTCGGAAGGTCAACGCCTAGTTTTTGCCCAAATCCAAATTTCTCGGTGTATTCGTGCCATTTTTTGAGACCAATGGACGAAGCTTTGAAAGCGTTTTTTTCGGTATTGGCGTAAATCATCCGACGGAAAACGTGGTAAAAATATGGGTTACACGACCATTGAATGGCGCTGTGTACCCCCGAAAGTCCTCCATGACCGTGGCATTTCATAGGGGCTCCCGCGTGGCTAAACACGCTTCCAGGACTAATGACGCCCTCTTGCATGGCTACCAACGCCTGCACGGTTTTGAATGTAGACCCTGGACGGTAGCTTCCCATCACGGCGCGGTTGTAAAGTGGGCGGTAGGGGTTTTTTTGAAGGACGGAGTAATTTTTTGAAAACTCGCGGGTAGCAAACAACGCAGGGTCGTAGCTAGGGGCAGACGTGATGGCAATGACCTCGCCCGAAGAAGGCTCAATAGCAACGACCGCGCCTGCTTTGTGCTGCATCAAACTATCGATGTACTGCTGCAAGTCCAAGTCAATACTAGTATATAAGTTTTGACCTGCCATGGCCACGGTATCCATTTCGCCGTTTTTCCACGAGCCCTTGTCAACTCCATTGACGTCTTGCATGACATAACGTACCCCACGACGTCCGCGCAGGTGTTCTTCGTAAAATTTCTCCAAACCACTTTGCCCCACCAAATCGCCCTGACGATAGTAAGGGTATTCTTGGTTTTCAAGTTGTTTTTTGGAGATTTCGCTCACATATCCAAGGGCGTGTGCTAGGGTTGGAGCGGAGTAGGTCCGTATCGAACTTTTCTGGTAGTCAAAGCCAGAGTAATCGACCAGTGCATCCTGAATTCGGGCAAATTCCTGCTTGGAAAGCTGGCGTAAAAACAAAGACGGTTTGCGGTACGAAAACGCACGGGCGGCTTGCATCAAGCTGTCGAATTTGGGGCGAGTAATGTGCAATAGGTTACAAAGCGCAAGCGTGTCGGATACTCTTAATTTGTTAGGAGTAACATACAAGTCGTACACTAATGTGTTGTAAACGATGAGTTTTCCGTTACGGTCATAGATTTGACCCCGCATGGGCACATCAGGAATGGTGCGAATGGAGTTACTTGCCGTTTCATACGTGTTGTCAAGAACTTGAAGGTAAAGTAGTCGAATCAGAAAAATCACCCCAACCATCACAAACAACCCGTAAACATAAAATTTTCTATTCTCAGACATCTATTCTTGTGGTTTTTAACGAATCGTACTCGTACTAGTTTGTGGAAAGCGCAGCGACGACTACTTTACAAAGTTCGTAGGTTTTAAACGATTTACAAGAAATTTTGAGAAGATATTACCTAAAAAAAGAAGGTGTGAAGCTTTCTTTTTTAGGTTTACCAACCGGCTCCTTTTACCTTGGTTTTGATGCGGCAGAGGTACATATCAGCGGTAATGTATAATGTGGAGCCGTCGTCACCCCAGCCGCAGTTGGCGGTGGCTTCGCCCGTGTCGATTCGACCCAATAATTGTCCCGTGGGGGTCAAAAGAAGCACACCACCTGGTCCCGTACACCAGAGGTTGCCGAGTTGGTCGGTTTTGAGCCCGTCTGGGAGGCCTGCTAAGCCTTGCTTGACCATCGGTGTGGCGTCATAAAGCACCTTCCCTGCTCCTATCGAACCATCAGCAAGTACGGGAAAGGCCATGACGATGGCTTTATCGGGGTCCGATTGGGCGACGTACAGCGTTTTTTCGTCAGGTGAGAATGCCAAGCCGTTGGGGCGGGTCATTTCTTTGGTGAGTAATGTCACTTTTCCGTCGTTACCCACGCGGTACACCCCGAACCAGTCGATTTCGCGGGTGGGGTCGTTGTGTTTGAGGGGCATTCCGTAAGGTGGATCGGTGAAATAATAGGCCCCGCTCGAATGCTGCACTACGTCGTTGGGACTGTTGAAGCGTTTTCCCTGAAAATTATCGGCTATTGTTCGTTTACCTGCGTTGGACAACGGCATGGCCGAAATCCGACGGTCGCCGTGTTCGGCGGAGATAAGGCGTCCTTGCTGGTCGATGGTGAGCCCGTTGCTGCCAGGCTCGTCGCCGTAAGTGCCTGCCCCCGTAAAACCCGAAGGCTTCAAAAAAGTAGTAAGTCCTTCTTTGGCGCTCCATTTAAAAATGGTGTTGGCGGGTACGTCCGAAAACAGTAAACAGTTTTGGGACTTGACCCACACGGGTCCCTCGGCCCACGTGAAACCCGATGCCAGCACTTCGATTTTGGCATCGGGGGCGACTAGGGCATCGAGCTGTGGGCTGTTGCGGACGATTCTACCAAGGGAAGGATAGCTTGACTGCGCTAGAAGTTGGGGGCTGGCAAAAACCAGGGCCGCCACCGCCCATCTTTGAAAGAAAGTCATGGTTGATAGGTTTAGTGTATCCATACTTAGAAAAGCAAAAGAACGACTGAATTTAATGGTGAAGAGGGGTAGTTAGGAGACGAGATGTCGCATAACAATCCAAAACAAGCTTTATAACCAGCTAGCTCCGATTGGACATCTTATTCACATCAAGTTTAGTATAAATGCCAATCCAAAATAAGCAATAAAGCTAACAAACAATGTAGCTGGCTGGGGTACTTATAACCTGACCCCACCCGATACATTTATTCAAACACCCAACCTATATATACAATGCGACCGATAGCCGCTGCTCCATATACTTGTACCGCGTTGGTATTTAGTACATTAGTGCCCCCAAGGCGAAGTGTGCTTTTGATTTTTGGTAAACGGTAATTAACTTGTCCGTCCAACGTTCCAAAAGCTTGGATGTAACCTTCATCAACGGGCATAAAATAGGTGTACCCGCTAGTGTGGCGGTAGTTAAACGCGTACGAAAGGTTTTTTAAAGGCTCTCCTTGTACTCCTACGTTGAGTTTATGGGTAGGGGTATTGAACCCTAAAATCAAGCCTGGGACATCGCTTTCGTTGATATTCGACCAAGTATAGTTGGTATTGAAATTCAATTTTTTGGAGAAAAAATACTCAAGACTTACCATGGTTCCCTGCGTATGTACTTCTCGGTCGGCATTGGCCCAAGTTTGCATCAAACGCCCACGCGTACGGTCGGTGGTTGGTTTGGCAAAATCACCCGTGGCTGAAGGCAATGGCGCGCCCGTTGGGGAAAGTCCATCCTCGCGACCATAAAAACGGAGGGTTCCAATAAAATTGTTATAAACCGAACGATAATAACTTGCATCCACGTATAAACCTTTGGTAATCTGGCTTTTGTAGCCAATTTCCCAAGTGTTCATTTGTTCAGGGGCAATTTTGTTAATCGTGATAGGTTTCAAGAAATCAGGATTGACTTGGCCATTGGGTAAGGCCGAAACGGCATTTAATCCCTGGTAGCCGTTTGTGACATTGCCCGCTACTAATAACGTACCAAAATCAAGGTAAATAAACTGGTCTAACTGAGCAGGTTGGCGAAATGCTTGAGCGTAGTTGACGCGGAAGTTATGTTGACGGTTGTCACCCAGCGAAAGTACAGCAGAAAGACGCGGAGAAAAACGACTACCAAAATTGCGGAATTGGTCAAAACGTCCTGCTGCTGCAAGTTTAAAACGGTCTTTCCAAAGGCTGTATCGAAGCTGTCCGTAGGCACCTCCGTCCCAGTTTACGATGCGGTCGCGGTACTGTACCTCGTTAGTGTTGGCTGCAATAGGCGAACTTGGGCCGTCCGAGAACAACGTACCTGACGATTGCAACAAATGGGTGCGGTACGATGCCCCCACCATGGCGTTGAGTTTGCCGATATTCCATTCGCGTTGGCCGCTAATATCCCAAAAACGAGCGGTGTTGGCAAAAGCTGCCCCGCGTACTGTCTTGGTTCCGTTGATATCAATTAAACCAATTCCTGCGACAATCTGCTCACGAAGTTGCTGAAAAAGTGGACTATTCACAGGAAGCTGAACGCCAGAAGCAAGCTGAGTTGCCAAGGCTTGCGCGGCTTCGATGCTTTGATTTCCCGTAATTGATTGAGGAAGAACGTAAGGAGTTGGCGTTCCTCCTGTGGTATTTGGCGTAAAAGCATTTAAGGATGTGCCTGCTGCTAGGCCACCGCTACGTGCAGCGGTAAAGACCTGGTTCCAAACCGAAAAATAGTTTTGAGCAAAAGTGGGATAACGTGAGCCGTTGGGTTGGTTGCCTGCGGCCATGGGAGCGTTCATCAAACCGCTGGCCAACGAACTCAAATCGTAGGCTTTGCCGCCGTAATCGAATACGGTATAAGCCCGCAAAAACCATTTGCCAGTTTTAAGTTCTACGCGATGCACGTCGTACTTCATACCGCGTTGGGCGTAGCGGCTGGTGCTTTGGAAAATACCGTTGCTCACCGACAGGCGGTATTCATAGACCGCGCGGAGTTTGGGAGTAATTTGCCAATGGAACGAAGGATTGAGGCGGTAATTTCCAGCTTTGTAATTGCCCTTATTGAACAATTTAAACGGATTTGCCGACGACTCAGGCCAATTGGCCATTTCGGCTTCAGTATAGCCTAGTGTGTAAATGCGGTAATTTTGGTTGTTATTGAAGGTCGTGAGCGCGGGCGAAGTTACGGTGCTACCGACGTCGCCGTAGCGATTGATGGCGTTCCAGCCTGTATTGCTTCCTTCCGCGTTGTTCAGAGGGTCTGAGCCTGCCAAGCCACCTGAGGTGACGCGTTTGATGGCGGCGTTGTTAGAAGCCAAAAATTCGTCACCTTCGAAGTAGTTGGCGCTGATTTTAAACGCAAAACGGTCGCCAAATACTTTGGCGTAGCGAAGTTGGCCGTCAATCATGCTGCGATTTCCTCCACGCAACGAGGCCGAAAGCCCTTGGTATTTGAAAGGGTCTTTGGAGTGCATAAGTAAAACGCCATTGAAGGCATTGGAGCCGTACAAAGCAGAATTGGCACCAAATACCACGTCTACACTTTCCATGTCTAATTCTGAAACGCCTACCCAGTTTCCGTAATAAAGCGAAGCCGTTGGCGAAACCACATCGACGTAGTCGGCGAGTTGTACGACGCGTTCGGCTTTGGAACTGTTGAAACCACGGGTACTAAAACTGGTGATTAGCCAACTCGATTGGCTTACATCTATGCCTTTGAGGCGGGCGAGTGAAGAAATAAATTCGGTAGATGGTAGTCGCTTGAGTTGATTTTCGGTGAGGCGTTCGACCGAAACGGGTGTTTCCATAAGTGGCTCGGCAGTGCGGGAGGCCGAGACTATTACCTCTTTCAAATAAAGGGTGTCTAATTCGAGGTTTTTTTTCTTAGTGGGGACTTGCGCAAACGAAAATTTAATGGCACTTAAACTTAGTAAAATGAGCCTAAAAATTTGTTTCATTGTTCGTTTTTAGTGGTACAGTTTGCCGCAAACTTAGAGACAAACCATTAGGAATGGGCACAAATTCTTAAAAAATCTCCTTGTTTTTTTCATTTCACCCTCTATGGGGGAGAAGATTGGGGTGGTTTTAATGGACCTGATTTGATTCAATAAAATTTTTGATTAATACAAGATGAATTTATAAAAAAACAAATAAATGAATCTAAAAAATGATATATATGTTGTATTTTACAAAGTTCAGCTTTAGCTTTGTTAAGCTCTATTTTACCAAAAATTTACACATCAGTTTAGAATGGAAACCAAGATAGACCACCACCTCGCCGTGCCTGTGGGTGTGACGCTCGACCGTTACATCATGCACAACCAAAACTCTTTCGCTTTTGCTACGGGGGAGCTTTCCCAACTTCTTCGGGACATTGCTTTGGCAGGAAAAATTATTAACCGTGAAATCAACCGTGCGGGACTTATTGACATTACGGGTGGCTTCGGGACGAACAACGTCCAAGGGGAAGCCCAACAGAAGCTCGATGTTGTAGCTAACATTCGTTTTATCCGCGCTCTCATCAATGGCGGGGAAGTATGTGCTATTATTTCGGAAGAAGACGATGACATTATTTACACGGGAAACAATAACGCCAAATATGTAGTGGCTATGGACCCGCTTGATGGTTCATCAAATATCGATGTCAACGTCTCTATCGGTACTATTTTCTCGATTTATCGCCGCATAACGCCTTTGGGAACGCAACCTTCTATGGAAGATTTTATGCAAGGGGGCGAAGAACAAGTGGCGGCAGGGTATATTTTGTACGGTTCGTCCACAATTTTGGTGTACACAACGGGTAACGGTGTTGCAGGTTTTACGTACGACGCGTCGTTGGGGGAATTCATTTTGTCGCACCAAAACATCAAAAGTCCTAAAGACGGTAAAATTTTTTCGTACAACGAAGGGAATTTCAATCAGTACGCTGAACCAATTAAAACCTACATCGACCACTGCCGTGACCGCGGTTATTCGTCTCGCTATATAGGTTCGTTAGTGGCTGATTTTCACCGAAATTTACTCAAAGGGGGCGTGTATTTGTACCCACCGACCTACAAAGACGCTAACGGAAAGCTCCGTCTTTTATATGAATGTTATCCATTAGCCATGATTGCCGAACAAGCAGGTGCTAAAGCCTCGGATGGAACACAGCGAATTTTAGATATAAAACCAGAATCACTTCACCAACGTGTTCCGCTGTACATCGGTGCTGAAACAATGGTAAAGGAGTTGTTAGGGCTATTGAAATAGGTCAATTTAGAAACAATTCATCTACTAGCAACAAGCCGGTTCGGCCTTTGCTACCGTGCCAATCAGGGATTTTTTGCAGGGGCTTTGCAATGATTTTTAAGTAAGATACCTGCTGAGGTTTGATGTTGCATGTGACTGTTTCTAGCGAGTGGGCTCTCATCTTGGTTGGCATTGTAGGCTTCAATTTACCAATGATTTTCAGTTGAGAGGGGCTATTTCCGCCCCACACTTCAACTGATTCAGGTGGAAAAATGCCCGTTTCGGTTTCTTCCATTATTCGTAAAGCCACCGACGAAAGCAAAACAGGCTTTTTAAACTCCGAATAAATAGCCAAATCGTTGTTCCGAACCCCCGTCCAATTGTTGGCCCAAGCGGGGCTGTTGGCGTTAAATGTCCCCAAAATTCTGTCAAAATAAGACTTCGCACCCGCTGCTTGGTGGACTCGGTTGAGGGGAAGTAATAAGCTGATGCTGTCGGGTTGGTAGGTATTTTTGTAAAAATCAAAAACGACTTCATCGCTGCCAAACCAGCCTTTTTTAAACGCTTTGGCGCGGATTTTTGTACTGTTTTTTAACACCGTTTGATTGGTAAAAAGCGGCGAATGAAGGCTATCGGGAGCGGTTCCGTCGGTGGTGTAACGGATTTCTACACCTCGGATGGGGTGGTGGAGCTTCACCGAAAGTTCCTGATTAAATACCATTGAGCTGTTTTTGACTTGCGGAGTGTTCAACTTGATGGGGTTGCTACCATCGTCTTTAAAACCAGCGATAAACGCTACGTTTTTGTACGTTTTCTGTAATTTTTGTATGTCTATGGGGGTTAAGCTTGTATTCCATACCGACATACTTTTTAGGTTTGTTAGCTTTCCAATCGACGCCTGAAGTTCTGCCAACGTAATTTTAGTGCCTGAGATATTTAAAGTTTTAAGCTGCTTTAAACCAGTGAGTTCTAAAAGCCCTTTTCCTGTGATGTCAGTAAAATTTAAGTCTAACTTTTGCAAATTTTCAAACTGAGTTACTGCTTTTAGGTCACTATCTTTGACAGGCAATTTGTTCAGATTGAGAGAAACCACTTGGGTTTTAAGCTCGCTCAATTCCTGAATTTTTTCGGGCGAATAGGCGGCTTTGTTGTATAAATTGACCGATAGTGCGGGCGACAAAAGCGACAGCGGCGCAATGGTACGGTCGTTGTTACTCAATTTTTTGATGGTTTCTTCGTCAGCAGCGTCGAAATCGAAGTTATCTTGTGGGGACTCGGTGGTTTGAAAGAAGTTTGCCGCTACCAAGCGCAACGAGTCCCGCGCGGGAAGGTCGATTACTTTTTTGTTAAACATGGCATTCGATTTTATCCAAAGTGCCAACAAAAGTTGTTCCGAATCGGTCAACTGGGCTTTGCCCACGGGCGGCATGTGCTTTTTGTCATCGTTGGGTAAATGAATGCGCTGGAGCAACAAACTTATCTCAGGTTTACCCGCGACAAATAACTTTCCCGATTTACCGCCTTTCAACAAAGCAGCTTCGTTGACCAGCGATAACTCACCTTTCAATTTTTCAGGATTATGGCAACTCACGCATTTTTGTTCCAAAATTGGTCGAATAACGTGGTCAAATACCAAGGCTTTGTCCAACGGTACACTTTCGTTGCGCGTGAGTGGTTCTGAAACAAAGTTTTCGCCGTGGGTGAGGGTCGCGCCGTAATGTCCACCCAACAACAGCGCAATAGCCACCATTGCCGCACCGATGCGGGCGAGGGTAGGGGTGTACCAAGGTGCTTTACGGAAAAAATAAATAGCCATTCCTGCCCACAATGTGCCTATTCCCAGCCATTTATGCGTGGCAAGCGTGTTTCCTGCGTATCCATCTTCTTTGGCCAAAAACAGTCCCATAACCACGGTGATTGCAGCGGTAAACGTGCCTGCTAACCAAAACGAAGACAGAAATTTTTCGTAAAAACTATTGGCGGAGTTTTCGGGTTTAAACCGAAACATTTCCATTCCAAGCGCCAACAACAGTAAGACAATCGGAAAGTGCAAAAGCAGCGGGTGCATTCGCCCAATGGGCTGAATCCAGAGCGGAACTACCCAACGGTTTTCAAAAATCAGCAAGAATAAAATGAAAATATTTGCAACAATCAATAATTGCTCTGCTATGCTTTTGACCTTATTGCCCATGCTACTTGTGTAAAAATGCTTGAATGATTAGCTGATAATGTCGCGTACTACTTTGCCTGCCACGTCTGTAAGGCGGTAGCGGCGACCCAGATGTTTGAAGGTCAGTTGTTCGTGATTGAGGCCAAGAAGGTGCAGCACCGTGGCGTGAAAATCGTGTACGTGAACTGGATTGCGGCTGATGTTGTATCCCAACTCGTCGGTTTCTCCATAAACGGTGCCAGGCTTGATGCCTCCTCCTGCCATCCAAATACTAAAGCAACGAGGGTGGTGGTCGCGGCCATAATTGTCAGCTGTCAGTTTGCCTTGGCTGTAGCTTGTGCGGCCAAACTCGCCGCCCCAAATGACCAAGGTTTCGTCGAGTAGCCCCCGCTGTTTGAGGTCGGTTACCAATGCCGCGGAGGCTTGGTCCACGTCTTTAGCTTGGCTCGTAATTTCAAAAGGAAGATTGCCGTGTTGGTCCCAGCCTTGGTGGTATAATTGCACAAAACGAACACCGTTTTCGGATAATTTTCTGGCTAATAGGCAATTGGCCGCATACGTACCTGGGACCAAACAATCGGGGCCATAAAGTTTGACCACATCGTCGGGTTCTTTCGACACGTCCATTACTTCGGGAACGGCCGTTTGCATCCGATACGCCATCTCGTATTGTTTGATTTTAGCGGCGATTTCGGGGTCGCCAAACTCCTTGTAAGACAGGTCGTTGAGCGATGCTAAGTTATCTAGCATATCCCGACGTTCTTCGCGGTTCATGCCTTCAGGGTCGCGCAAGTACAAAACAGGGTCTTCGCCTTTGCTAAATTGAACTCCTTGGTGAATAGAATCCAAAAAGCCGTTGGTCCAAAGTTTGGAATAGACCCCTTGTCCGTTGCCAATGCCGCGGGAGAGCAACACCGCAAAATCGGGTAAGTTTTTGTTTTCGTTCCCCAGCCCATAACTCAGCCACGCCCCCATACTCGGGCGGTTTCCTTGCTGTGAGCCTGTCTGTAAAAAGGTCAGGGCAGGGTCATGGTTGATGGCTTCAGTGTACATCGAGCGCACGATACAAAGGTCATCGACGATTTTGGAAGTATAAGGCAATAAGTCACTTATCCAAGCTCCCGATTGGCCGTATTGCTTAAAATTAGTGAATGAGCCTGCCAACGGGAACGAAGCTTGGTTGGCCGTCATCCCCGTCAGTCGCTGCATCCCTCGTACCGATGGCGGTAATTCTTGCCCCACCATTTCGCGCAGTTTGGGCTTGTAATCAAACGTTTCCATTTGGGAAGGAGCTCCGTTTTGAAACAAATAAATGACGCGCTTGGCTTTGGGCGCAAAGTGAGGAATGCCTGGAACAAAATTTGCCCCGTCTTGGTCACCGCCGTTTAATAGATTTGGAATCATCAACGAACCTAGCGCCACGCTCCCTAGTCCCAAACTCATGGTGGACAAGAAGCGGCGGCGATTGAAGGTCAGGCCGTGTTCAAGGATTTCTTTGTCAATTTTGCTCATGTATCTCAAAAGATAAATTCAACCACATTACTCAATTACTTTCTTTACCCGCAGAAATCGCGGATTTAAAAAACCACAGACTGGCGCTGAATACTCGCTCTGCGAAAATATGCATTTTAAATCTGCGCTTTCAGCGCGGTCACAAAGGGTATCTACGTCTTCATCAAAGTTTCTTCCAAATTATAAATGGTATTCACAATCCGCATCAACGCCGCCAATTGCACTTTATCCATCTGCTCAGGAATAGGATACTCACCAACCGAGAGCACTTTTTCCGCTCGTGTCGGGTTGAGTTTTTTAAGCTCTTTTTGGTAATAACTTTCTAAGATTTCGACTTCCTGCTCATTAGGTTTTCGACACACTATGAGGCGGAATGCTTTAGTGATTTTCTCTTTAGTTACTGATTTTTCTTCAAGAAGCTTGGCCGCCAATACCCTTGAAGCTTCCAACACCGTGGGGTCGTTGAGCATAATCAGCGCTTGAAGTGGCGTGTTGGTTCTCAATCGCTTCACTTCGCACATATCGCGGGTACTGGCATCAAAAATGGTCAACATCGGCGGGGGAACCGTACGTTTTATCAAAGTATACATTCCTCTACGATAAAGCTGATTGCCATGGTCTTGCACATACATCGATAGCAGCCCACGGCCCGAAGTCGCTCCTTCCCACAGCCCAGGTGGTTGGTAAGGCTTAACGCTCGGCCCACCGATGGTACGAACCAACAAGCCGCTGCTCGACAAAACAACATCCCGCACAAACTCGGCATGAATTCGATAACGAGGAGCGCGGGCAAGGTAAATATTGTCGGGGTCGGCGGCTAATTTTTCAGGAGAAACCACGGCCGATTGGCGATAGGTAGCCGACATGACGATTTGCTTGACGAGGCGTTTGATGTTCCAATCATGCTCCATCAAATCCACCGCTAGCCAATCGAGCAAGGCAGGGTTAGAGGGGAGTTCGCCCTGCATTCCAAAATCCCCCGTTGTTTTTACAATACCTTTCCCAAAAAACTCCTGCCAGATTTGGTTGACAAATACCCTAGCCGTTAACGGATTTTTTTTGTCAAAAAGCCATTTGGCTAACCCAAGGCGGTTTTTTGGGTAGTTTTTGTTAAAAGGTAAAATGACATTGGGGGCATTGGGCTCTACCACGTCGCCTGGGGCATCGTACGACCCTCGCCGCAAAATGTGGGTTTTACGTACCGTGTCTAAGTCCGTCATTACCGACACAATCAAACCATTGGTATCGGGTTTGTTAATAAACTTCAGGATGCTTTTAACGTCTTGATTGCTGATTTGCATCAACGGCTTTTTGGCGTAAGTTTCTGGCCCGCCAATCACCGATTCGATACCGACTTCGTTGACGTTATTAAAAAAGGCAAACAATTGGTAATAATCTTTTTGCGAAAAAGGGTCGTACTTGTGGTCGTGGCAATGGGCACATTCCATGGTGAGTCCCAAAAATGCTTTGCCAAACAAATCGTTTCGGTCGGTGACGTAGCTAATCCGATATTCTTCAGGTATTACCCCGCCTTCTTCCGTGATTTTGTGGTTGCGGTTAAAACCTGTTGCTAGTAGATGCTCTTTGTTTTCAGGGTCGTTGGCCGGACTTGGTAGATAATCACCCGCAAGCTGCCACGTGACAAACTGGTCGTAAGGCATATTTTTGTTTAGCGCATGAATCACCCAGTCGCGCCAAGGCCATTGAGTGCGGTAGCCGTCGTCTTGGTAACCGTGCGAATCGGCGTAGCGAGCTAAATCGAGCCAATAAACGGCCATTTTTTCACCATACGAAGGGTTTTTCAACAACTCATCCACCACTTTTTCGTAGGCGTTGGGACGGCTGTCGGCTAAGAAACCCTCCATCATTTTAAGGCTAGGAGGAAGGCCAATTAAATCAAGGCTAACGCGTTTCAATAGCCTTTCTTTGTCGGCTTCTTCGTTGGGAGTTAGCCCTTTTTGTTCTTGTTTTTGGAGAATAAAGTAATCAATTTCGTTTTTGACCCATTTTTCATTATCCACCTCAGGAAGTGCTGCTTTTTTGGGAGCCACAAACGCCCAGTGTTTTTCGTACTTGGCTCCTTGTTCAATCCAGCGTTCGATGAGAGAAACTTCGCGAGGGCTGAGGGTTAAATTTGATTCTTTCGGTGGCATTACTTTGGAGGTATCTTTGGTAGTAATCCTCAAAAATACCTCTGACATACTGGGCTTCCCTGCCACAATGGCGTGAGCCGATGGGTTTTCTTTCAACGCGGCAAAAGCACTGACCGGGTCGTCGAGACGAAGTCCCGCTTGCCGTTTGTTGGCGTCGGGGCCGTGGCAGGCCAAACACTTGTCGGAGAGAATAGGCCGAATGTCAAAGTTGTAGCTTATCTCATCAGGTAGTTCTTCTTCCTCGGGGGACGAACTACCCTTGCAAGCTTGCAGGTACGTAAGCATACCAGCCACAAGGAAGGTCAAAAAAAACGTTTCTTTTTTCATACGGAAATACGTTACGCAAACAAATCCATTACAGCCTTTCCTTTGCCATCGGGGGTGGTATAGAACGGACGCTTTTCAATCTCGTACTGAGTATCAGGGGGTATGCCAAGGGCGTGGTAAATCGTTTGGTGGAGGCCGTCAATTTTGATAGGATTTTCAATCGTTTTACAAGGGCGCTCATCGGCGGTTTTTCCGTAGGCAAATCCGCGTTTGATTCCTCCGCCAAACATCAACACCGAACAGCCATCCGTAAAGTGGCGGTGCATTCCGTAGAACTTCATGTCCGACAAAATCTCGGGTTGGTTTACCTGCTCTTGTACTTTCGCGTCTGGTCGGCCTTCCACCATCATGTCGCGGCTAAATTCGCTGGCCAAAATGATAAGTGTGCGGTCGAGATGCCCCGATTTGTCGAGGTCTTTAATCAACTGTGCGATCGGCCCATCAATCATCTTTTTCATGTCCACCAAGCGCGTATGACCATTTTCGTGGGTATCCCAACCAAAAAACGGTTCGTACTCAGTTGTCACGCTGATGAAGCGAGCGCCTTGTTCGGTCAAGCGGCGTGCCAACAAGCAACCCAATCCAAACCGTCCGGTGTTATAAATATCAAAACTTTCTTTGGGTTCTGTGCTCAGATTGAAGGCTTTGGACTCGGGCGAATTGAGTAACATATAAGCCTGTTCCATCGACCTCCGAAGCGATTCTTTTTGGTAATCACTGCCAAATTCGCCAAAAGCGCTGTTGCTAATCAGGTCGTTGTATAATTGATTCCGACGCTCAAAACGTTTGACATCCATCCCCACGGGCGGACGAACGCTTTCTAGCCCTTGACTTGGGTCGGGAATAAAGAACGGGCCGAACTCGTTGCCCAAAAATCCTGCGGTATGAAATGCCTTTAACTCTTCGGCTTCACCTACGGTAAAACGTTGACCGATGTCAATAAAAGCAGGAATTACGGGGTTTTTAGGGCCAAGTTCTTTGGCAATCCAAGCCCCAATGTGCGGTGCTGCCACCGTTTGTGGAGGTTCGTAACAGGTGTGCCAGTTGTATTGGTGACGCGAGTGCAAGATATGTCCCAAGTCGGCCGCTACGTACGATCGAATCAGCGTGCCTTTGTCCATCACTTTACCAATGGATTGCAGCCCTTCCGAAAAATGAATCCCATCGAGTACCGTTGGGTGCGACTTAAAGGTACTTAATACCCGATTACCTTCCATCCCTTTTTCAAAAGGAGTATATCGTTTGGGGTCAAATGTTTCGGTATGTGCCATTCCCCCAGCCATCCACAATAGAATGACCGTGTCGGCAGTACCGTTGGTTTGCCCTATTTTTTTGGTACAGCTCGATAATAAACTTGGGAGGGGAGCGCTTGCGGCCATGGCAGCTAAGGTCGCGGCACTTGTTTTTTGGAGAAACTCCCGTCTATTCCATTTATTTGTCATTTTCTGTTCTCTGTTTTGGGTTTTCTGTTTCGGATTTCTTGTTTCCAGTTTTGGGGTTCCTGATAACCGGGAACTAATATCCATCAATAAATTAACTGAAATTCAGGATGTAAAGCAATGGCCCAGACTAAATCTTGAATCCCTTCAACGCTCGGTTTTGTACCAACGATTTTTTGGGCGACGCTCAACTCCTTTGGTTGTGGGTCGCGTCCTAACGATTTGCGGTACAACTCTTTCACTAACAAATCAGAAGTTCGGTATTTCGCCTGCCATTTTATCGCTCCGTTTTTGAGGGTGGAGTTAAATTTAGTGCCGTTGGTAAGCTCCAATGCTTGTAACAAATTGGCTTGCGAATTTCGGCTCGTACTTACGGTTTCGCGGTTGGGGCGGCCTAACGCCGTCATAAAAGGGTCATTGATGACCAACGAAGCTCGTGGAAACGGTATCTCCGATTTGATGGTTTCGGGCAAACGTTTTAAAGCCATTACTGAATCGGCATACATTGGGTAAAAAGCGCTACTGATGGCATCGGCAAACTGCTCTGCACTCATCCGCCGCCGAACCATACCTTGGAAAACAAAGTCGTTAGAAGTAAGCAAACCCGCATCTTTTATTCCAATGGAAGGGAGTTGGTAGGTTTTGGAGGTGAGGATGTTGTACAAAAGATTTTTGATATCGTGGCCATTTTGAACAAAATCGTAGGCGAGATAGTCCAATAAATCTTGACTCCAAGGAGCGTTGTCCATCATATCAACGGGTTCTACAATACCACGACCCATCAATTGCGCCCACACCCGATTGACCAACGTACGGTACAAACGGCCATCTTTGGGTTGTACCAAAAAGTCGGCAAGTTCTTTCAAACGCTCCGCCGTCACGGGGGATTCTTTGATTTCGCCTAGCTCTTTGAACAACAACCGACGACCCGCCATTTTGCCCGTAGGCTTGTCGCAACGGTGGATTTCAAGGGTAGAATCGGCAAAAATATTGGCAAAAGCGTAGGCATCTTCCAGTTTCCAATCGCTAATAAAGCTATCGTGACAAGAAGCGCATTTAAGGTTAAGTCCCAAAAACACCTGAGCTACGTTTTGGGCTGCCTGCATTTCGGTACGCTGACTTGCGTTAATCGTTCCGCGCCATTTGATACCCTTGATAAAACCTTCCGATTCTTTGGTGGGGCTTATAAGTTCTTTGACAAACTGATTGTAAGGTTTATTACTTTTTAGCGAAGCATACAGCCATTTGGTTATGTCAAAACGTCCACCTGTGATGTAGCCCGTTCCTGAATAATCGTTGCGGAGGGCATCGTTCCAAAACGTAAGCCAATGTTGGGCATAGTTCTCGTTCTGGTTAAGTAAGGAAGTAACCAAAAGCTTACGCTTATTTGGGCGAGCGTCGGTTTCAAAGGCTTGGATGGCCTCAGGCGTGGGTAGTAAACCTATCACATCCAAATACACCCGCCGAATGTACGTACGATCATCGACCACGCCTTTCCAAGAAATTTTATTTTGTTGAAAATACGCATTCACAAAGCGGTCGATAGGCTGTGTGGCCTCGGCAGTAGCTGGAGGAAGGGCAGGTAAACGAGGCTCCAATGCCGCTATGCGATAAATACTTTTTTCGGGGCCATTGGGCCACGGAGCACCTTGTTTTATCCAAAACTCAAGGGTTGCCACTTCTTTCTCAGAGAGGCGTTTACCTTTAGTTGGCATGGCTTCTTTATGACCTACAGGAAGCGTAATACGGCGAATGATTTCGCTTTTTTCGGGTTTTCCAGCCACAATGATGGCCCCGTGTTCGCCTCCTTTAAATATAAATTCTTTTTTATCGAGACGAAGCTCCCCTTTGGTTTTGGCTTCGCCGTGGCAACTGTAGCAATTGTGTGCTAAAATAGACCGTACCTCTACGTTGAGTTCGTTTAGTTGCTGCTCGTTTAAGGGTTGACCATTGCTGGCGAACGTAAAGTTTGTACTGCCAGAAGGTTCGTTTTTGGAGGATTTATTAAAAGGTAAGACTTCAGTAAGGTAGGTTTCGCCGTGGGTCAACAGCGCCCCATAGTGCCCAGCCACGGTAACGCCCAACACAGTAATTCCTAAAAGTCCACGGAAAAGCTGTTGCTTTTGGGAGCGCAAAGCCCAGACCGCTGCCAGTGACAAAGCCATTGTGGTCAGTCCTGTCCATTGGTGTAGGCTTACTGTATCGCCACCGTAGTCTTCAAAATTGATTAAAAATAATCCAAAAATAGCGGCTAAGACGGCACTACCAGCGCCAATCCCTACCAAGGCTTTGATGCCTGCTTGAAGCTCATTGGATTTGCGCCGCCAGTCGAAAAGCTCTAAAACGAAGGCCACGCAAAGTAAGCCGATTGGGAAGTGAACAACCAAAGGGTGTAGTCGTCCTAAAAAAAGCCAAAGCCAGAAGGTTTCTGTTGTTTCTTGCACGGTATT
>JACCEC011733115.1_pt1 | contig 67805 bp, 46 predicted proteins | sample 7450121 | NCBI WGS metagenome assembly JACCEC01 (sample SAMN15323455, study PRJNA562643) | freshwater metagenome | isolation source: river surface water | place: USA:Blue River Watershed | collected 2017-08-18
AATATAAGAGATTATTGGGATTTTAATATACAAGCTGGTGAACATTATGAATATAGTATTGTAGCAAAAAATGTTTTTGGCACAGGGAGTGCTAGTAAAGCGGTGGGGTTTGTAAATCCAAATGGGGTGGTATCAGGAAAAGTGGAAACAATCTCAGGTAATCCAGTTCCTGGCGTAGAGGTACGCCTTAGTCCTCTAACAGGGAGTTCTTTATTATTTGATGGGATTAATGATGAGCTTTGTGTTAGTTACCACGAAGAGTTTCCTACCTCTAAATTTACTATTTCGGCTTATGTAAAATTAGGGAAATCCAATGATGAAGGAACTATTATTGACTGGGGTAGTACACTAAATAAAAATTGGTGGATTACTACAACCAAAAAAACAGAGCCTTCTGGATTTATCTTTAATATTGGAAATGGAAACAGTCGAGACTCACTGAAATACTTTTTACCTAATAATATAAACGATTGGCATCAGATTACGATGATATATAATGGATCCACTATGTCTGTTCTAGTAGATGGTGAGTTTATAGGAACCAAATCGAGCCAAATAGCAAGAGTAAAAAACTATCTTAATATAGGCAGTAATATTGGAATTGGAGGATTTTTCAATGGTAATATTGATGACATACGCATCTATAATAGACCACTTACACAATCAGAAGTAATGAATACGAAAAATAGATCTGTATCAAAAGGAGAAAATGGTCTAATTACCTATTGGAAAATGGATGAAGGTGTGGGAAGTAAAGTATTTGATAACTCACTAATACCAACTAATGCGAGTATTTATGGTGCTACGTTTTCGTCGAGTAAGCCTGAAGTTTATAGTGCGGGCGTAACAGATGTAAGTGGATATTATATCATAGATGGAATAAATTATAGCCAAAGTGAGGGATTCCAAGCTACCCCAATGAAAAATTTTGATTTTAATACCGCCTTAGAATTTAATGCTGCAGATAAGTCCTACGCAACACTAACTGATTTTGATATTCCTGACACTTCTACTGTTGAAATTCTATTTCATCCTTTTGATTTAAAGTCTAAACAAAGTATTCTTTCAAAAGGGAAACTATTAGATGTATATATCACTGATGGTAAACTTTTTTTAAGTTTAAACCAAACAATAATTCCTTTAGGTATTCTCAAATCTAAATATTATCACTTAGCAGTAACTTTGGATAATACAAAGGGGAATGCTTCGGTATATCTTGAGGGTAATTTATTAATCAAAGATATAAAATTTAGTGGTAATTCTAATTGGAAAGATAATAATGCTTGGCTTTTGGGTACAAATACAGTTATTGACAATGATGGTAATTTTTATACTGGGTTGGTAGATGAATTTGCTGTCTATAAAACAGCTCTTTCACAAAATATAATACAATATCATTATGTTAATGGAATTGCTAAAGACACAACAAATTCATCACTGCAGTACAGTTATTTTGATTTAAACGAGAGCATGGGTACAAAAGTATTCGATTACGCTGCAATTAACTTTGGAGCAGCTGATTCTCGAGAAGGAAGCATATTAAAGGCAAATTGGAGCAACAATGCTAAATATAAAAAAACTGAAATACATGAATTTGAACCAAATATCAAGATTGTAAATCTAAATACTAGTAATACAGCAATTGGTAATATAGATTTCAGAGACGTTTCGACTATTCAGATTTCGGGATATGTAAGATATGCTAATACAATCTGTTTTGAAAAAGAGGTCGAAATAAAAGTAAATGGGCAAGAATATTTTCCTCCTATTTTTACGGATAAAAATGGAAAATGGAGTGCGGATATAGAACCAGGACGAAGTATTAAACTAACAGCTCATTATAAAGACCATATCTTTGGACCTAGTTTTTTCGAGATTCGGAAAATACAATCACCAAAAGCAGGAATTGTATTTTTAGATAATACTAAAAGAAAGATTCGAGGACAAGTTGCAGGAAATACAATATGTAAAAATTCTATTATTCCCAATAATTCAAGAGTAGTACTAAAAGTAGCAAGTCTCGATGGTTGTTTTGAAAAAACAGACACTTTGAAAAATCCAGATGGCAAATTTACTTTTAATGATTTACCAGCAAGTATCTTTAAAATTAGTGTAGTCGAGCATTCGAACTCAATTATTTATAATTACTTTCAAACTAAAGGAGGAGTCGAAGTTGACTTAAGAACAGCCCCAGAAGATACAGTTGACTTTATCTACATAGCTCCTCCTGTAGTAGAAATCAGTAAGCCTACTGAAAATAAGTGTAATCTTCCTATCATGAATCAAGCCCAAAAATATAAAACAACAATCAAAGTATACGAATCATATACTGGAGGAAATTGTTATTTATCTGATGCTAAACTTTCAATTACAAATTCGATTGCGGATTCAACCAAGGTATTTCATGTAGAAATGAAAAACGGAAAATATGAATATGAGTATTTAGCTGGAAATCCGAATCTATTACCCCCTCACAGAAAAATAATGCAAGTCGTTGCAGAAGTAAATAATCAGAAGTCTCAAGATACTATCTCTGCAATTGTATTAGGTAAAAAGGCTCGTGCCTCTACATTTATTTCCAAATCACCACAAATTCCATTCTTGATTCTAAGAGACCCACCTGGGGATCAAAGTTACTCCTTTATGGAAAAAAAATCTACTTTTTGTTTTAACCTTTCTGCCTCTGTAAATTATGGACAAAATTTTGAAAATTCAACGGAATATAGCTATGGAAGTGAACTTACTACAAGTTTAGGCATTGGTGCAGAAACAGAATTGACGATTGAGAGAGAAAACAACTATAATATTACTAGTAATATTTCATACACGGTAGGTTCTAATAAATCGCTTCAAACATGTCTTACTACAAATGAGATATTTTCAACATCATCTAGTCTTCTGAGTAACGAAGAGGGGGATCTTTATGCAGGGGTAGCTATCAATTTTATCTACGGATTATCTGATGTCCTGAAATATGATACAACAACTTGTATCTTTATCAATGACCAAAATTTGAATATTACCCCTAAAGGGTTTGAAACAAGATTCATGTACTCCGAGAGCCAAATCAGAAATAAAATTATTGAAGAAGAGTCTAAAGGTAACATAACTGATGCAAATCAATGGAGATATATTCTCGAAAAGAACACACTATCAAAAGCCAAAGCAGCCTTTGAAAAAAATATATCATTCGATGCAGGGGTTACTTATTCGTCATCAAGTACCAATTCTGTGTCTGAAGGATTCTCGACTAACTTTATGGTAGAAGAAAGTGCAAATTTTGCTCTTGAAAATGGCATTAAAATAAATGGAATAGGAATTACAGAAGGGTTTAGTACAACGATATCTATATCTGGTGCATCAGAAACATCCACCGAAACAAATTTTGAAAAAACAATAGGTTATGTGTTAGGAGATGATGATTTAGGAGATAATTTTACAATCAATATTAAAAAAGATAATGAATTCGGAACACCTGTTTTTGAGTTAGTTGCTGGAGAAAGTAGCTGCCCTCATGAGGCTAATACTCGTCCTCGATCTGAACCTTCCTTAATCTCGGTTGATGGTCTTACAAGAGTCAACATTTCTGATAACTCAGCAGCAGTATATGAAATTCTTCTTGGTAATTCTAGTCCAACAGAAGAACAAATGACCTATGAATTATCTTTAGATAACACTACCAACTCTGGCGGTGCAATCGTCAAAGTAGGAGGACAAGTACTTTCCCAAGGCATATCATATACTATTCCTTACGGTGAAAGTAGGAAAGTTTTAGTTACCCTTGAAAGGGATACCAAAAATATTAATGCTCCTTATGTATATAATGGGATTACAATATTATTTAAGTCCACTTGCGAAGAAAATGATTCTCTTTTTACTCGCTCCCTTGCATTAAATGCAACTTTCATTGAACCATGCAGTCCAGTTAATATTAGTTTTCCCAAACAAGATTGGGTTTTAACACCATCTTCTGGGGATAAATTAAATATAACTTTGGTTGATTATAATATCAAAGATATAGATTTGGATCTTATTCGTTTACAATATCGCCCTATTGGTGGGGATGGTTCATGGATAAACATAAAAGATGTAAAAAAAGCAAATTTAGGTAATACATTCACTATTGAACAATGGAACACTTCCAATGTTAAAGATGGGCTTTATGAAATTCGTGCAGTAGCTGAATGTAATAACCCCTCATTAGCATCAGGTATATCGACAATTCTTAAAGGAGAAATCGCACGTACACCCCCAATAATAGTTGGTATACCAGAACCTGGGGATGGTACCTGGGATCCAGGGGACGAAATTTCCGTAACATTTAACGAAGCAATAAGTTGTGACAGAGTTATCCAAGCAGATTTGCTATCAAACAACACAATTGGTCTCTATGATGCAACCACGAACAAGTTGGTAGATGCCAATATCACTTGTGTGTCAAATAAAATCATTATAGTGCCAAACATAAACTCCTCTCTGTTTGAAAATAGGAATTTTAGGGTCATGGTTAGTGGAAAGGATTATGACGATGCAATTATTGCACAAAATCCAAACCACCAACGAATGGCAATAAGAGATAAAGCAGGGAATTCTATAGAAAAATCGATCAAATGGGAATTTGCTATCAATCAAAACAATCTAGAATGGGTTGGCACTGATATCATAGAGACAAATGAAGTGCTAAAATTATTCTCAACTAAACGCCAAATTAGAAATCGAGGAGGCAACATTACTAGCTTTAAAATGGAAAGTATTCCATCTTGGATAACCATTTCACCATCTACAGGCACACTCAATCCTGGACAAGTTGCTGATATATCTATTACCTTTCAACAAGATCTTTTAATTGGTGATTACCTTGATACATTACAACTCACTGGGTCTAAGGGGAAAGAACCTCTATTGGTTGATTATAGAGTACGCTGTCCTCAGCCTAAATTTGAGGTAATAAATCCTGAACAATATGAAGGCACAATGAATATGGTCATTGATTTGAGTATTTTCGGTATACATTCAACAGATCCATCAGACATAATTATTGCGAAAATAAATGGACAAACTCGGGGTGTTGGCAAAGTTGCTTATTTTCGAAATATACCTTCCGACAAACACCCTTGGCTAGTATTTTTGACTATTTATGGCAACCAAATGGATGCGAAAAAAAATATAGAGTTTGTGATTTGGGATGGAGATAAGTGTAGAGAATATGCTGAAATTCAGCAAGCTTTCACTTATAATGAGGGTAGTTTAATTGGTAGTCCTCTTTCGCCTACCCCTATAAATGTTCTAAATATTGTTTCAAAATGTATCCCTTTGAACAAGGGGTGGAATTGGGTATCGTTTAATGTCGATTTAAGTAGTAAAAATTCTACAAATTCTGTTAGTAACACATTATTTTCTCTCAAAAATAAAACAAGTGCTTTAATAAAAGACGACACATATTTTGCCAAATATTATGGCGATACTATCAATAATTGGAAAGGTACCCTCAAATTGATAAATCCAACCAAAAGGTATTTGGTTTATTTAGCAAATAAAGATACTGTCTGTATCAAGGGAACTCCCTACAAGCCTGAACAATACCCTATTAATTTAGTAAAAGGATGGAATTGGATTGGTTATATTCCATCTGCAGGTGGGAGTGTAAGTCAATTATTGAAAAATATTAACGCTCTAAATGGGGATATTATAAAAAGTCAAACACTCTTTGCTCAGTATGTAGCGGGATTAGGTTGGATTGGGAATTTAAATTATTTAGAACCCAATAAGGGATATCTCCTAAATGTTTCTAATCCTAGCATATTATCTTACCAATCGAGCAATACAACAACAAACAACTCACAAAAATCAAATAATAGTCTAGCTTTGAATTCAGCCCACCCCCAAGAATCTTCACTTCCTTTTGAATTTTCTCAATATCAAAGTACGATGAATATCATCGCAAAAATATCTGGAATTGTGATAAATCCAGAAGATGAACTGAGAGCATACTTTTCCGAAAAATTAATCGGTATGAATAAACCTATTACTTATGCAAATGAACAAATATTTTTTCAGACAATATACTTCAATGATAGTCTCAAAATAGCCTTCAAATTGTACAAGGCAGATAGAAAAAAAGAATATGATCTAGATAATAGCATAGTATTTTCAAATAATACTATTTTGGGTAAAGTAGAAAAGCCTTTATTATTCTCATTATTAAATCTTAATAATACAAATGTCGGTATTAATATCAGTAATCAAATCATTAAACAACCAATCAAATCATTTCAAACAATTTCTGTAAAAAACAATTTAATTCCCCAAAATGCAAATTGTACTAGGTTTGCCTATCATTCTGTTTTGCCCAGTGATACAATAAGTAGAAAGCCATGTATTTCTGAAATGGGCTTTGATGGAAATATGTTTGGTGTAATGAAACTGACATATAATGAAAGAACTGGCTTCACTAATCAAAATGATATAATAAAGTTTATCAATCCAAATAGTGGAAAAGTTGTAGGATGTGCAGACTTTGATTCTGAATTTAATGTTTTCAATTATATTGTAAAAGGAGGAACCTCATCTGTAGAAAGTCCAATTGATATTATTTATTACTCAAATACCTTGAAGAGCTACATATCAAAAAAATCGGCAATTCTCTATAAAAACAATAAGGAATTAGGCGATTATTTTAATCCATATTCTGTAAATTTAGCTCCGCTTACTATTTCTTCTGATAATAATGGAAATATCTCCGCTGCACTGGTAGATACTTCATGGACTGGGAAATATTGTATCGACGCATTCGCCATGAATTGTTCTGGGTATAATGACGGACAAACCCAATTTTGTTTTCAAAGATTAAAAGGTAGTGAATGTGTGGATGTCAGTGTAAGAAAAAATACCGAAGCATCTAATACAATTGTACAAGCTTTAAATATTTCATCTGAGGCAATAACTAATAACGCTATTAAAGTTGAATATAAAGCTGGAAATATAATAGAACTAATGCCAGGATTTCAAACTAAACCAGGATCTGTATTTATAGGTACTATTGAAGGTTGCTCCAACAAACGAAGATAAAAAAATAGGCTGCCCTTTTCGGGCAGCCTATTTTTTTATTCACCTGGGTGATAGACTTTTTCGGTATTTTTCAACACATCTGATTTATAGAATAATACTTCTTTAAATTGTCCTTTTGTGTACATTTCTAATTGATCTTTGAAGTGCTTTGAATTGGCATTTCCACTCTGTCCTCCCGCCAATAATGACTTAGCTTTTATTTTATCCCCAAACTCGACTGCACAAATAAAGCTATTTCCACTCACACCATATCTCTTTTTGGTATTTGGATAATATCTACTATTATAAGATGGCAACATTCCCCACAAAGCAGAGGCAAAACCCACTGGTGTACTCTCGACCGAATCGTCGTACTGTTGCTGAATATCACTCGATATTCTTTGATAACGATTAATTTCCCCCCAAGCTACTTTCCAAGTACCAAATTTTTTAGTTAATTCATCAATTACTCCTGATAAAGGTGGTAATACCTGCTCGGCAGTAGCCGTCGATGCGAAAGATTTTGTATTCTCTACTTGGTCGGTTTCTCCTTCATCGATATATAGTTTTTGTATGGCAGGACTCAATTTAGCTGCCCACTCTATCGCCAAAGTAGTAGCAACCGAACTTGTTGAGCTATGAAAATCCCACTTTTTCAATAATTCTATTGGCTCCCTTAGTGATTCGTATGTTGATTTTCCAGATTTCATCTCTTGTTCAAAAGCATTAACCAATGCTGGAATTAATACCTCAAATGCTGCCAAATTAGTATCATAACCTGCTTCAATTACTTTATCCAAAGTGTATGCTTTTTCTTTATCAAGTACTTTTACTGCATTTACTCCCCTGAAATTTTCTCCATCGGGGGCCATATAGGCTGGATAATTTTGTTTTTTAGGACTAAAACTACCTGCCACCGTAAACGGCGTAGAATTACAATTTTGCAACCAGCCATTAGCTGGATTATACAAATGAACCGTTTCTTCTACCCTATGTAAACCTTTCCATTCCGTAGCTGCCACTGTCCCGTCCATTACTTGAGCCCAATTATACTTTTTATCTCGAATTGGGATGAAATTACCATGCCAATAAGCTATATTGCCTTGTTTATCAGCATAAACTGTATTATTTGAAGTATTTCCTCTCAAATCCATAGTTTTTTTGAACTCTTCAAAATTTCGAGCTTTCGTACGCTTCCAGCTTTGCTCAAGGCTTATCATCGAGCGATTAAAAGACTTCAAACTAATCCATTTTCCATCTCGCTTCGCCATAATCGGCCCGTGATGCGTAAAATAGGTATTAAATGTCTTCTTTTTAAAACTATTACCCTCTTTTATCAAAATACTTACCGATTTTGTTCGGACGGGCTTCCATTGCTTTTCGTATTGATAAAATAGTTTTCCATTTTTATTAGTAATATTCTCCGCATAAATATCTGCCACATCTACATTACAAGATGTATGCATCCATCCGCAATTTTCATTAAATCCCTGATAAACAAACATTTGCCCCCATGTTACTGCTCCATAAACATTCAATCCCTCTTCACTTGTTACTTGTACTTCAGGACGGAAATAAAAGGTAACATGCGGGTTAATATACAAAATAGCTTTGCCAGAAGCAGTGATTTTCGGAGAAAATGCAAATCCATTCGAACCAGTTTGATTTTCAGGGTCTTTAGGGGGAGCAATAGCTGTCATTTTATCTCCCGAATAGAAATTTTTCAAATCAGCAGTGGTCAAATCTGCCGTATTTATTGCCCCAATACTTCCATCTGTCCATAACAAAGGATACCAAGGTTCAAATTTATGAAGCAATACCGGCTTTACCTCTGGGTGTTTGTATAAATAATAATTGATACCATCTGCATAAGCATTCAGCAATTTTTTCATCCAAGGTGCAGCACGTTTGTAGTCCGCAATCGCTTCTGTCGAATCAATTAAGAGGCGTATCTGCAAATCATCGTACAGACTTGTTTCTCCTTTTACCTCCGACATTCTACCCAACTTTTCGATATAGTTCATTTCGACTCGCTTAAAATCATCTTCACACTGAGCATAAAGTAAGCCAAAAACAGCATCAGCGTCGGTTTTCCCATAGATATGCGGAATACCCCAATTATCTCGAATAATAGTAACTTTAGCCGCTTGTTGTTCCAGACGACTAAGCTCGTTCGGTAATATTTTTTTTTGACCGAAGAGTAAAATCGGCACTAAAATGAAGGTTGATAATAATGATTTCATTAGAATAATAGTATTTTTGATGATGAAATGAATGAACAAAAATAGGAGTTTTTATCGAAACTAATAGCTCTACACCAAAATATAGAGTAGAGAAACAATAGTCGTTAACAATGCCAAGACTAAACCCCAAAATACTTGCAGTGTCGTGTGAGCTTGAAGAGCCAATCGGGCAGAAAGAATATATCCAGAAAATATCAATGTAGCTAAAAAAGCAAAAAATAGCTCAAATGCTCCAAATTTGATTATCATTATAGCCAAAGTCCCTATTACACCTCCCACTCCTGCCGCATGTGCCGAAATTTGCCACCACAAACTTATCCAAGCAATCAAAAGAATAATGAAGGCTATTACCATAATCAAAAAACCGATGGCATATAAATTAGGAATTTTGAAATATAAAAATCCACCAAATAATCCATATAAAAGGGCTGTAAACAGATAAGGGTATCTCCTATCTTGTAGCTTTTCGAGTGTCATGCTCTGTATTATTCCCCAACTTTTCATCAAATAAATGGCATACGCCGGAATAGCAAATGTATATACAAAAATTACACCTAATAATGCTGCTGAAGTCATCATCGGCATTGAGCTTAAGCCTATTACCTCTGGGGAAATTCCGATAATAATTCCTAATAAATAGGTTGGCATCAACAATGGATGACCGATTATAGAAAGTATAAATGCTAATCTTGTATTCAAAATAAAAAAACGATTTGGATATAAATAATTGTTCTGTCCTATAAATTCATTGACAAATCTATAAATATTTTGTTTGAAAAGAATGTTCAAGGCTATTTTTCTGAAATTGCAAAAATATTGACCCAAAATTTTGGATATTACAGAGAAAGCAAACATCTTTGCATCCTAATTTTTAAAAATACGCTATCCCTTCAAAGGGTAAATACCTAATAATGCCGGTTCGACTTTTTCGACATATCTACATTAGACAGTAGCCTTCAGCCCACAAAGCTTGAGTGCAAACATCTCTTTTTTCTTTTTTCAATTTAAATTTTTTAGGATACAGCGTCTCCGTTTGAGGAAAAGCCCAATAAATGACGATGAATAATCAAGAAATCACATCCGAAGATTCATATATCGTAAGAGTTGCCACTGAAAACGATTTTCATTTGGCAGATACAATCTGTAACGAAATGGCAGAAAGTGCCAAAGCCCGAGGAACAGGCATTGCCAAACGTTCTCCTGTTTATTTACAAGAAAAAATGCAGGAGGGTAAAGCTATTATTGCCCTAACCGACCAAGGAGAATGGGTAGGATTTTGCTATATCGAAACATGGGAGCATGGGAAATTTGTTGCTAATTCTGGCTTGATTGTACACCCCGAACACCGCAAAAGTGGTATTGCTACACGTATCAAACAAAAAGCATTTGAACTCTCCAGAGAGAAATATCCTGATGCAAAAATAATTGGACTTACGACCAGTTTGGCTGTTATGAAAATCAACTCTGATTTAGGATATTTGCCGACTACCTTTAGCGAATTGCCCGCAGATGATGCTTTTTGGCAAGGTTGTTCAAGTTGTGTCAATTTTGATGTTTTGAGTCGAACCAACCGTAAACATTGCCTTTGTACAGGAATGTTATTTGACCCTGCCGAAGCTAAAAAGAAAGAAATTGGCGAGAAAAAAGAAGAAAAAGCAAGTTTCTTAGAGGATTTGCCTTTATACGAACGTTGGATGAAATTTAAACAAAGAATATTACTCAGAAGAGAAGAACGCAGAAAGAACAAATCTCAAGAAAAAATATAAATATTTTTGTTAAACCCAAAATCCACTTTTATAAAAAATAAGTGGATTTTTTTATACAAATAAACCAATGACCAAACCACAAAGCCAAGATTACATAAAACTCCACTTTATTGTCGTTATTTTTGGTTTCACTGCCATTTTGGGCAGATTAACAGAAGTTTCAGCATTGGGCATTGTGCTTTATCGCACGCTAATCGCTAGTCTTGCCTTATTTCTATTATCTTATATCCAAAGAAAAAAACTAACTATATCTTTTCGTGAATCTTTACCTTTATTGGGCGTAGGAGCTATCATGTCTTTGCATTGGATATGCTTTTTTGGGTCGGCACGTCTCTCTACAGTTGCCATTAGCTTGGTGACATTTTCAACTACCTCATTCTTTACGAGTATTTTAGAACCCTTTGCCAATCGTACCAAACATAGTAAACTAGAGATTTTCTTGGGAGTATTAGTAGTTTTGGGAATGTATTTTGTATTCAAATTCGAATCACAATACATCATCGCTATTATTATTGGTTTATTTGGGGCTATTTTATCGTCATTTTTTTCTATTATTAATAGTAAACTTGCCAAACAATACGATTCTTCAACGCTTACTTTTTATGAGCTTTTGGGGGCTTTTATATCAAGTATTATCTATATCCCAATTATTTTGGCAGCAGATAATTCGGATTCAGGTATTTTAGAACAAGTTACATTGAAAGGTTATGATTGGCTTTGGTTGGCAATATTGGGTTTGGTCTGTACGGTTTATCCTTACATAGAGATGATGAACTTACTCAAAAAGATATCTGCTTTTACCCTCAATTTATCTATCAATTTAGAGCCAATTTATGGCATTGTAATGGCCTATTTTATATTTGGTGAGCAAGAAAAAATGACATCGGGGTTTTATATAGGTGGTGTTTTGATTTTTTTATCGGTTTTTTTACACCCATTAATGAAAAAGAAATAAACTAAAATTTTTATTTGAGCAACTTTTCAAACACAAAAACGCCTTAATGACATTAAGGCGTTTTTCATGAAGACCACTATAAAAATAATATTATTTCTTACCGTAACGCTTGTTGAATTTATCTACACGTCCTGCAGTATCAAGTAATACATTTTTACCAGTATAGAAAGGATGCGAATCTGAGCTAACCTCTACTTTAAATACAGGGTACTCATTTCCATCTTCCCAAACGATTGTTTCTTTGGTGTTTGCACAAGATTTTGTCAAAAACTTAAAATTACTTGACAAATCCCAGAATACTACTGGTCTATAATTCGGATGAATATCTTTTTTCATTACCTTAATTTATTGAAAATACTAAATAATTTCTTAAAATGGAGTGCAAAATTAGGATATACTAACGAATAATCAAAATTTCAACACTATTTCTTTAAAAAATTATTTATACATAACTTTTTTAACAGCATCAATAGTTCTTTTCACGTTTGGTAAAGTTGCTTCAATCAAAGTTGGAGCATAATGCAAAGGAATATCCATACTATTGACACGAATTACCGGAGCATCTAAATGATCAAACGCATAACGTTGTAAATGGTAAGCAATTTCAGACGAAATAGCTGCTAAAGGCCAAGCCTCTTCCACTACTACACAACGATTTGTTTTCTTTACAGAATCCACAACTGTCTGATAATCAATCGGACGAACAGTACGAAGATCTATTAATTCTACACTTATTCCTTCTTTTTCCAATTCAGCCACAGCTGGCAAAACAACTCTTGGAATCATTTTTCCGAAAGAAACGATAGTCACGTCAGACCCTTGTCTCATGACATTTGCTTTTCCTAAAGGCAACAAATATTCTCCCTCAGGCACTTCGCCTTTATCTCCGTACATTTGTTCAGATTCCATGAAAATAACAGGGTCATTATCACGAATCGATGATTTCATCAAGCCTTTTGCATCATAAGGATTATGAGGGACAACCACCTTCAAACCCGGAGTATTAGCAAACCAATTTTCAAAATTTTGTGAGTGTTGGGCACCTAATTGTCCGGCATTTCCAGTTGGTCCACGGAATACAATCGGACAAGAATATTGTCCGGCAGACATTGCCATAAATTTAGCGGCAGAATTGATGATTTGGTCAATAGCTACCAAAGAAAAGTTAAAAGTCATGAATTCGACAATAGGACGCAAGCCATTCACGGCAGCCCCCACTCCGATTCCGCCAAAGCCTAACTCTGCAATTGGTGTATCGATAACCCTTTTCGGGCCGAATTCATCCAACATTCCTTGACTTACTTTATATGCACCGTTGTATTCGGCTACTTCTTCCCCCATCAAAAATACGTTTTCGTCACGTCTCATTTCTTCAGACATGGCCTCACGTAGGGCTTCTCTAAATTGTATTTCTCTCATTTTCGCTTAGAATTTGCATTTTGCGACGTAAAATTAGTACATCTCAGCCGAATCTCAAAACAATTATTCAGCTTTCATAAAAACTATCTTACGAATCTTGTTACTAATGCTTTTTCTACACTTTTTTGTGGCAAAATGTTTTATTTTTTTATGATTTTTTACACAAATATTTTCTAAATTATTCTCTTAAATTTTCCATACATTCATCAATATCTGTCGAAAAATTAATTTCTTTGTAGAAAAAAAACCTTAACATCAAATATGAGCATATTTAATATCAATTATATTTTTTTTGAATTATTGGGGGTCAAGATGAGTTATCTTGAATTTTATGCTACCCTCAGCGGCTTACTTGCGGTTATTTTGTCGGTCAAAGAAAATGTTTGGAGCTGGATTTTAGGCTTAATAAATGTGGTTTTGGCATTTATCATGTTTTATCAAATCCAATTATATCCAGATATGTTTTTACAGATATTCTTCTTCATTACAAATATCATTGGATTTTGGCATTGGAAATTCCCAAAATCATCGGAAGCCAATGTTTATAATGAGCTAAAAATTACCCGATTAAATCAAAAACAAAATATATTTTATACACTTTCAGGGCTATTTTGTACTTTTTTGATGGGAACCTTTGCCCAAAACCTCAACCAAATTTTCCCTCAATTATTCAGTCAGCCGAGTGCTTTTCCATACATGGATTCGTTCACGACGGTGATGAGTATTTTTGCTACTTTTCTATTAATCAGAAAAAAAGTAGAAGCTTGGTGGATGTGGTTGGCTATCGACATTATCAGTACCTATATGTATTTTATCAAAGATGTAAAATTATACGCTCTTTTATATGCAATTTTTTGCTTTATTGCCTTATTTGGGGCTATTAATTGGACAAAAACCTATCGACAAAGCAATTGAGACTTTGCAGGAAAGTACATGATAGTTTTATGAATCTATGTAGCAATTTTTGTACTTTGGGAATATAAATCATCATTCAAAACAATAAACATTCAACCTTTATGTTAAGCCAAAGTATTATTCAGGAGAATAACCATTTATTAGAAAGCGACCATCAATTCAAACTCCAATATTTATCAGAACTTTTGGACAAAAAAGGAATTGATATTCAATCGATTATCAATAAAATTATCGATTTTCAGGTTGCCATTCCAAGCTGGGCTTTAGGAACAGGTGGGACTCGATTTGGGCGTTTTCCGAATGGTGGAGAACCAAGAAATTTAGAGGAAAAAATCGAAGATGTTGGCTTAATTCACCAACTGAATCGCTCCTCAAATTCTATTTCTCTTCATATCCCTTGGGATATTCCATCGGATACCAATGCCATCAAACAATTACTGAATGCCAATCAGTTGAGTATCGATTCTGTCAATTCAAATACATTTCAAGACCAAAAAGAGCAAGCATATTCTTACAAATTCGGATCTTTGTCGCACACAAAAGCTGAAGTTAGAAATCTTGCCGTTCAGCATAATATCGAATGTATAGAATATGGAAAAATGCTCGATTCGAAAGTATTGACAGTTTGGCTAGCGGATGGTTCTAATTTCCCTGGACAACAACACCTACGAGGAGCTTACCAGCGTACAAATGATTCCTTGGCAAGTATCTATCAAGCGATGCCAGAAGATTGGACAATGCTAATTGAATACAAACCGTATGAACCACATTTTTATTCGATGGTGATTCCAGATTGGGGAACAAGTTATTCACTTTGTCAAAACATCGGAAAAAATGCCCAAGTATTGGTTGATTTGGGGCATCATTTGCCTAATACCAATATCGAACAAATTGTGGGTCGTTTGATGCACTTTGGACGTTTGGGCGGATTTCATTTCAATGGCTCTATGTATGGCGATGATGATTTAACCACGGGTAGCATCAAGCCTTATCAATTCTTTTTGATTTTCAATGAATTGGTAGATGGCATGCAAGACAAGTTAGTAAAAAATCCTCCTTTGGCATGGATGATTGACGCAAGCCACAATACCAAAGACCCTATCGAAGATTTATTGCAATCTGTCAATGCCATATTAACAACTTATGCTAAAGCATTATTGGTAGATAGAATTAGCCTAAATGAGGCACAAGAAAACAACGATGTTCTGATTGCCGAAGAATTGCTTCGTGATGCTTTCATGACCGACGTTCGGGCATTAGTAGCTGAAGCAATGCGACAAGCAGGTGGGGCAATTGACCCAATTCGTGCATTTAGGGCTGCCAAAATACGTGAAAGTTTAGTTCAAAAAAGGGGATTCAGTGTAGCAACAGGTTTATAATAATTTTTCCCAATTTATTCATAAAATTTGTAATAGATTGGGATTTTTTATAATTTCAAATTCTTTGATAAATACCCAACTCAATAGCAAGTCGGAATATTATCATTGTTTTTCATTTTTTTACTATCTTAGATGAAAGTAGCTCTATTTATACCTTGTTATATCGACCAATTTTATCCGAATGTAGGCGTGGCTACCTTGCAATTATTAGAAAAATTGGGAGTTGAAGTAAGCTATCCTCTGCAACAAACCTGCTGCGGACAGCCCATGGCAAACAGCGGATGCGAACGAGACTCTGTCGAAGTCTATCAGCATTTTGTAGAAACTTTCGCAACATTCGATTATATCGTTACGCCTTCAGGAAGTTGTACCTATCATATCAAGAAACATTATGATATCATCGAGCAAACAGAGGCTGTCAAAAAAGTCCGCAAATCTGTTTATGAATTGATAGATTTTATTGAAAATATACTTAAAATTGACGAAATTCCGGGAGAGTTTCCCTATAAAGTAGGTTTACACTTGAGTTGCCACGGGCAAAGAGGGCTTCGTCAAGCCAATGCCTCTGAGATTACAGATATTCGAGACGGACAAATCGCTAAAATACTCCGAAAGCTAAAAGGTATTCAACTAACGGAACTCGATAGAAATGACGAATGTTGCGGCTTTGGAGGAACTTTTTGTGTGGCGGAAGAGGCTATTTCCGCCCGAATGGGGAATGATAGAATCAGTGACCACCTACGAAACGGTACACAGATTCTCACAGGGGGAGATGTATCTTGCTTGATGCACTTAGAGGGCATTATCAAACGTCAAAACTCACCTATCAAAGTAATGCATATTGCAGAAATATTGAACGGAAATAAACCATGAGCCAACATAATCATTCAAAAGAAGCAGCTGCCTTCAATCAAGATTTTGACAGAACTACTTGGCACGACGAAACCCTATGGTTTGTGCGTCAGAAAAGGGATAAAGCCGTAATGCCTATTCCTGAATTTCAAGAACTTAGAAATCTGGCATCCTCTATCAAAGACCATACGTTAAGCCAATTAGACCAATATCTGATTGAATTTGAAGCTAATGCTCTTAAAAATGGCATTCGGGTACATTGGGCTGCCAATGCCGATGAGCATAATCAAATCGTCCTAGATATTATCCAAAAAAGTAATCAGAATATAGTAGAAAATCGTAATATTCGTTTGGTAAAAAGCAAGTCCATGCTCACCGAAGAATGTCACTTGAATGCTTTTTTATTAAACAATAATATTGATGTGGTCGATACGGATTTAGGAGAGCGAATCATTCAATTTCGGGATGAGCCTCCAAGCCATATCGTTATGCCTGCCATTCACTTAAAGAAAGAAGATGTTGGTGAAACTTTCCATCAACATTTAGGAACGCAAAAAGGAGAGAAAGACCCTCAAATATTAACGGAAGCGGCTCGTCATCATTTAAGAGAAAAATTTTTGGCTGCAGATGTTGCCCTCACAGGAGTTAATTTTGCAATTGCCGAAACGGGAAGTTTTGTGGTCTGTACCAATGAAGGGAATGCCGATTTGGGCGTAAATCTTGCAAAAGTACACATTGCTTGTATGGGTATAGAAAAAATCATTCCAAAATTAGCCCACTTGGCAGTATTCACAAGATTGTTGGCAAGGAGTGCAACTGGGCAGCCAATCACTTCATATACTTCGCATTTCACTAAACCCGAAAATGGTAAGGAAATGCACATCGTGATTGTAGATAATGGTAGAACACAACAATTAGGAAGAGAAGATTTTAGAAATTCCTTGAAATGTATTCGTTGTGGTGCTTGTATGAATACTTGTCCAGTTTATCGAAGAAGTGGTGGACATAGCTATAATTTCACTGTTCCAGGGCCTATCGGAGCAATTTTATCCCCCAACATTGATTTACATAAATATAGTAGCCTGCCATTTGCGAGTACACTTTGTGGTTCTTGCTCGGACGTTTGCCCTGTTAAAATAGATATTCACGTACAATTGTATAAATGGCGGCAAGTAGTAGGCGAGAAAAATGAATTATCCAAAATCAAGAAATGGAGCATGAAAGGGCTGGCATCGGTACTTTCAATGCCAAAAGTATATGATTTGGGAGGGAAAATAGCACGAGGAACACTTCGCATTTTACCGCATGCAATCAGCCATCAAAAAAATATTAATCCTTGGGCAAAAGCAAGGGAATTGCCTACTCCACCGACACAAAGTTTCAAGGAATGGTACGTAGAAAATAAGAAAAAAAAATGAATAGCAGAGAGAAAATATTAGCTAATATTGCCGCCAATAAACCTTCGGAAATTACTTTGCCTGAAGTCCCTATTTATGAAGGAGACAATAGTCTGAATAAATTTAAAACAGTATTAGAAGGAATTGGTGGAAAAACCATTGAATTGAATCATCTTTCAGAAGCACAAGCAATTATCGACCAATATTATGCGGATTTGAGCATTGTGGCTTCCAATATAGTACAATCCTCAATGATAGTCCAGAAAGATAGCTCCAAAGAAAGTCTCGAACAAGTAGATTTGGCGGTAATTCAAGGGGAAATTGGGGTTGCAGAAAACGGAACTATTTGGGTACCCGAAAGCAATATGCTTCATCGAGCTTTACCCTTTATTACGCAACATTTGGTAATTGTGCTAGACAAACAAAAAATTGTTGCCAATATGCACCAAGCATACGCAATGCTTAAAAATATTGAAGGATATGGTGTTTTCATTGCTGGTCCGTCCAAAACTGCCGATATTGAGCAATCCTTAGTTATCGGGGCTCATGGAGCAAGAAGTATGATAGTTTTGGTTTATTAAACTGAAAAAACAAGAAATGATTGGCATAAATGCAATTAATTGAATAATTGATATTAATTTGGCATAAAAATTGGTTTTCAAATCCTAATAAACAGAATTATTCAATAGATATTCTGATTTTTCGTTGTGAAATTATTCACTATTTTTCAAGATAATTCAGAACATTCCAAAAATATATGCAATTTCTATTTCCGTCATTTCTTTGGGCATTAGCGGCACTTTCGGTGCCGATTGCTATTCATTTATTCAATTTCAGACGTACCAAACGCATTTATTTCTCTAATGTTAGTTTTCTGAAAAATATCGAAATTCAAACCAGTTCTTTCAGAAAACTCAAGCATTGGCTCATCTTAGCTGCTCGTCTTTTGTTTCTTTTATTCTTAGTATTGGCATTTGCACAACCTTTTATTCCTGCCCGTAATAACGGTAATTTATCTGGCATTCAGGGCGGACTAAATAGCCTTTATCTGGACAATTCGCTTAGTATGCAAAATACAAGTGAAAATAAACAATATTTGGATTTGGCAATTGGGAAAATGGACGAATTACTGACACTATTCAAACAATCTCCCTCTATTCAGCTTATCACAAATGATTTTTCGGGAGAAGAGCAAGCCATTGCCAATGGAACGAAAATAAAAGACCGCTTGACAAGTATTCATTTTGCTAATCAGTCCAGAAGTTTAGAAAGTGTGTACCAACGCCAACGGAGTTTGGCTCAAAAGCATCAGCATCTCACGGGTAATCAATATTATTGGTTTTCGGATTTCCAAAAAAGTACTTCTGGAAATTTATCAAAAATAAAAATCGATAGCAGTAGCAAGCTGTATTTAGTACCCGTTCAAGGGAAAAAACAACAAAATGTATTTGCCGACTCCGTATGGCTCGCTTCGCCTTTTATCAGAGAAATGCAAAATAATGTCTTATACGTAAAAGTGTATAATTCGGGGAATGAAGCCGTTGAAAAACTACCGATTAAACTATTTTTAGACGACAAACAAGCCTCTACCGCTTCTGTTAATATCAATTCTGACGGCTCATCAACTGCTAAATTTAACTTTACCTTGAAAGACAAAGGATTTCATAAGGGAAGAATTTCTTTTGACGACCAACCTATTACTTTCGACAATGACTATTTTTTTGTATTAAATGCCTCCCCTCACATACAAGTATTGCATTTATATCAGGAAAAAAGTAATTTGGACTATATTCAAAAAGTTTTTGATAATGATAGCCTATTTCAGTATAAGGCATTTCCGGCAAGTAATGTCGATGTAGGGCAATTTAATAGAGCCAATTTGATTGTATTAGAAGGAATTACTCAAATAACTGCAAGTTTCCAGGCGAATATCGAAAAATTTGTACAAAATGGAGGAAGCATATTGATTATTCCCCCTCAAAAACCAGATATCAGTGGCTATACCCAACTATTGAATAGTTTTAAGGTACAAATTAACCAAGTAAAAAATGAAGCTATCTCCGCACAAAATCAAGTTGCTTTAATAGAACCAAACAAACAACATCCGTTTTTTGCTGATGTCTTTGAGCAATCCAATTTACAGGGTTTGGTCAATACACCACAAATTCAGTCTGTTTGGACTTGGTCGGGTTTAGGTGATAAAATATTAACATTTAAAAATAACCAAAACTATCTAAGCTCCACACAATCGGGGAAGGGGAAAGTATATCTTTGTGCCGCTCCTTTGGATAAAAATTTTGGAAATTTTGCCGAACACGCATTTTTTGTTCCAGTCATGTTCAAAATTGCCTCTTTGAGTGTCAAACAAGAACGAACCGCCTATCATTTTAATGAAAATAGCATCAGCTTAGACATCCCTGATTTACAAAAAAATACTATTTATAAATTGGTTTATAAATCAGAAAAGAAAAAAGGGACAGAAATCATTCCGATTCAGAAAAGCGTTGAAAATACTTTAACTTTCGAATTGCCAAAATCGATACAATCTACTGATAATCAGAACATTGAATCAGGATATTATGAATTAATAGCCAATGGTAAAGTTGTCAAACTTTTAGCATTCAACCATGACAATGATGAATCGAAAATGGATTTCTATAGCCCAGAAGAATTAAGAAATATTTTCGGTAATCGAAAAAATGTACAAATATTCGATAATATTCTCGACAATGATTTCCTCAAAACATTTGAGGAAAGCAATGTAGGTACAAGCCTATGGAAATACTGCATCATTCTATCACTTTTATTTTTGTTGATAGAAATTTTGCTCATCAAATTTATGAAAAATTAACGCAATTGTAAGCCAAGCACCAAGCCCCACATTAGCACGAAACTGACTAATAATGAAACATTTACCAACGTTCCGGCGATACGGGAATCATAGCCCAATTCGTCGGAAAAAGGTAAAATAGTCAGACCAATCGGAAGAACAATACAAATAATTAATACACTTTTGACCAAAGGAAAATCTACCATCCATACAGAAAGACAAAAGACTAAGACCAATGCCACAGTATATCTGAATAAAATTACTTTTGAAATTTCAAAAAATTGCTTTTTATTCAACTCAAAACTCAAATAAATACCCATCAACAACAGCACCAAAGGTTTGTTTGCTTTTGCCAAAGTATCTAAAATGCTAATACTAAAATCAGGTAAATCTATCTTAAATAAATTGATACACAAACCAATAAACATCCCATGTACCGGCGGTAAACTAAAGACTTTTTTAAGAATTTTCCTCCACGAAACCCCATCCGTTTGTTTCGACGAAAAATATGCCCCAATTGGATAAACTACCCCAAAAACAATAATAGTATTACCAATATCAAACATAACTGCATATACCAGAGCATCTTTTCCGAACAAACCCTCAATGATTGGAAACCCAAACAAACCAACATTCAAGCCACCCGCTCCCATTGTCAGAATCCCTCGTAAGTCTCGGGGTAATTTTGAAAAAAGAAAATACGCAATTAGCAAATTGGTACCGCAAAACAAGATACAAAATAGCGGAATCAACAAAAGTGTAGGTTCTAATTGCACCCTCGAAGTAGAAACAATCATCAACGCTGGAAAAGTCGTGTGCATCAGAAATTTAGAAATGATTTTCCCATCCGCTTCTGATAAAAATTTATATTTTTTGATTAAAAAACCAATTAAAATAAAACACAAGGTAATGATAAAAACTTGATTGGTAGCCCCCATGAACTGATGATATTTCTAAAATATTAGTAAAAAATGATTCTGCTTTGAGTAATATCAGAAATCATTGGCAAAATTAGAGTTTTTTCTTTGATTCGATATACTTTAGCCAAACTTTCAGGATTTTTTAGAGAATCTTTATTTGTTTATATAAACTTAATGTCAATAATTTTTTAATTTTATTAAAAACCCTGATTTTTATATCATTAACCATTACACAATGAACAAACTTACCTTTATTTTTTGGGCAATTAGCCTTTCTTATGCTTTTGGGCAACAATGGGAGGCAGTGGCTCCCGCCGAAAATTTACCCACATTCATCGATAAAAGCCGCCAATCAGTTATTCCGAATGGACGATTTATTGAGCCAAGAGGCAAACAAATCATGACCGCCCCACATCCCTACGGTTTGGTATTGAGTCCAGATGGGAAAATTGCCGTTACCGCCAACTCAGGTATTGTCCCTTTTTCTATTAGTATTATTCAGAATATTTTGGACGAAAACCCTCAAGTCCGACAAATACCTGAGGGAGCAAAAAATGATGCAGGCATCCTCGAAGCTTGTTTTATGGGACTTGCTATCTCGCCAGATAATCAAATCGTTTATGTAGCAGGGGGCGAGGCAAACAAAATTTTCAAATATAACCTTCAAAACGGCAAAAAGATTGGCACAATTAACGGAGCTATAAAAACTGCAAGCCACGATTATCGCCATGGATATTTGGGAGATATGGTATTGAGCAAAGATGGAAAAAAACTCTATGTTGTAGATCAAATCGGCTTTCGAATGCTCATTATTGATACCGAGCAAGAGAAGATTTTAGCAAATATTCCTACCGGAAGATACCCTTTCGGGATCTGCCTTTCGCCAGACGAATCCAAGGTTTATGTAGCAAATGTAGGCGTTTTTGAATATAAATACTTCAGCGATTTAGACCCTAAAAACTTAAAAGCAACTGCTCATAAATATCCTTCTACCAAATATAATTCTAAAGAAATGATCGAAGGGATTCCTTCGCAAGGAGTGCCAGCATTGGGCGACCCGAACGCTCCTGAATCTTTCTCTGTTTGGGCATTTTCGACCAATATTCAAGAAAATCAAAAACCACTCGCCATGATAAAAACAGGTTTTTTGGTTGGTCAAATGATTGAAGATTTCCCTGCAATTGGAGGCTCAAGCCCTAATTCGGTAATAGCGAGCGATCAATATGTATTTGTCAGCAATGGAAATAATGACTGTATTTCGGTGATAGATATCCGAGAAAACAAAGTTTTACAAAATATTTTCTTATCTCCAGACCCACGTTTGGGTAAATTGAAAGGTATTATCCCTTTCGGTTTGAGCCTATCACCCGACCAAAAACGTTTGTATGTGGCAGAATCGGGCATTAATGCTGTGGCTGTCATTGATGTGCCAACCCTACAAGTAATCGGGCATATTCCTACGGCATGGTTTCCCTCAAAACTAAAAGTCAGTAATGATGGTAAAAAACTAATTGTTGCCAATGCAAAAGGCTATGGTAGCGGCCCGAATGGAGGCAAAACATTTCAGATGCAAGCCGAAGGAAGCTATATTGGTGCATTGATGAAAGGAAGTGTTTCGGTGATAGATATTCCAAGCGATAAGGATTTAGCAAAAGAAACCCAAACAGTGATAGCAAATAACTTTAAGTTTATTCAAAAAGCTACCAAAAGTAATGTTTTAGAAAATGGAAGCATCAAACATATTGTATTTATTGCTAAAGAAAATAGGACTTATGACGAAGTTTTTGGTCAATTGGAGGGTGGCAATGGCGACCCAAACTTGGCAAGGTTTGGCTTAAACCGAAAAATATCGAACAAAAAAGGCACAAAAATCATCAATGATGCCAATATCATGCCCAACCACATTACCTTAGCCAAACAATTTGCTATCAGTGATAATTTCTATTGTGATTCGGATGTATCAGCAGACGGACATCGCTGGTTGGTAAGCACTTATCCAAACGAATGGTGTGAAACTGCCACAGCAGCCTCTTATGGTGGAAAACGAGGCATGAAAGACTCTTCTGCCGCTCCTGGAAATTTAGCAATCTATGGCTCGGCAGGCTCTATTTATCCTGAAGATTTCAACGAAGCAGGCTCGCTTTGGGATCATTTGGTAAGATACAACAAAGATTTTTTTAACTTCGGTTTCGGAGTAGAAATGGCTGGAGCGTATAGTGATAGTACCATGAAATACATCGGCGAGCTTTATACCGTAAATTATCCCCTACCAGCTCCACTTTTTGATAGAAGTTCTAAGGTTTTTCCGACCTACAATATGGCGATTCCAGACCAATTCCGAACAGATGTATTCATCAAGGAATTTAATGAAAAGTGGATAGGTGAAAACAAAACCCTACCCGAGGTAATTACGTTGATGCTCCCGAATGACCATGGCACCAAAGAACGCCCCAATGCTGGTTTCCCATTTCAAGAAAGCTACATGGCAGACAATGATTTGGCAGTTGGACGAGCCATAGAGTTTTTGTCGAGAACACCCTACTGGAAAAATATGGCTATTTTTATCACAGAAGATGACCCACAAGGAGGCGTGGACCACGTAGATGCTCACCGAAGTATTTTACAAGTGATTTCGCCCTATGCTAAACGCAATTATATCGGCAAAAATCATTACAGCTTTGGCAGTATTTTCAAAACTTTCTGGAAAATATTGGGAGTCCCTCCACTCAACCAATATGATGCTGGAGCAAGTGATTTATCTGATTTATTTACCGAAAAACCCGATTTTACGCCCTATAATGCTGTTTCATCAGATTTACGAGTCTTTGACCCAAGCAAAGCATTAAGCCCTATCAATGAAAAATTTGATTGGAAGGCTTTTTCTGAATCAGAGGAATTAGACCGCACCGAAACCATGCAAAAACGCCGAGCGGAAGACGACGAAAAAGAACGTAAGAAGAAAAATTAATACTAATTTTAGCGTTTAACCTAAAACAATCGAGGTCAGAAAATCGACCTCGATTGTTTCTCCCAAAAAATCTCACACATTAGCCACTTTAAATGGCATCACTTCCACAAACTTCCATACTCCTTGTTGGATATACGGTTCATTATCATACCATTCTTTCATCTGCTCATCATTCTCAAATTGGAGAATCATTACTGAGCCAATCATTTTTTCATTATCATCGAGCATCGCCCCTCCAACAATAAAATGACCATTTTCTTTCAATGCCTTTGCTCCTACCAAATGCTCGGGTCTTGCCGCCATTCTTCGCTCAAGGGCTTGTTCATCTTTGCCATCTTGGGCAACTACTACGTATTGTTTCATCGTTTATTTTCTTTTTTTAAGCAAAATTGTTGAAAATCACCCTCAAAAACAAATCTACTTTGAAGAAATATAACATTTGCTTTTCATATTTTCATCAAGTGTTAGTAATTGTTAAAAATTAAATATTTCTGGTAATAATATTCCCAAATAAAGCTATGAAAAAGTATATTACTCTTTCGTAACTTCAATCATACCATTTTTCGGAGTTCTAATGTTTTTCAAACTTGTATATTTATATGGATACCTCCATGTAGAGTTAGCTGAAATTTTCAAATATTTACCATTATCAATGAAAAACCGTTTTCCTAATCTAACAATTAGTCTCTCACTCTCGTCATCTTTGTATAAATCATGGCTTAGGCTGAAAATCTGATTTCGTGGCATTATTTCATAGTCAGTAATTTCATAATACTCTCTTACTCCAACATCTTTGATATAAGGTGCAAAATATTTCAAATCTTGAGTCCCAAATTTCTTTGGCTTTTTTTCTCCACAATAGTAAAAAGGAGCTTCATTGTCCGTAAAACAAAGCATATGTTTTTCAGACGGAACATAGCCTATTAAAATACCTGGATTGAGCGATACATAATCAATCTCTTTCTGGGGTGAAATATCATTCAAAATAGTCTCAGTATCATGCCCGATTATAGTCTTTAGATGATTTTCTAATAAAATTTTGTTGCGAAAATCATTTGGTTTTAAGGGAAATGCACCAATATTAACAGTCTCGATTGATTTATAATAATCAAGATTTTTTATAGATTCAATCTCACCAGAGCCTGGAAATAGGATATATGCTCCAATTACTTCCTTTTCTGGCTTTGATTTATTTTTATTTACATAATAAATCGCATCTCTATATCTATGCATTTGATTTATTGCATCTTCCGTTGGAAAATCTGGAGAACCATCTCTATCATCTGAAGCTAGTCGGTATTTGGCATCGTATAAATAAGTAAGAACATAATTTTCCTTCAAATCATTCTTAGTAATTTTAAGAACAATATCTGGTCTTTGTTTTACAGTAAATGATTTGACTTCATTATTTCTTGCTGTATCGTAAGAATAATCATGTAATAATTCAATCAGTTCACCATCAGGCTTCACAAATGAAACTCTGGACTTTATCCCCCGTTCTATCTTAAAGAGAAAATCATCAACTTGAATTTCGGCAAGTTCTATTTCATCAGGATTTTCTCTTCCTAGCAAATTTTGTAGAATATTTTTTATTTCAAGAAAACACCAAATCTGATATAATTCGGCAATATTTTTCAGTTCTATTTTTTGAATACCATCCAAAAACTTTAATCCACTATTCAACATAATCCAAGATTTATAGACAGTGCTGTAACCAGTGGCTTTTTGTAAAACAAGCGATTCTTGTTTTACTCCCTGAAAATTATCGATAGTTCTAAAAAATGGATTTGCTGCAATTATTTCGAGTTGTTGCTCAATTCTAAGAAGTTCTGACTTGAAACTTTCACTTATTGTATTTCGAAATTTTTTTTCAATAAACAATTTTATCTTCTTATATCTTCTTAGAGTTTGGCTTAGGGCATACTTAAAAAAACGATTTTCTGATGTGTTAGTACTCAAAGTTCTATGTTCAGAACGATAAGTCCTACTGGGAAGCCGACCAAATTCAGAATACTCTTCCTCTAAAGCAGAAGTCCATCTCTGAATTCTATCAGCTTTTACATATCTGTTTTGGCTAATAATTTGGCTATGTGGCTTGTTTAAAATATACTTTGATGAATTAATAAAGTCTGAATAAAGTCCACCAAATATCTGCCACCAAATTAGGTCTGTATTTGAACTATTGCCAGATTTAAATGATGTGTAGGTCTTCTTAAGAAAGTCAAGGACTAGATAGGGATATTCTCTTTCAATATCTTGGATAATTTTTTCATAATCGTTTCGATAATTAAGCTTTGTCGGGAAAACTTCAAATTCGAAATTTATTTCATGAAATAGATTATTTTTTGTAAATCGTAATAAAAGATTGCTTTTTCCCAGATCATTACCGAAATTTATTGTCCCAGCTAAAAAACCAAGATCTTCTCTATAAAAAAACTTCTCTTCTACATCCTTCAGTTTGGAGTAAATATAAGGTTTTCGAATTCTGTTTTTATCTTTGAATGTAATGCCAATAAAATAATCCTTATTTTCGAAAAAAATTGGATGTATCTTGTCTTCGACTAGTTTTCTCAACTGCTTGGTTTCTAAATCATATACTGAAATTTCACCCTCGTTAACTGAGTACCTCGTAGCATCCAAAATCGAAATTTGCCTTTTTTTAGCTTTATCAAAAGTGGATTCAAAGTTATTACATTCAATAACCAAAGTAAAATCCGTATGTTCTATTTTCAGAATTTGCATTATGACCAGAATGAAGTATAACCATTTGATTGGAGTCTGATTTCCATTTCTTTGAGCTTAGCATTTGATTTTTTAAATTTAGAATCTAGAATTTTTTGCAAATTTGCAAGTACTTTCCCTGTTTTTGTCTCATCACCTTCGATTCTAGATAATATTTTCATACTTATCATTTCATCTAAAGCATTTTCTAACCAATTATTTGTTGTGTGTGTCAGGCTTGCATAATAACAATAAATCAAAAACTCATCTCTAACTCTATAGGCAATTTTAAAAGGAGTACCTTCGAGTTCTACATTAATTTTCTGAAGAAAATCTAATACTTCTTCTTTCTCGTTAAATGGCAGAGAATACACTTCCGCCCCCGAAGTATATTTCCCGACTACGTCCTCTTTTGATATATAAACCTGGGGATAACTCCAATCATCCTCGGTTGAATTTAAACCAGCGGTTAAATCAACATTATTCATTTCGAAAGTCATTGCCCTATCAAGAACTTTTCTGCTAAATGAATGAGTTGTTTCATCCATATTTACAGTTCCTATAACAATAAGGTTATCAGGTATACTTATTCCTTCAGAAAATCTAGTACCGCTAAGTTCCAAATCTATTAATAGTTGTGTATAAAGATTTTGATTCTCAAAACTTGCTTTCGAAATTAAATAATCTGTTAATAATTCACCATTTTTGACCTGTCGGGTCTCAATTATACTTAAATATTCAGCAAAATATTGCTCAACAGGGGCAAGATTCATCTCATCGAGACAAAGAAAAAATGGTACTTCCGAATGTTTCCATGCCTTTGCAATAAATTTTAAAAATGTTGTTAATATATATTTTTCACCATTAATTCTACTTACATATCCCATCAATTCAGAAGAGTCATGCCAATTAGGTCTTACTGGAATTAACTCAAAATTACCTGGCTTTTTAGCGTCTTTTCTCAACTCCTCCTTCTCACAAGTTTTATAAGCAAGAGTTCTAACTAATCTCGACTTCCCTGTTCCCGAAATTCCTGCTAAAAGAATGAAAGGTTTCGTTTTTATAGCTGTAAGTATATCCATGTTTATTGATTCTATTTGTTTTATTGATATAGAATTGTTGACAATATTGGAAGATGTATTTTTGTCATTCAATAATGTTAAAGCTTCATCTAAAATTTCACTTACTTCTTTATTGCTCGAGAAGATTTGTTGTAAATCATTGATTTTTTCAATCTTTTTATCAGAATCTTTTACATTTGAGTCATAAAGAATTATTGCCATTGTTTGACCATTAAAAGGAATAGGATTAGAATATTCCCAGCCTTTAGGTATTTTAGCCTTAAAAATTATTTTAAAACGATAAAAATTCTCAAATTGAGTGGCATCTTCTGCCTTAGCAAAAACTTCATAGCCTAAATCATTAATCAAATTTCTACCATTATTGAATAAAGGAGGAACTTTCTTTGAATCAATTATTGTGTATAATGCAACCTGTTCGTTTCTATTAACCCAAAATACAATATCACCAACTTCATTTTTAATAAACCTTTTAGAGTCCCAATAGAAATATTGCTCATCAGGGGTAATCAAAGTCTTATAGTTCTCTTTCGTACTCGAACCATGTATGTCATATAATTTGATATTCTTCATAATTTTCCATCTTTTCAAGATATTTTTCTGCAAGTACATATGCGAAAAATATCATTAATCTCTTACATTTATTATTCCCAAAAATGTATCAACTAGTCATTTGTTCTGTACATACTGACTGCCAACTGATATTCGTCATCATAAGGCAATTGGAGCTGAGGAAGCATCTCCGGAATTGCCAAAGCCCAACTAACATAATAATAGGCAAGAATATGATAGCCAGAAAAAGTTTTACCCTTAATTGCATTAATTCTATAATCATCTTTATCTGGTCGATAGCCTTGCGTACCTTGCATCGCAATTTCAAATGCAATTTTCTTGATTGATTCTTTGGGCATTTCTTCAAAAAACTTTAGTGCATCTACCATAAATAAAACCACCGCCATATTTGTCCCGATACCTTGTTGCGATTGCTGGAATTTATCCATCTCCCTTTCTTTATACGGGTCTTTAGATTCCAAATCGTAGGGGTCTTCTTCGATAGATGCCAAAAGATTATCGATATTGCTTCGTTTTGCTCTAAACTCTTGCTCATTCACAAGCTCGAAGTTCTTGTCGAGCTGCAAGTCTTCCGCCCAATGCAATACTAATTCGTATTCTTCTGCGGGTTCTTTATCAGCTACATATTGCAAATATTCTTCATAAAAACCATTGGCAAGCTTCAATTCATGCGGGCTTGCATTGAATTCTTTTAGGAAATCAAGCCCATATAATTTTCTGAATTGTATGGCATTAACGAGATTATAAATCTTACTTTTTGATATAATATCTTTGGGCGAAAGCTCTACAATCTTTTTATCAGTTACGGCATTGATGCTCTCCTGCAAAATTGTATAAAGCGATAAAAACTGATAAGGTCTTAATGCGGGAAATGTATCATACAAAAATTGTTCAATAAATAAATCAATCGGTGTATTGAATATTTGGCGGTTGATTCCATCAAACAATTCTGAACAATAGGCAGCAATTGACCTTTCAGAAATGCCCATTTTATCAAACTTCTTTATGGTTGGCTCAAGCCCTTGAATAAATTGATTTTTGTGGCTTTGATTAGAAATAAAAAGTTGGTTCAGATTATCTTTTCTGGCTTGTATAGCCAAATCAAGATGTACCAATTCGTGCATAATCAGATGCTCCACCGCGGGGTAGCTCGACTTATATCTTGCGATATGCACTTCCCTATCATAGTTTTCTGCAAATTCAAACTTGGCAGCTGTCGGAATGCCTTCATCTTGAATTATCTCAATTTTTCTTTTACCTTTCAACTCAAGTTTGTACTGATACGCCCGAAAAATATTTTTACCCGCATCTGTAGCAATAAGCTTTTGGGCAATATCATAGGTTTTTCTTACTGAGTTTTGGTATAAAGTATCTTTTTGCGTATTCAGCTTAATCGCTTGAAGCATATTTTCGAAAGCAGCCTGAAAATCTGCTTCTTTCTCAGCAATCATTCCTAGTGCAAAATATGTATTGGGGTATTTATCATTGATTCGGAGGGCTTCTAAAAAATACTTTTTCGCTTCTCCAATTTTCTCTTGTTGCAACAAATTTGCACCAATATTATTGAGGGTAATATTATCATTCGGGTTTGCTACCAACGCCTGGTCATAGTATTTCATGGCAGTTGGTACATCATCTTTAAATTTAGCAAAGATATTACCCATCATTAATAATGCCCAACCATTCTTAGAGTCCCATCGTAAAGCATCAATTAGGTAATTAATTGCCTCTTCCTGATTGCCTTCATCAGACAAAATTTGACCCATAATTCGGTGATATTCCGAGTTGGTAGGATTTTTTTCTATAAGTTTTTTTAGGATAGATTTTGCCTCCGAATACTTTCGTTTTTCACAAAGAGTGATTGTTTGTCTGTAGTCAGCTTCCTGCGATAAGATAGTAGGAACATCTATTTCAATTTTCACCCAATTGTCCTCAATCGTCACTCTTGGAGAATATGGCCCGTAAGTGTAATATTTTTTTAAAGTGCTTATAATCAGCGAGTTACCCCCCCCCGATAACTCCGGAAAGATAGTAAATAAGAAGTCGTCTATCTTATGAACAATGTGCATTTATTAAGATTTTAAGTTTTTTTTAAGACTATTCACAGATTTTGCATCAATAAAATCGATATATTTTTGGTCGAATCAATTGTTCTCTTTTATAAATATGACGTGAATAGGAATCAAATTTAATAATTATTCCTATATTTATGCTTATATAAATTGAAAATTTTCCTCTTAAAATCAATTATCAAAACTATCGTACGGTTGCTTTGATACCATTATTTCAATATATGAATTTTAAGAAAAACTAACGAAAAACATGGCTCGAAAGAATTATTCATAGTTTCAACCTAAAAAACTACACAATTTCAAACCGTTACGAGAAGTGACTATCACACACTAAAATATTTGATAGATTGAAAAATGGAAGTGATGATGATTATCACTAATACGATATAACGAAAAACCAATTCCGAGGTATGTTTCAAAACCAATTTCCCTAAATAACTTCCTAAAATACTAATCAACATCAACGCAGGAATCAGAACGATGTATTCTTTCTCGAAATAGCCATTACTAACATAAACAATAGCTCTTCCAGCATCTACCCCCAAATCTATCAAGGCAGATGTCGCAATAAAAATATCTTTAGGCAATTGAAATGCCGCCAAAGTAATGCCTCGGATAGCTCCACCCGTGCCGACCAAGCCAGCCAAAAAGCCTGAAAATATTCCTCCTAAATATAAGTTGGTATTAGTTTGGGCAATTGATTTATTGAAATTATAAAGCAGAAACAGCGAGAGTCCTATCAAAGTAATATTCATGAATAACTCCATTTCTAATAAAGGTATATAAGAAGTCAGCCACGCTCCAATTAATACAAATATCACCGCCGGAATGCCTAATTTAATACTTATTTCTTTATTTACACCTTGTCTGAATAAAGCTATTTTGGATAAATTACTGAACACATGAAATACAGCCGTGATACCCAACACGGTTTTGAAATCGAAGAACATTGATGCCACCGGAACAAACAAAATAGATGAGCCGAAACCAGAGATTGTTCCGATAATTTCGGAAATAAGTGCCAAAATGACGAAAAGATAGTATTTGTCAATCATTGTATAATCGAATAATACTTCAATGTACAATTATTTTTTCAAAAAAATATCAAACCCATGCAACCTTTTCATAAGAGGCGTTCGTCCTTATCAAAAAAACAAAAATATATCTCAATATTCTATGGAAATACTTGTACACAAAAAATCTAATGTTTCACAATTAATTATATCTGTACAATGAAAAAACAATTTTTTAAAATTGCTCTATTTAGTATTTCTTTGGGTTTAGTTATTCTTTCTTGCAACAAAGAGGAAGTCAACACTTCATCATCCAACCAAGTTGCAAGTGTGGTTACGGATAATCAGCTTGTGAATGAGCAATCTGAAACTGCTTATCAATTGGTAGATGATATTACTTTTATGCCTTTTGGAGGAAGAAATTTTAGGTCAACAGAAGAATTAGGCAAAGGTGGAAACGGGCATTTTCCTCAATTAGGGATGGGCTGGGATAAACCTTGGAAAGGAAAAGATGCTAATTGTGCCAACATCACCAAAACTGTAGAAAATAATATTGTCAAGATTGTTTATGACTTTACGAGTGTTGCTGGAGGTGTTTGCGGAACAAGTCAGGTAGGAGGAAAAATGACTATCACGATGCCTGTCAAACCAGATTCTACTTTCTCCGGAACAATGGTTCGGACTGTTACTTATGATAATTTAAAAAGAGATTCTTTGGTCATGAACGGAACACATACTATCACGACTACCTTGGTAAACGGAAAACCTAAAGCAAGCGAAAAACTTTCGACTATGTCGATATTGAACACAAATACCAATAAAACCATCACATACACAAGTACTCGTACAAGAAATATTGACGATAAAGGCACGCCCGACAGAAGCGATGACGAAACTTCTGTAACGGGTTCGACTGAAGGAAAATCGAGCGACGGTACTACTTTCTCGACAGTAATTACCAAAGCCTTATTATCGAAATTCTCATGCCAAGATGCTAAAGGATTTCCGGTAAGTGGTACTGAAGAAATTATCGACCAAAGTGGTGTAAAAAAAGTGGTAGATTACGGCGATGGCACTTGTGATTTGAAATATACCGAAACTACCAACGGGGTAACTGTAGAAAAAGAAAGAACAAGACCGAATAAAGGCAAAAAAATGGGTGGAAAATAAAAATAGATAGTTAGTTAGATAAAAACCAAAGGTTGAATTTTTTCAGTTTTCATAAAAATAGAAAAAAGTTTAGTAAACACGTTTAATTCGGAAAACCTTGCTGATATTCGGCGAGGTTTTTTATTTAGGTGATATTCTTGAGCGATGATACAACAGCATTTTTATAAAATTATAATCGACTTTTATCAGGCTTGAACAAATAAAAATCGGTACCGAAAGATATTCGATACCGATAAGGGTATTTTTGATAGTTTTATTGAATAAACTTATTTCAAAGAATTAATCCAAGCAGCAATTTTCATTGCGTCTGCCCGAGGGACATGAGGCATCGGAGCCATTTCTGTTGCATAATCAGGCCAATTTTTAGGGTTTGGCTTATAAATTAGCTCTACGATTTTCTCATTAGAATATTTTCGCTTAGCAACATCCTTAAATGCCGGTCCGACTTGTCGCTTATCAGCTTGATGACACGCCACACAAGTATGTTTTTGCAATAAAGGTTTTACCTCTTCAAAAGTCGGAGCTTGAGTTGCTTTTTTTACTGCAGTTCTATCGTCTGGACTAATCAATTTTTCAGTAGAAACAGTAGTTGTTTTGGCAGATGGCGTATTGGCAGGACGGCTCAAATAACCCGTCATTTTCTCTCCATCAGGGATATTATTTAAAGTATAAAAAGCAGTATGATGCAATAAAGCCTTATTTTCGGCATCTTTCACACCTTCCAACTTAATTTCATGAATATAATGCTCTCTCAAACCATCTACCAAAAGACGAATCGTGAGTCCATCTTCCGATACTTTTAATCCTTTTATGTTCAAGTTTTTTTCATCTTGTGGCGGACTACCATAAACTGGGTGGTATTTATAAATAAAACTTCTAATTTGGTAGTTTTTGAAATCCGTTGCCGTCGATTTGTTCACAGGCTTAGTCAAATTTATTTCAAATCCATCAGGCATAGCCTTGACTGTTTTCATTTCAAAAGGCATTTTTCCCGTCCAAACTAATCGTTCAATTCCAGCGGTAGTTGTTCCAGCAGAACCCCATCCACGATTTGTTTCACCCACAAACAAAGAGCCATCTTTTCCAAAAGCCATTCTTAGCACACCCGATTGAAAACCTTCTCTGAAAGCAAAAGCAGCCCCTTGGTATTCTCCTTTCACTTTTTCGACAAAAACCCTCGAAATGTTACTTTTACCTTGGTCACCCACAAAAATTTGTCCCGCAAAAGGGCCAAAAGCACCATTTGTTTGGTCTTTCATAATTTCGGAAGTAGAAATCCCTAAAATTCCGTGAGGCAACCAAACCGCAGGGAGTTTGATGGCAGGAATATCTTTTTTTACTTCAAATAAATACTTGCCTCTTTCTGTTTCGATATTTTCAGGTTTGATATAAAATCCTTTTTCATCCCTCACTTGTCGGGGATTAACTTTTGCATATAGTTGTTCGGTAGTCAGGGTCAAAGGCGAATTAGGCTCTCCTGTCCAACGCAAACCAGCTGGATGTCCCATAAAATCACCTTTATTGACCTGAGCAATAAATCCAGACCCCATCCAATCACCCTGATTATCGCCATACCAAAATTCCCCATCAATTTCACCGATACCGCATGGCGAACGCATCCCTGTGGCATAGGGTTCGATTTTGCCATCTTCTGTAATTTTGATTGCCCATCCACGCCATGGAACTCTACTTTCGCCTCTCCACCATTCTTCGTCTCCAAAAGCTACATTTCCGGTAATTATCATCGAGCCATCAGGCATCAATTTAGGACCAAATGTATATTCATGATAATGCCCTGAAATTGGCAAACTACAAATGGTTTCATAAACATCTGCTTTCCCATCGCCGTTCTTATCTATCAATTTGGTCAGTTCACCTCTTTGAGCACAATAAAATGCACCATTTTTATAGACCAACCCCAAGATTTCGTGTAATCCAGAGGCAAATTTGCGAAAATATGGCGTAGTTCCACCACCTAAATAAGGATTATTAACCACCCATATTTCACCTCTGCGGGTTGCCAAAGCAATGTCTCCGTTGGGTAAAGTAGTCATTCCGCCCACTTCCAATAACATATTTTCTGGAACGGGCAGTGTCTGGATTCGGTAATAATCGTTCTCGGGATTATTTTGGGCAAATGCCGTCGAAATGACCCAAGAAAGTAAAGCTATTTTTATGAAGTTTTTCATATTTTTTCTATAATATTTTAAATGCTTAACCAACAATTTTATGCGTCAACAAATCACCAAACAATAGAGTAATTGATTTTTTCCATTCCCGAAACCAATAATTCTTTTTGCCCGTTTGACTCCCTAATTTGTGGAGTTATTTCTGAACCGCAACGAATATAATATTCTCCATCTCCGATTAAATATAAACCGTCTGAAACTTTCGAAATAGACTTTGCAGTCGCCATTCTGACAAATACTTGAGGGGTAATGCTGCTCATTGTCAATACACGATTAAATGCTTTCGCATCCTCGCTCGGCACTATTTTATCCGAAATTTTAGTTCCTCCCAATTCATACTTAAAGGTTGGCTGCCCTTGTTCATCAAGCTCATAGCCTCGTGAGCGATACGCTTGATCGATATTTTTCCATGTTTGGCTCATATTTTCCAACACACCTACCGTTGCAGCATCACCCAACGACAATACACTCCCCAAAGGCTTCGAGCTACCATCTCCCCTATCATTCCACATCGGTGTCGTATTGAGATAATTTCCTTTCCAAATCTGAAACATTGAACCATTATCCAAATTATATGTAAAATGTATATTTTCTTTGTTTCCAACAGAAATCGCATGCACAATACGCTTATTTTTATCACCTTCTTTGATATCCATGAACGAGCGTAACAGAACGGGTTCGGCGGCAGTCGGTAATAAAATAGGCGAGGTCGGAATAGAAACTAAAGCCGAATTGGCGGTATGCAAGGCATGTTTGCGAATAGTTTCAGACTCCGCATACAAACCTAAAGAGGGCTGCAACCAACCATCCGATTTCCAATAATACATCTCAAAATCTACTTGTCCGGCTGGCAAATCAATCATTGCTTGGCGACTTGCACCCGAATAAAGCCATCCGTTGGTAAATACCTCCTTTCCATTGATTTTCAATTGTGTATTTCCACCGTGAACGGTAGTGAGTGTATATTTTCCTGCCTCAGGAACATTAATTTTTCCAGTATATTTAACTGCAAATTCATTTTCGGCATTACTTACAGCCCAATTGAGAGCATCGACCTTGCCATTTTCCGATAATTTCATTTTTTCAATATCCTCTACCGTGCGGAAATTACCTTTATACACCCCGAATTTCAAATCACTAAAAGTTAGTTTTTTTTGATTATAACTTTTGTATTTGATATTTCTGAAAGCTACATTGCCATGATCGCCTTGAAAGCGAATCGGACCTAAAGCCACTTCATCATTTCCTAAAGCCCCACGGGTAGGACCAGTAATTTCAACATTTTCATGGATTAAAACATCATTCAAAACAATCGATAAGATCTTAGCATTGCTAATTTTTTTGCCGTTTGCATCAAATCTTGGAGCTTGAAAAGATATTTTGATATTTTGCCATAATCCTGGAGCTTTTGCCACATTTAGCCTTGGGGGAATACCCTCGTAACCCTTTGCCCCCTCAGGCTTGCTTTCATCCCAACGCTCATAAATACCACCGCAATCATTATACTTCGGACTCTTCTTCCCCCAGCTATCATACAGCTGAATTTCATATCTTCCTTGTAAATAAATTCCTGAATTAGAACCTTTTGCCATCATAAAATCCAAATCCAAGTCTAAATCTCCATGCTCCATTTGGGTCAATAAATCCTTATTGGTTCCATATTTTCCTAATTCTTGTTGGCAATGAAGCACGCCTGTGCCAGGCTCTGTTGTGGTGACATTGACTTGTCCCAAATCCGCCCGAGCCGCTCCTACTATACTCCAATTTTCTTGAATAGGACGAAAGGCTGACAAATCTTGAAGCGGGATGGTTTTTTGAGCAAAAGAGAAACTTGCCCAAAAGCCACAAAAAATCAAACTTTTAATGGTTTTGTTTGTCATTGTAAAAAAATTAAGGTTTAGAAAACAAAGATAGAATCAATTTTAACATCAGTCACCTATTTCAAAAAAAATTAAAATTAAAAATAGATAAAAAACTATTAATAATTATTGTAAACTTGCAGGTTCAATCGTTTTCGGAGAAAACAATGAATAGAAATTTTACTCAAAGATTTCTATTTGTTTGAGTGAAATAGCACATTCATGATTAAACTAATCCGATAACAAAAATAGCATTGTTAAGAAAATTACACCATACAAACCAAACTCTTGTCACCACACCTGATGATGAATTATTTTTTTTATCCAAAATCAAAGAAAAAAAACAAAAAACCAAGTATTTTCTATCGTTTAAACTACTATTCCATGAAATCCAACCGTATTATTTTAGTCATTTTATTCTTTTTGATTGGCTATTTTTTGTATTTCAAAGATAAACCGGGTCCATTAGGTGAATTTTGGACAAATGTCACGGGTGTTTTTAAATCACATAGTAAAGAAAAATCAAATCCCTATAAAGCCCCTGAACCCGACTCGGTAGCCACTGCCACATCGAACAATACAGATGAAGCAAGTAGCTCAGAAGAAGAAGGTTCTTTGTTGGATAAACTCAAAGGTGGAAAGGAAGAGACTTCCGATGAAGCTCAAATACCAGATTATGCCTTACCTGCTATCGATGGAGATGATGAAATTATCACCCACGAAAATTATATCTTGAAATATGAAGAAAAATACGAAGTCCCAGCATGGGTAGTACACCGATTGAAAGGAGAATATACCGACGGGCTTGCCGATAGAAAAGGGAATCAATTTATTCCAGATAAAATGGTCGAGAATAATTCAGCTCTCAGTAATGATTACAGCAATACAGGATATGACCGTGGACACATGGTGCCAGCAGGAGATTTCAAGTGCTGTCAGGAATGGATGAACGAAACCTTTTATATGAGTAATATTGCTCCCCAAGTACCTGATTTCAATAGAGGTATCTGGGAAAATATTGAGGAAAGAGTGCGAGATTGGGCTGTCCGTGACGGAGAATTAATCGTCGTAACAGGGCCTGTTTTAAGAGACGGATTACCCACCATCGGGCGGTATAACACAGTGGCTGTACCTGAATATTATTATAAAATTGTCTTGTTTTATCAACCAAAAACTGGCAAACCAGCAAGAGCATTGGCATTTTTATTACCAAACGAAGGATTACACGGAAAAAGAATGAATAGCTTTGTGGTATCTGTTGATCAGGTAGAAAAAGTAACAGGGCTTAACTTTTTTGCGAAATTACCCGACAACATCGAAAATGCCATCGAAGCCAAAAGCGATTGGAATGCTTGGACAAAAGTTTGGTAATATTTGAAAATTCTCAAGCTTTTCTATAGTTTTTTCTGTAAGTCAAAGGCGGGCAGGATTTGTACCGCCTAAATACTTTATTGAAATACGAAACATCACCAAAGCCACTCTCGTACGCCACCTGAACAATCGGATAATCGCTTTTTTCTAACAACTGACAAGCATATTGAACCCGATAATCAATCAATACTTCCATAAAAGTTTGTTGTGTAAGCTCTTTAAAATAACGACAAAAAGACGTAGGCGTAAGTCCAGCTACTTGAGCGATTTGTTCTAAGGGAATATTTTCTTTAAAATGCTCAATCATAAATGAAAAGACTTTTTGAAAACGAGCGGTTTCTACCAAATTATAATGATGATGAAAAAATGAATAATCAATGCCCGAAACATCCTCAGTAAGTGCCAATTCTCCCAATATATCCAATAATGATGTGATTTTTTGTAATGGCGACAGATGCACCATACCTTTCATTTTTTCAGCGATTGTTTGTTTGGTTTTTCCCGTAATTGCCATACCCGAAGACGCTTTTTTCAAAAATTCACGCACCTCACGCATCTCAGGAATATCCATAAATTCTTTACCCAAAAAATCCTCTTCAAACTGAATTACCACTGCCCCCACTTCGTCCGTTTCACGATTTATCCAACAATGTGGCAGATTTGCACCCAAAAAGACCAAATCTCCCTCAAAAAAATGATTTACCTGAGTTCCGACGTAACGCAAGCCCTCTCCTCTCAAAATTAATGTCAATTCGTATGCAGGATGGAAATGAAAAGGAGCATCAAAGTTTTTTACCATAAATTCCCGAACAATAAAAGAGTTAGCTTGTTCGGTTTGTAATTTTTCAAAAACTGCTCTCATTAATTTATTTTTTCATAAATTTAAACAAAATATCATTAAATACGACAATATAAAACAATTTTTAATTTTTATTCCTTCCATTAAAGAGGATTTCTCAAAAAGAAACGTTAGATGATAAATGGCTGATAATATGCTAATTAACTTAGGCAAAAATGAACGAGAAAAATTTATATATCATTGCTGGCTGTAATGGTGCTGGCAAAACAACAGCATCTTTCACTATTTTACCAGAAACTTTGAATTGCCATGAGTTTGTCAATGCCGACGAAATAGCCAAAGGCTTATCTCCTTTTCAGCCGGAATCTGCCGCTATACCTGCCGCCAGAATCATGTTAGAACGAATTAAAACTTTGCTCAATGAAGGAAAAACCTTTGCCTTTGAGACCACTTTAGCCACCCGTTCTTACAAAAAATTTATACTAGAGGCACATAGCAAAGGCTATCAATCTACTTTGTTATTTTTTTGGCTGAGTGATGTAAATTTAGCAAAAGAGCGAGTCCGAACCAGGGTTTTAGAAGGCGGACATAATATTCCAGAAAAAACCATTGAAGAACGTTATCAGAAAGGAATAAAAAATCTTTTCGAGCTTTTTTTGCCAGTTTCAAGTAATGTTTTTATCTTTGACAATTCAATTGGGGCTTCTCAAATGATTGCGGAGTATCATCTCTTGCAAGAATTAGTAGTGCATCAAGAAGAAACTTATCATAAATTATTAACCTGTTATGACAACTGTCGAACAAAAAATTGAGCTTAGAGATAAACTTCTTTCAGGGATGGAAAAAGTTTATGAAAAATTAGTTGAGTATAAAAAACAGAAAAAATCAGACCTTGTGGTACTTCAAAATAATAAAGTGGTACACATAAAGCCTTACTGATGCTATTCTGTATTTGAAGACGACAACAAGAAAAATGTATATACCAAGCGATTTCGATCGCTTTTTTTATTGCTATCCCAAAAATAATCATCTATATCAGAGACAATCTGTTCGTATCTAAATTACCGTTTAATAATTTATGGTCATTAGCATTTGTATTTATGAGATAAACTAAATAATATTGTTTAAAAAATAATATTAAAACCATTTATTTCTATTGATTAGTAGGAAATAAATATGTGTTTATATCTGTCCTACCGTAGATGTAAAAAAACAAAAATTCATGAATAAGCTACTCCACCTATTAACGTTTTTAACGTTAACAATACAGTCGTTTGCTCAAATGTCAACAGAAATAACGCCAACTACATTTACATTACCCAGAATTACATCCTTACAAAGAGATGGTCTTAATGCAGTTAAAGGTCAACTTATTTTCAATACCACTACTAATAAAATGGAATTCTTTAATGGTACAATTTGGGTAAGCCAAAATAATGGACAAGGAGACTACGTAAACCTAACAGATAATCAAATCATACAAGGTAATAAAACATTTACCAATGATTTAGTCATAAATGGAATATCGGTTGGAATAGGAAATGATACCACAAGCATTATTTTTGGAAATAAAATATCAAACATAAACCAAGGAAAATATAATATTAGTATTGGAAAATTTTCTTTGAATAGCAATAAGGAAGGCAAACGTAATATCTCGATTGGATATGAATCTTTAAAATTAAATGATTCAGGCTCTGATAATATCTCCATTGGTTATAAGGCTTTACAAAATAATAAATTTTCATACGCAGGAACTTTAAGTTCTTGGGTTTGTAATTGGAATATTGGTATTGGCAGCTATGCTTTATTCAGTAATACTCGAGGATTTGATAATATCGCAATAGGATATAAATCGTTATATAGTAATATTGTAGGATATGATAATATTGCTATTGGAGAGGATGCTTTAAAAAATAGTAAAGGTGATCTTAATATTGGTATTGGATATAGTAGTGGTACTAAAATCATAGAAGGGAGTTATAACACCATTATTGGTACTTTAGCAAATGTAACCGCAAGTGATTCTTATAATGCTATTGCAATTGGGTTTTCTGCACAAGTAAATGCCTCAAACAAGGTACGAATAGGAAATTCTAGTATTAATATGATTGAAGGTCAAGTTGCTTGGAGTAATCCATCAGACAGAAGATTAAAAGAAAATATACAATATACAAAACGACTAGGTTTAGAGTTTATCAAAAAGCTTCAAACGGTATCCTACAATTACATAGCCGACCAAAATAAAGTTAGATATGATGGTTTTATAGCCCAAGATATTCTTCAGATAATACAAGATTTAAATATACCTTTCAGTGGTATCAAAAAATCAGATGACGGTACTTATTCATTGGCATACTCAGATTTTATTATGCCTGTGGTTAATGCTATACAAGAACAACAATTACAAATACAAGAATTGAAAGCAAAAAACCTAAAATTAGAGGAGATGTTGAAGGAAATTGACGAAATCAAGAAAACACTTTCTACCATAAAAAGACCTTAAAATCAAAAGCCGTAGAAATATTTATCGCTACGGCTTTTGATTAAGTATCCTCGGAGGGAGTCGAACCCACATCGTTAGAACCGGAATCTAAAATTCTATCCATTGAACTACGAGGACTAAAAATGTGTCGCAATTTACTAAAAATCTCGTAAAAATGATAAATTTTCAGTCTATCTTATTTTCGACATCATTTAAACTCCTGACTATCAAACAAATAAACCTTTTAGTTCGGTAGCTTCATCGGGCTTCATTCTTCCACCTAATATCAAACGTAATTGTCGTCTTCTCAAGGCTCCATTAAAATGTTCGATTTCATCAGGCGTTTCCGCCTCTACCGCCGGCACTTCAATAGGCCGCCCAGTTTGGTCAACTGCTACAAAAGTTAAAAATGCTTTGTTCGTATGGGTTTTTGTACCAGCAGGAATATTTTCCGCCCAAACATCCACCAATACTTCCATCGACGAATTAAAAGCTCTCGTCACCTTCGCTTCTAAAGTCACTACACTTCCTATCGGGATAGACTCCTTGAAAGTTACATTATCGACAGAGGCAGTAACAACGATTCTGTTGCAATGCTTTTGAGCGGCAATTGCTCCCGCAATATCCATCGACCGCATTAAATTTCCTCCCATCAAATTACCTAAAGGATTTGTATCATTCGGGAAAACCATTTCTGTCATAATGGTCAATGATTCTTTTGCTTTTTTTGATTTTGGCATAGTTTGTTCATGAATTTTAGCAAAATTAATAAATCTTTTCTCCTTTATTGCACCAAACTCCCCATTTGCTATCATATACATGAATTTTATTGGTTAGATTGCCAGACATATCATATACGGGATTTCCCTGATTAACCCATTCAAAAATACTCCCGTTAAAATTATAAACATTTTTATACCCAGCATTCAGCAGTTTTTCAGCAATTTTACCACTGCGAACACCTATCGAGCAATACACAACAATAGGGGTTTCTTTAGATATTTTTGGCAAATTTTTCATCGAAAATGTGTCAAAACCTATCCATTTTGCATTCTTTAAATGGCTTACTTCAAATTCCTTCCGCTCTCGGGCATCTAAAAATACCGCATTAGACATTTTTTTCACTTGCTCACATTCCACTTTCGGAACTTTATCTGTCACCATCACTTGCAATAATTTCTCGAATGCTTTACTCTGAATTTGAGCATTTACAACTTGACATGACATCAGGTAAAAACCAATCATCATCCACTTGAACAAAGGGCTACTTGGTGTAGATTTCTCTTTCATAAACACAAATTAATCCTAAAAAATAATACAAAAACTATATAATATTTACTTTTTTATTACTTTCGTAAAAGTAATTCAATCTAACCTAAAACAAATGAAATTTCTAAAATTTTCAATTACTTTCTTAGCCGCCTGCGGTTTAAGTTTTTTCCTCAATCGTCCTATCGGAAGTATTCCCGCACTCGGACGATTATTCAGTCCTTTTGAGGGATTTTGGCAAAACGGCGAACATTCAGATGTGCCTATCGGTAGTAAACTAAACATTGAAGGATTAAAAGATGAAGTTAATGTCTATTTTGACGATAATCGTGTTGCCCATGTATTTGCCAAAAATGATGATGACCTTTATTTTGTACAAGGCTATTTGGTTGCCAGCGAGCGTTTATGGCAAATGGAGTTTTATACTTTAGCTGCTTCAGGGCGTTTGAGTGAAATTGTTGGAGAAAAAGCACTCGAACTTGACAGATACAACAGACGTTTGGGCATGGCGGATGCCGCCAAAAAAGTATATGAAAATGGCTCAAAAAACCCAATTTTCAATAATGTACTGAATGCTTATGCTGCTGGAGTAAATGCCTACATTCAGCAATTAGACTACAAAAATCTACCCGTAGAATACAAAATCATCGGCTATGAACCAGAATCTTGGTCGCCTCAAAAAACTATCTTGATGATGATGAACATGCGAAATGTTTTGAATGGTGGTAGTGATGATTTTAGAATGAGCAATATATTGGCAACTTATGGTATCGAAACTTTGAGCGATTTATTCCCGAATTATCCGAGCAACGAATCCCCTATCATTCCAACTGGTACCAAATGGGATTTCAAACCGGTACAAATTCCGACAACCCCGAACCAAATCGCAGCAACTTCCGACAAAGCTGTTGCTTTCGATATTCCCTCGCACTCACCAGAAATTGGTAGTAATAACTGGGCAGTTGGTGGAGAAAAATCAGCGACAGGATTACCAATTTTGGCAAATGACCCCCATTTACAATTAACGCTCCCCTCTATATGGTATCAAATGCAACTTTCATCGCCGAGCCTCAATGTATATGGAGCATGCTTACCTGGAGCTCCAGGTATTATCATCGGTTTTAATAAAGACGTTGCGTGGGGTGTCACAAATGTTGGCTCAGACGTAATGGATTTTTATCAAATTAAGTTTAAAGATGCTAGCAAAAAAGAATATTGGTATAATGGTTCTTGGAAAGCAACTAGCATCAGGGTTGAAGAATTTAAGATAAAAGGAAAAACATCCCTCCTTGATACCGTTTACAGCACCCATCACGGACCGATTGTTTATAATAAAAATTCAGATAAAAATTTCAATAAAAACATTCCGTCAGGGCATGCCATGCGTTGGGTTGCACTAGAAAGTGAAGGCACTGATCTAATGACTTTTTACTATCTGAATCGAGCAAAAAACTATGATGATTACAGAAAAGCCTTGAGCTATTATGTGGCTCCAGCTCAAAATTTTATTTTTGCCAGCAATCTCAATGATATTTCGATTACTCCTAATGGTAAACTGCCGCTTAAATGGAAAGAACAAGGCAAATTTATCCTCGATGGTTCTAATCCTGCTCATGATTGGCAAGGATGGATTCCGGTTGAACAAAACCCGACCGTTAAAAACCCTCCAAGAGGATTTGTCAGCTCTGCCAATCAGTTTTCGGCAGATCCAAGCTATCCTTATTATTTGGGCTGGAAATTTGCTCCAAGCGAGCGGGCAATTCGTATCAACGAACGATTGGATAAAATGCAACAAGCAACCGCCGATAGCCTTCGATTATTACAAAACGATAATTTCAATGTAGAAGCTAGACGGGCATTGCCGATTTTGATGACTATTTTGGGGGAAGAAGCAAGTCTTCAAAAAAATGAAGCTTTCCAAATTCTAAAAAAATGGAATATGCAAAACAATGCACAAGAAGTAGGTGCAAGTATCTTCGACAGATGGGTGAAAGAACTACGATTTGCACTTTGGGAAGATGACTTTCCGAGTAAAGACGAACAAAAGCCTATGATATACCCTTCTCGTGACCGTACTTGGGAATTATTAAGTAAAAACCCTGATGCCAAATGGTTTGATAATAAAACTACTCCAAATAAAGTGGAAAATGCCAAAGATATTGTTTTGGGAAGTTTCTTGGCAAGCATCGACTCATTGACAAAACATCATGGAAAACTCAATGCCGACACTTGGGCTTGGACAAATGTAAAAAGTACGGATATTAATCATTTAGGACGAATTCCAGGATTTGGCAGACAGAATATTCCTAATGGAGGCGGAGCAGGGATGGTCAATGCCACAACCGAATTGAATGGACCTTCATGGAGAATGGTCGTCCAATTAGATAAAGAATGGCCGAAAGCTTATGGATTATATCCAGGAGGACAATCGGGAAATCCGGGAAGCAAATTCTATGATAATATGATTGACAAATGGACGAAAGGCGAGCTAAACGAATTATTATTCATGAAATCGAAAGAGCAAACCGATAAACGCATCATTGCCACTTGTACATTTTCAAAAAAATAAATTAAGATAATCGGCAAAACAAAAGCCTTAAAATATTCAATATCTATGAAAATAATAGTATTTATTATTGTTGCAGCCATAGCACAAATCTTTTTACCATGGTGGATTATCGCCCCTCTCTCTTTTGTATGGGCAATCTGGAATTCGGAAGATGCTCTCAAAAGCTATGGAAAAGCAGCTCTATCTATGGCTCTTTTATGGGCAGCTTACGCTATTTATCTCAATAATATATCGGAAGGATTGATGCTCGAAAAAATAGGAAACCTATTTTCAGAAAATATAAAATCCCTCAAAAATCTACCAGCAACCCCGACTTTTCTATTCATAATGGCACTGATTGGGTCGCAGGTAGCAGGAATTTCGGCATTAGCAGGACATTATTTTAAACAATTAATGAAATAATTATCCCTAAAAACCATCAGTTTATATGGATTCTTTTATATTTGCAAACTATTTTTTCTAAAACAATAAAACACTTTCAGAGAAAAGGCTTCACTTTTTAAAGAAGTCTTTCTCAATAATCTTTTTAAAAATGAAAAATTTAACTTTCTTAGTACTTTTACTTTCAGTAGCTATCGTATCTTGTAACAAATCGGATAGTGCGAGTTCAGGGCTTAACAAGCAATTGCCGGGTCGTGTGGTATTTGTAAATACAGATACTTTACTGAATAATTATGATTATTACAAAGATGTCGTTAAGGCATCCGACAGCAAACGTTTCCAGCTTGAAACAGATATTACGAATAAAGCACGTAATTTTCAGAATAAAGTAGCATTCTTCCAACAAAAAATCCAACAAGGAGGAATCTCACAAGAACAAGCTCAAACTACTCAAGCTCAATTGCAACAAGAAGAGCAAACTATCATGCAATACCGTGATAAATCTGCTCAAGATTTGGCACAGCAAGAGGCTAAAAAAACAGAAGAAATCCTTAATTCAATTCAAGCATTTTTGAAGGAATTTAACACTGGAGATAAATACGATATGGTTATCGGATATTCGAAAGGTGGTGGTGTGTTGTATGCCAAAGAAGATTTGGATATTACGAAAGCTGTAATCGAAGGATTGAACAAAAAATATGCCGACGAGAAAAAATCAGGCAAAATCAAAATAGATACAACGAAAACAAAATAAATAAAGTGGAAGTCTGAACTTAGGTAATTCGGACTTCCTTTTTATCTTATATTAGCTTCTTTGTGATAAGAATAAACCTAAGACCATGCCTTTAGACCAACACCCATTCATTGATTACGAAGACGAAAAAGAGACGGAAGGAAAAGAAATGAGTTTTCTTGACCATTTGGAGGAGCTTCGTTGGCATTTGATTCGTTCGGCGATAGCGATTGTCTTTTTCATGATTTTCGCCTTTATTTTTATTGGAGATATCTACAATAAAGTCATTTTAGCACCCGCAAAACCCGACTTTTGGACATATCGCATGATGTGTAAGCTTGCCGAATTAGTTCATGCCCCGGGCTTATGCGTGCAGCAGCTCAATTTTGAACTGATGAGCCGAGAAGTTTCTGGACAATTTGTGATGGCACTCACCTCTGCAGCAATTATCGGTTTGGTTTTTGCGTTTCCCTATGTTTTTTGGGAAATTTGGCGATTTGTCAAACCTGGACTAAAACCATCCGAATCAAAATCTGCTCGTGGAGCGGTATTTTATGTTACGTTTTTGTTTTTTTCGGGAGTTTTTTTCGGATATTATATTGTTTCGCCTTTGGCAATCAATTTTTTGGTAAACTTTCAAATTGACCCAAGCATCAAAAATCAATTTGATATAAGCTCATATATTTCCATCTTAGCTACTCTTACTTTGGCTTGTGGTGTGGCATTTCAATTGCCAATTGCCATCTTTATTCTAACCAAAATTGGTGTCATAGGCCCTGAGTTTATGCGAACTTACCGCAAACATGCCGTAGTGGTTATTTTGATTGTAGCGGCGGTTATTACTCCTTCACCGGATGTTACCAGCCAATTGTTAGTAGCTTTCCCTTTGTATATTTTATACGAAATAAGTATCATTATTTCAGCTCGGGAAGTTAAAAGAAAATTAGAAGAGGAAGCTGCCAATAAATAATCTTCTTCCTCCTAAAATATCAAAAAGCTACTTTTACGAGTAGCTTTTTTGTTGACAATTTTCAGTATTTTACCTTAGGCATTTTCGAGTGTTTGGATGTCAAACTTCTTCATTTTCATGAACGCTGCAATTACTCTTTGTGATTTTATAGGGTATAAAGCACAAATCTGCATATCAACCCGCCTGACGCAAAATTAGTATATTAGGCAATCGTACTTCTTTCATCTGTATCTTATGACTACTGGGTTATTTCTCAATGAGCGTAAAAAATTATAAATATTTTCTTCGTTAACTTCTATTTCACCTTTGTCAAGTTTATCACAAAAGTCAATTGTCTCGTCTGAATTGTAACCCGCCTTATGATAGTCTGAAACAAGGAAAACCCAATGTGTTTCATCATCTCTCACTCTTGGTTCAACGCCATGTTCATGAAGATTAATTGTCTCGCCATTAATTATTGCATGTCCATTTAATCTTTCGTTTTCACTAACTATTGTCCCGTCTCGTAGAACACCTACATTATAACCTGTCCCTCCAATGTCAGAGTCAATTTTATATGGCTCAAGTTTGTCAGTTTTAATTAAAATGAACTCATATTGTATTTCAGAGTCCATAGAAACCCACATTTCCAATATTTTAACTTCCCAATTAAATGTCGAAATCAACCAATTTCCCGTTGGGAGCTTTTTCAACCTTTCTACGTAATAGTCACCTTCCGCTTGTTTATACCAAAAGTGTCTTAAAAATTTTGCTTGGCTTAGGTCGGTTAAAATTTGATTTTGGATTTTAACATCTTCAATTTTATGTATTCCGTCTTCGTGTGCTGGAATTGCTTTCCTTATGATTTCATTTAGTGGATATAAATTATTCGTAAAACAATCAGTCCAGTCGTCAACTTCTTCAGGTTCGTTTTTTATAGGTTCTGCTACTGTTTTGTTCAATTTAGAAATACCGCTTAAATAGTCTTCAATTTTTTCATGTAGCTTTTCTAAATTAAACGAAGGATTGAGTTGTTCTTTACAGTCTTGAATTAGTTTTAAAATTCCTCTACGTTCATAAATTTTTAAACCAAGTCGGCTTAGGTCTAAAAAGCCAATTTCGCTAAAGTCAATATTGGGTAAAAGCAACGGAATTACTGTTTCTTTTTCAAGAGTTGCCCATGCAGCACCAACTTCATTTAAACATATTTCACTCGCCTTGTAATTCTTCGAAATGAACAATAAAGCAAGTGCCGATTTATTTATTTCCTCTTTTAGTCTGTCAGGAATGTACTGACCGCTTTTTACTCCATACCCATCCATGCTTGAACAAAATATCTTTTCGGAGGGAATGTCAAGTCCCAAAATCAGAATGTTATCTACAAATGATTTTACATAATCAATGTCCTTTGAAGAATGGCTAATGAATATTTTATTTTCTGTCATTTCGATTTCAAAATTATCTATGGTTTAGTTAGCATAGAATCTTGCCTAACATAACCGCAAATTTGCATTATTTTTATTTAAACTTGCGGTTATTGTCCAAATATAAGAGTGCAATTATTACTACTCCTACGGATAAAACTCTTTTTCTTTCGGGAAAAATGTCGGGTATTGAATGCCTTTGAGAATTAGTCAATTTTTCAATAAGTACGATTTCTCTTTATTGTAAATCCACAATATGTTCTAAGCCTTTCATAGACAATAATTTTATCACTCTTCGTTTGTTGGTATATGTTTTTCTTTACAATAATTCTCAACTTCTGTATCGTTTGCAAAGTATCTATCACAAAAGTCGTCCAATTCTTTTTCTGCACCAGAAACGTATTTTTCGCTTGCAGTCATTAGTTTTTCTGTCTGTTCAATAAACCTCTCAAATTCCTCATTCATTTTGCAGAGTTTATCAATTGTCTTGAAGTCTAAATCCCGATATGTGGCAGGAAAAAGGATTTTACTTTGATAAGGGTTAGCGTTAAGTTCTATTATTCCAATTCCAAATGATTGATTTAATCTTGCCATTTCTTCATTCAAACTGTCACTAAACTCAAAAGCTACCAAATATCCATAGTTCGCCCAACTAGAATTAGATACTGCTTGAAAAAATGCCTTTTTAAGCTCACTATCGCTGTTGATTTCTTTTTTCAGTTCGTATGAGCTTATTTTAAAAGTGTCAACTCGATTGATTGATTTTAAAAAATTTTGACTAGCTTTTCTTTGTAACTTTAAAAACTTAATACCGACCATATCTGGGTGCGTCCAAATTTGGTTGTTGTCTTTCCCATTTGATTGTTCGTGAAAAATTGTCTTTGAATAAGTATCTGTGTTTTTCAGGTAGCTACTCAAAAGTTTGTGTAAATCTCTTTCTTCGTATGTTTTCGATTTATTTACTTTAATTTGTTTTAAATTTTGAGGCTTAGAATCGCCATTTAAAATTTCAATTCCGATATTTTGCTCGTTTTTCGTCAAATAGTATGAGTAAGTTCCTCCATCTTGTTTTATTCTCTTTACTCTTGTATCTCCATTACGAATAAAGTCTCCAAGTTGAGCAGAAATAGTTGCAGAAGGTGTTTTTCCAGCAAATTCATAATAATTATTCGTTAATATGTGGTCACAAATCTCAATAGAGTTAGCTAATCTAGCTAAATCTTCAAGGCTCTTTATAATCGCTTCTTTTATTGTCATATATTATTCTTTTTTCTATTATGTTTTGGCAATATTACGCATTATTGTCAGCTCTTAACATTAACGCATATTTATCAACATCTTCAAATTTATTATAATTTTCTAATTAAACGAAGGTATTTAAGGTATTTTCAATCGAAGTGATACTACACCTAATTTTCAATAATAATTCGCTTATTCAAAAATCTCAAATGTTTTTCTCATTGTTTATCTCTAAAGTTTATAATTTCATATTCATTCAGACGACCAAAGCACATAAAAGTCACGGAATGAAAAAAAGTATTTTTTTACAAATACACGAAAACTATAAAAGTCAAAATCCCTGCTCAGATAAACAAATCCAGAATCAATAATTGGTGATGAACGTACAAAATTGGTACACGAAAATAAATTCTATCGAAAAAAGTAGCTATAAAAATATCGGTTTGCCCCATTGCTTGCAGCATGGTAAAAAATTGCGATAAATTTATTTTATGAATATATTGATAAATAATTGAATATTTTTTACATTGCTTCAAATTCACTTAAAAAAATATTATTCGTGAAATTAGCAATACTAAAAGAAAGCAAAGCCTTCGAACGAAGAGTCGCCTTAACTCCCGAAATTTGTAAACAATTGATACAAAAAGGCTTCCATTGCCAGGTAGAGCAAGACGCAGGAAAAAGCTCGTATTTTGATGATGCTTCCTACCAAGAAGCTGGAGCTACCATTCAAACCGATAAAATGGCTCTGTTGGCAACGGCAGACGTGGTATTAAAAGTAAATCCTCCTACTACCGACGAATTATCTTCTATGCAATCGGGGGCAGTTTGTATGTCGTTTTTGTATGCCGCCAGTAATCAAGACATTCTCGAAACCGCCCGCCTAAAAAATATATCTTTATTTTCTGTCGATGCTATCCCACGTATTTCGAGGGCCCAGAAAATGGATGCCCTCAGCTCGCAAGCCAATTTGGCGGGCTATAAATCGGTTATTATCGGAGCTTATCATCTCGGAAAAATTTTTCCTTTGCTCATGACGGCCGCTGGTACAATCAAACCAGCAAAGGTGGTCATCATGGGAGCAGGTGTGGCGGGGTTACAGGCTATTGCCACTGCCAAACGGCTCGGAGCAGTAGTAGAAGTGAGCGATATTCGCCCCGAAACAAAAGAACAAGTAGAATCTTTAGGTGGAAAATTTATCGAGGTAAAAGGCGATGAATCTATCAAAATCGAGGGGGGCTATGTGAAGGGGGTTTCGGAAGATTTTCTCAAAAAACAACAAGAAGTCATTGCACAACATATTTGTCAGGCGGATTTGGTTATTACCACGGCCCTCATTCCAGGCAAAAAAGCTCCTTTATTGATTCCAGAAGAGGTGGTCAAAAACATGAAATTCGGTTCGGTTATTGTCGATATGGCAGTAGAGCAAGGTGGCAATTGTGCTTGTAGCGAATTTGGCAAAACCATCGAAAAGCATGGTGTTACGATTGTTGGAGAAGCCAATATTCCTTCTACATTACCACTCAACGCTAGTGAACTTTATGCCAAAAATATCTCTACTTTTTTACTACATCTTGCTGATAATAACGGTTTTAAATGGGAGTTGGACGAAGAAATCACCAAAGGCTCCTTGATTGTCCATTCCGGACAAATCCTTAAACAATTTTGAAAAATAAAAAATACTAAAATGAATGAAATTTTGACTTTTTTGGGCGAACATATACAGATGATTTATATTATCATCTTATCAATTTTTGTAGGCGTAGAAGTAATCGGGAAAGTGCCAGCGGTGCTTCATACCCCACTCATGAGTGGAGCCAACGCCATCCACGGGGTTGTTATCATCGGAGCAATCATTGTGATGCTCAATACTTCCGTCGATAATTTATTGGCTTTGGCATTAGGATTTTTAGCAGTTGTGTTTGGCACATTGAATGTAGTCGGAGGCTTTGCCGTTACGGACAGGATGTTAGAAATGTTCAAAAAGAAAAAATAATCAAGCCAACTTTATTTCTAAACATTCATTTTTTTTCGCTCAGAGAATATTATCAATTATGGACACAAAATATATACTCGATATTATTTATTTAGTAGCATCAGTCACATTTGTGATTGGGCTAAAAATGCTTTCTCACCCAGATTCGGCAAGAAAAGGTAATTTGTGGGCAGCATTCGGCATGGGTTTAGCTATCATTGGCACTCTTTTTCTATACAATCACGAAGAAGGATTTACCAGTCGTGAAGCCTTAAAAATTGGACTTATTTTAGGGGCAATTGCCATTGGAACAGTAGCGGGTTTGCTCACGGCAAATAGGGTTCAGATGACCAAGATGCCAGAGTTAGTTTCCTTATTCAACGGGATGGGCGGAGCTTGTGCAGCCATTATCGGTTTGATGGAATATGAGCATAATTTGGGGCATACAGGGGCATTGATTACGATTATTGCGGGCTTAATTATTGGTTCAGTTTCCTTCAGCGGTAGTATTATCGCATTCCTGAAGCTCAACGAAACCATGAAAAAACCCATCCGCCTTCCAGCATATAATATTCTAAATACCTTTGTCATGATTGCTTTGGTATTGTTTGGGGCATGGGTGATATATCAGCAACCAGAAGAGCTTCTTTTGCCAATTATTTTATTTGTTTTTGCCCTGATTTATGGTGTTTTATTCGTGATTCCTATCGGAGGTGCAGATATGCCGGTAGTCATATCTTTGCTCAACTCATTTACGGGTTTAGCGGCAGCATTTGGTGGTTTTTTGTATCAAAATCAGGTGATGCTAACGGGAGGTATTTTGGTAGGCTCGGCAGGAACTATCCTAACATTGGCGATGTGCAAGGCCATGAATCGCCCTTTGAGCAATGTTATTTTTGGGGCATTTGGTGGTAAAGCTGCAAGTGTAGAAGGCACAAATGTTCAGGGTAGTATCAAAGATATTAGCCTTTCAGATACAGCTATTCTGATGAATTATGCTCAAAAAGTAGTCATTGTTCCAGGATATGGTTTGGCTGTTGCTCAAGCCCAGCACGTCATTCATGAATTAGAGCTGTTGCTACAGGAAAGAGGAGTAGAAGTAACTTATGCCATTCATCCCGTAGCTGGTAGAATGCCCGGACACATGAATGTTTTATTAGCTGAAAGTAATGTTTCGTATGATAAATTAGTCGAAATGGAAGATATCAATCCACAATTTGTGAATACAGATGTGGTGTTGGTAGTTGGAGCAAACGATGTCGTGAATCCAGCAGCAAAAACAGATCCCGCTTCACCCATATACGGAATGCCTATTTTAGATGTTGAAAATGCCAAAAACATAATAGTCAATAAGCGAAGCATGAATGCTGGATATGCCGGAATCGATAACTTATTATTTTATCAACCCAAAACAAGTATGCTATTTGGGGATGCCAAAAGTGTCTTGACTAATTTGGTAAATGAATTGAAGCAAATGTAAAAATTGTATTTAATTTACCTAAAATCATATAATCTTTACCTATTTCAATGTTTTACCAAATTTCATTTGGTATTAATTCTAAAATTTAAGTAGTTTTACCGATATAATTAAATAAAAAAAACTCTTTCAACCATTGGAACCAACAAATGTACTCGACCCTGAATATTACCATAAGGTCGTAGATTGTCAGTATGCTTGCCCAGCACATACCCCTGTGCCTGAATACATCAGGTTAATCGCTGCCGAAAAATATACGGAAGCTTATATGATTAACTGGGAGTCAAATGTTTTTCCGGGCGTTTTAGGTCGAACTTGTGACAGACCCTGTGAACCCGCTTGCCGTCGTGGGCGTGTGGATGAAGAACCTGTAGCGATTTGTCGTCTAAAACGTGTGGCGGCCGATCATAAAGGAGAAGTTACGCATCTTTTCCCTAAAATTCCATCAGTAGGAAACGGGAAAAAAGTAGCTCTCATTGGTGCGGGTCCTGCTTCGTTGACAGTTGCCAGAGATTTAGCTCCATTAGGGTATGAAATCCATGTTTATGACGAGCACCTCAAGGGTGGAGGTATGATGCGTAGTCAAATTCCTTCATTCCGATTACCAGAAGAGGTATTGGATGAGGAAGTCAATAATATCTTGAACATGGGCATACATACGCATTTCAAAACTTATGTTTCGAGCCTAAAGGAAGTAATAAATCAAGGCTATGATGCCGTATTTATTGGAACAGGTGCCCCTAAAGGACGAGATTTAGCGAATCTTCCGGGTAGAGCCGAGGGAGCTGCTAATATTCATATCGGAATTGAGTGGTTGGCGAGTGTTGCATTCGAGCATACTAAATCTATCGGTAAAAAAGTAATCGTTTTGGGTGGTGGAAACACAGCCATGGATTGTTGCCGTACTTCTCGTCGTTTGGGCGGAGAAGAAGTAAAAGTAGTAGTTCGTAGTCCATTTTCAGAAATGAAGGCATCACCTTGGGAAATCGAAGATGCTATTCATGAGGATATTCCGATTTTAGACAATCACGTACCGAAATCATTTGTGGTAGAAGATGGAAAATTAAAAGGAATGACTTTTGAGAAAGTACATGCCGTTTATGATGAAAATGGCAATCGTTCTTTGGTTGCTACCGGAGAAGGAGATATTTTTATCGAAGCAGATGATGTATTAATTGCCATTGGTCAGGAAAATTATTTCCCTTGGATTGAGCGTGATTTAGGCATTGAATTTAATAAATGGAATTTACCAATTTTAGATAGCACTACTTTCCAATCTACTTTAAATAAAGTATTTTTTGGAGGAGATGCCGCTTTAGGCCCTAAAAATGTCATTACTGCCGTTGCACAAGGACACGCAGCGGCTATCTCAATAGACCTATTCTGTCAAGGAAAATCATTGAACGACCGCCCTGCCCCATTCACCAATCTTGTTTCTCAAAAAATGGGAATACATGAGTGGAGCTATGACAGTATCGTGATTGACGATGACCGATATGTGGTACCACAAAATGACAAATCTCTTACTTTAAGAGACCGTAAGAAAGAGGTCGAAATCGGCTATGATGCCAAGCAAGCTTTCAGAGAAGCAGAGCGTTGTCTGAATTGCGATGTTCAGACGGTATTTACCGAAAATCGTTGCATCGAATGTGATGCTTGTATGGATATTTGCCCTACTTCTTGTATCACTTTCACGCCTAATGCGGCTGAAGATGAATTGAGAGGAAAGCTATTAATTCCAGCAACTAACGAAGACCAAAGTTTATTGGTTTCGGGAACATTGACAGGGACAGGTAGAGTAATGGTAAAAGATGAGAATGTATGTTTGCACTGCGGTCTATGTGCCGAAAGATGCCCTACTTCTGCTTGGGATATGCAAAAATATTTCTATAATTCTACCAAAGCTTATCAAGGCTGTGGTGCTCATTAATCGAAAAAAAACATTTGAAGAAATGTGTCTTTCGAGTATTAAGTTAATTATTCAATAACGATTAAAACTCCTTAGGGGTATGTCAAATATTAATGATTTTGTCATTCGCTTTGCAAACGTAAACGGAACAGGTTCTGCCAGTGCCAATGGTATGTTTGCCAAAGCAATATTTAGAATGGGAATACCGGTAACGCCAAAAAATATATTCCCCTCTAATATTCAAGGGCTTCCTACTTGGTACGAAGTTCGGGTAAGTGAAAAAGGGTATCTCGGCAGACGTGAAGGAATCGACATGATGGTTTCTGTCAATCCACAAAGTATGCTAAAAGATATTCAAAGTGTGCGTTCGGGTGGTTATTTCATGTATGATAGCACAAAACCTCTTCACAAAGAATATATTCGTGAAGATATTACTTACTTGGGGATTCCGCTGATGCAAATTTGTATGGAGCAATACAGCGACCCCCGTCAAAGACAATTATTCAAAAACATCATTTATGTTGGGGCTTTGTCTGCTTTGTTAGACATCGAATTTGGTGTTTTAGAGCAATTATTGGCAGAGCAATTCAGAGGAAAAGAAAAACTTATTCCTGCGAACGTTCAAGCTTTACAATTGGGGGTCGATTTTGTGAAAGCAAATTTCGATTATCCTCTAGATATTCGTGTAGAAAGAAGAGATTTAGTAGGTAATAGAATCATGTTTGATGGCAATGGTGCTTGCGGATTAGGAGCTGTATTTGCTGGGGCAACCGTAGCTGCATGGTATCCGATTACGCCTTCTACTTCTATTGTCGAAAAATTTGAAAAATATGCTAAAAAATACCGTACCGATAAAGAAACCGGCGAAAAAAATTATGCCATCGTTCAGGCAGAAGATGAATTAGCGGCTATCGGGATGGTTATCGGGGCAAATTGGAATGGAGCAAGATCGTTTACCGCTACCAGCGGCCCAGGGGTTTCGTTGATGAACGAATTTTTGGGGCTTGGATATTTTGCAGAAGTTCCGGCAGTTTTAATTGATGTTCAGCGAACAGGCCCTTCAACGGGTATGCCTACACGTACACAACAATCGGACATTACAATTGCCGCTTATGCTTCTCATGGTGATACCAAACATGTGTTGTTGTTCCCAAGTAATCCGAAAGATTGTTTCGATTTAACAATAGATGCTTTTGATTTAGCGGAACGCCTGCAAACACCAATTATCGTCTTGACCGATTTGGATTTAGGCATGAACGACCACATGAGCGAACCATTCGAATGGAATCCAGATAGGAAATACGACCGTGGCAAGGTTTATACTGCCGAAGATTTAGAAAAAATTGGTCGATTTGGTAGATATTTAGACTCTGATGGAGATGGAATTCCTTACAGAACCTATCCAGGTACACACCCAACAAAGGGTTCTTATTTTACAAGAGGTACATCCAGAGATGAATATGCTGCCTACACCGAAGATAGTGCTGCCTATGTCAGAAATATGCAACGATTGGAGAAAAAATGGGAAACTGCCAAAGATATTGTTCCAAAGCCTCATTTTTATCAAGAAAAAAGCATGAGTCCGATGGGTATTTTATTTTTCGGAACTTCAACTTATTCTTCTGAAGAAGCGATTGATATATTACGAGAGCAAGATGTTGTATTAGATGCTGTCCAAATCAAGGCGTTTCCTTTCAATAAAGAGGTGGAGCAATTCATCGAAGAGCATGAAATTGTTTTTGTGGTAGAACAAAACCGTGATGCTCAAATGCGTTCTTTATTAATTAATGAATTAGAGGTTAATCCTAAAAAATTAATCCGTGTTCTGAATTATGACGGAATGCCTATTACGGCGGATAAAATTGTCGGCGAAATTAGCAAAAGTCTAACTTTAGCTTAATTTCCCCTCTCAAATTATCCGTTTATTTAATTAATTATCGAATTTATTAAGCGTCAATCGTACAAAAAAATGACATACGTTCGTCCGACCTTTAGGCATCCGGAACTGCCGAAAAATAAAATAGATTTCACAAGAAAAGACTACGAAGGAGCTTTATCAACCTTGTGTGCAGGATGTGGTCATGACTCCATCAGTGGGGCAATTATTCAAGCATGTTTTGAATTGGCTATTGAGCCTCATCGCATTGCCAAACTTTCGGGAATAGGCTGTTCATCAAAAACACCTGCTTATTTCCTTGGTAATTCGCATGGCTTCAATTCTGTTCACGGGCGTATGCCGTCTGTTGCGACAGGAGCTTATTTAGCCAATCGTGACTTAGTATATTTTGGTGTTTCTGGCGACGGAGATTCCGCCTCTATTGGAATGGGGCAATTTGTACATGCCATTCGCCGAAACCTGAATATGGTTTATGTAGTGATGAATAATGGTTGCTATGGTCTTACAAAAGGGCAAGATTCGGCTACTGCCGACAATGGCTCTAAAAGCAAAGCCGGCTCAACGAATATGTTCAATGCCATAGATTTAGTAGGATTGGGATTAGAATTAGGGGCAACTTTTGTGGCTCGTAGTTTTTCGGGAGATAAATCTCAATTGATACCTCTTATCAAAGCAGCTATTTCTCACCCTGGATTTGCCCTTATTGATGTCATTTCTCCTTGTGTAACTTTCAATAATAATGTAGGCTCTACCAAATCTTATGATTATGTAAGAGAGCATATCGAAGCTACTTCTACCGTTGATTTCGTGCCAATGATGGAAGAAATTACGGCAAGTTATGAAGATAGTAAAGAAATTACACTTCATGATGGCTCGGCTCTGCAGCTTCAAAAATTACACCAAGGTTGGAATCCTCAAGATAAAGTCTCGGCAATGAATGCCATACAAAGTGCCAAAGAAAAAGGTGAAATTTTAACAGGCTTGGTTTATATCGAACCAAATACAAATGCCTTGCATGATGTATTGAATACGACTAAAACTCCTCTCAATACACTCAAAGAAGATGTACTTTGCCCAGGCGTAGATGCCTTAGAAGCACTCAATGAAAGTTTGAGGTAATTTTTTTTCAGTCAAAATGAAAATCCAAATGATACCACGAAATACACTCTGGTATTATTTGGATTTTTTCATGAATAGCTATCTGTCTTTCAAACCATATTTAATAATTAAAAAAATAGCCCTAAATTTGTAAAAAAATTTAAAATCGTCGTTTTCCTTCCATACTATTAATGAAAAAACATAACGAAAGTATCTTCACATTACAGTTTTGGTTATTATGCTTTAGTTCTTTAGTATTTTTCATGAGCTTCAATATGCTCATACCCGAATTACCCGACTATTTGAGTAGTTTGGGCGGAAGCGACTACAAAGGCTTGATTATCAGTTTATTTACACTTACAGCAGGAGTCTCTCGACCATTCAGCGGTCGGCTCACTGATAAAATCGGACGAGTTCCGGTGATGGCTTTTGGCTCTCTAGTCTGTTTTGTATGTGGCTTTTTATATCCTATTCTTACAACAATATTCCCATTTCTGATGCTTCGATTGGTACACGGTTTTTCTACGGGATTCAAACCAACTGGTACTGCGGCATACATTGCAGATTTAGTACCTGCCAACAGACGTGGTGAAGCAATGGGTTTGCACGGCACCATGAGCGGACTCGGAATGGCTTTCGGCCCAGCATTGGGAAGCTGGATTGCAGATAATTTTTCGATGAATGTGTTGTTTTATGTATCCTCATTTTTTGCCTTGATTTCAATTGCTATTTTATACAATATGAAGGAAACCTTAGCAAAAGAACAACAAGAAAAATTCACCATTCACTCATTGAAAATTACCAAAGAAGATATTTTTGACCCGATGGTATTTCCGGCTGCGATTGTTATTTTTCTAACTTCTTTCAGTTATGGAGCTGTTGTTTCACTCACTCCAGATTTGAGCAAACATATTGGATTACACAACAAAGGCTTATTTTTTCTAATTTTTACCCTCTCGTCTTTACTTATCAGGATGATTGCTGGTAAATTCTCTGATAAAAATGGACGAATTGCCGTTATTCGCATCGGTTGTTTTTTATTAATCATTGCCATGACTTGTATGAGTTTGGCAAATAATTTATACTTTTTTGTAGCAGGTGCAATCTTCTTCGGAATAGCGATGGGAATTATCTCTCCGATTTCTCAAGCATGGACAATCGACTTGTGTGAAGAAGAAAATCGAGGTCGGGCATTAGCAACCATGTATATCTCTTTAGAATCAGGAATTGGCTTGGGAGCATATATTTCGTCGGTTATTTACCAAAATGACCCCCAAAATTTCGCAAAATCTTTTGCGTACATGGGCAGTTTGACATTATTGGCAGTAATTTTTTTATATTCTCCCAAAATCCGTTTAATGAAGCAACAATTTTAAAACCATTGTTGCTTGATTCTTGAAATATATTTGTCTTCAAGTAAGCCATTCAGGTATTTTTGTAGAGATTCTGATACATTCGGATACAAATTTACCTTGTCTAATTCGGAAATAGGTAGCCAAAAAATATCCAAAGCAGACGTTTCTTTTGGATTAACTTTCGGTACTCCCGAAACTAACTTTCCCTCAAAAATAATATGAAAAGTATGTTTTTGCTTTTGCTCTAAAAAAGTATCACCGATACAAACCAATCCCGATAATTCAATCGTAATACCTAATTCTTCCATCATTTCACGACACAAAGCCTCCTCCAAATGCTCCCCTAATTCAAGATTTCCCCCAGGAAGATTCAAAACTTCTGTACCGCCATATATGTATTTCAAGGTTAAAATCTTGTTATTTTCTATCAGCAACAAAGCCGGACGAATACTTATTGACATATTAAAATATAGAATTAATTAAAATTTATTTTTTATTAACCAAAGGTAAATCAATGAAAAAAGTAGTACCTCTTCCGCTCACCGTTTCAAACCAAATATTCCCGCCAGCATGCTCTACGCCTCTTCTTGCCATAGCAAGCCCCAAGCCAGACCCACCAACTTTTGTCGTGAAATTAGGAATAAAAACCCTTTGTCGAATATTTTCAGGAATTCCCGAACCATTGTCTTGAATTTCCATAATGACCATATTATCATCTTCATTTTTGTACAATCTCAAGTTGATGATTGCCCTTTTTTCTGTCGGAACCGATTGTATTCCATTGATAATAAGATTAGTAATTACCCTGCTCATAAATTGTCTATCACCCAACACCCACGCTTCTTTTTCTTTAATATAAGCGTTTAAAGAAATTCGCTCATCATCTGCGTACAAATCTGCCGATTTTTGAATCAAAGGAACTAAATCAAACACTTCATTTCTCGGAACAGGCATTTTCGCAAATTCCGAAAATGAATTGGCAATTTCGCTAATATTATCAATTTGCTCTGTTAATGAGCTTAACGCCCGACCGATTCGTTCTTTAGATTTTGGACTATCTAGCACCAAAGTTCTTTGCAATTGCTGAATTGACAATTTCATTGGAGTTAGTGGATTTTTGATTTCATGAGCTACCTGTTTTGCCATTTCACGCCATGCTGTTTGCTTTTCACTCATCGAAAGTGCCACTTTACTTTCTTCCAATTTCCCTAACATTTTATTATACTCTCGCATCAACATTCCGATTTCATCATCAGAATTCCATTCTAACCTTTCATTGAGCTTATCTAAACTTGTTCGTTTTAACTTTTGAGCCACTAATTTTAAAGGGCTTGTCAAAATATTCGATGCAAAATATGACAATATCAACAAAAGCAAGAATAACCAAGCGAAAATACTCAAAATCGATGCCACTACTTCCGTGACTTGCCTATCTAATGTAGGTTTAGCATCAAAAAAAGGAATTCCGATGACACCCAAAATTTTATTATCCCTTCCTTTTATGCTCATGTAAGCAGTTTTATAAAATAAACTACCCAAAGACTCCGAAAGTAATATTTCATTTTCTTTTTCCTCGATAATTCGGCTATAAGCAGTCGGATTGATATACCTCGACAATAAACCATACTCATATACCAAAGGTCGGGTGGAAAGATTCAATTGCCCATTTAAATTATAATAATTAATATCTAATTTCGTATCTCTTGCCAAATCATTGATTTCTTGCTCTAAAAATGCCCGACTGATACGTTTTTGTGCAAAATTTTCTAATTGTAATTGTACAGTTGAAGTAATATTTTTTGTATTGTCCAAATAGCTTTTTTCTTGATTACTCACAAAAGTAGAATCTATGACACTCAAAGTTATGATTATCACCAGCAATAAAGGCAACAAAAATGCAGCATTTAAAAATAATTGAATCTTGGTGGCAAAATTAACATTTAGACTCTTCAAGCGATAGCGAACAGCATACGCCAACATTACCAAAATAATCGAAATAACCGATAACAAAAATAAAAATGAAAAATTAGAGAATAGATTATTCCATTCGTGATATTTGGATGAAACAACAATTTTTCTATTGTTTTGCCCGATTTTCCCAACATGAGTATATTCATTCAGCTTCATTCCCTTCTCGAATAAAACAGAATCCATAAGCATACTTAGCGGAAGTTTTCGGACATAATTATAGCTTCCTGAACTAAAAATAAGCTTCAAGTTTTTGTCATAGATACCATAACTATAATTTTTAGTATCGGGGGTTTGGGTGAATTTTTTATCTAAAAGCAATTCAGGATAAACACTTTGAACAAACTCATCTCGAAATTTAAGGTCGAGCAACACGAATCCTACCCTATTTTCAGCATTCCCAATAGGAATAAATGTCAGATATTGTTTGATAAAATTATTTCCGACATCATTAACAAAGAAAATCGACGGATGTGAAGTTCGGTAAGTAGGTTGTTGAAAGGTTTTTTGGTAAAAAGATAAATGCTGCATATCTGACGAAGAATCGAGCGACATACCATTTTTATCAAATGCCAACACATCGGTATCATACCTATCAAAATATAAATCTAAATGATTGCTTTTGATAATTTGTTGAATTTCCTCTCGAGCAAGATTTTTTCTCAACAAAGCCCTTTTAATCAAAGTATCACTTGCCACCGTTTGTACTACTCTTGACAAAAGCCCCTCACCCAAAAAATCGTTCTCTGCCAAATATTTTTGTCCAAAATTTTGTTTGTCGTAATAATCCTTTTTTTGTTCTTCTGTACGAATGACATACATGGCAATCAAGGCAAATACAAATGCTCCAGAAAAAAAATAAATAGTAGTTCTGTATTTGAAACTATACAATAATCTCGGAAATTTATTGAAATAAACAACCAAAAAATAGAACCCTGCACTCAGATAAATCAAGCGAAATTCATCTATCCAAATAATACTTAACAAGCCAATCGAATAACCAATCAGGAATTTATAAAAACTCGAACGGGATAGTTTATTGAGCCTTAAAAATAAGCTAACTAATAAATGAAATGATAAAAAATAAATAAACAACAAACAAATATAGAATGCCAATGTGGCTATCTTCAAGACCGAGAAAGTGATACTTAAAGATAAATCTAAGGTAAATTGAGATTTTTCGTAGATATTACAAAGATTTCGATAGGCAAAGTAAGTTACCCAAATACTAGCCACTGCCAATGCCACAGAAACCATATTTTGAAAATTTCTCGTAGATTTCAACAATCGATAGTAAAGCGATGAGCGATAAATATGGGCAACCAAATAAGAAATCCAAACAAGCACAACCATCGCATTAATCAGGACATCCCCTAAAGATGGAGCCAACGCATTGATAACCAAAAACTTAGGATTAAATAATGACGAATCCGAAAAAATCATCGGGATACTATTCGTGAGCATAATGAGCCTGATAAAGGCAAAATAGACAAATAATAACACAAAGCCCCTTCCGAAATGATGTTGTTGGCGAAGGTTATTAATCCAATTAAAAATATAAATACCAAAAACAGCAACCGCACAGCCAAGTAAAATCAGGGTATTGATAGGGATATTAGGAGCATCGATTTTTTCTAATTGAGGTGGCTCGACCGCAAATAAAAAGCTCCCATTAGAGGCATAAATATTCAAAAACTTCGAAGGATGCTCAGTAGCGTTGATAGATTTTGGCTCTGTCAGAAAGATTTTTCCGTTGAAACCACTTTTCAGATAATCATTTTCATTTCGAAATTTTCGATAAAGATTAATCAAAGCAAATATCTCTACCTTATTACCCAAATGCACCACACTTTTGCGATATGCCACATAAAGACCACTTTCAGTATCCAAAAAACATACATCTTTTTTAGGGTTAAATAGCTGATAATTAGGCACAAACCTATTATCTGACCAATAAATCAACTGCTTATTTTTAAATATAAAGAAAGGATAATCAGAATTAGTCTGAAAGTCTGCAAACGAAAAATTGGCATTGCTTTTTATTTTTTGAGAGACGAGGAATAATACCTGCTCTACTTGAGCAATTTCTGTTTTTATGTTTGAGCGGATTGTAGATACATAATGATGTTCGGAAGCACGAGGGGCATCTTTCTCAAAAAACCAAAAATTCAAGCCCGCCGAAAGCACCAACAGGATAGAAAGCAGCAAAAAAATATGTTTTTTTAGATTAGTCAAGACTATATAGTATTATTAATTCATAAAATTAATCGAAAATCATGCCAAAACTAAGAAAATAGTATATTTGCACAAAAACAATCATTGTTTTTCAATCACAAAACCCCATCCACTCTCAGTTTCTACATAATCAATCCTCACACCAATAAGATACATCAGATGACGTTTATCGACAATAAGCCTGACCCCATCTATTTCATAATGTTCATCATACTCACCGGCTTTATCCAATCCAAGCAGATACGTTCCAGCACAAGCCCCCCCTTTGATACCGACTCTAAGAGCATATTCTTGCGGAATTTGCGGAGATTCGAGCGATTTTAATATTTCTTTTTTGGCTAATTCAGAAAATTTAATCATTATTATTAATTTTGGGCAAAGATACCATAATTTCTAAACTCGATTTCTGTAAAAAATCGAGTATTTTAAAAATATTTTTTTCATACATTCCATGACAGATTTTAGCAGCAATTTCATTCAAATAGTAGGCATTGTAGGTTTTGTTTTTTTTCTTGTATTTTTTTCGTCTAAAATGTTTGTAAAAAACACCTCCGACACCAAACAAAACTCGACAAAAAATGATTCTATGACACAAATTCGTCTCCAAGCTTATGAACGAATGGTCTTATTTTTAGAGCGAATCAAACCGAATAATTTATTACTCCGCATAGGCAATATTGATACCCAATCGATTGATTTTCAGCGATTATTACTCCAAGAAATCAGAGAAGAATATAACCATAATTTGGCACAACAAATCTACATGAGCCAAGAATCATGGGAATATATTCAAACCGCCATGCAAGAAGTGATTGTTTTAATCAACACCTCCGCTTCTGAAATTCCGACAGATTCAGCAGCATTAAATTTATCTAAGAAAATTTTCGAAAAAGTATTATCCGCAGGCAAAGAGCCTTGCCAAGAAGCCATCATATTCTTAAAAAAAGAAATACAAAAAGATTTGTTTTGAGGGAGCGGTCAATGGTATTTTTGAATCATTGACCGTTAAGAATAGTTCAATCAATACATTTTCATTTCTTATACCACCGTTTATTGATTGTAATATCCCATAGTTTTTTGATGGCTGTATCCCTCGAGTTTTCAACCATTTCAGCTACTTTATCTCTTAAAGCATCAGGTATTTCAACCCCATCAGGGTTATTTGCCCAAAGAGGAAATAGAGATAAAACAATTTTATCATCATCTTTTTGTCCCATTTTAGCAAGTGAATTGGTTCGTTCCAAAAGAGAAAGTAATCTTTCCTTCTTGACAGGGCGAGTCAAAATATCTCTTTGATTTTTGTACATTTTTTCAGGTTCGGCGTATCGATTGATAGCATAAGATAAAAAATCATGGAATTTTTCGCCTTTACTATCCTCTTTTGATAATATTTTCTGCAAATAGAGATAACTTCTTCCAATAGCATCACCATTTCCACAAGTTTCAAAATTGATGGCTCTCCATGATTCATTTTCAGTTAATGCGAATAGTTGATTTCTTCTTTGTGTGGCAGATCCAAGTCTATTATGAGCTTTGTGAGCTAAATAACTTTCAAAAATATGTTCAGTTGAAAATTGCATGGCATAATTTAACGATTTTCCACTAAACAAAATATCCCCATTCTCCCGCTTCCAATTGACCGACCAATCACAAATTCTCTCTCTGCAAGTAGCAAGTTCTGATGGATAAGAATTGCTCAGATATTCCCTCAAAGATTCATGAAAAAGCTGAAATTCTTCCCCTACTCCTGCATCTGACTTTTGATACAAAAATTCAAGGGCAGCATATAATAAATGATTTCGCAGATAGGGAGTATCTACGCCCATCCATGTAGCCATCAACTCGGGCGACACAAAATCTTTTGCTGCAGCAAAATAAATAAGTAGATTGATGATACCTGGATAATTATTTTCAAGACGTAGTAATGCTGCTTGATACAACTCATCCATACCTTTTGGGAGCATTGAAGTATGATTGAGTTGATATAAATTTTCTTCCAAACCCAAACAAAGTAGCTTTAAATACAAAGGATTTCCTTGACTTACTTCTAATACGTCTTCTACATATTTTTGTTGTAATTCATATTTATTGACATGATCCATCAATACCGCCCGAATATCATTCAAAGAAAGTCCACGCAAATTGAATTGATTGCGTTGTTCTCTATGCAGTTGTTCGTAAAAAGTAAAGCGTAATGTTTGTTGTGGTCTGGCTCCAAAAATTACTAAAACTTTGGAGGGTGCTTGTCTGGGCAGTAAAGAAAGTAAAGAATCTCCAGTTTTTATTTCATCTAATCCATCTATGATTAATAGTAACTTTTCTTCATCTTTTAAATTTTTCGAAATTAGTTGTAATCTATTATTGAAGAGAATTTGTTTTTCTGTTTCGGATCTTCCTAAATCTATATTTAAATTGAACAAAGAATCTAATCTTTGATTGATGCTATCAAAAAAATGAGAAGCAGTATCTGTAGAACCCCGACGAATAAAATATTCTACTGTGTATATTTTTTTTTCTCGCCAAATATGTTCCTTTTCGCTGCTATTCTCCCAAGTTTCATAGGAATATTTTAATAAATCGGTACTTCGGGCAAGTAATGCACTTTTGCCAACTCCAGGAGGTCCCCAAATACATAGAAAACCACTTTCTGCTTGATTGATAAAGCTTGCTATTTTTTCTAATTCGAGTTTGCGTCCTCTGAATACTTCTATGAGAACTTCAATTTGCTGGCGGAAAGGTTCTAACTCTATGCCATTATTTTTAATTTTTTTCCACTCTTCAATTTTAATATATTCGAGTAATATTGTCTTTAAATTGCTATCTCTGAGATGTTCTGCATAGGGATAGTTTAGAAAATTGGCATACTTTTCTTTTAAGTCGTTATAGAAAAAAAAGTCAGCTTTATTATCTCTTATTCTAAAACTTAAAATAGGATAAGTATCTACATAATTCCCATTGGCACAAAACCACGAATGCCCCGGTTGTGGATCTAACTCTGTTTTTATGGGAATTAGTTCACCTCCTCTTGCTTCAAAAAAATCGCCCGTTTGCGTACAAATTATATATTTTACTTGCTGCATTGAATGGGCTTTGGTGATTAGTTCAAGCATTTTAGGCCATGTGGTGTCTAAATCGTTTCTACAATGGGTATCAGAAAACGTAGCTCCGTGGGCATAGCTATTACGAAAAGTGATAAGATTATTTTCTCCATCGAATGCTTTTCTGATTTTACTATTACTGCCGAGAATTTCTGATTCGGAGTCAGGTAATATCAGTGGAATTTGAAGATTTTTTAAAATCTGAGT
>JACCEC011016217.1_pt1 | contig 67374 bp, 64 predicted proteins | sample 7450121 | NCBI WGS metagenome assembly JACCEC01 (sample SAMN15323455, study PRJNA562643) | freshwater metagenome | isolation source: river surface water | place: USA:Blue River Watershed | collected 2017-08-18
GATTTGAATGTTGAATTCGGTTTGAACAGCTTGAATATTTTCAAAAGATGAATTACAAAGATTATCAATTATAACCAAATCAAAATCAGTTTTGTATTTTTCTAAAAGTTGAAATGCTGTGTGCGAACCAATATATCCAGCTCCTCCTGTTAATAAAATACTTGTTCTCATTTTTCTATTATTAAAGAGAGAAATATGAAATGGATTTTAGACGGAGAAAGTTCTTTAATGAGAAAAAAAATGATATTAATTTTATGAGATTTTTAAAATTCATAAATATTTTCTAAAATATAGATTGTTATAAGAAATCAGAAAACGGAAAATGGAAATTGAAAAAACTTGTATTATTACTCAGAAAGTGGTATGTGATAATTTAGATTGTGGAGTTTGTAAAGTTAGGAGATTTTATTTTCATCCATTTGCTAAATATTATTCAGCAAAAAATGAAGTAGATGTGACTAAAATTACAAGAGGAACAGAAAGAAAAATATGTCTTGATTGTGATGAATGTGGAGCAGAATTATGGGTACAAACTCATAAGTTAATGAATATGGATATTTCATCCAGTATGACTCATTGTAAATATTGTAACCTGAAAAGAAAAATGAAAGAAACACAAATAAAAAGAGAAAATAATAAGAGATGTACACCAAAAGGAAGATTATGTAGTAATATAAATTGTGTGATTTGTACACCACGAAGATTTGTTAATCATGAATATTCAGGATATTTTTCCACAAAGAATACTATTGATATTAATCAGATATCATTATCATCTCATAAAGTTTGTATATTTAATTGTCCTCAATGTAATATTGAGATTAATTTAAGTGTATATAATTATTTGCAATATAAAGGTGGTAGATGTTCAAATTGTAATATAATTAATAGGATGAATTTAATAAAAGAAATTGAAGATGGTAAATGTAAACCAACATCCATTGTATTATGTTCAGATGTTGCTTGTCTGTATTGTCCTCAAAGGAAATTTGCAAATCATAGATTTGCAGTTTGTTATTCATCAAAAAATACAGAAGATATTCAACAAGTTAAAATAAATTCAGGATTGAAATATTATTTGAATTGTATGGAATGTGGAAAAGAACATCATCTTATAATGAACAAAATAACAAAGCTACGGGAACAACATACTTTTTGTGATGATTGTCAAACAACAAAAAACAATATAAATAAGATTAATAAACAGATAGAAAAAGAAAAAGAAAATCAAAAATGCTCAATGAAAAAAAGAACATTATGTGAAAACCAAGAATGTGAAATATGTGGACCAAGAAGATTTTCTAATCATCCTTTTGCAAAATATTATTCTATTAAAAATGAAGATGATATTAGGAATATAACTATTGGAAATGGAAAATCATATATATTTGAATGTGATATTTGTAATCATGAAACAATAAACATAATAAATTCATTTAATGATACAGATAAACATTTTTGTAAATATTGTTCTAAGAGAGAATTATGTGGAAATAAAGAATGTATGACATGTTGGAACAATTCATTTGCATCTCATGAAAAATCACAATTTTGGTCTCCTAAGAATGAAATTAAACCATGGCAAGTTTTAAAAGGAATATTTAGGACAAAATATTTGTTTGATTGTAATATTTGTGGTCATGAATTTTGGGGAAGATTATCTCATATTACAAATCCAAATGAAGAATCTTGGTGTCCTTTTTGTCATACTGAAAGTCTTTGTCAAACTCCATGTGATATATGTTTTAAAAAATCATTTGCTTCACATGAAAAGTCTAAATGTTGGTCTGATAAAAATGAATTAAAACCTTTTCAAATCAGACTTGGTTCAAATACAAAATTTATATTTGATTGTGATGTTTGTTTTCACACATTTGAAATGGCTCCTTCAAATATTACAAACAAAAATTTAAGTCATTGGTGTCCATATTGTTCTAATACAAAATTATGTGAAAATTTAGATTGTTTATATTGTTTTAATCGTTCATTTGCATCTCTATCTCATTCAAAATATTGGTCAGATAAAAATAAAATAACTCCAAGATTTGTTTTTAAGAAAACTAATAAGAAATATTTATTTGATTGTGAATTGTGTGAAATGGAATATGAAGGAAGTCTTGCTGGTATTTTTTTTAGAAATATAGGATGCTCTGTTTGTACTTTGAAAACTGAGAAAAATGTTTTTAAATTCTTAAAAGATAATACAAATTATAATATTGTGAAAAATCCAAAGTTTGATTGGTGTAGAAATCCTTATACAAATAGATATTTGCCTTTTGATATTTTAATAGAAGAATTAAATATTTTGATAGAAATTGATGGATTACAACATTTTCAAGAAGTAAAAATTTGGAAATCAAATACTGAATTAAATCAAAATAGAGATTTATTTAAAATGAGAAAAGCAAGAGAGAATGGACATACTTTGATTCGATGTGTTCAAACAGATATTCATTTAAATAAATATGATTGGAGAAGTGAATTATTAAGTCATATAAAAGAATATACAGATACTTCTTTTATATTTATGTGTAAAAAAAATGAATACGAACCATATATACAAAAATTAGATTCATTAAATTCTATCACTTTAGATAAAGAATATCAAAATGAAACTGAATAAATTATTACAATTATTACAATTATTATAAATTATAAATTATAAATTATAAATTTTTAAATTATGAATTTTTAAATTGTAATGTTTTTGAAAAATGGGTATATCAAAATCCCTATGAAAATTTCCATTTTTTACCACATTGACATATAACATGAGTTATTGGAGCTTCATCTAAGGAGCGAGAACAGACACTATAAGTGTAACAATCATTACCTTTACACCTTGAACAAGTGTATTCCCGTGTTTTCGTTCCTAAATTTGCTCCTTTTGAAATAAATTCTTCACCTGCTTGTTGTTTACTCACCATATCTTTCCAATGTTCATGATTCAATTCTTGAGGACTTAAAAAAGCCAATCTATCCAAATCAAATTCCTCACTTAATATTCTATCTAAAAAATATTCATTCTTTACATATGAATCAGCATTCAAATTAGTATATATCTGATGTAATTTATTTACATAAATCCGTCTGAAATATTTATCACATATATCTTGTTGTAAACATCGTTCTCGTGCTTTCTCAATTGTATATTGATATATACTTTCTTCAATCCTCTCACATATATCTTCATTTTCAATGAATTCTTTCAATTTATTTATTGCTAAATTTCTCGCCATATTTCGTTAACAATACTTTTTATATTTTATTTATTATTCTTTAAATTCTTTTATTCCTTTTTTCAAAGAAATCATTTTTTTTCTCATTAAATTACTTTCCATTTCATTGTATCTCTTGATGTATATGATACACTTACTGGTTTCACTTTTATCTTATCTCCAATTTTCAACAGAAGATTGTTATTATTATTTCCTTTTAATCTCTTTTCCCCCTGATTATTTATTTCAAATTTCCAAAAAATATTATTCTTTATATTCGGTAATAAAACAAATCCATCATAACCCAATTCTAATGTATAAAACTTTATTCCTTTCAATGTTATATTTACTATATAAGCTTCATAAGTTCTATCAACATGTTGATTTAATAAATAATCCATCAATTTCCATTCTTCATATTGTTTTGTCAACATTTCATTTAATCTCTCCCTCTTATTCAAATGTTTCAATATTTCCTTCATACTCTCTTTTTCAAATATCCATCCACCCAACATTCTATGAATTATTACATCAAAATAACGACGAATCGGACTTGTAAAATGTGTATAATGTTCTAATTGTAATCCAAAATGACTCGTCTCTTTCTCATCGTATTTTGCTGTTCTATATTTCTGTATCTTCAATATATTATTTATAATTTCACTATCTGTTTCTCCTTCACCTTCAACATTTTGATAATAATTACGCCCATGATATCTCTCTGGACATTTCCAATGATACTTTTCCGATTCTTCTTCAAATCCCTCCAAAGAATGATTCTTTATCATTTTATTTATATGGTCTGTCATTAAACGATTTGACATAACCATCAACATCTCTATCATCAAATTTGATATCGACCCATGTGATTCCAAATTTATATTTATTGTTTCACCAGATGTCTCATCTATCTCATAATATGGATGGGGAACATCTAATCTCCTCTTATAATTCCTATGTGTCAAATTTAATAAATAATCAATATCTTCATCTCCACTTGTCAAACAATTCTCATAATCATATCTATTTTTAATTCTTATCACTGATGGATAAACTAAATAACTCGTTATTTTTAATTTGTCTGTTTCTGTTTCACTTTCAACTTCTTCAATAGTCATTTCTATTGTTATTACTTGTCTATCTTCATCTTTTATAAGTGAATATGTGTTTTCAGCTAATTCCCGTGGAATCATCGGAAAATTCTGATTTGGTAGATATAAAGTATATCCTAAAAAACAGGCTCTTTTATCCATTTCTGATAATGGTTCAATTTGTGAAATATCAACAATATGAACATAAATTTTGTTATGTTCCCTATTAACTGATATGGCATCATCAAAATCTTTTGAATTAGTTGGGTCTATATTAAATGTATTTAAATGTGTTAAATCCTTAAATTCACCCATATACAATTCCCAATTCATCTTTTTTAATTTTATATCTTCAAATACTGGTAATGGCATATACATCGAATGTGTATATAAATCTTCTATTATTTTATCATCCATATTCCTTAAACGAACATTACCATAATTTTCAAATATTTCTTTATTGTCTAATCCAATCTTTACTAAAAATCTATCGCCATATAATAAACTTGGATAAGTCAATTCATTTTGTCTTATTGTTAATTCATAATTTGATAAAAGTAATGGTGTTAAACAATTAAACACAAAATCATTCCCTTCCATTTTCTTCCTAACAACTATCCCAATTGTTAAAGTTGGTATCCTCTCTTTTATTCTTACCACTTCAACAACTTCTTCACCCTTCTCCCTATATTCTACAATATCCCCCTCTATCAACTCTTTATATACTTCATTCCTCTCAAATACCGTTTTAATATTTCTACGAGATTCTAATGACAAAAATATACCATTCGCCACTATCCTATCAACAATTAATAAATCATTTTGTTGTAAAATTGGTGTTTCTTGTTCTTGAGGGGTTTCCATATAAAATTGTGAATATAATGAGATTTATATATATTTCTTTATATTGACATTAATTTTTTTTCAATGTAATGAGAATTTTTATGTCCATGTGATTTCTTTAAGTTAAAAAAAATATAAAAAGAAATAGATTAAAATAAATAGAAATAACGGCAAATGTTTAGGAATACGATGAATTATGTTTTTTTATATCCATTATTAAGACAAAATCAACAAAATATCAAATTAGTTTATGATATGATGACGAGTGAAAAAGAAAAAAAGAAATTATGTATGGCGACACCTTATTTCATTATAAACAGAGATATTCAAATTCATAATGAAATGAAACGTTTTAATTTTTATAGATATATCATTCCTATTCCATTTCCCTATCAATTACAATATGAGAGTGAATTATTGAAGCAAAAATCAACATCCTCTCTATCTCCTCCACCACCACCATCTTCAATATTAAAAGAACCAGAAATGTTGGGAAATATAAATGGTAAAAAGAGGGATTGGATTAATGATTCATATTTTATAATGTCATTTGTGTTTTAATAGGGAACATTTTGATTAAATCCATCAGTATAAGTAGTTTGGGAACCGGGAATGAAACTACCGGGCCAATTGTTATAGATTGAATAAGGATAACCGGGTTGAACACTACCACAAGCATTACTTGCACCTTGAATTCTATACCATAAATTGGAATATTCTCTTTGTTGTGGTTTGGTTAAACCATTTTTATAAGTCCATGAAGTGAGGGGGAATTGTTGTGGTTTCATACGGTATTGGTAGAGGAGATTTTGGGCTCTATTATAAGCTTTCTGTTGTTGACATTGTTGTTGTTGGATGATGTCAGATACAAAACATTGATTGGGAAGAGATGCTTTATCATTTACTTCAAAATTATTATAAGATTGGAAATACCAAGTTTGACAAGATGCCTGTTTAGCTCTTTGTAATTGATAAGGTGTAAGAGGTTTATTATTATTGGCAGTAAATTTTTTGGTTTTTAATTGTTTTAATTTTATTTCTTTTTGTTTTCGAACACTATTTTGATGAATTGGGTCCATTCTACTATCTCTATATTATATTACCACTTTATTTTTTATAAATTTTCTTTAAATACTCCAAAAAAGAGTACTTAAAGAAAAATAATCATTATTTATTCTCTTGCAACGATTCTTTTTAAATTAAAATCTTTATTTTCACATAAAAATTTATGTATTTTTATATCGTCCATTAAACAATTATTATTGTAATTAAAAAGAATAGATATGTTTCTTACACCAGAATTATACATACTATTTAAAAAAAGATAAAAATAAAAACAAACATCAGTTTTATTTTCTGCAGATAAATCATTTACACAATGTAAAAATGAAAAACTAACTAAAATATTATTTAGATTAAATATTTTACCGAGTTCATTTATTATTATGGAAATTAATTGTTCATTCAATAAATTAATATCATAATCTTCTAAATTGATTTGAGTAATATTTTGATTATATAAATATGTATTTTTAATTATACTTACAAATAATTTTGTAGCTAAATATTTAAAAAAAGTCAAATCTTGACCAGTATATAAATAAGAATATTTAAAATAATCAATATTTTGTATTAATCTTCCAATCAATAAAGCATTATTAACATTATCAAAAATATAATCATTTTCGAGATTTGGTAGAAAAGGTAAAAGTCTAAACTTTGTCAGTACTTCTTTAAATCTTTCAAGTTCTAAAATTGTTATTGATGTTGTTAAACCATAAATGCCTGATATATATGTTTCAGTATCTTTTACTAACATAATTATGTTTTTTGTGAGTTCTTTTGTAATTCCAATAATGACATTATATATAAACAATTCTTTGTTATTTTCTAATTCATCACTACTATAAAATTTAATTTCATCATCTTTATTTTTCTGAACTTCGTCTTTGAAAATGTCTATAGTACCAAAAGTTTTATATTTATATCTATTACTATTAATTTTGAAACTCATTTCAATTTCAATATTTTCTTTTATTTTTTCAAACAAAAGAGAAACCACATTTGGTGTTAAAACATATTCTTGTTCAGATGATACCAAATAAGATGTTCCAGAAATTAATTGAAGTAAAATATAATATTTACCACTTTCAAAATTCATAGTCTCATCATAATCAATAATTTCTAACCCTGAATTCATTTTTGTTTTGTTTTTATTGTTTATTCTTTAATATATGTAAAATTATCAATACCTATTTTCATCAATTTTTTTTATTATTTACGTCATTTCAAAAATTTAAAGACTACTTAAACAAATATTATTTACGTTTGATAATTTGAGTTTAACGTAAATGATAAAAAGACGTAGAGAAAGAAAAAATGAATTTAAAAAGAAAATGCTACAAATAGAAGAAGAAGGGAATTTAAAGGAGAAATTTGAAATCGAAATCGAAATTTTAAAAATGAATCAAAATCATAGTCAATCAGTAAGTATTTACAATGATATTTTAACATTAATTTTAGAGACTGGAGTAGAACAAAAGGCTGGTGCAGTTGATAGAATTCGGAGACATATTGATTCTCTTGAAAGAGAGAATAATGATTTAAAGAACAAGATGATTGATTATGAGAAAAATTTAAAAGAAAATAGTGATTTGAAGAATGAAAATGACTTTTTAGAAAGTCGTATTGAAATTCTTGAAACACAAATAAAACAATATCAAAATCAACAAAATGCTTTAATGTTTACAGATTTGTCTCATGTCAATTCTCGTTTTCAACAACAACCACTGAATCAGATTGAAGAGAGTGATTCTGTTAAACGTTTTCATGAACTTGTAAAGAAGTTAAAAGACGAATCTATGAATAATAATAATGTTGGAACATCAAATGTTTCAACAATTGTTCCTAAACCAAATGTAACAACACAACTTACTATTCCTCTTGAACAACAAACAATGGCTCAAAGAATTGCTTCACAGATATCACCTTCTTCTGTTGTTACAGAGGAAGTTAATTATGATGAACCCGATGATTGTAGTAAAAGTTATTATGATAGTGAAAGTGTAATCAGTATAGATGTTTTGAATGAATATCGTTTCATGAATGAAATTTTGAAGAAAGAGAATACGGAGATATTTATGACTTTAATTAGTATTTTCAAATATGCTGGAACAAATAAGAAAGCACAGATTCCTCAAGCATATAGAAATGATTGGAAATCACTTCATGAACTTACCGGATACCTCTTCTTTAGAGGTAATGATGGGAAACCATGGTTTGTTTTTGAAGGTCAAAATTATCCAGTTTTAACTGAATTTGGAAAAGAGAGATTCAATGAATTCTTGAGACCAACAGATGAAAGAGATTTAAAAGCATTAGATACGATTCAATCGATTCTCAATGATAATAAATTCTTAAAAACTATTAAACAACAACTTCAACAGCAATCAACTGCTAATAAAGTCAAAAAATAAATAATTTAAAAACCTATTTTTTCCCCATAAAAAATTTATAATATTACGACTCATTTCAGTCATACTATTTTCCGTCATTCCAAAATCAGAGTTTGCATGGTAATATTGATTCCATGAATGTATCTGTTTTTGGGTTTTTGAAAAAAAAAAAAGCTACAATTATTTGTTGGCCATTTCGTTTTCTTTTACACAAAACAAAAACATCCATAATTGACAAAGTCAATTATCTTAGTTGTTCCCAAAGGGGAACTTACATTTTTAGCTTTGCTAAAAATCTGAGTCCGATCAAGGATCTTACATTTCTAAATTTCAAATTTGTAAAAACTATTTTTTTTATAAATACATTCTTTGAACACTTATACCATATAAATTCATATTTTGGATTACATATATATATTAATACCATACACAATTATAAATATTATAATATTAATAAAAATGTAAGTGTTAGAGTTGATGTTTTGTTATTAATTATTTATTTTAATTTTAAATTTTATTTTCATAATGTAATTTAGGAGAATATGAAATATATAAACATATTTGGTATAATTTTAATAATAACGATTATGATATTTATTTGTTGGAAAGGTATTTTGTGTTCTAAAGAGTATTTTTCGAATGAGATACCAAGAACGACTCCTGTAGGAACTTTAAATGATACTCGATGGATTTCATTATTTAAACCTCAAAATAGTATATTTACATCTTCGGACCAATATTATTGGAAAAATCCACCATCAGCGAATGGAACAGATTTTCCACAACCAGTCCCTGTTCCCATTCAAGAATCCGATATTGCACTTCCTGAAACAATGAGATATGGAGACAATAGTTATAGAAAAGGTTTATTAGATTATAATAAATTGATGAATTTGGTGAAAGATGATGATAAAGAGAAAGATAAATATGGTAAATTTGAGAGTAAATTGATAAATCCAAAAAATGGTGAAAAGATGGAATATGAGTATGAGGTTCAATTTGAGTTAGATATGTTAAATAAGAAAACTTTTATGAATCGTTGGAAAGAATATAATCCAATGGAGAAAATAACATATTCCTATAAAGAAATTGAATCACCTATAAAAGATGTTAATGAGATGAATATGGAATTCTTGAAAAGATGTAATGACAAACAAAAAGATATTTTAAATAATAATCAATTAATTATGTTTGGTGTTATACCATTTGAAATCTTTAAATATAAGATTAATAGTATTCAATATAATAAAAATAGAGAACCTATTTATTCGATGCAAATCGTCTTTTTTAGGGAAAGTGACCTTTATCTAACAACAATAACATATTTGGGATTTAAAGATGGAAATGGTAGGATTTATATATTTGAACCGAGATATGTTGGTGGTGAAGCTCAAGACAAATATTTGATGGCTGATGGTTATGAAAAAGAGAAAACATATGAGATATTAAACAAAAATTATACGAATCAGACAAATCAAAAAGTATTACAATTAAATCCTGATAATGTTGTTAGAGAAGTTAAGAATTATCAAGAAGGATATAAATTCAAAAATCAATATGCATGTTTCAATACTGACCCAAATGTTTATTTAAATCCCAGAGATGCTGGAAATTATATTCTTCAATTTGGTTATAATGATAATAATAATGAATATATGACAAGAGACAAATGTGAATCATATTATGATTGGTTTGGAAGATTAAAACCAATTGGAATTTTGGATAAACCATGTCAAAAAGATGAAGATTGTCCATTTTATGGTGCAAATAAGAATTATGAGAATAAATTCGGTAAATGTGGTGAAGATGGTCAATGTGAGTTACCAGTAAATATGAAGAAGGTGGGTTTCCGTTATTTTTCACCATCAGATGATTTCAAACCGATGTGTTATAATTGTAAATCGGATGAATGGAATATTTCGACACCATTGGATACATGTTGTGATGAACAATTTGATAAAAAGAAATATCCATTTTTGAATGGTCCAGATTATGCTTATTCAAATGATTACAAAGAAAGATATAATCATTATGTTTCAAAAAAATGTTTTAAAGATTCAAAAGGGAATCTTGTTTGTTAAAATTGTGGACCTTCTAATAAAAGATTATTATCAGCCAATGTTTCTTCTGTGCATTCCATTCTACCAACTAAATATCTACAATTTGGATTAGGATTATCTGTTATAAAACCCCTTTCTTTATAAAATTTATATGCTCCATTATGATATAAAATGGGCATATTAGTATCTCTTTCAACACCTACTGACGATATAGGATTATCTCTCAGTTCTGGGAATGAATTTAAGAGATTAATAGATTCATAGAATGTTTTGATAACTTCATATATAATATCATTATTAACACGGGGATTTGTGATTAAATATTCATCAAAACAAAGGAGTTTAATCGAAGGATTATTACGAGAATAAGTATGTCCTCCGAATGTTTTTGGAAGATAAACTGGTGAAATTTTATTTAAATCATAATAAGAAGAATAATATTGGAAATTGGAATTAAAGAAAACGTCTTCATTTGGTAATTTAAAAGGGAGAATATATATTTCTTCTTGTTGATTTTCTGTAATATATTTATTTAAATTTAAATCAGTAGCATAACCTTGATAAAAAATGATATCAACTTCGTCATTATAGAAACCACTTAATAAATCATCAGGAGATTTATATTCAGTGATGAAATAATCAGTTCCTTCTTTGTATTTAAGAAAATTTAGAACATCATTAGCAACAACATTTCCATTAACAACACCATCAGACATAACACCGATTCGGGTTCCTAATTTAATTCTTTTTATATCAACAATTCCGAATTTTCTTTTTGTGAGAATAAAAAGATATCTTCTGAAGAATGCGAGGATATAATTTAATTTGGTGAATTGTGAAGTTGTTGAATGATTATAAAATGTATAATATGAAATGATGGGGAAGGGGAGGAGAGCAAATTGAATTTTGTTTTGACTGACATCTTCAATTAATTTTTCGAAATTATCATAGGGTCTTCTTTGTATCTTTTGTATTTTACTATTTGCAAGAAGAACAGAACTTAAATAGTTTGATGTAATTCCTTGAAGTGTTTCAACAAAACCAAAATTAAGAGGTTGATAAATAAAATTAGATTTCATATCAAGATAATTATATTCTTTTTTGTCATAAAATTGATAAAGTGCATTCTTTTCATTATTATAACCGGGAAGAAAATAAGTGAGATAATGTTCTTTAATGGGTTCCGAAGAGGATTTTATCCATTTATTTAGAAGATAGAAGATGAAGAGGATAAGGAAAATAAAGAGGGTTGTTTTGATATGTTTATTTGAAACATTCATATTGTTTCTCTAAAAGAACAGAATATATTTTTTGTGAAAAATTTCTGTTTCATAAGTAAAGTATAAATTATGGAACTATCTAAATTATTTTTATTCTATATTCTTATTGTTATTGTTCTATATCATTCTCAACCAACTCTTTTTCAATTAAATCATTTACCTGATGATGTTCGTAGACAGAAATTGGTATTTTTAATTTGTGTTATGTTATTTATAGCAGTTTCTATTTTTTATATAAGAATGATGTTTGAATATTATTTCTCTAAAGAATGAAGAATAAAGTGGATTGAATAATTCAATGATTGAATTAACTATTTCAAAACCTATTTTTGATGAAATAAATAATTCAATTTCAATTCCAAGCCAAACATTTGAAATAAAAAAAGAAGATATGATGATATCTGAATGGGATAATATGAGATACAAGACTAAAATGAAATTGAGTAAAATGGATTCGGGATTGATTGTGAATGGATTTATGTATTTTATGATTTTGGTTTTTGTTTTGGTTTTTGTATTTTATTTTATTTATTTGAAATATTTTGGAGATTCGTTTTTATAAGGAAAAAAATAGATTTATTAAGATTATAATCTTTTTTTATAAAAATGTCAGAAGAAACAACAGCATCTAATTCCATCCAAGATTCTATTAATGAAATGATGAATCCAAGATATGAAGCTTTAGCAGAATCGGATACAGAAACCGAATCTTCTGTTTCATCTTCTTCAGTTCCTTCAATTACTAAATACAATATGAGAAGTAGTTCAGATAAGGACAGTAGCAGTGAAAACGGTGATGATGATGATGAAGAAGAAAGTGAATATGAAGTAGATTTATCAGAAAATGAGATTTATAAGGGTTTATATTCATTTTTCGAGGATGATGAAGGTCATAATATTTTAGATTATATTAGTTTGTTACATACTGAATTAATTGGAATTGGTAAAACAATGACAAATTTGAAGGTTATTAGAAAGGATGTTACTCGTATAGCTGATTGTTTTGAAAAGTTAGTAGCATTAAAAGAATTTGAATTAGAAGAAAAGAGAAATAGAAAGATGAAAATGGGAGGTTCCAATTAAAGTTCCCATATTTCCCATATTTTTAACATAAACATATTTTTTTGAGTTAAAAAAAATATAATAAAGACATGAAAGGATTGATATATATAATTTTAAAAAATGAATTTCTATGAGAGACATGTTTCTTCAAATTTCGAGATTGATGAGAATTTGCATGAGATAATTGAATATACAAATCAGGAGGACATAATTAATAACAGAGCTTTTTATGGTGATTTGGTCTTGATAGAAAAATCAACAAAGAAAGTAATAAGGATTGAGAGGAAGATACAAAGGAGGAGATTTGTTGGGATATTATATTTGGATTCGACGACTAAATATGGAACGAGTTCATCAGGAAATTTATTGTATTTATGTAAACCGTTGGATAGAAATTATCCATCATTTTATGTGGCATCATCAAAGAAAGAGAGATATAAGATGTATGTAAGGTTTGAATTAATTTCATGGTTAGAAAATCAGAGATTACCATTGGGGAACATAATAGATTATATAGGTAAAGTGGGAGATGAAGAATGTGAATATGAGATGTTGAGATATTTGCATGGAGTTGATTTTCCCCGAATTAAATTGAAGAAGGGTGTAGAGGATATAGAAGAAGAGATAGGAGATGATGAAGTTGAATATAACATATTCTCAGTGGATCCGATTGGTTCAAAAGATATAGATGATGCATTTTCATATTGTCATTTTGAGAATGAGAATATAATAGAGATTGGAATACATATAGCAAGTCCAACAGTTAAATATGACAATATAGAATTGGATAAAAAAGAGGAGGTTTTAAAGAATTTGATAGAAGATAGGATGAGTACTGTATATTTACCACATAAGAGGTTTCATATGTTACCAAATGAATATGCTGATGATTTATGTTCTTTGTTAGAATATAAAAAACGCAGATGTTTATCGGTATTATTGAGATATTGTGGAGAAACTGGAGAGAGATTATCCTTTGAGATAAAAGAAACGATAGTAAGAAATAAGAAAAATTATAATTATGAGGAGATAGATAATATGATAAAGAGAGATATATGGTATGATGTGGATGTGAAGAAGATGTATGTTTTCTCGTGTAGTTATTTTGGAGAAGAGTTGGATTCACATAAATGGATTGAGAGATGGATGATAATGGCAAATAACATAATAGCAGAAGAAGGGATTAAAAAGTTTGGTGATAGAATGGTGTTACGGGTATGTGAAGGATATTGTGGGAATGGGATAAATAATAATTTGGTAGGGAATGAAGAATTAAAACAGTATTTGATGAGATATGAGATGAAAGGGGCTAAATATCAATATTATGATGATAATGATATAAGTGTTCAGAGACATAATTTGTTGGATATAGATTTGTATACACATTTTACATCACCGATACGAAGAGGGATAGATTTTTATATACATTTATTGTTTAGGAATTGTGTTGAGAGTGATTTCAGGATAGATTTGGAAAAGATAAATGAGAGGATGAAGAGGATGAAACGTTTAGATAGAGATATAAGGAGGATGATGTTTATATTTAGAGAGAAGGATAGAGTGTGTGATGAAATTAAAAAGGGATATATAGTGGATAGAGATGAAGAAGGAAGGTGGTTGAGGGTATATATTCCTGAATTTGGATTGGATGAGAAAGTGATGTTAAAAGATAGATATGGATATAGTGATTGTGGTGGGGAAGATAGGAATGAATATGGTATGTATGATGAGATAAGGGTAAAAGTTTATTTGTTTAAGAGGGAGGATAATTTCCGAAATAAAATTCGTGTTCAGATAGTTGAATAAAAATATTGATATATAGGAAGATGTTAAAATGGGAAATCAGGAATCGATACCAGATTATAATAAGCAACAGAAGCAGAAGCAAATAAGGAGAGTTGTACCGAATAATCAAAGTTCTCATTTGAGAACAAATCAGAGAATCGTCGACCATGTTGATTATCCGGAGAGGGTTCAGAGGGTAAATTATGTTGAAAGGGAGAGACAAGAGAGAGAGATGAAATTACAGAGGGAGAATATGTATAGACAGCAGATGATGCAACAGAAGAGTGTTCCACAGAGGAGGATGGAAGATATAATGTTTGAGAGGGGTATGGTGGATGTTATGAATAAACAGCAACCGAATATGAATATGGGATATTCTGACCATCCTTCTCGTGTAACACAACCTCAAATACAATATCAACAACAACAGCAACACCAGCAAAAACAAACATATGAGATACAGAATTATCAACCGGGAGGGTACCAAAATATGAATATGAATGTTGATTCAAATAGTTATTTGAAGAGACGGGATTATGAAGAGTTTAAATTAAATCCTTATCAATTTAATGATGATATAGAGGAATATCAAAGGAAACAAGAGGAAGAGAGAGTAAAGTTTGAGGAGGAAGAGAGGAAGAGGAGGGAAGATTTCAATGGTTATATGGATAGGAAGACGGAATATTTGAAGAGGGAGATACAGAGATTTGAAGAAAATTATAATCCATTTGAGATATTACAATTACCAAATGGTCACTATGTTAAAAATGATATAAAGAAATCATATAAAAAATTGGCATTAAGATATCATCCAGATAAAGCTGGTTCTGAATATGCTAATAAATTCCAATTAATTACACAGGCATATATATATTTATTGAATAAATGTGAACAAGAGGAATATCAACAGGAGAGGATGACGAGACCAGTGACACAACAGATTTATAGGGAAACGGATGAGAATGTTGAAGGTGTTCATAATATTTATATAAATAAGGATAAATTCAATATAAATCAATTTAATGAGATTTTTGAGAAGTATCATATGCAGGAGGAGGAGAATGAAGCGGGATATGGTGAATTATATAAACAGAGGGATGAAGAAGTTGGAGACCATAAGATTTTTACGACAAAATTGAGTAAAGATATTTTCAATGCAAATTTTGATGATATAAAGAAGAAAAAGCAATCGACGGATGTGATAGAATATTATGAACCGGAGGCATTGGTATCAGCTTCGAATATGAATTTTACGGAATTGGGAAGGGGTAGGATGAATGATTATAGTGGTCAAAGTTCATTAGCATATACGGATTATAAGAGAGCACATTTGGAAGATAATACATTAATAGATGCTTCGAAAGTGAAATTTAAGGAATATAAGAATATAGAACAATTGAAGATGGATAGGGAGGGTTTGTCGAATGAACCGACACAAGAGGATTCGATAAGATATAAGGCATTTGAGAGGATGAGGGAAGATAGAGAAAGACAGAGATTGGAGAAGTTAAGAGAACAAGAAGAGAGATATGAGAATAATTTTAAAAAGATAAATAAGAAGTTGATTGTTCATAAAAAGGATTAGAAGGGGAAGATGAGAATTTAAATTAATATTCTTTTTAAGTAAAAATTAAAAAGAATAAATCGTTGAAAGGAGTAAGAAGAGGGATGTTATCATATCAGAATTTTATATATTTGGTTGGAATATATTTTGGATTATTATTTTTAACAACAAGTTATGAGAGATTTATTAAATTGTTTTGTGAGACATGTTTGTATTGGTTAGATTTTAAAATAAATATTTCGAAAGAGGAGATTGAAAAACTTCCATCTAAATTGATAGTTGTAACAAGTCACACATCTGTCTATGATTTCCTTTTTTCATTTATATTTTATCAAATGTATCTGAGACAAAAATATAATGCTCAAATATTAATGAAAGAATCTTTTGAAAGTTATGTTTCACCAATATTAAAATATGTTGATAATCGTTTTAATATAATTCGTGTTTCTGGAGGAAGTGGTAATTTGGTTCAACAAATAACAGACCAATTAAAACATCAAAATAATTGGGTTTTAGGAATTGCACCAGAAGGAACTCGTAAATGTGTTCCCAAATTAAAATCTGGCTATTATTATTTATCTAAAAACTTAGAATCCAATATACTTTATATTGGAATTGATTATGAAAAAAAAACTGTTCAACTCGAACCTTTACATTCACCTCTATCTAATTGGAAAGATGAAGAAGAATGGTTCATATCAATATGTAGAAAATATCAACCACTTTTCCCTGACCAATGTTATTGGACTCGAGAAGAATATCTTGAAATTGATTATCTCCAACCACCACCCGATTCCCAAGTTTCATCATCATCTTCTTCTTGAGATTTATCACTATCACTATCACTATCGCTATCACTATCATCAGCATCTTGTTTCATAAGTTCATAAATCTTCTCTTTCCATGATAGTTTCTTCGCCATTTTAATCTGTTTCATATAATCAATCATCTTTAATAATTTTTTATGTAAATCACAAATATCCAAAGATAAATCAGCAAAGTTTTCAATAATACTTTCAACTGCTTCAATTTGATTATCCCGATATTCCAAAGAATCAATTATATCAACCCATTTCTCATTAATATCTTTCTGTTCCAAAATATATATTAAAATATCTTTCATAAAAATCGTCCTATCATTCACACTAACATACTTCCCAAATACATCAACAAATTGCTGTCTGTTCTCTTCTCTCAAATTCTTCTTTAATAATTTGATAATGTCACTTTGTGTCATTGTCTTCACATCCATTTTTGCATTATTAACTCTGTTAATAATCTGAGTTGTTCCCGAGGTGGAACTTACATTTGCTACTGATTCATTATTTTCATTTCCCTCAGTAACTATCTCTGCATTTTGAATATAATTTCTCATCTCACCAATGAAAAACTCTATTCTCTTTGTCATCTTTATAACCTGATTTGTTGAATCCTCTTTTAATTTAAGAATATCTTCAAATTTCGTTAAATAAAAATCAAATATAGGATATTTCGTTTTTATAATATGTTGATTCTGATATAATCCCTTTATTATATTATAAACTGCTTCTATCTCAATCTCCTCAATTGTATCAAACATTTCACCATTTATATGTAAGAAATTCAATATCATAAGATGTAAAATATCCATATGAATATATTTCTCATAAAACATAATTAACATAATATCTACTAAACCCAATACCTGACGTTTCTTTTCAAAGAATTCAGTGTCACTCATCTCATCCATTACAAATTTAACATCTTTCTCTGTAAATTTTTTATGTAAGAAATTAACGAAATACTTCTTAAATGTCATTAATTTATATGCATTATTATATGCTTCCATTTCATTATTAAATGGTCCAATAATATTATCTTCATTCATACTTCCATCTAAACCATGTTCATTTTGCGGATACTTAAACTTCACATAGAAATCAGATTCCAAATCAATAATCTCAAATCTATTCAGATGGATTTGACGATTTACCCAAATTTGATATGCCAATTGTAAATAATAAACACGATACTTCGAATCTTGAATACACTTATTAAATATCTCATTCGCTAATATTTCAAATAATTCAGGATGGTCATAAGTCTCCAATTCATGAATCATCTCACCAATTACTGTCTCAATATTATCTTCACCCATCTTATTGAAATTTGAATTTAAAAATAATAAAATATTCTCAACTTCACTCATTGGTTTCTTTACAAACCAACCCTTCTTCGTTTCTTCTTCACGTGAAAATTTAACATACTTATAATACTTTAAATGATTTGGGAACTTCTTGAACTTAGTTGTTTGACTAAATATTGGCTTCTTTAAATCTTCTTCCTCAATCCTCTTATATATCTCTAAAAAATTAGATAATAATATTATATTATCTGATTCCATCTTGTTTCTCAAATATTCATCTGTGTTGAATGACTGAATATCTTCTTTGTATTCCTTGAAAGTTGGCATTCTCTGCCTAACAGGCAATGAACCGGTGACACGGATAATTGTTGACATTGTTATTAATTATTTATTATATAAATTCTTTATATCGAATTAAATATCGAATTAAAAATTGAATTTATTTTTCTAATTAAATTTCCTGTTATTTTTTTTTATATTGTTTTTATTTTGTTTTTATTTTGTTTTTATTGATTTATATGTTTTATAAAAAAGTAGTTTAATGAGAAAAAAAATGAATCTTTTTTTCAATAGTTTTTATCAAATAAATAATATACTTAAAAAAAATAATATAAATTGAATATAGGTATATTTTCTTTAAAATGGAAACCAATATTTATTTTAGAACGATTATAAAAAGAAAGGTTGTTGTTGACCCGAAATATTTAAATGAGAATGTGGATGAATATATACAGAATTATTTAAAAAACAGAGTTGAAGGTAAATGTATTTATGAGGGATATATTCGTCCTGAGAGTGTTCGTTTATTGAAAAGAAGTGCTGGAATGATGTTGGGGAGTCGTTTTACTGGAGATATGACATATGAAGTTGCTTATTCAGCGGATGTTTGTAATCCTTCAGAGGGTAACATTATAGAATGTAAAGTGTCAAAAATAAATAAAACAGGTATATTGGGTTATACTGGTCCGTTGACAATATTGGCAGGAAGAGAATTACATGATGATGTGAGGGATGCATTTAATAATGTTAAGATAGGTGATAATGTAAAGATTTATGTTATCGGTAAATCTTATTCATTAGAGGATAAGGAGATAAAGATTATAGGAAAATTACATGGTGTTGATAAAAAGGGGAAAAAAAATAAAAATATGATATTAAATACTGTTGAAAATGAGATTTCAAAGAATATGAGTGTAGCTGAAAAGGAGGAAGAAGATGATGAAGAAGATATTGGTGATATGGATATGTCAGATGATGATGAAGATATTGAAGGTGATGGTGAGGGAGATGCTGATGCAGATGATTCTGATGAAAGTGAGGAAGAAGAGGAAGAAGAGAGTGATAATGAGGGTCAACAGAAGATTGGTGGAACAACAATTTTGAAGGGTGTTTCATTTGGTGATGATTTCAGTGATTATTCTGGAGGAGAAGATGATGTAGATGATGATATGGTTGATGATGGATATGATGATGATGGAGATGGTTATTATAGTGATTAGATATAAAGAGGATGGGTGTGAGGAGGGGAAATTAAAAAACAAAAACTAAAATAAAAAATAAATTAAAAATATCTTTTTTTAAAAATTTAAAATTAATAAATTAATAAATTAATTAAATGAATTAATTTATTAAAAATGGATGTTGGGGGATGTATTCGTAAGAATGATGAAAAAAAATTATTTATAAAACATAATATTTTTTTATTTTGTTTTTTTGATGCATGAATTTTATGAATTGGACGAAGATGTGAATTATCAATATAATTTCCGTAATAAAAATAAAACAGTAGACGCTGAAGATGGTTGTATAATAGAATATATGAATAGTGGTGAATCATTAATTTCTAAAAAGAAACGATTAGTGGAAATTATAAAAGAATTAAATAGATTAGAATTAATTGAGGTTTTTAATATTTTTAAGGAAAATGGTTGTAGTTTCACGGAAAATACAAATGGAATATTTATAAATATAACAAATACGGAAGAAACTATAATTGACCAAGTTTATACTTTTATAGGTTATATAAAAGAGAAAAGGAAAGAATTAAATGAACATGATGACAAGATGAATGTTGAGAAAAACATTATAGGTGATTTTAATAAATTAAATGAAGAAAATTATGATAATTATATTTTCAATAAAAATTTCATTTCACAATTGCAAGAAAATAAACCAGTTGAAATCTTATCTGATTCCGATGAAGAAATCATATATCAATTAGATTTCTCAAGTGACGAAGACCAAGATTTGGAAAACAAAATGTCTCTTAAAAAGAAAAAGATTAAATATACTGGAACAAGGGCTAAAATTATCCGTTCTTATAAAGAATCAAATGGAAAGGAAAATACTGGTCCTAAAAAGAAAACACCAAAAGAAAAAGAAGAAGAGGATTAAAATATAATTTAATGAAATAAAAAATGATTTATTTAACAATTTCTATTATAACTCTTTAATTTCATATTAAAGTAATTTTAATAATATAAAAGAAAGAAAGAAGTGAATTTTTAATAAAAATGGAATTGCAACAACATCAACATCAACAACAACAACAGAATCCGGATTTCCGGATGTTAATGGTAGATGATATAATAAAATTTTTGGGTGTTAACCAAACACCAATATCAACTTTAACATTTAAAAAGAGATTAGATTTTGAGATAAGAGAGTCTTATGATTATGAAGCTAATTGTCCGAAGGAAGGAGATTTATATAAAGTTCAAACAGTGAAAGTGATGAATGAATATGAGATGGCGAAGAAAAAGGTCAAACCAATTCCAGTTTCAAATAAAACGAGTAATTCGATATCATTATTTTCAGATGAACAAAGTGAGTCAATAAAAAAGATGGTGTCAAAAGTTCAACAGATTGAAAAACCTATTTCAAAGAATATATCTTCAACATCGGTATCGGCACAAGCAACATCAGCAACATCATCAAGTAATTCAATAGGAATAGGAATATCTTCTTATAATATGAGAGAATATAATAATTTATATGAATCATTTAGGGGAATATTTGGGGAGAAGATAGGTGAATATAAGTTTGTGAATAAGAATACGAGAAATAAATCGAGTGTATTTACATTTTTGGATAGTTTATTGACAGTAATGAATGAGATTTTTATAATGAAGAAAGAAGATGAGAGGATTCGATTTGTAAAATATTTATTAAAGAGGATGCATACAGATGTATATTCAGAGGGAAATTATCAAAAGTTTTTGTATCATAAAAGTCGCAAGATGAAAAAAGAGACATTACAATTGGTATTGAATCAATCATTAAATTTGAGAGTATTAGATATGGATAATTTCTTTATGTTACAACAATATGCAACGGATTTCTTTGGAATTAATTTGTTTGTATTTAACATTAAAGAGGGAGAAAATGAAATAGATTATGAGAAGAGTAGAGGTTTTAGAACAAAACAATTTGGAGGAGTAGTTAATCGTTATGTACCAACTATATTGATGATGTTAAAAGATGAAGTATTTTATGCAATAATTCATGAGATGGATGAGAAGAAATCAGTATTTAAATATTCAGAAGATGAAGATATAATAAAAAATGTGTGGAAGAATATGAGGATGGAAATGATAGATGAAATAGCAGAGACTAAATCAACTGTTGAAATTACAACAACAACAACTGAAACAACATCAGCTAATACATCAAATACAATAGAAAGACCAAAATATAAATTATCTGATTTGAAGAATTTGAAATTGGATGAATTACAACAAATATGTCAAGATATGGGTATTAATATTCAAAAAGTATCTGAAAAAACGGGAAAGATGTTGAAAAAGACAAAAACGGAATTAATGGAAGAGATAATCCATTATTCATAATATTGGAATATCAATTCTTTATATAAAATTACAAATTACAAATTAAAATTAAACAAAATATTTAAAATTAAAATTTATTTAAAATTAAAATTTATTTAAATAATATTAAATTATTTAAAATTAATCTATTATTATAGATGGTACTATAATTATATTATGATTATCGAAACTCTCTTTTTTGATATAAAGAGAATGTAATTAAAAAAAATTAAAATCAATATAAAATAATAATATATATTGATATTAGAGGAAAATTGATTCTAAAGGATGGAGTTAGAAAAACAAATGTTTGATAAACTCTGTACGTTTATCCAGAGGGCTCGTGGTGATGAAAATCATGAGTTAGAGGTTCGTTTGTATGGAAAGAACTTCAAGAATGTGGATTTAGATTATGATAGTTATATGAGGGTATTTAAGAAATTAACATATTCGAAAGAGAATAATGGATTGGGGTTTAGTTATTCTCTTCATAAAATTCTGGATATTATAGTGCAAACTCCGACTGGTTTTAACAGTGCTGATGTTGAATCTACTCGTGTAAGTATAAAAAATGATGATATTAAAAAGTATTGGTTAAAGAATGATTTTAGTGAAATAGATATGAAGGATGTGGATATAATAGAAAAGGAGAAGTTAGATAGGATAGATGATTCGAATTACAATGTGAGATATTCTTTAAATTATGAGAAGCCGGAAGATACTATAAACAAGAAAAACAAGAATTTGGTTTTGAATAAGAATATTAGTAAAGAATCCAATAAGGTATTTAGAATGAAGAATCGTTATTCGATTATTTCGGATGATGGTCTTTTTTCATTTGATTTAACAACTATTAAAATGGGTAAAGGGAAAGTATTCAAGGATTCAAATACAATGAAAGAGGTTCCAAAGTTTGAGATAGAGATTGAGTTTATAGGTAAGGGAAGTGAATTAACAGATGAAGAGATAGCAACGAAGTTAGTGGCATATACTGGATTGGTTTTGTGTACAATTCAGAATAATGATTTTATAATGAGACAGGAAATAATAAATGAAGTTTTGGAGGGTTATGGAGAATTAGCAAATGCCAAAAAGGGTATGAATGAATATGATTTTATTGCTGCGAATCCTGTCTCATTTCACAGAGTTAATTTATTAAAAAGTGATACAACAATTAATATATTTCAACAGTATGCTGTGACATTGAAAGCGGATGGAGAGCGTAATTTTCTATATGTGGCTAAATCGGATAATGTTGATATAAATGGGAGGATGTATTTGTTTGATACGAATTTCCGGGTAATAGATACTGGATTAAAAGATACAGCTTGGGTAGATACATTAGTTGAGGGTGAGTTAGTAAAGATTGGGACAAGAAATAAGTTTTTTATGTATGATATATTATTTCAGAGGGGAAGGGATGTTAGAAGAAAGTATTTGGTGAAAGTGGGAGGAGGAGATGGAGAAGAAGAGACACCAAGATTTGATTTTCTGCGTTTTTTCCGACATTCAAAATCGCGTAGTTTCTCGGAGTTTTTCACAGAGGAGAATTGTATAGATATTGAATTGAAACCTTATCGTTTTTTGTTTTATAAAAAGGGTGGTGATATGAAACCGATTTTTGAGAGTATAAAGGATTTATGGACGAGTAGAAGTATGCAACCATTTTATTCAGATGGTTTAATTTTCACACCTATTAAAGAATATTATCCAAATAAACCGGGAACATGGAATCATTGTTTAAAATGGAAACCTCCACATTTAAATACTGTTGATTTTTTGGTAAGAACATTAAAATATGATAATGGGAAGGATATGAAATCACCACACATAACTGTTATTAAAAGACCAGATGGAAAGAATGAGACTGAATTAAGACAATATAAAACTGTTAAATTGTATGTTGGTAGTTATAAAAGAAATAATAATAGAGGAGGTGAAGGTGGGAAGAGGACACCAATAGCTGTTGAATTTAATCCTGATAATGTTGATGTTGAAGAAGCTCAAAATATAAATGTGGCAAATGTAATGATAAATGATGTTGATAAGATGGTGGCTATTGACCCATTTACGAATGAAGAGGAGTTTTTTGAAGATGACCAGGTTATTGAATTTGGTTTTGACCCAGAGGCTGAAATTGGATATCAATGGAAACCATATAGACATAGAAGAGATAAAACGATAAAATATAAATCGGGTGGTTCAATAGCAAATAATGAGAGGACAGCTGTAGATGTTTATAATTCAATTCGTTTTCCTGTAACAGAACAGATGTTAATAACAGGAGAAGTTCCTGTATCAGATACAAATCAGGGGGTTATAGATGCACCTAAACCATATTTCGCAGGTATAAATAATGATAATACGAGTGGTCGTTTACCATATCAAAATTTCCATAATCATTTTATAAAATATTTATTATATTATTCGACATCACCAGCAGTGATTGAGGGAACAGAAGCACAGAAAGGTAAAATATTGGATTTATGTGCTGGTAAGGGTGTTGATATGAATAAGATAGCTAAAGCGAGATATTATGAATTGGTGGGTATAGAATATGATTTTCATAGTGTTAGAAAGGCACAGGATTTATACAAACAGATGTCAGTGAGACCAAAGAAGGCATATTTTATAAGGGGAGATACGAGTAAATTGATATTTCCGGCACAAGAAGCGGGATTTACGGAATATGATAAAGCGAATATGAGAAGATATTTACCCACGAAATATTTGTTTGATACAGTGTCGACGATGTTTTGTATTCATTATTTTTTTAAAGATGAGATTTCATTGAGGTCGATGATACAGAATATGAATGATAATTTGAAGATAGGGGGATTTGTTACAGGAACAACATTTGATGGACAAAGAATATATGATGCTTTGAAAGGACGTAATTTCATTGAAGGAAAGAAATATGATGAAAGTATGATGTGGAAGATAGAAAAGAAATATAAATCGAAATTGACATTTGATGGGGCGAAACCGATGTTAGGAAAACAGATAGATGTGTATGTAGGTACAATTGGAAATGTTCATCCGGAATATTTGGTAAGTTTCCCATTTTTTGAGAAAGTGATGGAGGAATATGGTTTCGAGAAAGTGATGGTTAAACCGTTTGCGGATTTCTTTGGAGATTTGGAATCAGGAAATCCTATTGAGGGATTTGATGAAGATGATTTGCAACAACAGAGGGAAACAATAGGAAAGATGAGTGAAGATGAGAAGAGATGGAGTTTCTTTTCGAATGCATTTATATTTAGAAAAGTGAAGAATTCACCAGATTCATTATTCCAGAAGTTGATTGGTTTAATAGATAAAAAGAAACAAAAAGAAGACAAAGAGGGTTCATCAGTTTCTTATTCTGTAGTCACACCAAATGCAGAATCAACAATAGTATCTGCTGAAGTTGAAGATGCTGATGTTGATGCTGAAGAAATGAAAGGTGGTGGAGAAGGAGGAGAAGATGAAATAGTTGAATGGAGTGGAGATGAAGATGAGAAGAAAGAAGAAGAAGATGATAATTTGAATTTAGTGGCTGATTCAGTTGCAAATAGTATAGCGAATAGAGTAGCTAAAAAAGTATTGTTGAAAGTTGCGAATAAAATAAATATGTCAATAAAACCATCAGAGATGATACCAAATAAGAAGAAGATGGATGTTTTTGTTCCTACACCAACAAATGAACACACAATAAAAACAGAATCATCTGGAAATGGTAATAATATCAGAGAAGTTATAATTAAAACACCTGAAGAAGATGAAGAAAATGATGAGATTGAGGATGATGATGATGATGAATATGAAAGTGATGATGGTATGAGAACTGTTTAAGGAAGAAGAAGGGTGGAATTTTTATATAAAAAATATTTATTATTAATAGAGATTAATAATAAAGATGACTAAAGTGCCTATATGGATGAATAAAGACCAACGCGAAATATATTTTTACACATTTTTCATAATTTTATTATTTTTACTTATTTTCAATTATTCATTTAAAGATGGTATCCCAACCTGTAATCATTATATGATGAATACATATTTATATATAGGTCTCGCTTTTACTTTAATTGGAACATTATGCTATTTGGGTGAATATTATGGAATTAATATAAATTTTATAACATCAATGTTGAGTTTCTTATTAACACTTGTTTTAATATTTGCTATTCAAATGATTAGAACTAAAAAGAATATTTGGTTAAATCATTTATTATGGTTAATGTTGATAATTGGATTTACAGTTATGATTTATCCCGTTGTGTCACTTCCTGAATACAAACCATATATCAATCAAACAATAATGACAGTTGTTATAATATTCTTATTAATGACAATGGTGACTTATGTGAATCCCGCTTTTTTTGAAAGTACATATAAATCTATGATGACCGGTTTGATAATATGTTTGTTTGGAATTATAATTGTTGAAATAATTAATTTAATTTATAAATCAGTCACAAATAATTGGAAATATACAACATTTAATAGAGTTGTGACATATTTTGTTATATTAGTATTTACATTATTAATTGCATATGATACAACGGAATTGAAGATGAAAGCAAGAGTATGTAAAGAAACAAATGTGATGAGATATCCAAATTATCCATTAGAATCACTTTCTTTGATATTAGATATTATTAATCTTTTTGTTCGAATCCTTTCACTTCAGAGAAATTAGATGGAAATAAGAAAATCATCTTTTTTATTAAATTAAAATTAAAAATTAAAATAAATATTTTTTAATTCAATATAAAAAATTAAGTTTAAAAAGAAAATAGGGTCAAAAATTTCTTTAATATGAAATTTAAGTTGGAAAGTACGGATGTTATTCCTATTGATATTTTAACAATAGAGTTAAAGAAGGAGAAAAAGACAAAAACATTAATATTCCGGGATTTCTATGAAGATTTATGTAAAGAGAAAGAGAAGATAGATACATTAGAGAGTGGAAATGAGTGGGATAGAATTAAAAAAATAGGAAATCCATATGAATTGATATATACATCAAATAATAATAAGAGGAAAAAGAAAGATAGTATATCACAATATCAGCCAATTAGTAGGTCATATTTTAAGATGTGGGAAATCTTTTTTAATTTTTCGGAAGAGATATTTGGAAATGGAAAGATTAATTTCAATGAGAATTTGGTATATGGTAATTTGGCAGAGGGTCCTGGTGGTTTTATGGAAGCTATATATAATTATCGTCGTTATTGTATGCCAAAATATGTATCAAAAAACAGGGAACCAGCGGATGTGTATTATGGTATAACATTGAGACCGAATAATGAATATGTGCCAGATTGGAATAAGATGAGGAAGATATTTGGTTCGAAACAGAATGTACATATAGATTATGGGAATTTATATAATTTCGGTGAAGTGAAAAGTTATGTTCGTAATTTTGCGAGAAACAAGGCTTTTATAGTTACTGCGGATGGTGGTTTTGATTATTCAGCAGATTTCAATGGTCAGGAGATTAGTTCATGTCAAATCATATATTCGGAATGTGTTGTTGCTATGTGTATTTTGAGGGAAAGGGGGACATTTGTTTGTAAAGTATTTGATTTATTTACAAGTACAATGGTAAGGATATTATATTTGTTACATAGTAATTTTGATGAGGTATATTTTTATAAACCGGATACATCGAGACCGGCTAATTCAGAGAAGTATCTTGTTTGTGTTGGTTATAAAAATTTATTAACAGAAGATGAAAAAGCTTATTTATTACATTTAATACAAGAATATCAAATGGGTGTTACAAATAATTTAGAAAGTGATGAAACATTTGATTTAAAGGGTATTCGTGTTCCTGGGACATTTTTCGCTTCAGTAAGACAATATAATGAATTATATATAAGACAACAAAAGTTTTATTTAGAAAATACAATCAGATTAGCATTTACTAAAATACCAAAAGAGGAATATGATGGATTAATTAATAAACAAATAAAAAATGCTGTTGATTGGTGTAGAAAATATCATATTCCCATAAATACTCAATCTTGTTATTTGGCTAATGTTTATGTTAGATAATTAATAAAAAAACTGATAAAAAACTTATAAAAAGACATTTTTGTTATATAATTTATAACAAAAAACATATATAAAACGTAAACAAAAATAAAATGAACGTAAATATTTTAACTAAAACAACAGCTGTAAAACGTAATTCTCCAAATGAAATTGAAGAACCACCAACAAAAACTAAAATAATTGAAAATATGAATATGAATATGAATATGGAGATGGATTTTACATCACGTAAGACACCAGATATATTTGAACCAACCCCTAAACCTGTTGTTCATAGACCTATTCCATTTAAATTGAATGTGTCAAATAATTCTGCATTTTCAGCATGGAAAGGTACAACAACCGATAAATAAGTTAATTTATTTCCTTTTAGCATCAGCTAAACGGTCTTTAACAAATTCGTTATAATATTTTTCACCTAATTCTTTTGATACTTCTTCTTCACTTGCTTCTTCTCTTTCAATTCTCTTTTTATAATTTAATAATTCTTCTAAACGACCAACAGGGAATGTAGTCGGATTTTCAATGATAGTAAAGAAAAGAGTAGGATATCTTTGATGAACATCTGTGAATGTTTGCATACATTTTTGTTTATATTCATCAATATTATCACGACGAAGATTCATATTTTCTCTTCTCATACAGAATTGAAGGAGTTGATTAACATTTTGACGGATTTCATCAGCAGATTGCATTTTTATGTATTTCTATATATTTTTTATATGAGATGTTTTTTATATTATTTAATCTCATACAAAATTAGGAAAAAGTTATTTTTACTTTTAAATGGAAACTTTACTTCTTATTCAAATTATTGGAATTGTTCTTATTGTTCTCTTTATTATCGGTTTCTTACAATGCAACCATTTCAACATCGGAAATCCCTGTGCTGTCTCTTCCATCGAACATTATGAAGAAAGAATTCGTGGGTCTCAAGATTCAAAAGATGATACTCCCGACATTTATGATTCCCAATTTGTTGATATTTATGAATTAATTTATCGAGATTTGACAGATGTTAAAATATTGGGTGAAACGATGAGGAAAAAGACATTAGATAATTTGGCAGATATTTCTGATGTGAATATTATGGTTGGTGGTTGTGGTGTTAATAAATTAGGAAGTTATTTAAAGAAAACTTATAATAATGTTATTTGTGTGGATAATTCTGCGAATATGTTGTTGAAAGCGCAAAAGATACATCCAGAATGTAAATATATACATGGTGATTTGAGAGAGAAAGGATTATTTAAAAAAGGGGAATTCTCTCACATTGTTTTGGATGAAAGACTCCTCAACCATCACTCAAAAAATGAAATGGAGAAAATTATTGAAAATTGCAATTATTGGTTAGCTGAACAAGGTTTCTTAATTACACCTATATATCATAATGGTAAATTAGGTGTTGCTTCCCGTTATTATTCAACAAATTATTTGGATGATAAAGGTAATTTACATGGTTTCACATATTTCAATGATTTCTCTCATGATTGTTATTATATAAAAGATGAAGCGATGAAAGCAACTGATAAAGTTGATGATAATAAATATAGTTATTTTGATAAAATAATATTGGATAATGGTCAGAAGAGAATTAAAAAGACGGATTTCTATTTTTATCCAAAAGAAGATATGTATTCGATGATAGTGAGGAAGTATTTTAAATTGTTTTATACGGAAGAATATGTACCGGGTAAACAAGTAGTAGCAGGATATGATGTTGGTGTATTTAGAAAAGAGAGGTCAAAAATGACAGTAGATGAGATACAAAAAAAGTATGATTAATTATATTTTTTCTTTTTAAGAGATAGGAAAGGGAAAGAATGAAAAACATGAGTTCGTCAAAAAAGAAATCAAAATCAAAAGCAGAAGCAGAAGCAGATGATTATAAAATAAATATCTGGAATCAATTGGCAGGATTGAATCCAACTGGTCAAATGTATTTTAAAAATGGAACTTTGAAATCCACCGGAAATCCCGCTAAAATTGTCACACCTGCTCAATTACAAAATATCAACTTAAAGAAAACAAGTGTAAATGACCCTATAAATGTGAATCAGAAGACAGTAGTAAAAGAGGGATTTGAAATGGGTGTAATAGAAGATAGATTTAATTATGAGATGTTGACATATGGATTGGGAGCTGTAGTATTAGTTTTAATCTTTTGGTTAAATCAGAAAAAAATATAATATAATTGTATAAAAGATGACAAAAAAATATACACAAAAGATGTTTCAAACCGATTTAAAGAAATTGGAATTCTTCTTAAACAACAATAAAGAGATGAGTTCCAATAAATCTAAAAGTGAGGGAGGTAGTAAAAATTCGCAAACTCGTCGTTTTAAAATGATTGAAGCAAATAAAAACGAAGTGAATATTGGATATGTTAAAATTAATTCTGATAAAGGTTCACCCTATCAGGCAGCCAAAAAATTATTCTCTTCATATTGTCATAATAAAGACCTTACTGGAAATGATAAATTAAAAGTTAAAACAACATTTACTATTCAAGAGACTACTAAAGATTCGAATCATAAAATATATGGTCCTTATGTTGGTTCATGGAAATCTTTAAATAAAGAAGAGAAGAAATCAGCATCACGTGCTGGTATTCAATTTAACATGCGTTCAAAGGTTAAATTGTTGAAAGGTGGAAAAAAGAAGAATAAGCAAAATAAGAGAAATGATGTAAATGAAGACAGTGATGAAGATAGTTTATATAGTAATTATGATTCGGAAGATGAAGAATATGCTAAAATTTTAAAATCAAATTCAAAAGCTGGAGGGTGAGGAGGGCCTAAACTTGTTGATGATGAATAAGATTTTTATAGGAAAGTAGAATGAACTTTCATAATTAGCTTTGCTAATTAATGAGGAATGAAGAATATTGAAAAGATAATTTCTTTTTTTAATAATCTGATACATGTTTTTTCTATTTATAAAAATCTGATTTATTTATTTACAAGTTTCTTTTTTTTAGATATTTTAATATCAATTATCTTGGATATTAATAGGAACCAATATGAATTTTTTAAAAAATAAAGAAATGAAAAATGTAAAAGAGGGAAAAGAGGGAAAAGAGGGAAAAGAGGGAAAAGATATATATACAATTGTGGATTTTCCAGAAGAAGGGATGACATCTGGAAAATTTACAGGAACAAGTCCAAAGAGAGCAGGAACAAAAGCATTTACGAAATTAGCTAAATTGAGTAAATTGAATAATTCAAAGAGACAATTGTTGGTATTTGTAATTAGGAATTTGAATACAATGAAAGAATATCATTTTATAGGAAGTAGAGTTAAATTAGCAAAACCGAGAAAAGTGTTAATAAATGGGAAGAATGTTATATATAGATATAAGAATATAGTTGGAAGATATCGTCCTGAATTAAATAAAATAGAATAAAAAAAAATCTAAATATAAATAAAAGGATAAATTAGGAAGGTTATCATTAATGTCAACATCAACAATAACAAAACAAGGATGGGAAGTAATACCAATAACTAAACAAATGAATATGAATACGAATGGTCAAACAATAATAGTACAAACTGACCCAACATCATCATCTGGAAAGAGTACAGGTGATATTCAACAGAACATTGTTCAATCACAAGAGAATAGTAAATATGATAATGTGCAAGATATGAATGTGAAACCATTAAATGGGGGAAATAAAAAGAAGATGGGATTTACATTATATCATAAGGGGAGAGAAATTGAATATGAGGGTGGAAAGGGGATGAAAGCGAAAGATATAGTAGAGAATTTTATAGATAGTAGGAAATTGAAGAGGGAATGTTTGGTGAGGGTTTTGCAACATTCAAATAATAAGAATAGTTTGTTTAAAGTGAGAAATGTTGAGAAAAGAAATGAAAGGATAATTGATTTATATTAATTTCAAACTATGTCTATTAATTGCTAAATAATTATTTATAAAAATAATTTTTTATGAGAAAGAAATATTAAGTTGAAAAGTGAAAATGTAAAATAATAATATTAAATAAATATTATTATATAAAAAGATAATTAAGCAATAAGATGGTAATTAGATAGTTAAGTATTTGAAATCTTTATTTGTCTCTCTTTTCCCGAAAAAGAAAGTGATAATTATCGGGACAAAAAATAACAAAATAATAAGACAAATGAGGCGTTTCTAATAAGCGGGCCGGATGGCCCGCTGGTGGCTATAAATTTCACCATTTATGGTGAAATTAGCCACCATTATAGGTGTCTTGAGTGCAACGAAAGACATTGCCCCTCTCTTCTTGAATTTAATTTTTGTTGATTATATTTTATTTTTGATTATATTTTAATTATAATTTTTAATTAATAATTTATAATTAATAATTTATAATTAGGTTTTGAAAGGAGTTTTTTGAAAGGGGTTGTTGTATGTGAGATAATGTTTAGAAACTTGAATCTAAAATATACTTTTGCGTTTTCAAAATATAAGTTTTCATATTTGTCCATAATTCTCTTTCATATATCTCTGTTGATTTTCTATAATTTATTGATGATGAATTCAACCAAACCATCTTCCTTATCTCATCTTCTTCAACATCCGGATATCTCTTCTTTATATATTCTATAAATCTATCATTACAATGAAAATCTATTGCACTCAAATCCCACTCTTCCAATTCTAATGTCTTCACCGAGAAAAATGATATATTCCTCACTCTCATCATCGATATCTCCTCTTCACCTTCTATCTCTCTCGTAAATCTCTTTTTCCAACGATTTATATATTGTTTAAACATCTCTATATCACATTTCATACCCCCATATGATATCCTTAAATACATCGAATACAATAATGAACACTCCATCTCACCATATCCATCATAACTATCCAAAATATATAATAATTTCGGTTGTTGAGTTAAATCCTCATATTCTATCACATCCTTCTTTTCTATCTTACAAAGCACATATATCACACCTAACAACCATTCATACATATATTGTTTCATTGGGAACTTATTCTGTTTTAATGATTGTGATACCATCAACCAAATCAATGTTGAAAATGATTTATGCAACATTACATCTTCAATCATTATAATGGGTAAACGTCTTAATAATTCATTTTGGTCAAGACGCAACATATGAATAGCAGTTGAAAGAGCTAATTGTTCATCACCTTTTCTAATATTTTTCTGTAAATGAGATTTCAAATTTGCCAAATTTCTATATTTCGTTTCATTTATTATATTAAATCTTCCATCATTCAAATCCGGAAAACATCCACACAAATAAAATGTATGTGTCTTCCGTACATCCCCCCAATTAACCTCCGTTATATAATTTACATCTGCTGGTCTATCTTTTAACCATACTGCTTCCTTCACAGGTGAATATCTATTCGTCCATTTCAAATAAAAAAATCTACGAATCTCTATTACTGAACTCTCCGCTGTTGTTGTTGATGATGTATCTCCTGATGTTCCAGGTTTCAATGTTGCAAAAAAAGAATGTATTGATGTCTGTTTTCCTCCTGTTGACATTTTCAAAATTTCAAGATTTCAAAATTTCAATATCCTATTAATATTGAAATCCTCTTTATATCTAATTTCTACTGTCCCTCTTATTTTCATTTTTTTTCTCATTAAATAACTTTAATCATCCCTCAAATGTCTTCTACATACTGCTTCATAAATTGCATCACTACCAACCAAAATCTTATCATCATTCTTTATAATCTTTTTTGTAAATGGTGCACTTGTTCCATCTCCACATCTCTTACATAATGCATTCAACTTTATAACTTCTTCAGCATGTGGAATTAAACGCAATACATCCCCAAATGGTTGCTGATTTGAATCACCATCTAATCCTGCACCAACAACACATTTACCCCTATTATTTATCCAATCAACAACTATGTCATAAGCATCTCCAAAAAATTGTAATTCCTCAATCACTATTACATCCGCATTCTCAAATGCCTCAATATGCTCTTCACTCATCACTTTTCCTAAAGTATCAACTATGATACATTCATCAAATGATTGACGGTTATGAGTCGTTAAACCATTCGAATCATAACGATTATTAAAACTATGATTCACAACCAATACATTCTTCTTTAAACACTTGAATCGATTTATTATACGAATTAATTCTGTACTCTTTCCAGCATACATCGGTCCAATTATTAATTCAAGTGAACCAACTCTTTCTCCATCTCCAGTTGATACTGATGAATTTGACATAGTTGTTATTGATTTATTATACTTATACATTTTATATTTTCTTTTTTCTTTATACTCTTTTTTTTAGTTTCTAACAGAAAATAAAAAATTAGAATTAAAAATTATAAAATCATTTTTTTTTTCATTAAATATCAAATATCATCTAAGCATCAACTAATTCATACTTTTGTTTCTTTAAAATAAAATCTAAAAAGTTGGATAAAATATAATGAAGCGAGAAATAAAGAAGAATTAAATCAGTCATATAAACATGTTTTAATTGTGCGGAATTCATATTTCCCAATTCTTTCATGAATTGTTGTATTTTATAAACTCTTCTGACAATAAAACGAATTTGAGCCGGGAATTTAAATTCATAAGTTGCATCTTTCACTTGACTCACCCTCATCAATTTTATCAAAATCTCCTGATTCAACTCTCTATCCTTTTCATCCAAATATTTTATAAAATAATTCAATCGATTATCATAAACAACATTTGATTGAACCTTATTTCTTAAATCTTCCATTATCTTATCCAAAACTGTTATAAATTCATATGTCTTTGGTGGTTCCTGTTTTTTATCGTTTTTAGGTCCATTAGCTCCTCCAAAAACAAATCCAAAAGGTGATTGCTGTTGTTGATATCCATACATGGAAGGTTGTGATTGTTGTCCATATAATTGTTGTCCATATCCAGGTGTAATTGGTAATTGTTGTTGTTGTTGTTGAACCATTGGTTGAGACATATTTAATTGAGGTCTAACATTTGAAGTTGAATTATTAACGGTATTACCAGTATTAGAAACATTCAATTTACGATTTTTAAATTCAAAAAGGTCAGCGAATTGAGTATTGTTATATGAAAGATTCTTAATTTCTTCTCCAGCATTGAAAGTTGGTAACATGTTTGTATTTAAAGAAAACATTGATAAGATGCTATCACGATTTTCATAAAATTTATTTTTACTTTGGAAATATTTTATCAAAATAGGAATTCTCTTTTTAAAATCAGAAGCTTTTTTACCAATCTCCAAAACAAACTTTTTATTTCCCATTGATTTAACTCTCAACAAACCACTTTTAATAATCTCCTTATATAAAACATCCACTTGCATCGCTTCAAGTAATCTATTATTCGATTTCTTCTTATCAACTTCTTCCTTCTTTTGTTTTACCAATTTCAAATAAGTCACGGCACGATTAATGAGATTGAAACCAGTAGCAATAGAAGCAAAAAGAGCTTTCGATTTATCAATTATATTCTTTTGTTCAACATTCTTCTCTTCTGAAATGTTTTTATATTCCTGACTTTCTGAATCAATTATATTGATTTTCGATTGAATAGTTCTCTTTTCTGTTTCTTTATCTTTTATATTTTCATCCAATCTACCTATTTCTGCATTTAATGATGTAATAGGTGATGTAGTTGTTGCTTGTTGTTGTTGTGGGAATGTTACTGGTTGATATCTTGGTTGTTGTCTTTGAGCAGTTCTTTCAGCTTCTTTTCTTGTTTTTTCCTCTTTCAAAGAATCAATCTCTTTATTGATTATATCTAATTCTCTATTTAATTCTTTCTTTTTTTTAGAATTTTCTTTGAATTTTTGATTTAAAACAGAAATCAAACTATCAAGTTCATCTTTTCTTTTACTTATCATTTTTCTTCCATTTGTCTTAAAAGTATCATATTGAAGTTTTATATCAAGATTCTGACTACATTCATGTTTATTAGTTGTTGTATTTAATGCTTTATTAAAGAATTCATAAATCATTTTAATTTCCAAACATTTAGCATATAACAATGAATTCAAAAAGATATTGTAATAACTTTTATTTGCATTTCCAGAATTTGTTGTTGGTGTTGATGTTGTTGAATTCCCATTTGATTTCTTCTTCAATTCTTCAATTTGAGTTTCAATATTTTGTTTGATATCAACAATATTCATTATTTTAGTTTCTAAACTTTTTTGTTGTTTCTCTTTCTTTTCTTCATCATCTATCAAAGAGAGTTTAGACCATTGTTCTAACAAAACACTTAATTGTTCAAAATTCTGATTATCTTCTGTATATAAAGAAAGAAGTGAATCAACTATCTGAATTGATTCTTTCAAATTTTTCACTTTTTGACTATTTGAATTATTGGGTGTAGAAGTGTTAGCTTGTCGTTTAATAGCATCTATAGTTTTATTTCCTGTATAATTTGTTTCCAATAATAACATTTCAATCTTTGAAATTATTTTCATCACTTTTTCATTATCTTCATAAGTAAGTTTTAAAGATGATAATGTTGATGGTGTTGATGGTGTTGATGGTGTTGATGGTGTTGATGGTGTTGATGGTGTTGATGTTGATGGTGTTGATGGTGTTGATGTTGTTGATGTTGATGGTGTTGATGATGATTGTTGAATAGCTTTTTCGAGTTTTTCGATTTGGGTTTTGAGGTCTTGATAGTTGAGATTTTGTTGTTGGTAGATGGTTTTTTCATTTTCAAAATATGTTTTCATGTTTCCGAGAACATTACCAACATCAGATTGTAATCTTTTCACATTCTCAAAAGCTATCTTTAACTCTTCCAATAATTTAGCTATTGCTGAAACATCATTTTTTGCAAAATTATCACGTAATAATTTATTTATTGAACGAACAGAAGGATTATCATGTGCTAAATAGAATTGTGACATTCTATAAAAATCTTCATGATTTTGTAAATAAGAAAATACAAAATTGTTTCTACGAACATATGCTTGATATATCTTTGAATTCAATATCAACAATTCCGGTATAACATAATTTTCTGCTATTATTTCTTGTTCTTGTTCAGATTGAGGTCTTGGTATTATATTAATTCGTTTTATATAAGGTTGAATTTGTTGACTTAATCCTGGTGGTTGTTGTGGTTGTTGTTGTTGTGGACCATTATATAGTTTTTTTTGAAAATTATCTAATACATCAGTATCGAATATTTTAAACGGGGCATATTTTTCTTCTGTCATATTTAAATAAAAATAAGAATTGCCTTTCTTCTATTATTGAAATATACATTTTTTTCAGATATTAAAACCTTTCTTTCAATAAATTAATTATTTATTATTTTTTCTCTCTCATCATTTGTCATAATCTCAAATATATCATTATCTTTTAATTCATATATTTTCTCTTCTTTATTCATCTCTTTCATCTCTTTTTGAAATTGCAATCTTTCGCGTTCTATCCTTTCTTCTTCCCTTTTCCTTAATTCCTCCTTTAAACAATATCTATAGAACAAATAAAATCCTATAATACCAGTTAAAACCAATATTACTATATAAAATGGCTTCATTTCCCATCTCCTATCTATTTCCATATAAAAAAATCATTTCTATTTAAACCATACCCATACCCTTTTCCGCCAATAATTTCTTTAAGTTCAAAATTTTTTTCGTTTAATGAAAAAAAAAATGAATTTTGTTTTGTCACTAAAAAAAAGGAATTGAGGAAAAACCAATTTAGAAAAAAACCAAGAAGAATTAAAAAGAGAAGTAAATTCGAAATGTCAACATCTATGAATTCTGATATCCCCTCCACAAATGATAATAATGAATATAATATATATCATTTCTTGGAGGAACATCGAGTAGAGAAAGGTCAAACTTTGACACATACATCAATGGGTCAGGGTAAGTTGGCAGGAAGTTATTATATAAGACCGAATGAGTTAGATTTATTTTATGATTTATATGAGAAGGCGATTTTTTCAGAAAACAATATGCCTTTATATATGATTGAGAGACATGAAGAGATTGGTCCGATGGTTATTGATTTTGATTTTAAATATGAATTTGATGTTTCAGAGAGATTACATACAGATGAGCATATTGAGAAGATTGTTGATTTATATATGACTGAGATTGTAAATTTGTTTGATATAGACCGTGATGATGATAGATTAGTAGCTTTTGTGTTTCAACGTCCTTCATGTTATAAAGCAAAAGGTATTACGAAAGATGGTATTCATATTATGTTTCCTTTTATAGTTTCAACACCTGAACCCCAATATTTTATTCGTAATCAAGTTTTAGGAAAGATTGTTCCCATTTTAAGTGATTTACCATTAAAGAATCCTCCATCTGATATTATTGATAAATCCGTTATTTATTCCAATGGATGGATGATGTTAGGTTCAAAAAAATATAAATGCGACCCTTATGGATTAGTGGCTGTTTATGATGGTAATATTAATAAGATTGACCCTGGTGATTATAATTATGGTACACGTGATTTACCTCGTTTTTTCAGTATTCGTGGTAGAAATCAGAAAGATGTGATTCCATTGAAAGAGGAGATGGTAGCAATGGTTGATAAATTGATGCAAAAGAAGAATAAAAATGGAACATTGAAATTGAAAGTTGGAATGAATTTAGGTTATGATTTACAACAAATTGGTGAAATAGTAAATATTTTATCAGTTGATAGATGTGAAAGTTATAACACATGGATTGAAGTAGGTTGGGCATTACATAACATTGACCCGAATGCTTCTGAATTATTAGATTTATGGATTGAATTTAGTAAAAAATCGAGTAAATTCGTGGATGGTGAATGTGAGAATCATTGGGAGAAGATGAAAAATGAAGGTTTAGGAGTTGCTTCTTTATATTATTGGGCAAAGATTGATAATTATGAAAAATACAGAGAAATAATGGATAAAGATACAAATCAATTATTGAATAAGACAGTTGAACAGATAACACATTGGGATATTGCGAGTGTTTTACATAAGATATATAAATATGAATTTAAGTTTTCAGGTGGTAAATGGTTTATGTTTAGTAATCATTTATGGATTGAGACAAGTGAAGGTCTTGAACTACGTCAAAAGATTTCAACTGAATTAGTTCAAAAGTATTCGAAATTGATATCGGAATATAATCGTTTAGCATCAAGTGAAGATATAACAGAAGAAGAGAAAGAGGAATATAAAAAGAAGAATGGAAAAGTAATGGAATTAATTAAAAACTTGAAGAATAGTGGTTTCAAAGATAGTTTAATGAAAGAAGCGAAAGAATTATTCTATGAACAAAAATTCATTGAAAAATTAGATACGAATCCCTATTTGATTGGATTCAATAATGGTATATATGATTTACAAAAAATGGAATTGAGAGATGGACGTCCTGATGATTATGTTAGTTTAACAACTGGAATCGATAAGATTGATTTCGATGCTGAACACGAATTCGCTAATGACATGAACTATTTCATTTCAACTGTCTTCGTTGATGTCGATGTTCGTAATTATTTCATGACATTTTTAGCTTCATGTCTTCAAGGTGTAAATGTAGAACAACGTTTCAGAGTTTGGACTGGTACAGGTGGTAATGGTAAATCATTGATAAATAATTTGTTTAAATTGGCTTATGGTCAATATTGTATTAATTTACCGATAACATTATTGACGGGAAAGAGAGCTAATTCAAATGCACCAACACCGGAAATTGTTCAAACTAAAGGAAAGAGATATGCATATTTGGAAGAACCAGATAGTGGTGAACGAATTAATGTTGGTATTATGAAGAATTGGTCAGGTAGTGATGTTATTAAAGGAAGAGGTCTTAATAAAGACCCTATTGAATTCAAAGCTCAATTTAAAATGGCATTATTATGTAATGATATTCCTGCATTACCAGCTCATGATGGTGGTGTTTGGAGACGTATGGAAATCATTGAATTCAAATCTCAGTTTGTGGATAATCCTAATCCAAAGAGTGAATTGGAATTTAAGAAAGATTATTATTTGGAAGATAAGATACCATTATGGAAAGAGTTGTTTATGGCTATGTTGATTGATGTATATTATAATGATTATAAATTGTATGGAATTAAAGTTCCAGATGAAATAAAGAAATTCACACAAGGATTCCAGAGAGAAAGTGATGCATATGGTGAATTTATGTCTCAAACATTTATTGAAACTAAAGATTCTCGTGATACTGTTGATATTACAGATATGTATAATGAATTCAAATTATGGTTTGTTGAAGAAAATAATGAACACAAAGCACCATCAAAGAAAGATTTCAAGTTATATTTGAAACAAAAATATAAGAATGGTTTCACATTGAAAGAAATAAGAGGAATTAAATTTTGTGAAGGATATCAAAAGAGAATTGAAGGAGGAAATGGAAACATATTTTTGAATAATATAACTTCTATGGCTAATGTTGTTGATGAAAGATAAATTAGAAAAAAACATATTATGTAATCAAAAAAAAATCCCAAACTAAAAATCTCAAAAATAATCTTTTACAAAATTATAAATTCTCAAATTTTCAAATTCTCAATTTATAAATTTCCAAAATTATAAATTCTCAAATTCTAAATTCCATTTAACTCAAATTAATGAGTAATATTTTTTTATAAAATATATTTGTTTTTAACAAAATAAACAAATGAGTGCCATTTTTAATGTTGTATCAAGTTCCATTTTTACTGGTTTAGCTATTATTGGAGCCGGAACTTTTATTAATAAAGTCGGTATTTTTCTAAAAACATATGAAGAAGAACCCAAAGATTCATATAAAAAAGCATTTGATAAAACTATGATTCAATCTGTTGAAGAAATCAATTTTTGTATTGATTCTATGAAGAAAATAGCAACAACAACAACTAAATCAACTGGTTTAGTTTCCGAAATAATGTTAGGAAGTAAAGTTATCCAAAAAGATAAAAATGGGAAAATAATTATTTCCGATAAATCCAAATTACATAATCAATATGAAGATACTATCAGTCAATTAAATATGAAAGTTAAAAAATACCAAGAAGAACTAAAAAAAGTAAAACAAAATAAACCCAAAGGAAAAGAAAACAAATATAATGGAACTTATTCTGATAAAGAAGATGAAAATGATGAAGAAGATTCAGATGAAGATGAAAATGGAAATGAGAGCGATGAGGAAGAATTTGTTTTGGAACAAAAAAAGTCGTCTGATTAAATTGAAAAAATTATAATATAAAAAAAGAGAAGAAGAATGAACAATGACCCAATAGATAATTTGGCTCAATCATTTTTAGTTGGACTTGTCATTTGTTCCACTTTAAGTGACGGATACATCCTTTTCCAAAAATACATGAATGACAAAAAATTCCAAAAAAATATTGAATACTATTCCGATGTATTCAATGCTGTAACCTCTTTCGGTCTCAATAAACATACAGAATCTGATGACGGTTCCATCATCATCGATACACAAACACAAACACTTCCTGAAAAAAATAAACTTAAAGAAACCTCAGAAAATATTGAAATTATTAAAGAAAAAAATGAAGTTAAAGAAACAACAATCACCATTAATGAAAATATAGAAATTAATAAAGAAAAAAATGAACTTAAAGAAACCACGGAAAATGTTGGTGTTCCTGTTCAAGTGGAAAATAAAATAATAAGAGTTGAAGCTGAAGCTGAAGCTGAAACAGAAACAAAAGTTGAAATTGAGAAAAAACCAAAAAAGGAAATGACAATTGAAGAGGAAGAAGAAAGGAAAAGGTTAAAAAAGAAAAAGCGTGAGAAAGAAAGAGAAAGAGAAAGAGAATTAGAAAAACAAAAAGAATTAGAGAAACAAATTATAAAAAAACATCATAAACATTAAATTGCAAAAATTAAGATTTATAAAAATTATTTATTTTTATAAAATTGCAAAATTTCGAAATTGCGAATTTGTTAGAAAATGGTTTATTGAAAATTGATGTGGGAATAAGTTTATCTCTCATATCTAACAAATAATTCTCGCGTTAATTATTCTCTAAGAATCCTTTATTTGATTTTATCAAAAAATAACTGTATTGACACAATTCTTTTTTTTAATTATTTTCAAATAAGCGAATCTTAGACAGGATTCCCGCGTCTCTTCATCAAATATTTTGAATAAACATAATATCCAATTAAAATAACTAATAAAATTCCCAATAAAATAGATAAAAACATAGTCATTTGATTATTCACATCTTCTTCGAATTCATTCTTTTTAATACTTTCGTTAAGAGTCATAATTTGTGAATCTAATTGTGTTAATTTCTCATTATTTTCAACTAATTTCGTTTCAGTATGTATTTCTGTTTTTTCGAAGAAATTCAAAAATTGATTATAATAGCTTTTCATTTGTTCATTTAATCCATTCATTGTTGTATCAAATTTCTCTTGCATCAATTCTTCATCTGTTGTTGCTACTCCCACATGTACATTATTCACTTTCGCCCATTTTGCCCAATCTTTTGCATGAAAATCTTGTTTTATTGTCTCCAATTGACTTGGTGTAATTATATATAATTTATTTCTTAAACTTGATAAATCATAACTATTTGCAAACCAGATAAACATTGAAGCATTTAAATCACAAGCTTTATTACGGGCTTCTTCAATCATATAATATTTACCTTCAACTGGAGTTGTATATTTCCTTATATCATTCTCTTCAACATGAACACCAAATGGATTTTTATGTTCATGAATCTTCCATGTACAATTCCCATTCGATGTTCGAGATTTAACCATCATCGGAGAATCTTGAAAATATTCCACTTTATTCGCTTCTACCATTCTACGAGCTTCTTCATCATTCAATTCCCTTTTTGTCTCTTTTCTATATTTTAATTTTAATTGTTTCATCTTTAATTGAATCATCTCTTCCTCTTTGTCATTCAACATCTTATTGTATTCTTGAATATTCTTTGTTGTCTTTTGATTCATCAATTGTTGATAAACATCAATATCAGATACAATCATTGGAACCTTATAAACCGGTTGAACACAATTTTCCGGTTCAATATTTTTATCCAATAAATCCAAATATTTCTGTATCCCAGGATTCGAATTATCCGTATCAAAATATGTAGCTACACATTTAGATTGGAATTTTGAATCTTCAACATTTACAGGACATGTCACATCAATTGTAATATCATCCATTTTATTAGGATTAACAGGAATCTTTAGTGTGTTAGCAATGTTTTCATTTTCACATGAATATTGAACTTCTAAAGATAATCTACCACCACATGTTTGAGCATTAGAATGAACAAATGTCTTAAAAGTTCCATTTGGCTTTAAAACACATTTTTGTTGATTATCATCACATTTTACTTGAAAGAATTCTTTTGTTGGCATTACTAACAATAATTCTTCATTACACTTCAAATAAACATTAATAGTTGTTAAATCTACAAATGAATTAATTTTGTTTTTGAAAATCATATAATTATAATGGAGACCATCACTCTTCTTTTGACGACGAACAAAATCAATACATTTATTCATACTATTTGTATCTTCTTTTGAAGATGACTCAATACGATTATATTCATTGAATTTTTTAGTATTTAAACATCCTTGATATAATATTTTCTTGTTTGCAGGAATACATTGGTGTCTCATGTTTTTCTCATTAAATGCACACATATTTCCCTTTGAACAATCTGAATCTAATTTACATAAATTAACTTGAACTGTATCATTTGGTCCATTCATCTTTTTATATATTTCTAAATATACTCTATATTTTACATAGAATATATTTTTATTAAAAATCACATCTTATTCTTTATTTCCCAATTCCTAATTAAAGACTTCGTGTATAAACATTTGAAGCAACCAACTGGCCATCTATTGGTCCTATTGTCGATTTCTTTATTTTACCATCTCCTCCTATATTATTTATATCTGTATATTGAATTGTATCATTATAAACTCCTGATGTAGCCTGTGTATTTTTAGGATAAATAACTTGATTTGGTGAAGAACCATCTTGATAATAAAATCCCGGAGCATAGTCTTCTTCTTCAGTTGTATATTCTTCAGCAGATACTTCAGCAGGTCCAGATGGTTCAGGTGGACAACTTCCACAATTTTCATTTTTCCAAGTATCATAATCCATTCCATATCGAGCTTTATTTATATCTTGTTTCAAATCTTGTGTCTTCTTTTCTATCTTCTCACCAACATTTGACAAAAATGCAAATGAGAAAATATAATTTAATGAATCTTTCATATATATCACATTATATTGATACATCAAAAATATCAAAAATATTATCAAAATAATTATACAAAATAATCCCATCTTTTTATCACTTAAAGAACCATTACCATTTAAAGAAATGATAACATAAAGGAGAATAGCAAAGATGAAAGATACCATTAGAGTTCTGATGTTATTTTCATTTTTTTTAGAATGATAAAGATTTTCTTCAATTAATCTTTCTTTTGTGAAAACTTCTGTTTGAAGATTCTGAAGTCTCTTTAATTGATTATTTATTTCCTCATTCTCCAATTGATTCAATTCTTCCTTTCTTAATAATATCTCTCTGTTCAAATTATAAGTACTCATTTTAGTATTATTATCAGAATTAGTTGCTGAAAGAAAAGCATTTTCATCATCAAATGAATATACAGGTTTTTGATTATCATAACCTTCAATCAAATTCTTTCTAAGTGAATTTTTATTTTTACCAAAATTGATTAAATCATTCATCTTTGTTTTATAATCACGACGAACAAATTCTTCTTCTTCTGTTAATACTTCTTCACCTGAAACATCATTATTATCATTTAAAGAATAAGGAAGTGGAAAATTATTTTTCATATTAATGTTATTAGTATTATATTTCTAATTTATTGCGAGATAAATATTTTAACTTAAATTAATCTCAACTTCATAATCTTCAACATCCACTTTTCTACATTTTCTTCTATCCAATCTATTCAATTCTCTATCTGCTGAACAAATATATTTACCCGTTTGTGTATATCCCTGCATTTCCGTACAAGGAATTGTTGAGAAAACAGATTCTTTACCTATCATCGGTATACCATTCCCTTTATTCATATTTCGAGCTCCAGTTGTTAATTTTGGATAAGCACCATCAAATTCACATTGATAATATGTAGCACCATTAGGATTTATAGAACGGAACCATGGTTGTGGTTGTATGGTATTCAATTCTTCTTTTGAATAATAATCACCTTTACGGAAAATAGGAGGATTTATAAATTTTGCATTATATAAATTCATCGATTTGTCACCTTCTAACCAAACATTTGCCGATGACTGTTTATTTAGAATAACTGTTGGATAAGGTGTGACTTTATTTGGGTCTGCTGGTTCATTACCACTATAATCATCATCACCACTATATTCATCACTACCTGATTCATCATTAACACATCCACCAGGACATTTATAGGGAGGAGCTCCTCCAGCAAAAAGACTTTCCAACCATGATTTCATTGTTAAACCAGTTTGAGCTGATTGAAGTGCAATATTGACTTTCTCATCATAAACAACATAATAATAAATAATAAAAATATAGATTAAAAAAAGGACTAAAAGAAGAATCATCAAAAGTTTTTTGGGTAATTTTCCAATAGCATTAACAATAAAGAGGATGCCAGCAACAAAAACAAAAAAAATGGTGTAATAGAGTCCATCTATCATTTTATCTTTTTTATCAATAGCTTCTAAGTTTTTATAGATAAGTTCTTCTTTGTTCATGATACCTTGATTGAGGATGTCAGCAGAATTATATAGTTTATTAAAGTTGTCATCGTATTTTAAAAGGAGTTGATTGGTTGTGTTATTAAGAGTATCAGTTGACATATTATTTCTTTTTATCCTAATAATTATTTATATTTTTTATAAAATATAAATGAATAGATAAGAATAGAATATATTTAAGCAGAAGAATTAGAACCTCCCTTCTTTCTGGAAAAATATACATATGTTGATAATGTTAAAATTAATATTAATAAGATAATAGCTATTAAACTATAGATGATTTTCTTTTTGTAGGAATTCTTCTCTTGAGAAAGTTGAAGCATGCGAGAACGAGTTAATATTAAACTATTCTTTTCATTAATTTCATTTAATTGTTGCTTTTGTCTCATTTGCTTTTCTAATAATTCTTGATTCTTAGCATCAATATCATCAGTTATTACTTCTTCACTATCTACTTGAATTTGTGAAATAGATTGATTTAAAGAATCTTGATAATTTGACATATCAGTATAATCAAATGCTGTTGATGTTGACATCTTTCTTTTATCTTCTATCTTTATATTATATTTTTAAAATAAAAAATAAACAATTTAATATTTTCTATAAAACAAATAATAAACTAAACATAATATCAAAAATATTAATATAAATTCTTTCCAACATGGTTCGTTTCCTACTATTTTGTTTGTCTCCATCCCCATCATATTAGTAAAACTCTCTTCAACATTACTAACAGTTTCTATTTTGTCACCTCCAACAGTTAATCTGTTTTGTATTTTGAGTAATTCAGAATATGCAAGTGTTCCTTCAATAGTTTCTTTTTGTCTATCTTTTAATTGAGTATTATTTTCACCAATGATTTTTTCATAAGTATTAAAATCAGAATCATATTTTTCCAAATCTCGTTCAATCGATTTATATTTTGTTTCATTCTCTTTATAACTTTTGAAATCTTTGGAATATTTATCAAAAATGGAACTCCCCTTAGAATTCTGAATTGATTTATTTTTATTTAATGTCATTTTTGATTCAGTCTTCCCCATATCAACATCATTCATTGTATTCCAAACACATTCAGCATCTAAATTTATATAATTAAGATTTCCTTTTGTTGATATATCTTTATAACAACTTTGAATATCAAATTTTTTAGAAGGATACATTGTATTGTATCTCTGTTGAACACAATATTTTTGTACATTTTTCTTCTGTGTTGAATTTAATTTACCATAATCATATTTAGCCGTATTCCTTATTTTATATAAAAAATTAGAATCTTTCAACGTTTTTGATGGAAATGTTTTAAATAACATACAATTTTTATCTCCCGATTTAACATTTTTATTTTTATAATTAAATGCTACACAATTCTTATTATTATTACATAAAGTTTGACATTCCGAAACTGACCCTTTCTTTGTCTCTGATATTATTTGTTGATTCGTCTTATCCAACTTATATCCATCTATTTCTGAATATTCATTACTATTACAAAAAATTGAGAAATACATATCATTGTTAAAATTTTCAGATTGTAATGATGTACTTCCAACAGTTGAAGATGATGTTCCTGAACTTCCGGAAGAAGAACTTGAACCACTTGAACCACTTTTTTTAGTTGCATCTAATTCTTTATTTATACCTTTCATGGCTGATTCTGTATTTTTCGACACAACTTTCATGGCTTTCTCACTTGTTTTCTTTATACTTTTTTCTAAACTTTTAAAAGGATTCTTAAATTGTTCCATTCTCCTATTTTTAATTATTTTATTTTTTCAATTTAAAATAAATGATTTAAATTAATAAAATTTTAATATTTTGAATAAAAATGTCACAACAGAAACAGAAAATATTGGATCAATTGATAAAATTGGAGGGATTTTATAAATTAGATAAATCCAAAACATTTCAACTTAAAGCTCTCCGTAATGCTATCCGAGTAATTTCGATTTTCCCGAGTGAATTTTCATCAGGTGAAGATTTGATGAGACAATGTAAAGAGATGGATATTAAGGGAATTGGTCAAGGTATATCTGATAGAATTAATGAGATAATTGCTACAAATACTTTGGATGAATTTAAATTATATGAATCATCGATTTCAAAAAATGAAATTATGAGCATTTTTATGTCCATAACTGGTGTTGGAGATAAAAGAGCAAATGATTGGTATGAAGGTGGACACCGAACAATTGAAGATGTGAAGAGGGGTATTGAAGATGGGACATTAGGAACGACGCATCATATAAATATGGGATTGAAGTATTATGAAGATATGAAGGAGAGAATACCAAGAGTGGAGATAGATAAGATGAAGGTAAAATTGGGAAAGGTAATAAAGAAGATAGATAAGGGATGTGTATTTGAGATTTGTGGAAGTTATAGACGGGGTCAGGAATCATCAGGAGATATAGATATGATAGTATCAAATCCAAGATATGTTAGAAATATTCAAGAACAACATTATTTAAAGAGGATAGTGGATATGTGTGTAGCAGAGAATATAATAATAGACCATTTAACTGAAAATGGTGATAAAAAATATATGGGTTTTTGTAAATTAAATAGTAGAAGTAAAGCGAGAAGAATAGATATAAGAGTGATAGATTATGAGAGTTACTGGGCTGGAATTTTATATTTCACTGGAAATAAAGAATTCAATATAAAGATAAGAAACAGAGCAATAGAGAAAGGATATTCATTAAATGAATATGGATTAACACGTTCAGGTGAGAAGATATTATTAAATTCAGAAGATGAAATATTTGAATTATTAGAAATACCTTATCAGAGTCCTTTAGAACGAAATTAAAGAGATTGAATTTATTTTTTAAGATATTTATTAATCATTGAGATAATGAATAATATGATGATGATACTGAGGATGAGAGCTGTGAATTTATATAATTTATCTTTATTATCATTTTCGAATTTTTCGACAACATTATTTTCGAAATTATCGAGGAGTTGGCGTTTGATGGTTTGACAATTCATACAATATGGACAATCTCTTCCACATCTACATTTAGGTCCAAATGGACACTTTTGACAATAAGGACAACCAGCTCTATGGGGACACATCATCATATTTTGGAATCCTTCAGTAGTTTGGGGGTCTTTTTCAGAAGGGGGAACCATTGATAAATTCTTTCCTTCAACATCTTCCAATTCAAAATTTTCCATTAAAATGTCTTTGTTGAAATCGGGATAAGGGACATTCATAGGATAATCACTAATAACAGGGTCATTTGTAGCTTCTCTCTTTTCCATTTTATCAATATATTCACCTTCAGATAGGGGTTTCATGGGATTAATGACTTCATAGGGGTATGTGTAGGTGGGGAGACCATGAGGAGTGAATTGTTGTGAGTGCATGTAGGTTTTGAAAGCGGGGTCTTTTTGGAGATTCCAATCGGGTTGGGGATAGAAAGTATTTTTATCATAAACAACTTCAGGTTTTTGAGTGGTGAGAGAAAGTTCATCCATTTTCTTTTGAACAGGTTCAACAATGACTCTCTTAGGTTTTTTGAATTGTTTAGATTGTGAATCCTTATAATCTAACCCAAATTGATTTCCTCTTGCAAAATTGGAATTATCACTTCCACCAGCATTATTACATGTTAATCCTACAACACCTTGTCCTTCATTTGAAACAAGATAACAAGCATCTTTAGTATAAGGAAGAGGGTCAAAGAAAGGACATTCAGGTCCTTGATAAGGAACATTAATATCTTGAGAACGAGGGGCTGATGGTAATTGATTACAATATTGGACTTTATCATATTTTGAATTAGGATAAGGTTGAAGAGGCATAGGTCCTTTATTGGGTTGATAAACAACACCTTCGGGTGATGCAGGAACAGGATTTTGTTGGAAAGGAACAGGAAGAATTGATTTGTGGGTATCAATTATTTGGTCATAATCTAAAGATGACGAATTCATTCTTTATATTAAACTGATAATATACTATTTTATAAATAGATTAAAAATTATAATTTATAATTTTTAATTGTTAATGAAATTTTTATTTTTAATTTTAATTTTTAATTTTAATTTTTAATGTAATTTTCTAAATTTACTTAACAACACGATAATAATATGATTCTCCTGTTGTTGATGATGTTCTATATATCTTAAATATTTGGTCAACTTTAGCCCCATAATAACGAGCTATTGGATCCGTCTTTAATATTTTCGGTGATTTACTCTTAGTAATATTATATTTCTGTAAATATTCTTCTTCTTCTTCTAATGTCAATAATTGATGTCTTGGAACCATAAAATGTTTAGTTATATTAATTACCATAGCATTTTGTAAGAATATCTCAACATTCGCATATATTTCCTTTTGTAATTCTTTTGTTACCATACTATTCTCTTTATCTCTCAAAAGTAAGATTACAATAATAGATTCATCATGATATGTTTCAATGATTCTACCCATTAAAGCCTTCAAATCATTCTTTCCAAAACTCTTCGTTTCATTATGAAAATGCACATAAACCTTTTGAGGATTTCCATCTTTCTCACTTTCTATAAACATATCAAGATTCTTCGCTTCATACAATTGTTGAAATTCTTCAAATGTAATAAATAATCCTTCCGAAATTAATATATTTCTATCTCTTATCATTTCAAGAGTCGTATTACGAACTTTAAATAATCGGTTTTGTTCTTGAAAATCCATCTTATTCTGATTTCAAATATACTCTGTTATTTTCCTAATATTGTTTATATAATTCTTTTTTTAAATCAAAAATGTAATAATTTAAGAATTCATTTTTTTTCTCATTAAAGGGCGTTTTACTTTATTCTTTTTTTTCTTTCACCTTGACAAATGAATATGCAAACACAACCACATCCAATACAAATTCCTGTTTATGATACTTTTACAATAGATTTTTCGAAGTATCCGAGGATTGGAACACCTAAAGAAAATACAGATAGAATTATTATTCAATTTTTAATGAATCAAGAATATTTGGAGAAAGTTTCTAAATCATATATGAATGCAGTTACATTTTATAATGAATGTAAAGAATATTATTTTGTGTTTAAATCATTTGATGGGAATTCATATAAGAAATTTTCAGCACAAGAAATAATTTTCTTAGTGAATCAAACAAATATTCATTTTAATCAAAATCGGAATCCGATACAACAACAAAGATATTTAAGGAAATATACACCTTTAGAACAATATTATTATATTTTAATTAGAAACAAAGATTTCTATTTAAATCTTTTTATAACAGTTCAAGATGCGAAATTGGCTTTTTTCCAAAGAAGAGAAATAAATTTCAAATTGAATCCACCATTTGATTTTTATGGTGATATTCCTCAACATAAATTATCGGCTCAAGTTTATACATGTCAAGAATTATTAGAATTAAATGCTTATGTTCAATTTTTGTTGAAGAATAAAATATATAAAGAATTACCTGAACCACTTTTTTTAAGAAATTATTTTGAACCATCTCAAACCCCTCAACTCCAACTTTCCAATCAACAACAAAATATCATTAATATCTTTAATGGGGTAGATACGGAAAATATGGAAAATGAGATAGTTGTAGATGAGAATGAAAATGAGGAATCTGAAGAAAATATAAAAACAATTATTTTCACTAATTTGGATAATTAAGTTTCTTTTTGAAAAAACAAAGAAAAAATAAAAGTAAATTATTTTTTAATTTTTTTAAAAAATATATCCTTATAGTATAATAGAATAACATAAATGAGCACAACAGACTTATTAAATGGACCTATTGCTTCAAATATAACATATAATATTAAAAACAATCCCAGCATATTTGAAGCCCAAGGAAACAACCTAAACAAACTTAACAAGGTTCGTTCTTACCTTCTTGCTATAGCCTGGAACGCTCCTAATTTTTTGAATATAATTTTGGATTATAGAAATATGGGTCGTTCATATTATAATCAAAATCCTAAACATTTCTGTTCAACAGTTAAATTAGGATTTGTCCAACATTATGCTGGTGTAGATACAACTGTTTTCTTACCTGCTCCTGGTGGTTATTTAACTCAAGACGCAAGATATATTTCATACAATGGAAATACTTCAATTAACCTTTTAAAGGTTTTTGCTCAAAACCAACTTCCTACACAATGGTCAAATGTTATTTATAATGATGGTATTCCTAAAGATATTGCCGTTTTTGATCCTAATACATTAACCGATAATGAAAAGGTTCTTTATTATTACATTAAACATGCTGACTTCTTTTCAAAGATGTTAGAATTGATGACACGTAGTTTCCAAAACTGGAGTATTCAAAGATACCAAACATGGACAGCTGTTTTCCCAGAAGATTTATATCCTGGTTCTGTTTCTGAAAGAACTGTTCTTTTAACAGGTGAATTCTTAAAAGCTATTTATACTCAATACCTTCGTGAAAGTCGTTATGGTAATCCCTATAATTTTAAACTTCCTGCTCCTCGTTCTGTAAATCCTAATTACACTATTGCAGTCTGGAATTTAAATAAAACACAACTTACTAAATATATTAATGGAAACACTAATAGTTTCATTATTTAAAGAAATCTATTAATTTTTTTCAGAGAATAAAAATTTTAAAAAAAATCAATTTATATTTTAATCACAAAAATATAAATTACTTATTATGTTTTCTAAACCTTCCATTTTCTCCCCTCTCAAGCCTAAAATTGTTATTCTTGGAGATATTATGATTGACCGCTATAATACTGCTGAAATTATCCGTATTTCTCCTGAAGCTCCTCTTCCTATTTATAATATTTTAGAAACAAATGATAAATTGGGTGGAGCTGGTAATCTTGTTGTCAATCTCCAAAATCTATATAAAGACAATTCCATCTTTTTTGTTTCCTTGATTGGAAATGATTATGAAGGTGAAAAAGTAAAAGAATTATTAAAATCCTCAAATATTAAATCACATTTATTTGTCGATGATTCCAGAAAAACAACTGTAAAAAACAGAATATTCTGTCGTGATGTCATGATTTGTCGTTTTGACCAAGAATCTCTTCATCCCATCTCTTTCACCATAGAATCCTCCATCTTATCTTATCTCCAAAATCTTATCAACTTATCCCAACTTAATTATCTTATCATCTCCGATTACCAAAAAGGTCTCCTCACTCCCCAATTATGTACCAACATTATCCTATACTGTAATAATCACAATATTCCCGTATTTGTTGACCCCAAAACCAAAAATCCCGAAAAATACAAAAATGTTTTCCTACTTAAACCCAACATGTTTGAAGCTAACACGATTTATGGAAATCTTCCACATGATGAAATAGTGACTTTATCACATCCACAAGTTGATTCATCGGATTCTTTATTTTATAAAATATATCATTATTTGCAACCTGTTCATCTTTTAGTTACAAATGGCGCTGATGGAATGATTTTATATTCTAATTATAAAAAAAAATTATTCAAACATCTAAAAACATATAATACTGTTGATGTCACTGGTTGTGGTGATGTCGTTTTCGCTGTTCTTATTTATGAATATATTCGTACCAAAAGACTCGAAGATTCTATTCATGTTGCTAATTATATTGGTGGTAAAGCTGTTGAAACTATAGGAACATATATTTGTGATATTATTGATATCGAAGAATATCATTTTAAAAAATCACCAAATAAAATATTCCACTTCAATTCCCAAATAGATGATATTAAACCTATCATCTCTTTTATTAAAAAAAAATACTCAAACATTGTCTTTACTAATGGCTGTTTCGATATTGTTCATGTTGGACATCTTCAACTCCTCAAATATTGCAAATCTTTAGGTGACTTCCTAATTGTTGCTATCAATTCTGATTTATCTATCAAACAAATTAAAGGTCCCAATAGACCCATCAACTCACAATCTGATAGAGCTTTATTTCTTTCTCTCCTCTCATTCATTGACCTCATTATCATTTTTGATGAGTCAACCCCATTCAATTTATTAGAAACTATAAAACCTCATACAATGGTCAAAGGTGGTGACTATCAAATCGAAAATATTATTGGTCGAGAATTTGCCGATAATGTACTTATCTATCCCCTCATCCCTAACCATTCTACAACCAATATCATTAATTCTATCCAACAAACCTCTAGTTCAAATTCCTGTTCTAATGATTAAGGTGAAGACTTCAAAACCTGTTCAATATGTTTACATTTTGGTGGAACATACAAACTATATAAATATGATGGACAGGTACAAGTCCATTGATGTGTATCTACATAATATAAATCAACACCATTTGAACTTTTCACTTCCACTATCCTATTTTCATCATCCACATCATCATCTGCATCATCTTCTTCTAAATCATCGGTATTGGTATCAGTATCAGCATCATCTTCACAATCAATCATCTGACTCATCTTTTCTTCTTTGATTTTATTGAAATTCTTTTTAACACGCAAATATTCCAATACTCTTGAAGGATTAAAATCTACATCATCTCCCTCATCTTCATTTTCTTCTTTACACTCAATATCCAATTTACACATACTCATTATCAAATCCATTTGTATATTGTTACTATAAGTAAATTGGTCGTAATGCATTTTCACATAATTTATTACTGTCTTAAATTGTCCTATTAACAAATTAATCTTCTCCGATGAAGAATTTAATTTTATAATAAATTTATTTTCATTCGTATTATATAACTTTTCAATAAATCCCTTCTCAATCAACATATCCAAAATTTTGGAAAATTTGTTTATATCAGAATCAATTCCTGATAAATTAAATGAATCCGTATTGAAAACAGAATCTGAAACTAAATTAACAATAAAATCATTTATTGACATTCCTTTCAAATCAGAATATTCATATAATTTATATAAAATATATAATCCACTTTTTATATCTGTCATTTTATTGAAAATTAATATTATCAAATAATTTTGATATTTTTTTTAAGTTGAATTAAATGGAAAAAAGTTGTGTGAGTTATGATTTAAATAAAAAAATAAATATTAAAAATTAAATATAAAAAGAATGGAACAAAGTGTAATTACAGAGATTTTAGAAGAAACAGTTGGTCCTACTACATTACAAACTGCGAGTTTTATTGAAAGGACATTTGGAGGAATGGATTATAAAAAGATATTAATAATAGCATTAGTTATTATTGTGATAATTGCAGTTGGATATTTTGCATACAAATTCTTTTTTAAGAAGGATGAAATAAAAGACCCTAAAAAATATGCTGAAACGAAAGCATCAGTTGATTCACTTCTCGAAGAACTAAATAAAGATGATGATGATGGACCCAAAACATATAATGTTGAAAATACATCATCATATCCTTTTTTTGATATAGAAATAGATGGTAAAAAAGAGGGGAGAATTATATTCCAATTATTTGATGAAGATGTTCCTCTAACAAGTCGAAATTTCCGTCATTTATGTGGAAGAAATATTATGAATAATAGTTCTAAACCATCTTATCAGGGTGTACCAATACATAGAGTGATAAAGGATTTCATGATTCAAGGAGGTGATATTACGATGGGAGATGGAACGGGTGGATATAGTATATATGGTGAGAATTTTGGAGATGAGAATTTGGAAATGAAACATAACCAACCTGGATTATTATCAATGGCGAATGCTGGACCTAATACTAATGGTAGTCAATTCTTTATAACAACAAAAGAAGCTCCATGGTTAGATGGTAAACATGTTGTTTTTGGTATTGTTCTTCGTGGTATGGAAATTGTAACTAAAATGGAAAATTTAGAAACAGATGATGAAGATAAACCTCTTAATCGTGTTATTATAGCTAAATCCGGTTTAATTACTGAAAAAGAATGGAAAGAATTGAATGAAAAAGAGGAAGCGGAAAAGGATACTAAAGGGGATGAAGATGATGAAGAGGTCAAAGAAGAAACAACAAAATCAATAACAGATATTGATAATTAAAGGGTTTTAAAGGGTTTTAAAGGGTATTTAACGTAAATAAATCTATAAAAAAATGATATTTTATTCATATATATTTTTAAACTTATACTATAAATCATAAATTTATGGTATATAATGTCGACAACTCAACGTAAAACAAAACCAATACCACGTAAACAGAGTCAAAAACCTGTTGTTTCTGATGTTTCTGAACCACTGGTGAGACCAGAATCAGTTAAATCAGAAAGAATGGGAAGAATTGTCCCAACAGAAATAAATAGTAGATTTAACTGTGATGATTATATCAGAGAAAGAATGTGGGAACCATTAAAAAATCCATTATTATATAATAATATACGTATTATTCTTCCTAATTTTATTTATAGAAGGAGAGAAGGGAATATATGTTTCAAATTGGATGGTTATGAGATGGAATTTGGAGGTTTAAATGAATTTGTTCTTCCTATTGTTAAAATGGAAAATGAATTTGAGACCTTTTTTGATTCAAAAAATGGAAGTACATTTACCACAAAAATCTATTATCAACTACAAGAAATTGAAGATAATAGAGGATTAATTTGTTCTATGTTTGTTCTAAAAAACATGCCTATTTATAGAGATGAATACTCTTATATTGGTAAAATGATAGAATATGATATATTGGGTATTAATCCATATAAAAGATATGAATTAACTGATATTCAAACAGAATTAGATAGGAAGATTAAATATAGGAAACAGAGGATGGAAATATAAATTTGCAATTTAGTAATTTCCCTTTCCCCAATTTTATAAAAAATATTTGAGATAAATAGAGAAATGAAAACAGCCTTTTTAGAAGAAAAAGCCCCTTATCTTTTATTATTAGCCAATATTATCATTGTTTTTTCCCTAATACCTTTATCTTATGAAGTTAGTATAATGAAAATGACATCAAATATTCCCTATATAACATTAATCAGTTTAGCAACAGCATTTATAATTTTCATTTTTGGAACAGCAATTAAAAAATATTGGTTCCATGTATTTATCTATTTCATTGGTTTAATAGCTGTCATGTGGATGTTAGTTAATAAAAAAGAATATGATGCTAATTATACTAAAAAAAGAATTATTGAAGTAAAAGAAGTTTCATAAAGAACGAAGAGCTAATATAACATATTGAGTAACATGTTCACCAAATAACGGATATTTTTTTCTTTGAAATTCATTCATTTCAATTCTTTCATATAAATGAGATACACATTGAAGTGAATCCAATATATCAATACTATTCGCCAAATTTCCTATAGGTAGATTCGTCCATTCCCTTATCTGATTTCTAATAAAATTCTTCCTATATTGTCTATTTTGACTTCCACTTCCCAAACTATAAAAAAACATTATTTTCCCAGTTTCATCTCTCAAATATTCATGTAAACATCTCAATAAATCAACAAATTTAAAATTATATATAGATGTATGATGTATAATAATATTATCAAAAACAATATCATCTTTGGATAAATGTTGAGAAATCATAAAAGGATTGAAAGTGTGAAAATGAATATTAGTTTCAAGTTCTTCTCCCTGAATGTTTTGTCGAACTGATTCAATTAATTCTCTATTTTCATCTAAAAGATGAACTTGAAAATTGTATTTTTTTATATAATGAGGAATAATGGAAGAAGAAGATAATGGATTAAATGTCCCACAATTTAATATCAATATGTTTTTATCTCTTTTCAAATTTCCACATTCCTTATCCAAAAAAAATTCGAAAGATTTAGTATAATAAGAAGAAAGGAAATATTGGTCTAATTGTAAGGAATTCATTATCTTTACAATTCAATAGAAAAATTAAATCTGTTTTAATTTTATAATTTATAATTTATAATTTTATAATTTTATAATTTTTAATTTTTAATTTTATAAAAAAGAAATTGTTATTTTAAATTAGGAATTAGGAATATAATGGATTATTTAAATCAAATTGACATAAAAGAATTCTCCGATAAATATCTTCAAAAACATTTTATCATTCTTTTTATTATCATTCTACTCATTTTATGTTTTGTTCTATCATTCATTCAATTCTTAGGAAAATGGCCCATCCTCCTCATCATCACTTTCTTCATTGCTGTCTATCTTAAAGATAAATATAAACTCGGTGTCTAAACCGTCAACTCCTCTTTTATTTTATCCAATGTCTCATTTAAATCCCTCACAACAACATCATATTTCTCTATTATATTATCTATAGTATTATTCTCTCCTAATTTCACTTTTAACAACATATTCTTCCTCAAAGGATGACGAATAATATATCCAGAATATACAACATTATCCTGTTTTCCCATATAATTAGATACAAGATTACCTAAAGTATCTGTTTCACCATCAACAGATATCTCAGTAATGTCTTCATAAACACTCCCTTGTTCTATTGTTATCCTCTCATTTCTGACTTTTAAATCATTTATAAATCGATTTAAACGAATCTTCAATAAATCAATACTCATAATAACTATCTCACGAGATGTAAATTGTTCAATTGTCTCAATAGTCATCTCAAAATTATCCGGTTCACCCTGTTTATTCTTTACATATGTCCTTTGAACCTCATTTGTAAAAAATGTTCTCTTTTCCTCTTCAGACATACTCTTTGTTTTATCTTTAACTTCATTCTGATTTACTCCATAAACATGAACACATGTACAAACAGGACAATGAATAGATGCACCACCCTCTTCAACACTATTTTCCATTAATTCACATTCAAATGCAACAGATTGTTGATATCTCAATTCTAAAAGAAGAATCTTTGGATAAGGAAAAATATCACCAACCTGAATTTGTTTTTTAGTCGTCCTATCTGTTATCACAAAATCCTCTGGATAAACACTCATCAATTCATCCTCCTCATTCTTCTTTCTACACTCAAAATGTAAAGAATGATAATCTAAATCTGGAATATTACAACGAATCGGAACTAAACTAAGACGATGAGCAACAAACTCATTATCAAGTATTGATGTATTCTCCAAAAATAAACACTTCACCGGATTTATACACCAAGTTCTAATATTTGACATTATCGTTCTACGAAGAGAATTAACTAAACTCGTATTCACTCTACCCGATTCATTATTTATTTTCAATTTTAAAATTGAACCATCCTCAACAATATTTTCAATATAAGACATTTTTATTTTATTTCAAAACTTTTCGATAACTCTATTAAAAGTATCTGTTTTTTTTTATATAGGAAATAATGAAATCATTTTTTTTTTCATTAAAGGGAATTTTTTTATTTTTATTTTTATTTTAGTTTAAAGTTTTATTTTAACGCGTGTAGTGCGCTTCAAATAATTCAAAACATATATTAAAGAAAATAAGAAAATAAGGATACAAATGAGTCAAAACGATTATATACTTTTTTATTCTGCCAGATGTGTACATTCCAAAGAATTACTTTTAATTCTTTCTCATGACCCTGAACTTGATAGAAAATTCATTAAAGTAAATGTTGATAATCGTGGTGCTAATATTCCTAAATATATTGAAAAAGTCCCATCTGCTATTATTCCCCATAATGGACGAGCTTCTCTTTTTGTTGGAAAAAGTATTTTCAAATGGTATCAAGATGTTAGAGGAGGTGCGAGAACATCAAATTCAAATCCTGCTTCTCGTCAACCCCAACAACAACAACAACAACAACAACAGCAACCTTCACAAAATGCAAATTCCGCTTCTGGAAATGGAGACATTTTAGATTATGACCCAGTTGGTATGTCCGGTTATTCCGACTCATTCTCATTCATTGACAACAATAATCCCCTCAAAAAAGCTTTCTCATTCATCAATGAAAACTTCAATGATGGAAACAGTAGCAATCAAAGAAGTAATAATGGTGGCGGGGGAGGTAATAGTAGTGGAGGTATTATGGGATGGTTAGGTGGTGGAGGAGGAAATGATGGACAACAAACAGAAAGAGAATCTGCAAAGAAAAAAGAAATGGATAGTGCATATGATAGAATGATGAATATGAGAAAGAATGACATCCCTCAACCTATTATGAGAATGGGTGGAAATTAATATAAAGGAATTCATATAAATAAAAAAAATATGAATATAAAGAAAAATGGGATTTAAAAAGAAATATTTGTTTATTTCCAAACGATGTCCTCATTCAAAATCTTTAATAGAAATTTTAAGAGAAGATAAAAATAAAGAATTATTTAATTCACTTACTATAATAAATGTTGATAAAGTTACAGAAACTAATCAAATTCCCAATTTTATAAAAAAAGTTCCATCATTGTTATATCAAGAAGAATCAACAACCATATTATTAGTTGGAAGTAAAATATTTGATTGGGTACTTAAAGAAAATGTTGAAAATCAAAAATGAGGAGATATATAAAAAATGAATATAAAAAAATAATTAAAAAGAAAAGTAGAATTTTGTTATTTTTTTTATAGTTTTTAAATATAAAACGGGAGATAAAACAAGATGAGTGGAACACTAACAATTTTTATGAAACAAATTGAGAATTTTATTGAGGAGATTAGTATTATTTTTCCTGATATAACATCAATTAAAGTTTTCCGTCATCAATATGATATGTTGAAAATGGTGAATCCACGAGTGTTAATTGAAAATTTCATACGTTATGTTTATCCGCATAAAACGGAAATTATGAGTGAGAATGAGAATTTTTTCTTGGCAGGTGGTGGTCAAGAGTTTTTGAATGGTAATGAGAGTTTAACGAAGTTTAGGGATACAATGAGTGATATTTGGTTACAGAAGTTATCAGAAGAAAATAAAACGATATGTTGGAAATATTTCAAAGTATTTATTTTGTTATCAGAAAAGTATATTAAAGAGACACAAATGACTCTTTAAAATGTTAGAGGGTTATGTATAAAAATAAACAATAAATATCAAATATTTTTTGATATTTAGGATGATGTTGATAGATTAATTTTAAATGTATTGTTTAGTGAAGAGGTCCCAAATGTCTTGTTTTCCTGGTATTCTGGGCCAATAGAAATGTGATTCATGTTGATGTCCTCCACCTCCTCTTGAATGTCCTCCCATTCTTCCCAATTTTTTAGCAATTTCTCCCAAATCTATTGTTGATTCTGGACGGTGATTATCAATAAGAGTAATATCATAAGAATTTGAAGTGTACTCATAACCCCATACAACAGCGAAATCTATTTTCTGTCCCATTCTTTCATAATTGGTGTTAATTTGTCTGCCGACCATTTTTTTGATGGCAGGGGCATTAAAGTTAAGAACAGCAACATTGAAACCTTGGAATTTAGCCGGTTTCGCATTTATTGCTATTTGTTCTTTTAACGATTCTTGAACTTCATCCATATAATGTCCTGCAACTATAAATGTATTCACGGATTCTGTCTCTATCACATTATTCCATAATTCCGTTAACATCTGTTTCATATCTTTTTTCATTCTCTTATTATGAGTATATCTGTGTCCAATGAAAAGAGTAAAAAGATTCATATAATTTGAATAATTTCCTAATTTGATTTTACTATCAGAAATATCAATCATTTTTACAACTGGAGGAAGTGTTTCATTCGGATAAAAGAATTTAAATGTATTCGCACATACTGCGTGATTCGTTCCTATAAATAATTTATCTGATGCTATCTTTAAATTACTTATATGGTCATCAATCATAAAAACATTAGCACATATTTCTTGTAAATGTTGAATATATGAAGGATGATATTCAATATCGAGGATGAGGACATTTTTCCCACGTAATTTATCCATATTTCTATTTTGAACTCGTTTTACTTCACTACGGGGTTTATCGGGAATAATTTGGAAATTATTTTGTTTTTCGATATTGTTTTTAAAGAGAACAGTCATAAAATAGTGATAAGCGATGGAAGCGGAGAAAGCTCCATCATTATTTTCAGCATGGAAAATAATAGTATCAATTTGTTGAATATCTTCTTTAGAGACATTTTCACGGAACTTCATGATTTCTTCAAAAGAATTTTCATAATTTTTATTATGACGATTTCTTTCATTTTTATTCATTCCAGATGTTATTAAATCTTTATCTTTTAAACAATCCATCAATATCTTGTCAAAATCAACTTTACCCCTATTCGTTTTTTTAGAAAGATTTGCCATTTCCATTTCCATATCTATCTCCATTTGTTTATCATTCATCTTTATTACATTGTCTTTCAACTTTTTAGCATTTTCCATTTTCATTTTCATCGTTTTTTTAATTTTAACCGTTTTCTTACTTTTACCATTTTCACCATTTTTGGTTTTTATTTTTTTTGAATTTAAATCTTTATTTTTATTCATTCTTCTAATTTAATATATTATTCTTTTTTCAAATTTGAATATAAAGAAAATATAAAAATATTTTCGCGGTTTAAAGAATATAAAAAAATAATAAGGATAATAAAGTATTATAAGTAAAAGATGAGTGAAGTGTCAGAAACCACACAAAATAGAATTTTAGAAGAGACTGCTATTGTAGAAGTTCCAAAGGAATTTCATGAAATAGTAAATGAATTAACAACACAATATGTTGAATTAATTAATCAGGTTCAAGAGAAGTTTAAATATTCTAATGATTTAGCAGGGGCATTAGAAGCAGGTAATAGAAAATTCGTTGAAAGGGTTGATGAAAATTATGACCAAATTCTTTATACATTAGCTGATAATTTCCTTTTTTGTTTAGAAGAAGTTCATGAACAAAATGCTGATTTCTTTGCTTATCAAGTAGATAAGGTTAAGAGAAAGAATGGTAAGACAGATAAGTTGAAGGTAAGTTGTTTGGTTGGAAAGGCTCAAATGAAGAGTTTAATGAAACAATCGGATGAAAAAACAAAGAGATTTATTTTTGATAGTTTAAATGCTATGTTTAAGAAATTATTAATTGAAGATGAAGAGACAGGAGGTGTTGTTTTCCATCCCGAATTCATTGAATTTGTTAAGAAAAACTTGAATCAATCTAAAAATTATAGTAAAATGTTAGTTGCAATTGACAATGTTGATTCTATTATGGATGAATCTGGTCAATTAGTCCCAACATTTGAAGATAATGATGTTTCTCTTTCATCATCTGATGATGATGAACAAGATAAGAAGAAAGGAAAAAAGGGTAAGAAACAATCAGGTGGAGGTGGTGGATTATTCGAGGACCAATTCATGAAGGGTTTAGAGGGAACTAAGATAGCACAATTAGCACAAAACATAAGTTCAAAGATTAAGGCGGAAGATTTCCCTGAATTGAATGACCCAACTAAATTATTATCATCATTAACATCAACTTTGGGTGGTGGAGGCCAAGGAGGAGGAGACTCAATGGCCGGTTTTGGTAATTTATTGAAGTTTGTAGTAGATGAAGTTCATGGAGCAATGAATCAAGATGGAATGAGTGAAGCGGATTTAGCAAATGAAGCTTCAAATATGATGAATAGTTTTAAGGGATTAACAGGAGGAGGTTTTGACCCATTCCAAATGTTAAAAACAATGTCTGAAGTAATGCCACCAAATGGTGGAGGAAGTGGAAATGGGAATGGTCAAATGCCTGATATGAGTCAATTATCAAGTATTTTCGAGGGTTTAAATGGAAATTTGGAGAAAGAATTAAAGAAGACAGTTGATGAGTCAAAGAAACAATCAAAGAAGTAGAAGTGTGAATTGGTTAAAGTTTTTTATTTAAATAAATATTATATCTTAATAATATTTAGATATAGATAGTAAATATATAAATAAAATGGAAAATAGTAAATATGTAGCGGGTAATTTAACAGAAAACACAACAAAGTCATTACAATTAGAGAGTGATGATTTTTGGTTGGATGATTTCAAAATTTTATATGAAAAGACGAGAATAGCACAATTTTTTCCAACTTATGAAATGACACTTGTTGAGAAATTAAATGCAATGACTCGTCTCTCTATTTTATTAAGTTTTGTTTTATATTTAGCAACAAGAAACTATCATTATTTTTTCATAATGATTTTGGTTATGGGATTCACAGTGTTTGTTTATAAAACCCAAAGAGAAAATATGGAATTATATTTTAATTCAAATCCGAATTCAGATGTTAATGATATTAATGGGAAGATATTGGGAGAAGATAAGAAGAAATTTATTGAACCAACAGTAAATAATCCATTTATGAATATAAATTTGATAACAGATGATAAGACGAAACCGAAAGCACCTAAAATTTGGAATGACCCAGAACTAAAGAAAAAAGTTGAAGAAAAATTCGAATACAATTCTTATAGAAGTGTTAGTGACGTTTATAACAAAGATAATGCCGAATTACATTTCTATCAAATGCCCTCAACAACAATTCCTAATGAACAAACAAGTTTTGCCAAATGGTGTTATGGAACAACTGCCACATGTAAAGAAAATTCTATCAGTTGTGCTCCTCAAATCCCTGTTCCCGAATTCCCTTCAATCTCTACTCAAAACCCCTACGAATATACTGTTCAAAAATATTAAACGAATTTTGTTTGATTTCGGATTTTAGATTTTTTTAAAGTGAATATATATAAATATTTTGTATGGAATAAAATATTTATAGGAATAAAAAATATTATTTATAATTAAGTAATAGAGATAACAAAATGAATTTTGGCAATATTCCTGTTTTAGACATAAACAAACAATCAACACTTTTCTATGATAACTGTGCTCATGATTATCAAGATTTCGCTAATCATCGCATCTATCAATACTCTTTTGACCCTTCCATCCGCACCAATGTCTCAAATGGTCAAAGAGACCAATATTATGCTCAAACTCAAGTCCGTGGTGTTTTAGAATCTCGTAATCCCGATGTTAATGGTCAACATGTAGATACTTGCACTACTCTTAGAAATGGTGTTATGACTCATGATGGACACAGACATCAATTAGATACTCGTCTCTTTATTGGTTCCCCTTACATGGCTCAAGGTCAATCAACTTTAAAGAATCCTGATTTGAGTTCAAGATTATTATATGGTGAAGAAAGTCGCACTAAGAAATCCCAAGGTTCAACTGTTGATGTAAGTATTGATAACTTTATTCCTCTCATCCCTTGTATCCAAAAGAATGTTCAAGACCCTAAACACATCATCCCCGATTATTGGATTCATGGTGGTATGAGCACTCGTTCAGTTGTTCGTAATATCGATTATATCAAATCATGTGGTGGCAAAAAATAAAACATCTTTTGAAATAATTATTTTAAGTTTATTTCTTTTTTATAAAAAATATGATTTTCATTTTAAATCATATTAAAAAAAAATGGTTAATTTGCATTTAGACAATAATAAATAAAATCTAAATCAAAAAATGAATTTTTTTAGAGAAGAAGAAGTGATGGACTTGCAAGAATTAATAGAAAATATGAATGAAAAAGAAGAGGAACAAATTCAAGAAGAAGTTATTACAGAAGTTGATATTCACAAAACAGACGAAGTAAATGAAGTTCATGAAGTTCAAGAAGTTCAAGAAATTCAAGAGAATATAGAAAATGTTAATTATGGATTGGAAGAGAAAGGATATTTATTTTTAAAGGGTGTTTATAATAGGGATTTAGTGGACCGTATAAATTTTGAAGTTCAGAATTTCATGAGTTTGGAAGGTATTTATTCGCATTTACAGAAAAGACAGGATGTTCCACAACAACGTTATTTTGTAAATAATACATATGGAGCATTACAGAATTTCCAACAATTACAACATTATTATGTTCCTGTGATTGATAATAGAGGAACTTATAACAGAGTGACAGATGTGGGTGTAATAGATATTTATAATGTTAATAAGTTATTTCCGCAAATCCAGCAATATTTTGATATGAAGGTGATGTTGGCGATTTTGTTGAAAACAACTGGAATAGAATGGAAATTGACAAGAGTGAATTTACAAATATATAATAATGTTGTTAATTCAAATCAATTTCATGTGGATTGTGGGAATGAAAAAAATATAAAATTCACTATATTTTTATCAGATATTGAAGAAGAGATGTCTGGTTCATTAGCATTTATTGAGGGTTCACATATTAATAAAAAGAATATAAAATTATCACAAACTAAGACATTTACGGGTAAGAAGGGTGATGTATTAATATCCTATCAAAATGGATATCATAGGAAGATGCCGAATAAATTGGGAGGAACAAATATGTTTTTGACTTTTCATTTCACAACAAGATTGGAAAGAGAACGATATTTTCCTTTATAATTTAGATTTTGAGGGTGGCGAAGATGATGAATTGGTTGATGGGTAAGAAATCTTTTTGTTGAAAAAAAGACATAACAGCTAAATATTCGGGATATTCATCGGATATTTGTTGGAGTTGATGAGCGAGCATGGGATGTTGTTTTTCATGGAGTTTAAAAGAGAATAGGGGTGATTCGTTATCAAGAATTTCTTGTAATTGTGTTTGTTGATTAGAGAGGATAAATTTGATATATTCATAAGCTGAATAACGGAGTTGTCCATCAGAACAGATTGGTGTTTTGCGATGTATTTTATTAAAACCTTCTTCTTCATTGTCGAATTGGAGGATGATAGTTTTGAAGGGTGTTGTTTCTTTTTTAGTGAGGATTACTCTTTCACCTTCATGAATCATTTTACGGAGATTTTGGAAAATAATTTCACAATGAGTGGCTTCATCGAATTCTGTGGAAGGTATAGAAGAAGTTGGTTCAGAAGATTCAAATATTTTTTGAAAAAATTCTTGGGTTTCGGTGTGTTTTCTTTGGAAGGATTCGGATAGTTTTTGTTTGATGATGGCGACTTTATCGGGATTTTTGAGGTCTTCTTCAATTTTCTTTTCAATCAGTTGATTTATTTGATTTTGGTTTTTTGGTTGATTGGGTAATGGAATATTACGACGAGGTGGCATTTTTAATTTTTCTATCATTTCTTTTTTTTTATTTTTCAAAATTTAACTTATTTTTTGAAAAAATGGATTTATAAATAAAAAAGTGAAAATATTAATTTATTTCCATTTGCTAAAACTACAATGACCGTTATCAAAACCTCTTACTTCAGGCATTTGTGTAGGAGGGAAATATTGGATTTGACATGATGGTTGGTGTAATAATCTTGGATTTGGTGCTTTATAGGGATTGTAGCGTGTTGAGGGACATTGGGAGTTCATGCGGGTTTGTCCAAATAATTCTGATTCGAGGTCAACAAGATTACCAGAAGTGAGTGAAACACCATTACCACCAACAGTTCCGAATTCAATACGACATTTGGCAGTATTTTCAAATTTACCAGGATATAATTGATAATTTAATGGTGATGTAGATTCTTGTAATTTTTTTTCATATGCACATTTATCATAGGAAGTA
>JACCEC010494026.1_pt1 | contig 67306 bp, 59 predicted proteins | sample 7450121 | NCBI WGS metagenome assembly JACCEC01 (sample SAMN15323455, study PRJNA562643) | freshwater metagenome | isolation source: river surface water | place: USA:Blue River Watershed | collected 2017-08-18
GAAATCAAAAAAGAAGTAGTACAAAAAATCGCTTTGGCCGCCAAAGGTATCAACTTCGAAAACGGTAAAGCTGTCATCACCGCAAGCTCGTTCAAGAGCTTGGATGACTTGGCTACCTTGTTGAATACTTACCCTGGTGCTAGCGTAGAAATTCAAGGCCATACCGATAACAACGGTGCCGCTGATGCCAACAAAACTTTGAGCCAAGACCGCGCAAACGCTGTTAAACGCTACTTAGCCGCTGGTGGTGTAGCTGAAGCCCGCATGACAGCCGTAGGATATGGTCAAGAAATGCCTATCGCCGACAACGCTACCCCTGCTGGTAAAGCGAAAAATCGTCGCGTAGACTTCAAATTGAGCTACTAAGACCTCATCACAAAATAGATTTTTCAATCGCATAGGAAACAAAAAGGGCGCCCAATGGGCGCCCTTTTTGTTTCCTATCACCTAACTTCGTCTTATGCAATTACTCCGCATCCTTACCCTCTATATCCTACTTGCCCTGTTTGCCCCTGCAACCCATGCACAAACAACCCCCGCAACGCCCAATATCACCGCAAACAACGCATTCCAAAATCCCAGCAACCCCCATTACTGGAAATACAAAAAACCCTACGAAGGGTATTGGCAACAAGATGTGCATTATACCATCAATGCCATACTAAACGAGCAAGACGAACTCATCAACGGACAAGAAACCCTAGTCTATACCAACAACTCTCCCAACACCCTCACCGAGGCCTATTTCCACCTATATCAAAATGCCGTGCAACCCGGTTCCCTCACCGATGAACTCTACAAAAAAAATCGCACCAAAGTAAAATACGGCAAATACGAAGCACAAAAACTCGGTACCGTTATCCACAGCATTCAAATCAACCCCGAAGAAAACCCCATCCAGGAAGAACCCCCATACGAGACCATCAGCACCCCCTTCGAAATCCAAAATACCCTCCTCAAAATCAAACTGCCCAAACCACTGAAACCCGGCGATTCCATCGCATTTCACATCGATTTTACCACCTACTTCGATCGCGGTAGCATCCGCAGAAGAATGAAAGTGTACGACCACCACGGTTACAAACACTTCAACGGCGTACATTGGTACCCCCGCATCTGCGTCTACGACCGCAAATTTACTTGGGAAACCGACCAGCACGTAGAAAAGGAATTCTATGGCGACTACGGCCTGTTCGATATCGCCCTCACCCTCCCCAACCACTATATCCCCGAAGCCACCGGCACCCTCGTCAACAAAGACGAAGTCCTGCCCAGCGCCCTGCGAAAACAACTCGATATCGCCAACTTCAAAGACAAACCCATCGGCTCACAACCCTCGGTTATCATCCCCGCCAACGGCACCTTCAAAACCTGGCGATACCAAGCCGTGAATGTGCATGATTTTGCATGGACCGCCGATCCCACCTACCGCATCGGGGAAACCACCTGGAACGGTGTGCAATGCGTAGCCATCGCCCAAGAAAACAACGCCGCCGGATGGCAACAAACCGCCGCATTCACCGCCAAAGTCATCGCCACCTATAGCCGTGATTTTGGCATGTATAACTACCCCAAAATTGTTTGCGCAGATGCCGCCGATGGCATGGAATACCCCATGATCACCCTCGATGGCGGGTATTACCCTAGCCACCAAAGTCTCATTGCACACGAAGTGGGGCACAACTGGTTCTTCGGTATGGTGGGGTCCAACGAAACCTATCGCGCCGCACTCGATGAAGGATTCACCCAATTCCTCACCGCTTGGTGCATGCGAAAACTCACCCGCGAATCCCAACCCGAACTCAAACGCGCCTTCGCCGGATACATGGAAGATGCCATAGACGGAACCGATGAGATCCTCGAAACCCACTCCAACGATTTTCATTCGGCGACCGGACATGGTGGCGGCTACAAACACGTGTACTACAAAACCGCGTCGATGCTCTACAACCTCCAATACTATTTGGGCGATTCCGTGTTCCTGCAAGCCATGAAAAACTACGTGGAACAATGGAAATTCTGTCACCCCTACATCGAAGACTTCCGCAATTCAATGATTCAAAGTGCACAAACCGATCTCAACACCTTCTTTGATCAGTGGTTTCAGACCAACAAATCCGCCGACTATAGCATCAAACGCATCACCCCGCTCAGGCCCGCAAACTACTACCGCGTTACCCTCGAACGCCGCGGTAAAATGGTGATGCCCGTAGATTTGGATTTCCTGATTCGGCCCCAATCACCCGCCAGTAAGAACAAAAAAGCCATCGCCGCCAGTGATGTATTCTACTCCATCACCATTCCCGTAACCCAATACCAAAAACCCGGTCGATACAACCTAAAACCCTGGATTGGGTGGGACAAACTACGACCTACCTACACCTTCGACATCGAAATGCCCGTGGCCGGTGAACTCAAACAAGTGTGGCTCGATCGCAGTGGCCGACTGGCCGATATCTATCGCGTAAACAACGTCTGGAAAAAACGCAACGAATGGCAACTCGACCTCGGCAACGGCGAAAACACCAACTACTTGGGCGTTTACCAATGGCTCATCCGACCCGATTTGCGTTTCAACGGCGCTTCAGGCTTCATGCCCGGCCTACAACTTTCTGGTCAATACGCGGGCAGAAAACGCCAATTTCACCTCGGCCTGTGGTCGCTCCCCGGTATCCAGGCCCAACAAACATCGCCTGCCCAAAACGTGAATTACCACATCTCCTTCAAACACCAAACCCGCGGCGGTGGCACGTATTACTACGAATCGTTCCTATACAATGAAATCAATACCCACCAAATGGGTTGGAGCCAACGATTGGGCAAAACCCTTTACGGCCTCTATGGCAAATCCACGCAAAGATATCATGGCTTACTTCGACCACTAGACCATCCCCTCTACAACCCTTGGATCAACGCCCCCAGCGGAGACCTGTATTTCCCGCAATACACCGCCCTCAATGGCTTCCTACCCACCGCCAACCGATGGTCCTATATCCAAAACATCAACCTCAACCTCTTCATTGCCCAAAACTATAGCGGATGGGGTAAATCCGGTTCGATGCGATTCGATGTTCGATTGCCATCGCCCTGGTCACAATCACAATACGGGTTTGTTCAACTCGAATGGAAACACTATCACCCCTTGGGAAAAACCACGTTGCGTCTCCGCTCATTGGCCTACTACGGCGGTGGAAACAATCCCACTCCCGAAGCCGCCTTATACATCCATGGCGCCAACCCAGAAGAGAGTTTCAATCATTCCCTATACCGAGATTTCGGGATGATCAATTACGCACAACCCAGCGCCATCAGTAGCCCAACACCCCCACAGCACCTTCTCGTGAATGGTGGCCTCAACCTTCGTGGGTTCGGACAGTATGCGGCACCAAAAACCGTAAAAACCGCCGATGGCAGCGATACAACCCTCGCTTTTTTCAGGGGCAACCAAGGACTGGCCATCAACAGCGCCATCGACCTCACACCGTTTTTTCGCTGGGTACCCAAACTCAAAATGATTGGCATCAACCCCTACCTGTTTGGCGATGCCGGCATCATCGGTCAGCCCCTGACAAGCAAAAACAACAGCGGCAACACCATTAACAAAAATGTGTACAGCCACCTCCTCGCCGATGCAGGAATTGGTGCTAGCATCAACCTCAAAAACTGGGGCAAACTCACAAAAAATCGCGCACTCACCGCCGCCAAACCACTCAATTTTCGCGTCGATTTCCCAGTTTGGGTAAGCGCCGTTCAACAAAATGATTCCCACCTCAAATTCCGCGTTCGCTTCAGTGTGGGCGCCGATTTCTGATCAGAAAATCCCAAAAAGAAATCAAAAGCCAAGCAGCCCAGAATTGATTTAACTTTGCCACGTGGACATACTTTGGAGTCATATCACCCAACACAGCGGACAACCCCAACAGATTTTGGGGGTCTACCACAACGACATTGTTCACTATCTCTCTGTAAACGCCCAAAATCAACCACTCAGCTACGAGATCATCAAACACCCCACCCAACTCAAAAATGGCGTAACATGGGTGGATCTCCACAGCAACATCCAATGGGTTCCGTCGGCATTCGCTCAATCCGATATCCCTGGTATGCCACAACCCAAAATCCGTAAAATCAACGCCCAACAATCCCTGGCATTTCAATACCAACCGCAAAAACAAAATTTGTTGGCCACCGATGCACCCGCCATGCACATCGCAGAAGGATTGTACACCATCGCACAAACCTACGCCTCACACAAAGAATACATGAGCGTGATTTGGTTTCACGATCAAACCGCCATCGTTTTCGCATTCCACAACAATCAACTGGTATTCGCCAACAAATTCAATAGTTCCAACACCCAAGAACACCTCTATTTCGCGCTATTGCCCTTTCACCAAAAGAAACTCACACCGGCCCAATTGGGTCTCATTGTTCTGTGTGATGCAAATCAACACCAAAATACCTCACAACTCTTTCACAAATTCATCCCACATGCCGAAATCCAATCGCCAAGCATGCCCTGGATCGTAAATGCCCCCGCACCCCTGCAACACATTGTCTCCCCCCTGATAAAAATGATATCATGCGCGTCACCGGTGGAAGCCTAAAAGGCCGCATAATTCCCTCAAATTTTGCCAACCACGTGCGTCCCTCAACAGACCGCGTGCGGGAATCCCTGTTCAATTCCCTCGACCACCAAAAAGGCATCGCCGATGCTCATGTGCTCGACCTTTTCTCCGGCTCAGGCATCATCGCCCTGGAGTTCCTTACCCGAGAAGCACAAAGCGTGTTTAGCATCGACCTAGATAAAAAGAACATCGCCAACCAAAAGCACATCGCCCAAACCTGGAACCTGCCCCAATGGCACATCGCCACCGGCAACGCCCTCACACCCACACAAACCCTCGTCAAAAACCACCTGCATGCACCCGATCAATTCGATATCATTTTTGCAGATCCACCGTATGCGATGCCCGACATCCAAGGGCTCCACGGTTTGCTATACCCCCTTTTGCTACCCGGCGGTTGGCTCATCATTGAACACAAACCACAACTCGTCTTCGCCGAACAAGAATTCTTAAAAAAAGAATACGGAAGTACCACAATGACTATCTTCGCTAAACCATGAGAAACATCGCCGTTTTCCCCGGAACTTTCGATCCCATTACCGTGGGCCATGTAGACATTGTCAATCGCGCCAGTTCAATGTTCGATGAAATCATCATCGCCATTGGCGTAAACACCAAAAAAACCACCCTTTTTGATCTTGAAAAACGAAAAGAATGGGTAAAAATAGCCTTCGCCAACAACCCCAAAGTGCGCGTTGAAGCCTATGAAGGACTTACCGTAGACTTTTGTAAAACCGTAAACGCCACCTTCCTGCTGCGCGGTCTAAGAAACGGCACCGATTTCGACTATGAATCACACATCGCACAGCTGAACAAAGCCCTGTGGAACAACATAGAAACCATTTTTATCATGTGTAACCCAGAACTCAGCTACATCAGTAGCACCCTGGTGCGCGACCTCATCATCCACAAAGCCGATTACCAACGCTATTTACCCGTTGGTGTGAAGCCGTAACGCCAAACATCTGCGGATTACATCGTGCACACTCTGGTATGAATTGAACTCAGCCGAATCAAACCAATCCAAATTCGCAAACTTCACCTCAGAGATCCCCTCTTCCATCTGCGGTTTCAAGGTGCCCTTTCCGGTACTATTCATCAAATACCAATGCGTTTCTTTCAATAACAAAATGTCATCCTCGTAATACACGTGGTACGTCTCCCCCACCTTCTCGCTGATATTGATCATATTGATCCCCGTTTCCTCCATCACCTCCCTCAACGCCGCAGCCATCTGGTCCTCGTGACGCTCAATTTTGCCCTTGGGCAAATCCCACAAACCATTGCGCTTAATCGTTAACAACTGATCCTCCTTGTTAAATACCAAACCCCCAGCAGCCTGAATCACCGTAAAGTCTTCCATGAACTCCTTGATCGTAGCCTTGGGATCCGGACAAATGAGCCCAAAATGCAATGGCTTTCCGTTGTTTTGTGAAGACAGCAAAATTTTAAAACTCTTCTGCAATTCGTCGTCACCAATAAAATACATGTTACTCAACCCACGTAAAGCTTCTGGAGAATCTGCGATTACCAAAGCACCGTCGTTGAAATAGATTTTATAACTTTGCGCTTCCATGTCCAATCAAGCCGCAAAATTAGCAAAATTTCTCCTAGAAATAAAGGCAGTAAAACTAAGTCCTTCACAACCATTCACTTGGACTTCTGGGATTCTTTCCCCGATCTACTGTGACAACAGAATGGTGCTTTCTTACCCCGAAGTACGCACTTTCGTGGCCGAAGAACTCGCCCAACTGATCCAATCCCAGTTCCCCAATGCCAACCGCATCGCAGGAATCGCCACCGCCGGCATCGCCCATGGTGCTTTGGCAGCCGACAAACTCAATATGCCCTACTGCTACGTTCGACCTGAGCCCAAAAAACACGGCCTCAAGAACCAGGTAGAAGGTGAAATGAACCCCGGCGATCAAATCGTGCTCGTGGAAGACCTCATTTCCACCGGAAAAAGCAGCTTCCAAGCCGTAGAAGGTGTTCAAAATGCAGGTGCCACCGTGATTGGTGTTGTAGCCCTATTTACCTATGGATTTGCCAATGCCATGGAAAAGTTTGTGGAGGCCGGAATCCCCGTTTATACCCTCACCAACCTGCCAACCCTCACGCAAGTAGCCGCAGAACACGGTTTCATCGAGCCCAATCAACTCGAAACCATTGAGCGATTCGCCCAAAATCCGAGCGCTTGGGGCGATACCCTCTAACCCTGATACGCTCTCTCCTCCCTTTTAACCCAACAGCGCACTCACCGCGCCCACTTCGGTTAGTTCCATCAAATTTCCGTTTTCCAAACGCGATACCAACAAGGCCTTACCCACCTGTAAGCCCGATTTATGTCGTTTACTCAACGCCACCGCCTCACAGCGAATCCGAAAGAACAAGGCTGCAGGCAAGGATACGATCGGACCAAAACGCTCGCCAGCATTTTCGCTGATCCATTTCTGTAACCAGCCATGATCACCCTCAGCGATGCCCAAATCCACCTTGGCAACCACCACCAACCCGCCGTTACCATCACTCAATGCCATACTCAACTCCCCATAAGTACCCATTCGGCCCGCCTTGGCATACAACAACACCGCCGTTACCTCCACAAATTCCAATACATTTCCAGCCTTAACCGGCAAAATCCCTCGGTGCGATTTCAATATCAATCCCTCATATCGCCCCGTTAACAAAGCATTGAACTGCATCCTTTGCGTCACGTTCATGCTGCGCCACTGCTCAACCACCCAAGTTTGTTTCTCCCATTCCGGCGACGCCACCATGGCCTCAATTACCGCCAACAACTGCTTGACCACCTCTCCCTCCAACTCCGTATCATCACCGCCCACCTGTCCCAACACCAAAGCCATCGCTTCGTTCATAGACCCCGTAAATCGCTTGCACTCATCCAACAGCCAAGGTTCGATGCCCGTTGCCTCCATCACCCATCGCTTCAATTGAGCCATCGTAGCCCAAGACCCCGCCTTGCTCATCGCCCTTCGTCCCCCCGCATCATTACCTCCGCAACCCCCGCGTTTAAACCATAACCCACCCGCAAGTGCCGTGAAAATGCTTCGCTGAACCCATGCGTAACATATACATTCTCAGCCCCAGTGGCCAATACCGCGCCCAACAACTGCGGCCAATCGGCATGATCACTCAATACAAACCCCTGATCCATCGCACCCCATTCCCGCGATTTTTTCACCGCCATCCAACCACTGCAATTTGCCACCGCAAAACGCTCCAACCCCATCATCCATGGTGATTTTATGGCCGCTGGCGGACAAACAAGCATGGCCTGTGACAAGCCCCCGTTGCGATAGTCTGCAGCGTCCAATCCCTTAGAACCATCCACCCATGCGCCAAAATCAAATCCCGCGGCCTCCAACACCCGATTGGTCTCCGAAATCGTTGAATAACACACCACATCGCCCACCCCACGATCCAAATACTTGATGATGCGCTGCGCCTTACCCAGTGAATAACCCAACATAATGCTCGTAATTCCTCGCTCCGCATTGCCCCTCCACCACGCATTGATATCGCCAAACACCTCCGCCTGCGGCCGCCACTGAAAAATGGGCAACCCAAACGTACTTTCCGTCACAAAATGATGGCACCGCACCGGCTCAAATGCAGGCGATAAACCATCCGCCTCCGTTTTATAATCCCCCGCAATCACCCACACCTCGCCGCCGTAAGAAAGTCGAACCTGCGCACTGCCAGGCACATGCCCAGCCGGAAATAAACTCACCTCAACACCATTCAATACCACAACTTCTCCATACCCCAAACCCTGAACCGAAATGTTTCGGCCCAATCGCAGTTTCAGGACCCCAATGCCATCGGTATGACATAAATAATGAGCCATTCCGGGCCTCGCATGATCGCTATGGGCATGCGTCACCAACGCCTTCGACACTTTTCGCAATGGATCGATGTACAAATCCGCCCGCTCACAGTAAAAGCCAATGTCTGTATATGTCACCAATGCCATCCCTTCAAATTTCCGATATTTTATCACACCGAAAATCAGAAAGTTTCAGTAGAATCATGGCCCTTTCAAACGCAAAAACAACGGGTTCTTGGCAAAAAAGAGTTAATTTGCAACCCAATATTAAGTTATGAAAAAACGCATTTTAAGTTTGGCCTTGGCATTCTCAGCCCTTTTCCAACTGAGAGCCGATGAAGGCATGTGGCCGCTCACCTTGCTGCAAAAGATCCAAGATCCCATGCAAGCCCGCGGATTGAAATTGTCTGCCGAAGACATCTACTCCATCAACCAAGCCTCGGTGAAAGACGCCATCGTGCGCCTTATGTCGAAACAAGGCCGTATGTTCTGTACCGGTGAAGTGATTTCTAAGCAAGGACTTTTCCTTACCAACCACCACTGCGGATATGGTGCCATCCAAGAGTTATCAACCAATCAAGACAATATTCTGAAAAATGGCTTTTGGGCCGCCAACCAACAATCAGAACGCCCCGCAAATTTCAACATCGGATTACTCCGTAAAATTGAAGATGTAACCAGCCAAGTATTGGCAGGGATCGCTATCAACCAAGACGAAGCCACCCGCGCAAAAGCCGTAGCTGCCCAAATCGCCAAAACCAAAGAAGCGGTTGTAGCTGCCCTCGGTGAAGAACGCAACAACTATGTGGTAGAAATTTCTTCGTTTTACAATGGCAACCAATTCCTTGCGATGTATTATGAAGTATACCGCGACATTCGCCTCGTGGGTACCCCCCCAGAAAGCGTAGGAAAATTTGGTGGTGAGACTGACAACTGGCGTTGGCCCCGTCATACCTGCGATTTTAGCATGTTCCGCATCTACGCCAATGGTAGCAACAAACCCGCCGATTTCAACCCAGCCAACAAACCCTTCAGCCCAGCACATCACTTGCCCATCAACATCAGTGGCATGAAAGAAGGTGACTACGCCATGATCATGGGTTACCCAGGTCGTACCACCCGCTATACCTACAGCGAAGGCATCAAATACCTCGCCAGCAAAGAACGCCCCATGCGCGTGCAATTGCGTCGCGACATCATGGACGTCTACGAAAACTACATGAAGCAAGACGAATCTGTTCGTTTGATGTACTCTGATCGCTTGGCCGGTATTGGTAACTACTGGAACAAATTCAATGGAGAAGCCAATGACTTGTCTAAGCCAAATGGCCTTTACGAAACCCGCAAAAATGCCGAATTGGCCTTCGAACGCTGGGTGCGTGAAAACAAAAAGACCGATGTATACGGCGACGTAACCTCACTCTACGATGAAGCCTACCGTGAGTTATACACCTACGGCTTATACCCCGTTTACTTGCAAGATGGTATCTCCAACAGCCAACCCATGAGCTTCGCCATGTCATTCAAAGGTTTGGCCGATGCCCTCAAAGCCAATCCAAAAGACACTGCGATGTCACGTGCCATGTTGCGCGGCATCGATGAGATGTACAAAGAATTCTACCCAACCATCGAAAAAGAAGTGTTGGCCGTGGTCCTGAAACACATCTACGAAGACTTAGATCCTTCCATGTTGCCTGCCGACCTCAATGCGATGGTATTGAAATACAAGAAAAACTACACCGCAGTGGCCGAAGCCATTTTCGCCAAATCCATATTCACCAACAAAGAGCGCATGGCCAAATTCTTGGGCAAACCCTCTGCAAGCAAATTGGAAGGCGACGTACTTTACAAAATCACCCAAGGCTACCTCAACAAATTGCGCGTGGATTTAAAACCCGTGTACGATGGCATCAACAGCAAATTGGATCGCGCCAACAGATTGTTCTTGTCGGCCCAAATGGAAATGTTGCCCAGCGGACAAGCCATGGCCCCTGATGCAAACGGAACCATGCGTTTAACATACGGCACCGTGAAGGCCTACGATGCCCGCGATGCGGTAAGCTATGCCTACTTCACCACAGCCAAAGGCATTTTGGAAAAATACAAAGCAGCGGATTTTGAATTCGACGCCCCACAGCCTTTGTTGGCATTGATTCGCGCGAAAGACTATGGTCAATATGCCGATAAAGACGGTGAGTTGCACACTTGCTTTTTGAGTGACAACGACATTACTGGTGGTAACAGCGGAAGTCCTGTCATGAACGCCAAAGGTGAATTGATCGGTACTGCGTTCGATGGTAACTGGGAAGCAATCAGTTCTGATTTCGCGTTCTTACCCAAAGTACAGCGCACCATCAGTTTGGATGTTCGCTACACCTTGTTCATCGTTGAAAAATTGGGCGGCGCCAAGCACCTGATCGATGAAATGACAATCGTGAAATAATTTTCACAACCCCTGATAAACAAAAAGGGCTTCCTCACGGAAGCCCTTTTTTATTGAGCTATTTGTTTCTTGGATTTCACCGCAGGGAGCAACTAACAACACCCACAGCATCCTTGAATCCTGTTTGATTAACGGTTGCGTGAAAACCAACCGCCTTTTGATTTTTCTTCTGACTTCTCCTCAATTCTTGCAAATGAATTACCGTTCATAGATACGTTGTTTACAGGATTACTTACAGAAGAATTGGCACTGCTAGAACTTACCACATCGGTGATTTTTGATGGCGCAGCATCAACAACCAAAGTGTCTTTCAATTGCTTTTGAAGTGTTCCAACCATGCTCACAAATGTTTCTTTGGAAGCGCGAACCTTCGAAATGGTATAGCAGCCCATCAACTGACCCACAATAAACAAGGCCATTGAGCGTGCATCCGTTTGATTCTTCAATTCCCCAGCAATCCTTCCAGCCATGATGGCCTTCTGAATAATTTTTACTTGCACCTCATTTACCACTTCGAGTTTCTGGCGAAACAAATCATCAGAATGACTCATCTCCAAAATCATATTGGTTAATACATCTCCACGTTTGATGCTCGTTTCTGTGGCTTTAGTTTTTTCATGTTCCAATGCCGCAATCAAAGCATCCGCAACACCTGTTTCTATGTTGGCCAAACTCGCCCATTTTTGCTCGTAAAAAGGCAACATCACCTCATCAACCACCGCATACCCCAATTCCGATTTATTCGGAAAGTAATGGTAAAAGGCACCTTTGGTGATTTTCAAACGGGCAATTTCTTTGTCTGTTCGCAAAGTCTCAAAACCCTTCGATTGAATGGCTTCAAAGCAACGTTGTAAGATCAATTGTCGTGTAGATGTGCTCATAAGGACCACAAATATACCAACAAGTTTGTTTAAATGTTAACAAAGTGTGGAAAACGCAAAAAATTTTACTAATTGCATAATAATCAAATACTTGATAACTAAAAAAACACTCCAAAAATGCTTGATTGGCCCACAAACACACCCCAAAAGTGTCCAAACTTACACCAACTAGGGCTTCAATCTGCCATACATCCTCGGAAAGGGAATGCTTTCCCGAACATGCTTCAATTTACAAACCCATGTCACCAAACGCTCCAATCCCAAACCAAATCCAGCGTGTGGTACAGATCCATATCTGCGCAAATCCAAATACCATTCAAAATCCTCCATCGGCAACTGGTGCTCCACAATTTTTGCGGTCAATAGATTCACATCCGTTTCACGCTCGCCACCGCCCACAATCTCTCCGTATCCCTCCGGTGCCAATACATCCACACCCCTAGCAAATCTCGAATCCTCAGGATTCCGCTTCAAATAAAAAGCCTTCACCTCGTGCGGCCAGTCGTACACCATCACCGGACGGTCAAACAACCTAGTCAATACCGTCTCGTCGGATCCCCCAAAATCATCACCATATTCGAAATTCTTCGCACTCGCGATCCAAGTTGGAATGTTCCTCAAATCCTCCTCCACATCACCCTTCTCCTGCTTCAATTGAGTAATCTTGGTTTGGTGGAAATTGATCTCACCCTTCTTCATCCCCGGTGTGGCCACCTTGGCCTCACGCTCCGCAATCTCTGCTTCAATGGAAGCCAACAAACCTTCGCATCGCGATAGCTCATCCTCCAAACTCTTGATACTGTTCACACCATTCACGTCCTCTTCACCCTTGATGATCCGCACCGCCTGATCGTAGGTCATTCGCGGAAACTCACCCAAACTGCTCTTCAATACTGCGACATCTCTACCTATCGTTTCCAATTCGTGCTCACATTTCTCCAAAACCTTGCCCACCACATGCTGCAAAAATCCTTCTATGCAATCCATGTTTTGGAAAATATCGTAAAAAGCCATCTCTGGCTCAATCATCCAAAATTCTGACAAATGCCTGCGCGTCTTCGATTTTTCAGCCCTAAAAGTAGGTCCAAACGTATATATCTTGCCCATCGCCATCGCCATCGCCTCGCCGTACAACTGGCCGCTCTGACTCAAAAATGCGGGCTCTCCGTAAAAATCGGTTTCAAACAAAGTGCTTGTGCCTTCACAAGCGTTGCCCGTGAAAATAGGGGCATCCATCTGCACAAAGCCCTGTCCCTGAAAGTATTCGTGTATCGCAAAGATGATGGTGTTACGGATGCGCATGATCGCCCATTGACGGGTACTGCGCAACCACAAATGGCGCTGGTCCATCAAAAATTCAATACCATGCTCTTTTTTGGCAATCGGATAGTTCTCTGAAACACCCACAACTTCTACCGAAGTCACCTGCAATTCCACCCCACCAACCTGTTTCTCATCGGCCTTCACCACACCCTTCAAAATCACACTTGTTTCCAAACTCACAGATTGCGCCGCGGCCAAATCCAACTCACTAGAAGTTTCAGCGGTTACTACACACTGACAAAATCCAGTGCCATCCCGCAAGATGATAAAAACGATTCCCTTACCCTCCCGCTTATTCGCAACCCAACCCCGCAACGTTACCGTTTCTTGGATGTGTTTCTGCAAATGTTCAATGCTTGGCGATGCTGTGGTAAAATCTTTTGTGCTCATGTTTGACGTAGTTCTGTGAAAGGAAAAAATGACTTCCCCTACAAAGATAAGAAAAGGGTTTAAAATTTTTGGCACGATATTTGTTATTAAGCGCAACTCGACTATATTTGTGATATGGCCCTCAAACAAGAGTTATCGCAAAAGTTTCTGCAAAAACTGAGTCCCCAGCAGATTCAGTTCATCAAGCTGCTGCAGCTCAACACCCAAGATTTTGAGGAAAAGGTGAGTCAGGAGCTGCTCGACAATCCCGCATTGGAAAACCTCGAAGGCGTGGATGATGGCATCGACTACCGCGGTGGCGATGAAAGAAACAACGAAATCAGCAAAGAGAAAACCGACGAAAACAAAGAAAGTTACGATGCAGAAGACCTCAATGTAAACAATGATTTCGATGAATACAGTCACGACATCAACGTAGACGAGCTCCTCAGAGCCGGTGGCGATGACGATTTTGGCAGTTTTCGCATGGGTGAAGATTATAACAACGAAGAACAGCGCGACATGCCCATGGCGGCGCAAAGCACCTTCCACGAATACCTCTACGAACAGGCCAGGGCCATCTTCGAAGACCAAGAACTCGAATTGGTCTACCACCTCATTGGCAGTATCGAAGATGATGGTTACCTCCGAAGAGAACTCAGGAGCATCGTCAATGACCTCGCCTTCAATGAGAACATCATCACCACAGAAGCCAAGTTAGAACGACTGTTAATCAAAATTCAGAACTTCGACCCGCCAGGAATTGCCGCACGCGACCTACAAGAATGTCTATTGCTGCAACTCTACAAAAAAGATTACGGAGACAATCCCTCCATAGACATTGCGGAAAAATTGCTGAGTGAGCAGTTTGATGCGTTCACCAAGAAACATTACGATAAAATTAAAAAGAGTTTAAAGATCAACGATGAGCAGCTCAAGGCCGCCATGAATGAAATCTTAAAGCTCAACCCCAAACCGGGGGAGAACGGCAGCGTGCACGTAAAAACCCAATACATCGTGCCGGATTTCTCTGTAGCCAACGACGATGGTGTTTTACAGGTGCGACTCAATGGCCGAAACGCCCCAGAACTCAGGCTCAGCGCCTCTTACGTTGAAACACTAAAGGCCTACGAATCCAGTGCTCACAAAGAAAAACAGCTCCGCGACGCGGTACAATACATCAAACAAAAGGTTGATGGCGCCAAGTGGTTTATTGATAGCGTAAAACAACGTCAAAACACCCTCATGAAAACCATGCAAGCCATTGTTCAAAGGCAAAGAGAGTTTTTCATTGAAGGTGGCGATGAAACCAAACTCAGACCCATGATTCTCAAAGACATTGCCACACAGGTAGAATTGGACATTTCAACCATTTCAAGGGTGGCCAATAGCAAATACGTGGAAACAGATTTTGGCATTTTTCCTTTGAAATTTTTCTTCTCCGAAGGCTTAACCAATGAAGAAGGCGAAGAAGTCAGCAACCGTGAAATCAAAAAAATCCTTGGAGATGCCATCGGTCAGGAAGACAAAATCAAACCTCTCACAGACGAAGCGCTCATGGACTTGCTAAAGGAAAAAGGATACAACATCGCCCGCAGAACCGTAGCCAAATACCGCGAACAACTGGGCATCCCCGTTGCTCGTTTGAGAAAAGAGATTTAAAACCTCAACTGAAAAATTTTATACAAATATTTAGCAATTACGAATAACCAATTGCTGAATATTCCATGAGATTTTAAAATCTCCAAGTCCTCCTTGTTGTGCTTAATCATTGATTTTAATCCACCTGTGCTGGCGCCGCCTTGCTGCATATTAACCATTGGCATTGGCAAGTATTGGAAGTTGTATTTTGTGAACCAAAAAAAGCGCAGTAACCAATCAAAATCGGCACTGATTCTATAATTTTCATTAAATCCACCCACAGTTTCGTACACACTTTTTCTTGCGTAAACAGTGGGGTGGGCTGGCTGTAAAGCAAATCGCATCATCCAGGTTTTAAAAAACTTGCTCCTGTAATTTCGAGTGACCTTGCCAACGTTTTCTGAATCAAAAAAAGATAAGTCACCATAAACCAAGTCACATGTTTTGTCTTTTTCAAATACACTTGCCAATTGCAAAACCACATTTTCATTTGCCAAAAAATCGTCTGAATGTATAAAACCAACAACGTCCCCCGTGGCCAACTGTAGTCCTTTGTTCAATGCCGAATAAATACCCCCATCGGGCTCTGAAATCAACTTAGAAATTCTACCATCGTTGTATGTCTGAAGAATGTCCACTGTGCCGTCTGTACTGCCTCCATCGACTACGATATACTCAATCTCTTGGTACGTTTGCTTCAGTACGCTTTCTATTGCTCTCTCAATAGTTTTTTTCCGATTGTAAACAACGGTAATTATGGATACTTTTAAACTTGGCATTAATTGCATTGAATGTGATTGTTTTTTATCCAATGGCCCAAGGTCGAAAGCAACCAAACTTTATACCAGCTGGGGTTTTCTTCCCCAATTTGGGTTTTCCTCAAATCTGCAACAATGGCAGACAAACTTGGAATTTCAGCAACAACCGCTAAACCTTCATCAACCAATGATTTCAAGTCTTGATTTACCCATCGTTTCCAAGGAAAAACAAATCCCATTTTTTTTCGATCCCAAATTTCTCTGGGCAAATCATCGCCCATCGCATCAATCAAAAGCCTTTTACCCGGCTGAATAGGCTTCCATTGATCTGGCAAACCCATAACAAAGTCTGTGAGTTTGTGATCCAAAAAAGGAACCCTGACCTCCAAGGAATGCGCCATGCTCATTTGGTCTGTGTCACGAAGCAAAACTGGCTTCATATATCGTTCCACCTCTTCATTTCCTATCCAGGCAAACAAATGATTTTTTTCTAGCTCAAAAGACCATAAGGCATCCACACTCACATCTATGCCATACTTGGCCAATTCGCCCTTTGAAAATAACTGTCGGAACAATTCATACCCACTCGCAACGTCCACCCTTTCCAGCGCCAATATTTCCCGCATTTTCCCCTTTAAAAAAGGCAAACTGCGCAAACTCATGGGCAACATTTCCCACAGCTGCAAAAGGCCCATGCCACGCAACTTCTGAATTTGACTCAATCGTTTAAACACGTCATATCCTGCAAAAACCTCATCTCCGCCCAAACCACTCAACGCCATTTTTATTCCCGCCGCCCGAGTGTATTTACTCACAACATAAGTGTTTACACCGTCTGCACTGGGGTGATCTATGGCCTCAAGGGCAGGTACTACCTCGTCCAAAAAGGCCGATGGTTGAATCAAAATATTCTGATGATCTGTTCGATACTTTTTCGCCACCATCTCAGCATAACGCAATTCGGAAAATTCCGATTCATCGAAATGTATATGAAAAGTTTTTACCGGATTGGTTAGATGCTTTGACATCACCGCTACAACAGAAGAAGAATCAATGCCCCCAGATAAAAAAGCTCCAAAATCCACATCCGCTATCAATCTTTTTTGCACCGCCTTGTCAAACAACTCTCGGGTTTTCTTTACCGCTTGATCATAGTTACCCACTTGGTGTTCTCGACCCATTTCCTCTTTCCTGCTGTAATATCGCTTCGTTTCCCAAAGAATGGTCTTGGAATTAGACAGACCAACAACAGCAAAACAGCCTGCTTCTAGTTGATACACCCCGTGAATCAATGTGAATGGATCAAAAACCGTTTGGTATTGTACATACTGCGATAATTTTGCGTGATTCAACTTGGGTGTAAACAAACCGGAAGCAATCACCGAACGAATTTCAGAGGAAAACACCAATACAGAATCCGACTTCCAAAAATACAATGGCTTTTTCCCAAACCTATCCCTGGCCAAAAACAACTGCTGCAAATCCTTATCCCAAATGGCGATAGCAAACATCCCTTCCAACAATTCCAACATCGCACTCCCCATTTTTTTGTAAAGTGCCAGCAGAACTTCGGTATCCGTTAAACTCTTAAAGTCATAGTCAGATACAATTGCCTTCAACTTTTGAAAATTGTAAATTTCCCCGTTAAAAACAATAATAAATCGTCCGCAACCACTGTGCATCGGTTGATTACCACGTGGATCCAAATCGATGATAGAAAGGCGTCTATGACCCAACAAAATAGGCCCATCCGCAAAAACCCCATCTGCATCAGGCCCCCGATGTGCCATTTTTGAATTCATGTTTGCCAATGCACCCCTCATCGAAGACAGGTCGTCAACACCAAAGATTCCATTAATACCACACATCACTGCAAAAGTAGTTCAACCCAGATTTAATACAGAGAGATTCAACCAAATTTTGAGACGCTTCATAAACGAACAATGGCGATTAACAAAGTTTTGAGGTCTTCCTTAACTTTGTGAGGTAATATTGAATAGAATTTCTATCAGCAGATCACTTTTTGTATTGATTTACATATGACATTTACCAACCTCATCCTTTTACTCGCATTCGCTTTGATTTCTGCCGCGGGTTTATTGGCGATGTTCAAATTGTCGTTCAAATACAGATGGTTTGACGTACCCGTAGAAAGATCTTCCCACACCCGAATAGTTCCCAGAACCGCCGGAATTTCCATCGCTTTATTGGCCATCCTTTCATTGGTTTTTTGGGGTCCTGATGATTTTCAATCCCCCATTATTTATTTCTCTTTCATCACCTTTTTCATCATTGGAATCTACGACGATATAAAGCACGTCAAAGCGTCCTCAAAATTTTGGGCCCAACTCATCATCGCGGCGTCTATTTCGATATTTTTACCCAACTTCAGAATTGATAATTTTTACGGTGTTTTAGGGGTGCATGCAATTGGTGAAATCTTCTCCATATCCTTTACAACCTTCGTTTTTGTAGTGGTAATCAATGCCTATAATCTTATCGATGGCGTAGATGGATTGGCGGCCTCCTTTTCCGTTTTTGCGATTTATTTAATTGGCCTTTGTTTTAAAGACATTAACCTCAATGTTTTTCAATTTTGTCATTTACTCATTGCCATTTTATTGCCATTTTTCTTCATCAATTTTAGTAAAAAATACAAAATGTTTTTGGGCGATACCGGATCCCTTTTTCTAGGAACCACAATCATTTTGTTCGTTGGCTACATGTTGAATTCAAACAATGCTGTGCACGTGCCTTGTGACATGAACAGAGCCCTGTATGCACTGGTTGCATTGTGCTATCCTTTGCTCGATACACTCCGTGTTTTTACTTTAAGACTGACTAGAGGACAGTCTCCATTTCAAGCCGACAAAAGTCATTTACATCATAAATTGTTGGGGTTGGGCTTTAATCACTTCACTACAACTGCATCTTTGCTTACATTCAACATCATCATTTATTTAATAAATTGTAGCTTGCTCAACCAAGTAGATGTGAACGCAGTACTTGTTGCAGATTTTATGCTGATTGGACTTTTCTTCATCGGTGGGCTTTGGTATACCCGTTTGAAAAAATCAGTCCACAAATAATTTTTGCTTTCGGATAACCTTGCCATCCTCTGCCTTTCGCAAAATGGCCACATAGTAGCCTGTTGCCCATGTCTCTGTGTTGAATCGAGTTTCATTGTTTTTTAAAGCCACAACATCCGTCATGCGCTGACCCAACAAATCAAAAAACTGTACCTCCACACGGTCCAAAATGTCTTCATTCCTAACCTCCACAACCACTTCTGTGCGCTGGTCCACCGGATAAATCAACACCTCATCATACACCACTGTGTCAAATACACGCATCCGAGTAATAATTTCCCGCTTAATGGGCAACTCCGTCCTGAAATCTGTGATCGATGTGCGCATCATTTGAACCTGCCGGCGAGTAAAAATGTTCTGACACGCCTCAGTGGAATAGTCCATGTAGTTTTCAAACATATCAGGTAGATCGTTTTTAGGCTCAATACAAGTATTCCCACCCAAATTACAAGTAAACCCTGCACCTATGCCCTGCAATGGGGTATCGTCGATATAATCATCCACCGCACATCTGTTCCCAGAAAATTGGTCATCAGCCCATATATGTCGCAAACCAAAAAAATGACCTACTTCATGCACAGCACATCTGCCCATGTTCGCCGATGCAATCGCCCCGGTTGCCCTTGGATTGTTCCGCCCTACTACTTTGTAATGCAAAACCACACCTTGTTTACTATCTGCCACCCAAGAACCACTGGTCCATGAAGGATGTCCGTAAGGCGGATAAGCATACCCCAACAAAGCATCTTGGTTGTTCACGCTCAAATCACACACCCAAATATTCAAATATTTTGTAGGGTCCCAAGGATCATTACCACCCGTCGCCGTCGCCTTCATCAAATCCTGTATGCCACCACCCGTTGAACCAAAAGTAGTGCGTGTAGTGGTCTTTCTCACTATCCCATTGGTAGCCACCCCATTGGGGTCCACCTTCGCAAACTCAAACTGTATTCTAGCTGATCCCGCGCGCGACTTAAAAATGGACCGGGTTTTTACCGTATCCGCATTCAAACGATTGAAATCGCGGTTCAACACCGCCAACTGCGAAATGATCAACGAATCATGCAAATTCTCATTCGCCACATTGTAAATCACATGAAACACCACCGGAATGGTATAAACCGTATCGTAGTAATAAAGGGTGTCACTGACCTTCTTTTTTCGGTTCGATAACACATGCGCAGCCTGCTTTTGAGCATCCAACTGCAGTGCTCGCTGGGTCTGTGCATCGAACGACGCCTTGAAACCAGGATACTGCTGCTCCAACTGCTTCAAAACCTGATTAAAACCACAGGGTTCTTCCTGCATCAACTGCGTATTTACGTTGCCTCCCTCTGCACCACCCATATTGTTTGGCTTGTTTTGTGCCATCGCAACAGTCACCTGCAACAATCCAAGCACCGCAATTAAAAATGCCTTTTTTCTACCCATGCCAAAACGAGGAATACACATACAATTGCAAATTACAGCAAAATCAAATCGAAACCACAAAACTGACAATTCTTTGACCCTCTTAGGAATCAAATCCATCGGGTAAAATCAACAAACAATCAATTTCCCTTGAACGCAGGCTTGCGCTTTTCGTTGAAAGCAGTAACCCCCTCACGGTAATCGTTAGACCTACCGGCAATTTCCTGACAGTATGCCTCATATTGCAACATCGTTTGTAAATCCGAATGTCCTGCCTTATTCAACATCTTTTTGATCATGCCAATGGCCATCGTAGGTGCACTAGCATAATAATCAGCCACCTTGCTCACTTCTTCATCCAACACCTCAGCCGATACAACCCGATTGATCAAGCCCCATTCCATCGCTTTTTCGGCACTCACCTTTGGTGCCATCGTAGCCATCTCAAAAGCACGAGCCGGTGAAATCGCCTTGGGTAAAAAGTAGGATGATCCCGAATCGGGCACCAAACCCACATTCACAAATACCTCTATAAAGGAAGCGGTATCTACAGCAATGATGAAATCACAAGCCAATGCCAACGATGCACCCGCACCCGCCGCCACGCCATTGATTCTCCCGATAATGGGCTTTGGCATCTCACGCATCGCTTTAATGATTGGATTATATCGCTTGTACAATGAATCGCTCAAAGATCGGTTCTTAGAACCCGCAATCGCCTTCAAGTCCTGACCACTACAAAATGCCTTGCCCGCACCCGACAACACCAAAACCCTCACCTCAGCGTCCTTGCCAGCCTCTTTCAACGCCGCCTGTAAATCATAACTCTGCGATTCGTCGAACGCGTTAAACACATCCGGACGGTTCAAGGTGATATAAGCCACACTACCACGCTTCTCATATATTACACTGGTCAGTTCCATACTGCGAAAATAGAACATATCTGCAAATAACTGATCAGAACAATAACCCCAACACTGGGACACCAAAGCCCAACAAGAGGCCTCCCAACAACTCTCCATGTGAGTGTGCCTTTTCTTTCCGCCTAGCCCAATAAATCAAACCCAATAAACCACCCCCAAACAAAACAAAAGCCAATACCAATGGAAATTCCCAATCATTACCCCATCCGCCCCAAGGCATGCCAAATGACTTTACAAACTGTTCTTCCTCCGGGATTCTATCGTAAAGATGAAACATTCCAATAAACGATTGTGCAACTGTGGTGGCGGCTGCGCACATATGGATCGATAATTTTCGATTCAACAAAACAAAAACATACATCAACAACAAACCCACCAATACAACCAAAGTATATGCTTGTATTTCCTCTTCCAATAGCACTATTCTCTGATCAACTCGGGATGAATAAAGATCCCTTAATGTACTCATCGTAGATGCGTCGAGCTGTTTCGACAACAATTTTAATTGTCGCCCCGCCCTTTCAGGAGCATCCACCCAAGTCATTACAAAAACCTGAAGAGCACCCACAATCGCACCCAAAAAACCCCACTTTCTATCGGCCAAAAGTGGCATCTTAATACTATCTATTTTCTTCAACCACAATAGAAAAAACACAAAGAACAAAGGCACCAACACATAGCCAAACAGAGCCCCGGAAAAATGCAAATGAGCCACAACAACATTTTCTCCCAATAAATCCTCAGACACATACACGCCCTCGCGCAACAGCCAAAAACCAGCCGCAGCAACAAACCCCGGAAAAGTTATTATCGATACAATTTTCGCCAGAAGGGCAACTTTGCTGCGTTGATCAGAATGTTGTTCCCCCATGGGCATTGTCAAATGTTTGGATTGAATTTCCTTTGTTTAACTATTTTCTGATCGTTGCACCGGCGGCCTCGAAAGCTTTCATCAGCTTGAGCATGCAAGCATCCACCTCTACATCGGTAAGTGTAGCCTCTGCATTCAAAAAATGAAAACTCAATGCAACCGCTTTTTTATTTGCATCCAATGGTTTGCCCTCAAACACGTCAAACACCCTTACGTCTTGCAACAAAGGCAATTTTACGCCCTTTACCACATCCTTCAATGAAGCAAAATTGAGAGATTTCTCTACCACCAAACTCAAGTCTCTGCGCATGCCCGGAAACTTGGGTGCAGCAACCATCTTCATTGTTTCAGCTTTGTTGCCAATGTGCTTGCGCCAAGCAAACTCCACACACCAAACCACCGATTGTATATCCGCCGCTTTCAACCATGCTTTGGGTGCAGCAAATATCTCTATCTGATCCACGTCTCCCTTACCACCCAAGCGTTTGAGAACACCTTGAACCAAGCGCTTTACATGAAAATAATCCATTGCCTTGGCACCAGATTCCCAACTTTCAGTGGCTACATTGCCCCAAAACACCATGGCCAAAGTGGGCGTTTCCCTGAATCCTTTGGCCGTTTTCTGATACACCCTGCCCAACTCAAACAACTGTACTCCCTCAGCCCTGCGATTGATATTATAAGCCACAGACTGTAACAAACCCGGAATGATAGAAGCGCGCATCACATCCATATCACTGCTCAACGGATTGCTCAAATGCACCAAATCCTCCTTTTCAGGATACCACGCAGCCGGATGCAACGAATTGGTCGCCGCCTCTAACATGCCTTGGTCACTCAAATATTGCCTCATCGCATTCTCAGACTTCCTCAACTTCATACCCTCAAACGTTCCCAAAGTAGCTTGTAATTTGCCATCCATCGGCACGCGATCGTACCCATAAATACGCATCACCTCCTCGTACAAATCCACCACATGCTCAACATCATTTCTCCAACTCGGAACCGCCACCCATATACCATCAACCGTATCACCCCCTTCAACACCAAATCCCAGATGACCCAAAATCTTTACTACCTCTTCAGACGGAATCTCCATGCCCGCAAAAGCACACAACTGAGCAACACTCAATTCAATCTTTCTCTCTGCATATTCCACTGAATATTCCTCCGATGTCGCAACCCATCGCCCCGCGCAATAATCCTCCAAATGCTCGGCCACCATTCTTGCCGTATTCAACAGATGAGCCTTGTCAATCCCACGCTCAAACCTAAACCCAGCATCCGTATGTAAATTGTGTCTCTTGGCACTCTTCCTCACATAGGTTGGATGAAAATGCGCCACCTCAACCAAAACATTTTTGGTTTCCGCAGTTACCGCCGTAGACAATCCGCCCATCACACCCGCCAAAGCAATGGCACCACTGCCATCAGCAATCACCACATCACTCTCATGAAGTTGAATGGATTTACCATCCAACAAAACCAAAGTTTCGCCAGCTTTTGCCAATCGCACCTGAATATCTCCTACAATCCGATCCGCATCGAAAGCGTGAACCGGCTGCCCATTTTGATGTAAAAAATAATTTGTTGCATCCACCACATTGTTTCTTGGCTCGATGCCAATGGCACGCAATCGATGCTTCACAAATGCCGGACTCTCACCAACCACTACCCCCTCAACACGCACAGCAATGTATCTTTCGCACAACAAACCATCCGCAATCTCAGCATCCAAACCTTTGGCCTTGCCCTTCCAAACATCGCCGCCTTTAGGCTGATCCTTATACTTAATCCGCTCAAAATGCACCCCCAACAACGCCGCCAAATCATTGGCAACACCCAAATGCGATGCCGCATCCCCACGATTCGCAGTGAGACCTATCTCTATCACCGTATCACTCACCACACCAAAATACTCCGATGCAGGCATCCCCACAACCGCCGATGAATCCAATACCAATATACCATCATGACCGCTACCCATGCCACACTCGTCTTCCGCGCAAATCATGCCCTCCGAAACCTCTCCGCGAATTTTTGCCTTTCCAATCACAAATGCCTCCTTGCCCGGCATCACAATCTCCGTCCCCACCAAAGCAACCACCACCTTCTGTCCAGCGGCCACATTCGGCGCACCACACACAATCGGTAACAATGATTCAGCTCCCACATTCACCGTGGTCACCCGCAAACGATCCGCATTCGGATGAGGCACACAACTCATCACCTCCCCAACCACAAACCCACTTAAACCATTGCCGGCACTAAACCAAGGCTCCAAATGTTCTACCTCAAGTCCAGAAACCGACAACAAATCCGATATCTCTTGGGCCGATGCCTCCGTTGGCAACAGCGATTTCAACCATTCAATGGAAATTTTCATGACGCAATGCGAAGATAAAGATTTAGCGTTTGCCTTGTTGCATCATGTCTCTACGCGCCTTCTTAAAGCGAACGTAAAAATAAAAACTGCCCCCAAACACCAACAACATCAACCAACCAGGACCCGATGATATCCCCGTGGCGTAAAATTGTAACAAAGATTCGGTTCCGCTAATAGCGGCCGCGACCAGAGATAAGAGGGCGAGGATGTGGTTTTTTATCATTGGGTAAATTGATTGTGCCTGCGTAATTGATGATTTCCCAATCCGTAAATGATTGATTACTAATTAGTCCTGTGCCCGTGGTGATTTGATCCTCTCCGGTGATCTTCACAAATTTATCGGTGCGAATCGTCCCCGTTTTCTGGTCCCATATCAACTCCTCCGTGTTCAACGTCTCCCCTTTGATATTCAAAATCTCCACGTTTCTGCGAACAACCACCTTCTTGTCTTCCATATAACTGATCCCGTACTCGGCCGTCATATAGCTCTCCAAAGCGCCCTTGTTATCGTAAAAATCTACCTTCAACCCCTTCTTCATCAACAAATATGGGTTTCTTTTCGATTTTACTGCCGTGAGTATCGGACTGAAAACCCTGGCCCTCAATCGTCCAGAATCGGTATATTCAATGGTCACCTTTTCGGCATACTCATTAGAAGCAAAAGTGTCTTTTTTCTTTTTGATGTAGGTTGATTTCCCCGCATCGCTGCACGCCATCAAGGCCGCTACAACCAACGCTATGAGCGATCCCCAACGCATCATCAATCAAATTTGCGACGTTGGAACCACAAATCGCCCAACTGCAAGCCCAAACTCACATTGATGAATTGTTCCTTCGCCAATCCATCTGTGGCCAACCCACGCTGAATATAATCTATCTGCAAATGCACCACACTGCTCAACACAGTATTGTCGTAATACCGGCGCACAATGGGAATACCAAATCCCACAAATGCCCGCTGTTGCACAATTTGGTTCGATGCTGTGCCACTGGAATTCACAAACGAATATTGGGTCTCCGACAACACACCACCCACCCGAACAGGCCAGCGCATTTTCTTATGACTCGGATGCTTGAAATCATTCGGATTCAAGGTAAATGTTACGCCATAATCTTTACGTGTAGTGTATTTTCTGCCCGCATCAAAAAACATCGGATCCAATCCACCCCACGATTGCTGGCGGTAGTCCAAAGCCACGCCCCAACGCTGCCTGTATTGAAATTGATAGCCCATGCCAAAGCTACTGGGCAATGACACTGGCGTCTTGGGTGTTGTTTGATTCAAAACTGTATCGATCACATACACCGAACTTCCCACCAAATCCATGGTGCGCGTGAAACGTGTTTGCTCACCGGTAATCCCAGAAAACAACTGCATACTTGCACCAAACGTGTGATACGTAGAATCCAACTTGAAATAGGTCATCAAACCAAATTTCTGTTGCAATCCGCGCACATTCACAGACTTGATGTCCTCCAAAATATTCAAATCTAAACTGTCTGGCACACTGAAAATAGACTGATCGTTCAACTGGCCAAAGACTCTACCCACACTGTATCCCAAACTCAAATGCTGACCAAATCTGAATGCATTGGCCAATTCAAACATGTTCACCCCCCCGTAACCCGCATGGGTGGTTCGGTTCAAAAATGGTGTGCTGTCTTGAAATGTATACTGATATCCCACCGTGGTGAGTGGCTGCAAAGAAATCGCAGAATTGATGCCATAACGGGTACTCTTCACGCGCTTTTGCTGGGTAACAGCATCCACAATGGCCTTGCGATGGTAGTAATTATAGGTTCTAAACGCCAAATTCATGTATCCCAAACCACCACCCTGAAACGTTTGGGTTTGATCACCGGCCTGAATCTTCGCACCCTTGAAATTTCCACCCACATCAAAAGTAGTGTAATATAAATTTCCCAAAGTAGCCGGGTTGTGCATGGTGTAAGAATACGCCCCCGATCTCGTGTGCAGGTTGCTTCCACACTGAACCTGATTGGTACCCAACCACTCACCTATGCCGAAATTGCTGTAAGGCGAAAACGTGAGATTCTGTCCACCCGCCGATTGCGCTTGAACATTCACCCATCCACCAACGACAATGGCAAGGAGAATCAATTTGATTTTAGTGATTTTCATGGTATAAAAGTGCGTGCATCAAGCCATAATGAATGAGCATGGGCTCCACAAATATCTTTGTTTTCAGTGGCTTCGCCAAAAATCCAGCATCGCCACCCGTGATAAATACGTTACCCGTATCGAATTTTTCGAGGAACAGCCCAATTTGGTGTTCCACCTCCCCCGCAATCCCCTGTTGAACCCCGCACAAAATGCTCTCATTTGTATTGCTTCCCCAATGATTTTCAAAGACTTCGTGACTCACCAAAGGCAATTTACCTGTTTGTTGATGCAAGGCCAAATAACGCATGTGCAATCCAGGCGAAATACCCCCTCCCAAATACTCCCCTTCCGCACTGGCCCAATCATATGTGATGCATGTACCAGCGTCGATCACCAAACAAGCGCCCAAACTTCCAAGGCCCTTTTGGACCATCAACCACCGTGCACCAACAACCCCCGCCAATCGATCCGCACCCAATGTCTCTGGCGTGCCATAGCCCATCGTTACCGGTAATTTCATGCTGCTGCTGAATAAGTGCACCGGACACTCGAGCCCAGTTAACCAAGGAATCTCCTTTCGAACCGTACTAAAAATACACGCCTTTAACGATACTCCCCGCAACGCCTCCTGCGCCAACAGCGAATCTACATCCACAAATTCCCCGTGAAAACGCAATATGCCCCCTTCGCTGAAGAGGGCATATTTAGATGCTGTATTGCCAAAATCTATGGTTAGGTACATCGTACCAAAAAATCAAATTATTTAGCGATACCCACAGCGCGCTTCTCGCGAATCACCGTGATTTTTACCTGTCCTGGATAACGCATCTCCGTCATGATACGGTTCGATAACTCAAATGCCAATGTATCCGCATTCTCATCGTTCGATTTTTCCGCCGCCATGATGATACGCAACTCACGACCTGCTTGAATCGCATATGCTTTTTCAACACCAGGATAACTCAATGCCATGGTCTCCATCTCCTTAATACGCTCCACATATTGGTCATCGCCCCTACGTGCACCCGGCCTAGAACCAGAAATCGCATCACAAGCCTGAATCACCGGACTCAACAATGAAGTCATCTCAATCTCGTCGTGGTGAGCACCAACCGCATTAATTACCTCTGGATGCTCGCCGTACTTCTCACAAATTTTCATACCCAACAAAGCGTGTGGAGTTTCCTCGTCGTTATCAGGACATTTTCCAATATCATGCAACAAGCCCGCGCGTTTCGCCAACTTTACGTTCAAGCCCATCTCCGCAGCCATGGTAGCACACAAACGCGCCACCTCTCGGCTGTGCTTCAACAAATTCTGTCCGTATGAACTCCTGAAACGCATTCTACCTACATAGCGAATCAATTCAGGGTGCAAACCAGTAATACCCAAATCTACCACAGTGCGCTCTCCCCACTCAACCACTTCTTCTTCCACCTGTTTCTTCACTTTTTCTACCACTTCCTCAATGCGCGCCGGGTGAATCCTACCATCGCGAATCAAACGCTCCAACGATACGCGGGCAATCTCCCTGCGAATGGGGTCGTAACAACTCAATACGATGGTTTCTGGGGTGTCATCAATCAAAATTTCCACGCCCGTAGCCGCTTCAAATGCCTTGATGTTTCTTCCCTCTCTACCAATAATTCTGCCTTTTACATCGTCGTTCTCCAATGGGAAACTGGTTACTGTATTGTCGATGGCTGTTTCAGCCGCAGTTCTTTGAATGGTCTGCAAAACAATGCGCTTGGCATCGCGGGTGGCACTCAATTTGGCCTCCTCAATGATGTTCTTCGCCAATGTCAACCCTTCAGTGTGCGATTGAACCTTGATGTTCTCCAACATTTGGGTTTTCGCGTCCGCCGCCGATAAACCGGCCACTTTTTCCAATTGCAACAACTGCTGCTCACGCAACTGTTGAACTTCTCTTTCCTTCAGTTTGTAAGCCTCAATTTGTGCATCTAAACGCTCTTTGGCCTTCGCTGCTTCGTCTTCTTTCGACTTACTTGCACGGATTTTATCGTCTAACGATTGCTCCTTTTGCTTGATTCGGTTTTCGCTATTCACCAATTCGCTGTTCCTGCGGTTGGTTTCCTTCTCATACTCCGAACGCAATTGCATGTACTTCTCTTTGGCTTCCAAGATGCGATCCTTCTTCAAGTTCTCACCCTGCATTTTAGCCTCTTCAATGACGCTCTGTTTGTCTTTTTCTAGCTGTGTTTTGCGCATCGCAACAAACACAACATATCCAAGGGCCAACCCTACAATGAGTCCGGCGAGGATAAATACGATGTTTTCCATTTTTGTGCTATTCCTTTATTTGTTTTGGGATAGACACAGAGATTTAACAAGTCAAACAACAATTTTATGTATACAACAGGCCCTCGATGGCAGTAAGCTCCTGCTCTAGGAGTTCGTCTTGGCTCCGATGTGACTTGCTATGGCGAACCACTTCACCAGCCAAATCCAATGCGGCCCACGACAGGCGATCTATGGGTTCTTGCGCTTGGAAACTTTTGAAAGCGCCAATGCGTTGATTGAGTACCTGTGCCGACAAACGAACATCTTCCTCATCCTTCACCGCCACACGCAAACGCATTGTGCGATTGTCGATGTTCACGTTGATGAGTATGCTGTCGTTGGGTTGCACGCAAAAATTATTATTCGTTTAGTAAATCTATGCACCTATCGATGTCTCTCACCAATTCGTTGATCTTGATTTTTATATCATGAACGTCCGAACCAGTAATTGACATTTCTTTTGCAAGTTTAATCAATTTATTCTCTTCTTTTAATTCCAGCAGGGCATTTTTTTGCAATGCGATGGTTTTCTTTAGCTCATCCAACTCCGCCACCAACGCCAAATTATCCTCTTTCAACTGCCGATTTTCTTGCACCACTTCCTCCACCCTTCCGCGGATTCGTGTCAATCGCTGATGAAAATCAGTGCCCATACCACAAAGATACAAGAAATTTCTACGCCATTCCGATCGCAAACTTACTGTCAGCTCAAATGGGATTAACCCGCCGCCACCTCAACCAACACCTGCGCCGCCACATCCATCATCCCCATTCCCACATAATCGCCCTTGTTTCTACCCCGCACAGCAATCACCAACATCAACACCCACAAAATCGCCAATACCCCAACATCGCCCAACCCGTGATAAATCGTCTTGATATCATTCGGTACGATACGCTGAACCAACGCACACTGCGTGCCAACACCCACCACAAATCCACCGTCTTTCGCCTCGATATCGCCCAGTGGCGCCTCACACCTACCTGCCCTGCCCTGATACCACACCGATTCAATCACAGATTCCCCCTGCGGATTGATGAACCCAGAAATGCCCGTGTTCGCAGCCCTTCCAACCCACTTTCGCTGTTCGATAGCCCGCAACTTCGCATACGAAAAATGCTGTTTGTGTCCCGCCGTATTCCGCCACCATGCATCGTTTGTTACCACCGCCAACCACTGCGCACCATCGCCCACATAATCACTCACATAATCGCCATAAATGCTTTCGTAACAAATCACCGGCCCCACCTTCACCCCATCGCCCAAAGCCATCGCCCTATCGCTCTTACCCAATGTGCCCGATGCCGAGTTTTCGTCTAACGATATCGCTAGCGACTCCAAAAATGGCAGCGTGCTCACAAACGGCAACTGCTCCGTGCCAGGAACCAACTTCGATTTGTGATAATATGAAAGCGTATCGCCCAACCACAACGCCGAATTGTGCAACGTATACCAATAATTGGGGTCGTTACTCTGTCGGGCCGCAGCCACTGTCCTCACCGATTTATCAGGCATCACCACTTGCGGACGCCCTTTTCCCTGCCAAGGATACCAATGCACCATATTCACGCCCATCAAATAATCCACACCCAAAGTATCACGATCGCGCATACCCTTCAAAAATGCCACCTGCTGGTCTGATGCCATAAAATCTACATTGATACTACTCACCAACGAAGTCTCTGGCCACAACACACAATTTAATGGCAAACTCCCCCTCTGCGTCGAACGCAACGCCTCTTGCGCCTCATCCGTAGTGGCCTGCATCTCCCGAACCATTTGCATCGGATCCAACACAAATTTCTCCTCATAAGTGTCGTAATTAGGCTGAATCGACGCCACCCAATATCCCTTACCCGCAGCATGCCTCGTTGCCGCTCGATGACCCAGCCACACCGATATCAAACCCATCACAACCACCAATATAACTGCCGTAAACAAAGGCTTCGCTGTAGCACGTTTCCAAAAAGGTATCGCCGATGCCTCACTGTTGCTTCGCCCCAATAAAATCGCCCTGAAAACCAACACGTTCACGCCCAAAATCAATGCCGATCCACCCAATGTGCCCGTAATTTCATACCACTGCACATACCACGTCATCCCACTGAATGCATTCCCTAAACAGAGCCATGGCCACGACAAATCCCAACGGTGATGGGCAAACTCGTACAACAACCAAACAGCGATAAAAACCACATCAAACCGCCATCGCAACTGCCACGATTTGGGTGCCCGTTTACACCACATCCGCCAAAGGCCAAAAGGCAAATACATGAAAAAGGAATTCATCAGCAGCATGGCAATCGCCCCAACATCCGATGCGAACCAAACCCACCATGTGGTAGCTATGTTCCAGAGCAATATCGCCAAAAACAACTTACCAAAATAAGCCCAGCCCCGTTCAAACATGCCCCGATGAGCCAGCAACAAAAACGGCACAAACGCCACAAAAACCAAGGGCGTAAACGGCATCGGCTCCCAAGCCAAACCAAATAAAATTGCGGGTAATACAACCAACAACCCAGTGGGGATTCTCATCTTTATGATGCGATAAACGATGCCCATTTTGTCATTATTTGTCATGCTGCGCTCCGAATATTTCTGTTTAAATCAATAATTTATTGTTGTTCCGCAAAGAACCAAATCCTCAATTTTCGTCGTCCTCGTTGGTGTGAATATCGCCCAATTTCGCATCACAACCTTCCAATACCACCACAAATTCTCCCTTGGGTGGATGCTGTTTGAAATGCAACAAAACCTCGGCAATTGTAGCAGTAACCGTTTGCTCAAACTTCTTGCTAATCTCCCTCGATACACTCACCCTTCTGCCCGGCAAACAAGCCTCATTCAATTGCTCCAAGGTCTTTAAAATCTTGTGCGGACTTTCGTAAAATGCCGTTGTATCTGGGTTCGCTGCCAAAGCCAAAATTCTTGTCTGTCTGCCCTTTTTCTGTGGTAAAAAGCCTTCGAAACGAAACTGATGCAAAGCAAAACCACTTTTCACCAATGCCGGCACAAACGCCGTGGCACCTGGCAAAACTTCAATGTCTATTCCCTGTTCGCTACAAGCCCTTGCCAACAAAAATCCAGGGTCTGAAATACCTGGCGTACCCGCATCACTCACCTGAGCAATACTCAATCCAGACTTCAACTCATCAATCACAAACTTCAATTTTCCATGCTCATTGTGCATGTGAAAACTCTCCAAACGCGTATCGATTTGATAATGATTCAACAAAACCCGGGTGGTTCTTGTGTCCTCCGCCAATATTTTGGATACGGAATTCAAAACCTCCACCGCGCGGTATGTCATGTCGCCCAAATTCCCAATGGGCGTCGGTACCAAATACAATTTCCCTGCCGTCATTAAGCAAAGATAGGTTTACGAAATCAATCGCAAACCCATCCTTTTTCGTTTAACAATTTTACAATCGTTAATCTACATTCAAACCAAGCACCCTTTTCTTGGCCATATATTCCAATCGAAAGTACTTATTCCGTGGCCCCGCTCCGGTTACACTGAGCAAAGTGCCATTGTTCTTGCATGTCTCCAACCAACTGCTCGATGTATTCACCCAATGTTCACAATCGCTAATCAACACACCGTTTTTTTGAGAGTTTACAAAAGCAATATTATCTCTTATCGTTTTGATAATAAATGTGTTATCCGCACTTACCAACGGGGAAAAATACAAGTGATAATCAGCTCCAACCACATGGGGTAAATAAGGATGGAGTTTTTTGCCGCGCTCGGCTTGTGCCACAATGTGATCCACCAAAAAATCGTACTCGTCCATAACCGCCCGAAATTCATTCTCATTGGCAAATAAGCCGCACTCTCTATAATGATGTATTTGATATAAGGTAGAAAACAGGGTCTCGGGACACCAAATTTCCTCGCTCGCCACTTGCAGATAATTGTCGCTCAATTTTTCAAAATTCCGTTCCAATGGCATCAGCGAGGCACGAAAGGGTTGGGTTCGCAATGACATATCATTCAAAAAATCACGCTGCCACACAAAAGCTTTGAAAGCCGCCAAGGCCGGAAACCAGAATCGATAAAACAACGGTATTTCCTGTGCGCCATATGTGATCATGCTGTTTGGGCGTTCGATGGCCTTTTCCAAATATCCATTGATATCGCCATAGTAATCGTGTGTGGTATATTGCTTATTGATTAAGCGAAATTCACCTTGGAACCAATTTTTACCCAAGTGAATCATTGTATTCAAATCAATTTCAAATTCCTTCGCCAATTTCATCAATTCATCGGCACGAAACGATTCCGGATTTCTAATTCTTCTGTACGCTGCATCTTGTGAAATACACAATACGTCGGCAACGATTGTGGCTGTTTTCATACCCTTTTGTTTGGTCTTCTGATGTAATAATTGAGTAAATGTTTGAATCATACGCATAACTGTTTTTCTTAAGGTTTTGCACTAACACAACTTTTTAGACCTTGTCACCCAAAGAATTTGCGAAAAATGCAAAAAATATTTTTTAGGGGGACGCAGTTTGGCGATAAACGACGAGCATGAACAGGGTCTCAAAATCAACTTTGTATGGCAGTTTTAACGATATGAAATATGGAAAACAACATGTACAAACAACATCACAGGTTCAACAGAATGCCTTTGAGCCCATCGGCTTTGCCATTCGAAACACCAACAATGTCAACATCCAAATTCAACGAGATCTCCCGACACAGTCTGTGGCGCATCTCCATTTATGAAACCAACCTAGGATTTGTATTCCCAGCTAATCATTGGAGGGCATTTGCATGAAAAAGTTATTACTTACCTTGATCAGTGCAATGTGCCTATACACCGTAGCGAATGCACAAACCTTTATCCAAGACCACCAAAAGTTTTTCTCCGGTCTCAAAATTGAACAATCTCCTCAGCCAAATTTGATTGATTTATCTGCGCCCCAAATTGATCCATCCCTTTACCGAGGGGGGCAACCTACAGAATTTGGTAATTTAGAAATCGCAGAGGAACTCACCCGAATTATGCGCTACAGCGCACTGTCAAAACAATCCAACATTCCACGTTGGGACAGCCTCGTAAATTGGGCCTACCAACATCTAGAGCATGGCGTTCTACCCGCATTGCTCATTGATCACCACTTCAATAAACTATCTGATTCCTTCTGGTTGAAACAAGCCTATAACTATGATACAGATAGCAATTGTATCAAGAAAGTTGGACCTTGGAACAATTCAGACTTTACACAAGAAGACGTTTTTTACTTTATCCCCTTCTTCGCAAATATCCCCTTCAATGTGAATTCCATCATCTTAGACCAACGATTTATCATTAGTCATAGAGAAATTGAATCCAACGTAACCATTGGAATAGATATAAACGGCCATAATCACAAACTCAATATCAATCAGCCAACACCCATTCAAGGAATTGTTTCTGGTATGAACGTATGCCATCTGTTCCTAGAAGCGGATACAAACAATGCCAGGTTCAACCACAACCCCGGGATACAAGTGATGTTGGGAAGCAACACAAAATTGCGTTTGGTAACCAAATTCCAACTTTATGTCACCAACCTCAAACCAGAATGGCAAACAATTACCGAGGGATTGCCAATCGACCAATTCGAGGTAAAAACCTTTGTATCCAATGAAAACAACACCATAATACCCACAGGAGCAAAAGTGACCATCCACTATGGCAATGGTCCCAACGGCGTAAACAACTGCCTTAAAAAACCCATCGTTTTTGTTGAAGGCATAGATTTCGGTTACAAAAACCGCCCCACCGGTTGTAAAGATGGAAAATGCGGGAACATGGGTTATTTGGACCTGCTCAAAGGAAAACAATGGAATGTGGAAACCCAAAGTTGGTCTGATTGGGCGTCCATTGAATTCAGCCCAGCCATATTAAAACAATACAGAGATTCAGGATACGACATTGTATACATCGACTTTTATGATGGTGCAGATTATCTCCAAAACAATGCAGTTGTTACTTACCACGCAATCAAAGAAATCAGCAATCGATTGTGTGGCCAGCACATCCATGTTGTGGGCGCGTCCATGGGTGCGTTGGTTGCACGCAGGGCTTTAACCATGATCGAAAACGATACTGTGCAACATTGCATCAGAAGTTATACATCCTTTGATGGTCCCTTGTTGGGTGCAAACATTCCAATCGCTTTACAATCTGCTCTCAATTATTACTCTGGTGTTAATGGACGAATTGAAGATTTGAAAAGTCGCATGTTAGACCGCCCCGCATCAAAACAGATGCTCCTTATGCATTATCAAAACAATGATCAACCTCATGAACTTTTTAATCAGTTTATGGCTGATTCCTCCATGCAGGCATTTCCCAGTCAACCCTGGAAATTTGCCATCATCAATGGCAGCGATCAAATGGAATTCCAGCGTGCCGATAACCTCCAATTGGTATTTCCTGGCGATTCTCTCATCCATTTCAACATCGCACAACCCTTGTTTGATAATGTAAGGCGTATTGCCAATCTACTCGGTGGTAAAGTGCTAAAAATCGTCGCCTCCACGCTACCTACATCAGACGCTAAACTGTTTACCTTCTCCCGTAAATCCAATACCCTTCCCTACGGAAAAGCCACTGTGGCAATCTTTAAAACCAGTTATACCAAAGAGAAACTTCACGTGGTAAATGATCAATTGGTGGGTATAGACCATCAAGCGGGTGGAAGGTCTTCTGCCACACTTGATTTATTCAATTCATTACAGAAAAAACCTTGGTTGGTGTTTTCAGAGTTATACGTAGGCAACACTTGTTTCATTCCTACTTGGAGTGCCATTGGCAGCAGTTATGCCAAAAAACATCATCTCCAACCTTTGGAATATAGCATCGGCAAACAACCCCTTAGTCTTAAAAATACACCATTTCACGATTATTACTCTCAAAGCACCAACCAAGACCATGTTTTGTTCGAAAAATCACAAAATGGAAATGCTATTTGGCTGCTGAAAAAAATCATTTCAACTGAAAAACAGCAATACAACCAAACCAATAAAAACACTTTCATCGGAAACACATTCGATAAATTCTTGGGTAGCATCACCGTTAAATCCGAGCAACAACTCGATATCAATTGTCATTATACCACAAGTAAAATGAACCCCGCCGATATAAATGCGGTGTCACAACTCAACGAAAGAGTATTTGTTTTGGGGAATTGCCACAACGCCGAAATCCGCATCCAAAAAAATGCCACACTCAATCTGGGATCTGGAAACTCAAATCACCAAAACACCCTCTTACAATGCAAAGAAAAATCTAAAATCATCATAGAAAAGGGTGGAACCCTTAATCTGTTTGGCGGTAAATCAACTTTGAGAATTTTTAAAAATGCCCAACTGATACTCGAAGATGGCGCAACACTCAACATCCGTGATGGATCACAATTGATTCTCGATGAAGGCAGCAAGTTTGAGATTGGAAACCAAGTAAATATTTTCATCAATGGAAAAAATGCCATCATACACGTAAAAGGGGAGTTGTCGCTTTCACAAAACGCAACCCTTCAAGTGCGGAGCGAAAAAGGAATGGAAACCGGCATGCTCAAATTAAGCCATGTTGGAGGTGGATTCGGAACATGTAAAATAACTGGAGGAGGGCATGCAAAATTACTTGTATATGGCAATGATGCACAAGCTTCTACCGTATTACAAATTGAAGGCAATATCAACACCCATAAGGTGTTCGACACCATAGCGATGCAACGTGCAAATGTGAAATTCACCAATAATAGCAGTTTATTAGTATCGGGTTACGTGCAAATTGAAAATTGTGGGTTTTCACCAACCGATTGGTCAAAATACAGCCAAAATGGCCTTGTTGTAAAATCCGGCAAGCTGGTCTTATCGGGGTCAGAGTTTTCAAAACTAAACACCGGCCTCCAAATTCAATCATCTTGCAAAGCAGTGGTCCAAAACAATCGCTTTTTGTCTTGTGCAACCGCACTCTTAACAGAATCATCAGGTGTGAAAATCAAAAATTGCACCTTCAAAAACAACACCGTAGGCATTGAAATCTTCGGGAATGAAAGCCTCGATTCCATCATGTTGTCAAACTTCACTAGCAATGAAACGGGGATTTATTCCTCAGCGGAAAGTGTTTATAATCCCCTACATGTGTTAGAGTCACAATTTTATCAAAACACCACTGGTATCAGCACCCAGAAAAGACCCGTGGCTTTGGCCTGTTGTGTTTTTGGATACAATACCTTCGCCATAAAAGCTTCGGAAACCACAGTTGTTGCTGGTGCTCATTCTCAGATCAAGGCAAACAACGACTCTCTGAATTGTGGCAATAACACGTTTGCCTACTCTCAAAAAACCAGCATACAACTCAATGGAAGTAGCGTCTTTTTAGATGGCAATAACAACTTTTTGGCAAAAAGTTCAGCAAAGCCTGAAGACAAAATTCAAATCAGCGGTTTTCTGCCAACGCCAAAACAAAGCCCAAATGGCACTCTGTCTACCAGTCTAAATACCGGAACCAATCACTGGTTTCCTTTGGATGCAAATGACAACTCAGATTCCATCCAAGAAAAGTATTTGGCCGTTGGTACCATTGATATCGGTGGAAGATGGTATGAGGTAAATGCGATTTCCAAACAAAAAAGCAAATTAAACACACTCTGCTTTGACCCCTACAATTCGCTGGATGTAACAAAACGTTCAAAGTACAACGACCCAAACGGCGAAGAAAATCAAACATCATTGGAATCAGAAACTTCACTCATTTTGAAAATCCCCAAAGAAGCGAAAATCTATACCATAGATGGTAGATTGATTACCGAAAACCCATTTAAATCCAACTGGTTCGATGGCCTAAGCGAAGGGTTTTATTTTGTACATTGGACAAATGAAAACCATGAATCGATTGCCCGTAAAGTTTTTATTGCATCAAAACAATGATAACCACTTAGACAATCAATCAAACCGTTGATAACAAAGACATTCAAAACCCGTGGTTGAGCGTAATTTTGTGAGATGAAAATTACTTTTTGGGGTGCAGCTCGACAGGTTACAGGCAGTATGCATTTATTAGAACTACCTAGTGGCACACGGGTTTTGATTGATTGTGGATTGGATTATGAAAAACGAAAAGAATTTGAAGAAAGAAATGCGAATTTCCCCTTTGATCCTAAATCCATTGATCTTTTGATATTAACGCATGCCCATATCGACCACTCTGGGAATGTACCCAATTTAGTTCGACAAGGCTTCAACGGCAAAATTGTAGGGACAGAACCCACATTAGAGCTGAGTGATTTTTTGTTGCACGATAGCTTGAACATTCAAAGAATGGAAATGGCAGCAAAGCAAAAGACCATTTGGAAAAACAGCGGTAAAAAATTCAACAAAGGCAAAATGCCGAAAGTGCAAACCCTGTATACCAAAAAACACATCACCGAAATGCTCGATCAATCTGTTTGTCTGCCTTACAATGTAGATTACCAGTATAGCGATGAGCTTACATTGAGTTTGCATGAGGCCGGGCATATTTTGGGCGCAGCAAGCGTTCGTTTTTCTATCAAACACAACAACAAAACAACAGTTGTTGGCTTCACCGGGGATTTGGGAAATGCAAATTCCAAATTGGTACCAAACCCCGTGCCCATGAAGAACCTCAATTATCTGATTTCTGAAAGTACTTACGGCGGTCGTAAACATCAAAGCGATTCTAGAAATGCTGAAGATGCCATGTTGGAAGAAATCATCGATACCTGTGTTACACGTGGAGGTAAGTTGGTTATACCTGCCTTCAGTGTGGGTAGAACGCAAGCCATTATTTTCACCATTCACCAATTGTATAGGGCTGGTCGATTGCCAGAAATCCCGATTTTCACAGACAGCCCCTTGGCCATTAAAAGCACCAAGGTGTACCAACACAATGTGGAATTCCTCAATGAAGAAGCGGTTGAATTTCAACAAAAACATGGCTCATTGTTCGACTTCCCATTGTTACAAGTCATTGAAGATGAAAAAGAAAGTGAGTTGTTGAGCGTAATGAATACACCTTGTGTGATCATCAGTGCCGCTGGCATGGTTGAAGGAGGTAGAATACAAATGCACGTTCGCAACAATGTTGGCTTCTCAGAAAACACCATTTTGATCGCAGGTTTTTGTGCAGAGGGCACCCTAGGTCACCGCCTTTTGTCCGGTCAAGATTTCGTTGAAATCAATAGAAAACCTAGGCCCGTACACGCCAAAATCAAACGTACAGATGTTTTCAGCGCACACCCTGATCATCAACAAATGGTGACCTATTTTGAAGAATCTAACCCTAAAGGCGACCTGAAAAATATTTTCCTTGTTCACGGCGATGAAACACAAATGGGCATACTTGCCAATGATGTGAAACATACCCAAGTTACAATGCCCGAAAAGGGCCAATCTTTTGAATTGAATTGATTCATATAACAAGGAAAATATTGCTTCTGCCTTTGGGTTTGATTTGGGGCACAATCGCACAAATCAAAAGGAGCATTTATTCCTTGTTAAAATGGACCTCTCGCCCTACGCCAATTTCAATTGTAATTGGCAATATAAATGTGGGCGGCTTGGGAAAAACGCCAACACTCATTTGGATATTCAAACAATTGGTGGATTTGGGCTTACCACCTCAAACCATCGGTGTTTTATCTCGGGGTTATGGACGAAAGTCGAAAGGATTTCTCCCTGTGGATCAAACACAAAACGCCTCAACCGTTGGGGATGAACCCCTAGAAATTTTCCAAGAGGTTCAACGCCATGTAAATCTATCTATCCCCTTTGCCGTTTGTGAAAATAGACCTCTGGGTATCAATCTTTTAAAGGCGAAAAATCCTGATTTACAGGTTGTTTTGCTCGATGATGGATTTCAACATCTTAAGCTCAATCATCACGCCAGTATTTTACTTTGCGACTATCAAAAACCATTTACCAATGATTTGCCTTTACCTGCTGGTAACCTCAGAGAATTTCCTTTTGCAAGTAATTCAGCAAAAACAATACTTGTCACCAATTGCCCATCCAATTTAACAGAAACAGAAGCACTCCTTTTCAAAAAAAACCTGTCGAAACATATGGCAAAATGGAACTTGTTGGGCCAGTTGTTTTTGATAAAACAAAAATCTCCGCTATGGGAAAATCATGTGGGATTCCTGTCAAGTAAAACAAGTGATCCCATACACCATCACACCCTTGAATCACTGAAATCCGGTGCCAAAATCATCTTGATCACCGGAATTGCAAAACCCTATCGCGTTGCATCGCAGCTAACAAATTTTTCCATATTAGAACACGTTCAGTTTCCGGACCACCACAACTTTACACAAGAAAATGTAAATCACTTCATGGCCAAATTCAATGATTTTGTTAGGCAATTCCCAGAAGCAGCAATTGTAACAACCCGGAAAGATTATTTCAGACTACAATCACTCAATGGAATAACCAAAACCCTTCCTCTATTTTTGGTTCATGTTGAAATCTACCCCCTTTTTAATACCCAAGAACTCATTAACTCCACTTTAAAAAACATTTTACATGAAAACACAATCAATTAAAATTTACTTATTTTCTCTATCTATACTTCTTGCCACTGCCATCACTAATTGTGGATTGCCCCAAAATACCATTGCTGAAGAATTTCAACCAATTCCTTCAAGTACATGGAAGTGGAAGGATTCCAAAACTTTTTCCTTCACCGTAGATGATAGCACCCATTATTACAATTTATCAATAGGTTTGAGAATAAACGGCACCTATGCCTACAGCAACATTTGGCTCATCTCACAATTGAGAGGGAACAACTTAAATAATAAAAAACAAATACAAATTGAACTGGCTGATCAAACCGGTCGGTGGTTGGGCGAAGGTATGTCGAACCTCATTACCTACGAAAAACCCATCGTCATTCAACAAAAATTACCCATCGGCACTTATACCTGGTCACTGTCTCAAAATATGCGAGATGAATCACTTCAAGGCGTATCCGATATTGGCATCAAAGTAGAAAAAGGACAACCGATTCTCTAAGTAATCATTCAATCTTATGGTAGTGAAAGGATATGCAGCCGCATTGTCGGGTGTGGAGGGAATTGTTGTTACTGTTGAAGCCAGTAGCGTGCCCTTTCAAAGCGAAATGAGTATGACAAGCATCATCGGCTTGCCAGACCATTCAATAAAAGAAAGCCTCTTTCGATGCGTTTCAGCGATAGAACACTCAGGCTATGAAACCATCCGTCAAAAGCAAATCATCAGCCTATCTCCCGCAAACCTTCGAAAAGAGGGCTCAGGCTACGACGTTTCTATCGCCATCGCCATGCTGGCAATGAGTTTTCAAATACCAGAGAAATTGCTCAACCAATATATTGTTATGGGTGAACTCGCATTAGACGGACAGGTAAAACCAGTGAAAGGCGTTTTAAGCATGGCCATTTTGGCAAAAAAGGAAGGTTTTAAAGGACTAATCATTCCCAAATCCAACACCAGTGAGGCCTGCGTAATTTCCGATATTGATATAATCGGCGTAGAATCACTGAGAGATACAGCTGAGTTTTTGGCCGGAAGAAAACAAATTGCTCCAACTAAAAAACAATCCATCCATCCTATAACAAATACGTTGGGACCCCAATTTGCCGATGTCCGCGGACAACAAACCGTGAAACGGGCACTTGAAATTGCTTGCGCGGGTGGACATAATGCAATTCTCATAGGCCCCCCAGGTGCTGGAAAAACCATGTTGGCCCACAGCATTCATAGCATTCTGCCACCAATGACCCTCGAGGAATCACTGGAAACCACACAAATACACTCTATTTCCGGAACGCTTGAAACCTACAACAATCAACAGGGCCTAATCACACAACGCATTGTGAGAAGCCCACACCACACCGCATCGCAAACCGCTCTCGTAGGGGGTGGTGCCTACCCAATGCCGGGTGAAATTTCCCTCGCACACAATGGCGTTTTGTTTCTCGATGAACTTCCCGAATTCCAAAGAAATGCCCTAGAGTCGATGCGACAGCCTCTCGAAGATAAAGAAATACACCTTTCTCGAACCAAATTGAGCGTTCGATACCCCTCAAACTTCATGTTAATTGCCAGCATGAACCCTTGTCCGTGTGGATATTACAACCATCCAAAAGTCGATTGTAAATGTCCCCCAGGTAGCATTGCGAAATATTTAAGTAAAATCAGCGGGCCTCTTTTGGATCGTATCGACATACACATTGCCATTGCGCCTTTGGATTTTGAGGATTTAACCAACACCGCTAGCTCAACAAAAGATCAAGAGTTACAAATAGCCATTCAACAACGCGTTCAACATGCGAGAATTACTCAAAAAGAGAGATTTCAATGCCTAAATATTCCTTCTGTTCACAACAACAGCCAAATCCCAAGCAAAAATTTAACCCAAATTTGCGCACTCGATTCCACCTGTAAAGAACTGTTAAAGAATGCCATGGACAAATACAACCTGAGCGCAAGGGCTTATCACAGAATCATCCGGGTAGCACGCACCATCGCAGATGTTGAAAATGAAAAGGCCATTCAACGTCACCATATTGCAGAAGCCATTCAATATCGATGCCTCGACAAAAACACTTGGGGTATTTAAAAGACCCGAAAATGTTCTAAAATGACTACGTCGGTTGCGTAAAGAAATATAAAATTGATGATTTGGACTAGCAGTTTTTCTGCCAATTCCATGCATCTCTCATCATCGTTTCGAGATTCCGTTTGGCCTTCCACCCCAAAACAGAATTCACTTTTTCTGTATCGGCCCAAACAGCAACCACATCTCCAGCTCTTCTATCCCCGATCGCATAATTTACTTGCTCACCTGTTGTGGCTTCAAACGCATTTATGACCTCCAAAACTGAATACCCAACACCTGTTCCAATATTGAAAACCTCAAAGTGACCCTTAGATGGGTCTCCAGGTGTTTCCGGCGTGCTCTTATTTTCCAAAAACAATCGATCAATGGCCGAAACGTGAGCTTCTGCCAAATCCATAACATGAATATAATCGCGGATACAAGTGCCATCAGACGTACTGTAATCACCCCCATACACCGTGAGTTTTTCGCGAATACCTGCCACAGTTTGGGTTAAAAAAGGTATCAAATTATTGGGTATCCCAAGTGGCAATTCTCCTATTTTCGCTGTGGGATGAGCCCCAACCGGATTGAAATACCTCAAACATTGAATCGAACACCATCCGTTGTCTTTCAAAATCACCTCAGCCATTTGTTTGGTGGCACCATAAGGGCTTGCTGCAGGCCTTGTGGGTGTTGACTCCTTCACTGGTACCGATTCTGGTTCGCCGTACACAGTGCAACTACTACTAAAAACCATTCTGTTACAACCCGCTTTTTGCATGGATTCTAACAAACTCACTAAACCAACCACATTATTTCTATAGTACATCAATGGCTGTTCAACACTTTCACCAACAGCCTTGTGTGCCGCAAAATGAATCACCGCGTCAAACTGATACTGCTGAAACAAAGTATCTAGCAGCTGTCCATCATTTACATCGCCCTCAATAAACTCAGGACGATACCCCAACAATTCTGTCAATGCATTCAATACCTCCATGCGAGAATTGTGCAAATTATCGATAATTACGGGGCAATAACCCGCCTCATGCAAACACAATACAGTGTGAGATCCAATAAATCCCAACCCACCAGTAACCAATATATTCCTTTTGCTTGTCATTAATTCAATTTTTTTACTTTGCCCTCTACGAGTGAATATCGATCTCCAGTACCCCCACAAATGGCAATTCCAACTTCATCAAAATTCAATCTTTCACCAAATTCACTCATCCAACCCACACAGCGTGCCGGTATCCCCAAAACCAGTTCAAATTCACCCACATCTTCCGTTACCACTGCTCCAGCGCCCACAAAAGCATATTCTCCCAAAGTTACACCACAAACAATCGTAGCATTGGCACCTATGGATACACCCTTTTTCAATGTGGTCTTTTTAAATTCTGTACGACGAACCACTGCTGCTCGAGGGTTTATTACATTAGTGAAAACAACGCTTGGTCCCAAAAAACAGTCATCCGCAACCTCCACACCTCTATAAACAGATACATTGTTTTGAATTTTTACACCCGAACCAATCGTCACTCCGTCATCAATAAAAACATTCTGACCCACATTGCAATTTTCACCCAAAACAGCACCACCCATAATGTGTGTGAAGTGCCAAATTTTACTCCCTTTACCAATTTGTGCGCCAATTTCCACAACTGCCGTTTCATGGATTGTGGCATCGGCGAGGATGTTGAGTGTACTCATATCGATATCAAAGGTACATCCACAACAATTTGCAATACAAATCTATTTGTAAATGACATGTTCATTTAACAAAAGGGGCCACCGTTGACGGTGGCCCCTCGGTAATAAACCGTTTTTAAGTCGTTATTTAAATGCCAAACAATCCCAAAATCATATAACTCAAGCCTGCCACCAACGCACTCACAGGGATTGTGATAATCCATGCAATCAATAAACTTCTGGTAACACCCCATCTCACTGCGCTCAATCGCTTCGTGGCTCCCACACCAATTATGGCGCCGGTGATGGTATGTGTAGTACTCACTGGAATACCCATCTGCTCTGTCATAAACAAAGTCATGGCACCAGCCGTCTCAGCACTTACCCCTTCAAGCGGTGTTACTTTGGTGATTTTAGTACCCATGGTTTTGATGATCTTCCAACCACCACTCAATGTACCCAACCCGATCGCAGCATAACAAGCCAATGGCACCCAGTTTGGCAATTCTTTAAAGTCAGAAATTGTTCCGTTAGCAATCAAAGCAGCACCAATGATTCCCATCACCTTCTGGGCGTCATTACCACCATGACCAACACTAAATGCAGCACTAGAAAGCAATTGAAGCTTTTTAAACATGTTTGCCATGCGATTGGCCGTTGGCGTTTTGATTACTTCGCAATAAATATAGCTTAGAATGAAAATCAAAATCACCGCATAAATACACATCAACAAAAAGCGGTTGTCTGCACGATCCAATTCCTTCACCAAATCTTTGTGAATGTCTACCTTGAAACCTTTTGCAAATTTTTCGTAATCTCCAATATTGGTCACACCCAATAACAAAGCCACCGCGTGTGCTGTTGAATCAGCACCTACAACAGAATAGTTCTTGAAAATGGGCTTACATTCATCCAACATGGCTAGCTTCTCATCCAAAATAGGCTGCATCGACTTATCATAAAATGCGTCCTTTTTTGCTTTATCAATTTTCAGTTTCTTGGATACTAGGTCTTTCAACTTTCCTTCGACCAAATAATCCAACTCAACCGTTTCGCCAATTTTGTTCGCTACATACTCACCACCCTCACTTTTGTATTCCTTCAAGAATGGTTTACTGGCTTCATAGTTTGCAATGGCCTTATCATATTTTTTCTTTACAGCCTCGTCTTCCGGATGCTTCGCAAACTCTTTTTTGTACTTATCAACCTTATAAAACTTGGTTAAATTGTCTTCCAACTTCGTATTCATGAACGACCCAAACAAGAAATACAACGCAACACTAGAAAGTAAAATCAATGCCACTTTTCCAAAAATATTCCTGCGGATAGTAACCAACGTGATAAATATTGAAATGATCATACCAATCAATGGTGCTAATAATATGAAATACACCGTTTTTGAAATTTTGTCCATTTCCACCACTTCACCAAAAGGCACCCACCCCTTCACCCAGTATGCATGCGCCAACGCAGCACCCGCAAAACCACCAATCAAAGTGTGACTCGAAGAACTAGGAATTCCATACCACCAAGTTAACAAATTCCAAAAAATCGCCGCTATCAAACCCGCCAAAATAACCGGTAAGGTGATGTAATTGTCGATCACCGTTTTCGCTATGGTATTCGCTACTGCATGATCTTTGAAAATAAAAAATGCCACAAAATTGAACATCGCAGCCCAAAGGACAGCCTGTAACGGCGTTAACACCTTGGTGCTGACAACGGTGGCAATAGAATTCGCTGCATCATGGAAACCATTGATGTAATCAAACACCAAAGCCAACACAATGATTACAATGACTAACGTTGACATATCAAAATTGTCTGGTTAGAAATTATGCGTATTTCACAATGATGGTTTCAATCACATTGCCCACATCCTCACATTTGTCTGTGGCCACTTCCATGACTGTATATACCTCACGCTTACGAATCAATTCTTTGAAATCATTTTCCACTTCAAACAAATTCTTGATACTCATATCAAAAACATTGTCTGCGTGATTTTCAAAGCTGTTGATTCTTACCAGACATTCCATGATTTTTTCAGGGCGCTTCAACTCGCGCAACTGCATCACCGCTTTGCCCACCTCTGCAGCACTCTGCATAATGATTTCAGCCAAACTCTGAATGCCCTGCTCATGAGGATTCACTCCATGAAATTGCATTTTTTTACATGATGCATGAATGTAATCAGCAACATCATCCATGGCAGTTGCCAAATAGTGAATGTCCTCACGGTCAAATGGCGTAATAAAATTCTTACCCAATTCGGTAAAAATATTATGCGTTATCTCATCATTCTTGTGCTCATAATCTTCAATCTGCTTGCTGATGGCCAATCTTACATTTGGGTCGGCTTCAAATACAAACTGATGTAACAATTTACCCATCTCTGTGACGTTCTGGGCCGTTTGTTCAAACAAGCTATAAAATACCTTGTCTTTTGGTAAAAAAATGCTGAGAATGTTGTTCAATGCCATAGGTGTATTTTTATCGCAACAAATTTACCTTCAGCCAGAATACAAAAATTCCCTTAATCCATATTTAACACAAAGTTAACATTGGGCCGATTTATACATCTGTTGCAGTCTTTGCGTCAAGGATAAAATTTGTATTTCGAAATCCCTATACTCGGCCGACGAAATAATCCCCATCTCCTCAACCGCTTGTAAGTAGCTCATTAACCGCAAACACCGAGAGTAGGCATCGTACATTTCCTTCTGTGTACCTAAATCTACACCCCCACTCACCTGCCGCGCCGTTCTCAACATCTCATCCCCCAACTCCTTAAATTCTGCATTGCTCATGCGATTCACCATTTCCAAAGTGTTAAAGCCCAACTGCCAAGCCAGATCTTGATAATTATTTGATTCCATCATGCTGCAATTTTGTTCCGAACAATCAAATCATTCGTTGAATAAACGGATATAAACGATTATAAACGAATCACTCTCACGCTCCCAATAGACACAATGCACCCATACAACACATACCCATATAACCACTCAACCTATAACCAAGACCTTCCCCTATCACACATCAAAGAATCAAAAAAAGGGGCAGCCAAATGGCCACCCCTTTCTATAGTATTTCGCAAACCCAATTGGCTTGCACAACATACATAGTTATTTACTGTCCCACCAAACTTTCTTGTCGGCCAAATCATTCACACCAATGGCACCTGGGAATTTCGAATTGTATAAACGCTCGTCCAAAGAATATGGATATCTACGTGCAATTCCAGAAATACTCGCAAGCGGTGATGGTGTCAAGGTTGGAACACCCGTTCTGCGCCAATCGTTGTAAGGTTCCAACATCGTGAAACCAGACACGTATTTGTGCGTGAGGATTTTCTCCAAAGTGATAGTACCCGCTGTCTCACTCGCTTGAGCGGTTACGTACGCCGCAGGAGCAGCACTTCCAGTCACCAATTCAACGTGTGCTTTAATTGCATCATTGTGAGCTGTTGCCGCTGCGCCTTTATTACCAGCCGCAAACTGGGCTTCAGCCTCAATGAATAACAATTCTACATAAGTAGCCAAAGGCGTTACACTGGTTTGTGATGCAAAATAAGATCCGAAATCACTGATGTTCTTCACGGCCTGACTGCCCAATGCAGCACCTACATACTTGCCACTGTCGTTGGTGGTAAAATATGACCCAATGCGCGGATCGTTGATGCTGTTCATCAAGTCTACCAATTTTGCACCCGCCAACATGTATCCAGAACGCTCTACCTGAGTGAATGCATACCATTGATTGTACTCGTTGGCATTGCTTCCAAAAACACAATTTGCATCAGCCGCAGAACTCGTAAAACCAGCAGCCTTAGCTTTAGAAACATAGTCCAAAGCCTTGGTGTGCCAATTTGCATCACGATTGCTTATTCTCATCGCATAACGCGCCTTGATTGCGTAGGCCAAACCTTTCCATTTGGCAGCGTCACCACCATAAATGAAATCGTCTGAACCAGGAGCCAATGCGTTTTCGGTTTTATCCAACAACACAACAGCCTCGTCCAACATCGTTTGCATGGCAGCAATGACACTTTCTTGTGCATCATACTTGGCGCTATATTCACCCGCCTCGCCATTCAAAGCTTCAGACCATGGAATGTCTCCCCACATGTCTGTTGCAGCACCCAACATCATGGCGGTCATCACTTTGGCCATACCTTGATACGTGGGGTTCGCGTCGCCCGCAGCCTTTTCCAACAAACGCATGTTCTTCAATCCACCTTTGTAAATGGTTCCCCATTCGTTTTCAACGTCGCCCTCATCAATGATGTAAGCACCCTGATCCAACGACTGGTTCGATACACCCTCACTGTGCTGAGCCCACATACTTGTTGTGCGCGACAATGATCCGCCATACGTAGCAAAAACAGCCAACTGACAGGCGCTATTCAACAACGCAGGGTTTGCTTCTGACGGAGCGTTGGGCGATACTTCATGCCCAGAAACCCACTTCTTACAAGAAGTAAACAACACTGCGGTTCCCAATATTATTGCAAATAATTTTTTCATTGTTTTAAACTTTAACTGTGATTAAATACCCAACTTGATATTGAACATAAACGACTTCAAACCTGGGTTGTTGAAATAATCAAAACCACCAATGTTAGAGCTTGCACCTGTTAAGCTAGTCTCAGGATCAACACCAGGATATTTGGTGCTCAACCACAAGTTGCGACCCACCATACCCAAGTCAACATAACTCAAGTTCTTGTTGCCTTTCAAGTTGATTCTATAGCTTACACCCAACTCACGCAAACGTACCCAAGAGCCATCATAAACTGCCATTTCAGCAGAACTACCTGGGCCATCACCCAAGTAAGAACGATAGTAGTTGAATGCGTTGATCTCTCTGGTGTTCTCGGCAAATGTTAATTCGCTCTCATTTGTAATCAAACCGGTTTTAGAATCATACTTCGGTGTACCAGAAACAATGCGCTTACCTTCAATTTTGTAAGTAGCATCGCGGTTGGCAGCATCTTCGATAATTCCATACTGCGACATACGTGCGTAGGTTCCACACCAAATGTCACCACCCTTGCGAACATCAACCAACGCAGTGATGTTTAATCCTTTGATATTCAAAGTGTTGCGCAAAGAACCGATCCAATCTGGGTATGGATTACCAATGTTTCCACGGGTATTGTTCAACACTGGCAAACCGTTAGCACCAATGATCATAGAACCATCAGAGTGGCGTAAAACGCGTGAACCATACATAGAGCCATATGATTGTCCAACGATGGCATAAGACCCGATGCTAGCAAAAGCAGATTCGATGTTGATTTCATCCACACCTGGAGCTAAAGACAACACTTCGTTCTTGTTCATACCAAAGTTGGCAGCAATTTCCCATGTCAAATTTTTGTTTTTGATGGCTGTAACACCCAACATCAATTCAACACCTTTGTTGGTCATAGAACCTGAGTTTTGACGAACACTTCCGTATCCGCTTGAACCGGCCAAAGGCATGCTCACCAACAAATCAGTTGATTTTTGCTCGTACAAAGTCAAATCAATGGTCAAACGACTGTCGAACATACGAACATCGAAGCCCAATTCTGTGCTTGTTCTGCGCTCAGGCATCAAACCTTGGTTACCCAAACCATCGCCTTGTCCAAATCCGTTTTGACCCAAATAAGGGAATCCCAAACCACCGGTGAAACCATCGGTGTACAAAGGCTGTCCGTAGTAAGTACGAGTAGCATACGCTGGAGGGTTGATACCCGCTTGTGCATAAGCAACACGCATTTTACCAAAAGAAACCAAACCACCTTTTTCCATCAACTCAGAGAAAACCAAAGAACCGCTCACCGAAGGATAGAAGAAGCTGCTCTTGCGATTACCGAAGGTAGAAGCCCACTCATTACGTCCACTCGCGTTTAAATACAAGAAATTCTTGTAAGCGAATTCAGCACCTCCGAAAATCGCTGCGTTCTTCGTGGTACCATAACCTTGAGAAGCATACAAATTTGAAGCATTGCTCAAGTTGTAGAAGTTTGGAACGGCCAAATCTCTTCCTCTCAAATATTGATCGCTAGATGTACGAGTGTTTAGGTTGTTACCCAACGTCACATTCACACCCAAATCCTTGTTGATTTCACGATTGGCATTCAACACCAAGTCGCTATACAATTCACGGTAACGCAACACGTTTTGTGAAACTTCGCCACCGGGTGAATTGTCTGGCTGCCAAGAACCCACAGCGAAAATTTGCTGCCGGCTATCTGTATACTGGTCAGTTCCTACGCGATAATTAAGCGTTAACCAGTCCATGGGCTTGTACTGCGCATTCACGTTTCCAATGATACGATTCACGTCATCGGTAAATGGATTGCGATATACAGTCCAATATGGGTTATCGTAAATGGGGAAATACTGGTGTTGTGATCCGTCTAGGTTGGTGAATTTATCAACCGTTCCCGTTCCTCCCATCAAATCAAAATCGGCAGGAGCGCGCATCAATCCCAACATTACACCAGACAAGTTAGAACCATTCTGAGCGCGTGTACCACCTGAATTGATCAAGTTCACACTGCTACCTACGCTCAACTTATCAGTTACACGACTATCTGTGTTTACACGAACAGTAGTACGCTTGAAAGTAGTGTTTGGAACGATACCGTTTTGTTGGGTATTACCCACAGAAAAACGAGCAGAGGTGTTTTCTCCATTCACAGTCACACCCAAGTTGTTGGTCATCGACATTGCTGTTTGGAAGAAATTTCCGGCATTGTCAAATGATTTACCCTCGGCAATTTTGGGACCCCAGCTGTTAGGAGTTACAGCGGCAGCACCTTCATCTACCAATTTCCAACCGGCAGGAATGGTACCGGCAAAGTTCTTGCGAACACCCGCAGAATCAATTTTCTGACCACCGCCACCAAGACCTTGGCCGTATACAAATTGTTTCGCTGGTAGTTTGTTCACTGAAGACCAGTCCATAGTGCTCGACAATTCAGCGCTGAAACGCTTGCCACCTTTGGCACCACGCTTGGTGGTGATGATAATGGCACCGTTTGCACCACGCACACCATATAAAGACGCCGCAGCTGGGCCCTTCAATACAGTAATGGTCTCGATGTCATCTGGGTTAATATCCACCGCACGGTTACTGTTGTTTACCCCTTGCAAATTAGAGTTGAAAGGATAGTCACCCGCGGTTGATTGGTCTGTACTGTTGTCGATGGGCACTCCGTCTACAACAAACAACGGCTGGTTGTTTCCAGTAAACGTGGCAGCACCACGCAACAAGATTCTAGAACTGGCACCTGGGGTACCAGACGAACTGGTTACCAATGCACCGGCTACTTTCGAGCTCAACGCTTGAACTACGTTCTGTTCACCAGATCCCACAAGTTCTTTTCCTTTAACGGATTGAACTGCGTAACCCAATGCGCGTTGCTGTTTTTTGATACCCAAGGCGGTTACCACCACCTCTTCTACCCTACCGGTGTCGGATGCTGACCCTGCCGTCTGCGCATTCACTGCTGCGATGGAGGATGTCAAAATCACGGCTGCCGCTAAAGGCTTGAGTAATTCTTTAAAATTCATAGGCTATATAAATTGGTTTAACAAGCAACTTTAATTAAATTTTGGTAAACAATCAATTAAATCGGATAAAAGTGAATAAAAAAAGTCCATTTCTTTTACACCATTTATTAAATTCAATCCCCTCAATAAGCGCCAACCCCAAATAAATAAAGGCGCGACCAAAATTTCTATGAAATTCGAAATTCTATTGACTTACTCGCAAAAAACATCCACTCACCAAGTAATTACATAAAAGGGGCGACCAACGGCCGCCCCTTTTATATACACCATCGGGCCTAAACCCAATATAAATGATTAATTATTTTAATATATCTCTGGAAATAACCACACGCTGCACCTCGCTCGTTCCCTCATAAATTTGTGTGATTTTCGCGTCACGCATCATTCGCTCAACATGGTATTCTTTCACATAACCATAGCCGCCGTGAATTTGAACCGCCTCAACAGCCGTTTTCATGGCTACTTCAGATGCAAACAACTTAGCCATTGAACTCGCACGGTCATAATTCATGTGCTGATCCTTCATCCAAGCTGCCTTCAAACACAACAAACGCGCCGCCTCGATTTCTGTGGCCATATCTGCCAATTTGAAAGCAATCGCTTGGTGGTTCATGATTTCAGTACCAAACGCCTTACGTTCTTTTGAGTATTTCAAAGACAATTCATAAGCACCACTGGCAATACCCAACGCTTGTGAAGCAATACCAATCCTACCACCACTCAACACCTTCATGGCAAACTTGAATCCAAATCCATCTTCACCAATGCGATTGGCCTTGGGCACCTTTACGTCTTGGAACATAATGCTGTGCGTATCGCTACCGCGAATACCCAACTTGTCTTCTTTCTTACCTACCGTAACACCATCCCAAGCTTTCTCAACGATGAATGCGTTGATGCCTTTGTGTTTCTTATCTACATCCGTTTGAGCAATGACCAAATAATAACTGGCAGAATTACCATTCGTAATCCAGTTTTTTGTACCATTCATCAAATAATAATCACCCATGTCAACCGCAGTTGTACGCTGACTTGTCGCGTCACTACCCGCCTCTGGCTCACTCAATAAAAATGCACCTATTTTCTGACCGCTTGCCAACTCCACCAAATATTTCATCTTTTGCTCTTCGGTACCGAACTCCTCCAAACCCCAACAAACCAAAGAGTTGTTTACACTCATACAAACACTCGCCGATGCATCAACCTTTGAAATTTCTTCCATCGCCAATACATATGAAATGGTGTCCATTCCACCGCCGCCATATTTGGGGTCAACCATCATTCCCATGAAGCCCAATTCGCCCATTTTCTTGATCTGTTCTGCAGGAAATTTTTGCTCGTTGTCGCGCTCAATCACACCAGGCAACAATTCGGTTTGTGCAAAATCGCGTGCCGCTTGTTGCACCGCCAAATGCTCTTCTGTCAATTCAAAATTCATCATGTCTTTTGATATAAATCTTTACAAAATTAGTCAATTTACTGATTATCTCTCCACTCATACACCCACTGAGCCTGAATCATCTCCAAATGGCCCTCATTGCTATCATCGCGCAGACCTGCAAAATTGGGTATCTCCAAAACCCATTCCAACAACTCCGTAAATCGAATGCGGTAAATCTTGGCTTCCGAAAAATCATCGCCAAACCGTTCGTATAATTTCATTGCAATGTCTTCGTAATCAGACCATTGTATTGGTGGCTCGTACATTTCCATTTCTGTTTTATTGTTGTATTAATGACCTATAATTCCGCTTTGATCTGGAATGGTAACCACCAAGTTGCCATCCCCACTCAACTTGCATTGGCAAGCCAACCTGCTGTTATATTTTGGATTTCGAGCCCTATCAACATACTCCTCTTCGCGATCGCTCATATCTGGCAACATTTCTTCGCCTTGTTCTACATATACATGACAAGTTGAACACCCACACACACCGCCACAATTGTGATTCAACTGTATTTCGTTGTCAAGCGCTACCTCCAAAATGGATTCTCCCTCAAAAATCTCAACCGCAATACTTGGTCTGTTTTTCTCTTCAAACTGAAAGGTGATTTGTCCCATAATTTTGTGCAAAATTAACACTTACATTCCGCATTGGTTCATGGTCCTGTGGAATTAATCATAGGAAATTTGTATCTTTGCACCTCGTTCTATGATATCTCGAAGACTCGTTCGCATCAAAGCACTTCAAGCGCTTTACTCTTTTCAACAAGGAGAATCCATTGCCCAGTTTCAATGGCCCAACCTCACACCCAAAGAAAAAGATTATTTCAATGAGACCCTCTCAAACCTCATAGAGTCCATTCAACAAAGTCACGATTTTTGTCTTTTTCTGCTCGATTTCCCTTTTCAACTGTCTCAATATCTGCTCGAAGAGCAAACACTAGAAAAGGCCAAGTTTTATCCAGATCAACAAAAAATTAGATCACTCGGCCTGTTGGATAGAATGCCCCTGATCAAATACCTGCACCGCGCTGTAACAGATACCCAACGCAAATCCTTCCCCTTCGATTGGTCTGATCTGAGCGCCCAATTCCCCGGCTGGTACCAATGGATGCAAGAATGGACGTTCGTTCAAGACATGAACATCTTCGACGAGCCCACGTTTGAACAACAACAGGCCTTCCTAGAAGAGTTTTATGCCAACCTTTTCGAAACCAAAGAGTCGTTTTTCGATAGCCTAAACGATTACTATTCCGGATGGGGCGATGACGAATTGTACACCACCAGAGAAATCGAAAAAACCATCCAAGGCGCTAAATCCAACGGAACAGTTCCAGTAGCGGGATCACCCACAAAAGATTCGGAAGAAATTGAAATGGCCCAACACCTGTTTCTTGCCACCGCAAAAAACAGCGCCGCTTACGAAGCCCAAGTAGCAGAAATATCCGATAATTGGGACCCTTCAAGAATTGCAGTGATGGACCTGCTCATCATCAAACTCACGCTCACCGAATTCTTGCACTGCCCCACCATACCAGTGAAAGTCACAATCAACGAATATTTGGAAATCACCAAAAATTATAGCACGCCCAACAGCAGCCGCTTCGTAAATGGTGTTCTAGATAAACTTCGAATTGTGATGGAAGACCAAGGACTCATCGCCAAAAGTGGACGAGGCCTACGCGATAAATAATCGCTCCATACTACAGATTACACCGAACGCAACAACAACGATTTATGTATTTCTTGAACCTGCTCTATGATGGAGCGGTCTCCGTTGTTGTGGATCAAATACGCGCATCGATCCATCCACTGCTCCTGGGTCCACTGTGATTGCATTCGATCCTCCACATCCTTCTCACTCAATCCGTCTCTTTGCATAACCCTTTTCATTCGCACAGACCGATCTGCCACCACCCCAATCACCAAATCAACCGTAGCGTCTGCCCCAGACTCAAACAAAATCGCCGCCTCCTTTATCACATAGGCGTAACCCGCTGCCAACATCTCCCCACACCACACCTCAAAATCTTTAAAAACCCGAGGATGAACCAACTCGTTCAATTTCACCCGCAACCTTTCATTCGAAAAAACTTGGGACTTCACCCACTCTCTATTGAATTCGCCCGTAGGCAAGTAGGAACTCTCCCCTAACAAATCTTTTACCTCTTTCTGCAACTCCGCATCGCGAACATACAATGATTTTGCCCGCTCATCGGCATAGTATACCGGTACACCCAACTGCTCAAAAACCCTACAAACCAAGGTTTTTCCGCTGCCGATTCCACCGGTAACTCCAACTGCCAACATCACTGCCCAATTATGCAGTTGCCTCTGGATACGCAGCTTGCGTCAATTCCATGCTCACCGCACTCTTTTCAATCTTCGCCTTTCCCTCTTCCATTTCAATCACAAAATGAGTATCACCCACCGTTGTGATCTTTCCATGAATGCCACCAGTAGTTACAACTTTCTTTCCCTTCTCCAAACTTTCCATGTACACCTTGGCTTTTTTCTGCTTTCGCATTTGTGGCCAAATCATAAACACAAAAAATACGGCCATGATGAGCAACATCATCACCATTTGCGATGATCCGCCCGGTTGTCCTTGTAAAATATTCATATTGTTCGTTAGTTATTTTTTATCAATGTCCTGAATGCGACCCATCTTCACCACCCATCATTTCCTCTTCAGAAACGCTGCCTTCGGGTGCAATCACATTGGCCTTAAATTTCAAAACCACCTCAGTGGTTTTGCTGTTTTCAAATGTAACCGTGATACTCTTTTCGTTTAAAATACCACCTGGCCCCCCTCTGTTCGAACTGTTAAAAGTAGCCGTAACCTTTCCAGATTTTCCCGGTGCCACTACCTCGTGCGTGTATTCTGGTGTTGTACACCCACATTGAGCTACCACATTGGCAATGCTTATGGGTGCCACACCGGTGTTTTTAAAAGTATATGTGTGTTGAACACTTTCTCCATCTTTTACATCACCAAACATAAACACCGTGTCTTTGAACAACACATCGCCCAAAGGACCCTTGTTTTTGTTCACAGGGTTCTCTGCCGTTGCTGTGTTTTCCTCGATGTCTTCTGTTTCAAACGACCCTGATCCACAGGCGCTCAAGGCAATTAACAAGGCCGACAAGTAATAAACGTGTTTTCGCATTTGTCAAAAATATCAATTATCCCCTAAAGTTGGGTTTTCTCTTGTTCAAAAACGCATCTGTACCCTCCTGAAAATCAGGTGTCTCAAACGCTTCGCCAAATTCATAGATTTCGCGCTGCATCCCATTAACATTGGGCCTGAAATAATCATTTACGCATTTAATTACTTTGTTCACCGCGCTAGGGCTTTTACCACATATTTTCTTTAACAATAACCGAGTTTCCGACATCAGTTCGGCTGGTTCAACCACACGATTTACCAATCCCAAGTTAAGTGCCGTTTGTGCATCAATGGCATCGCCGGTAAGCAACAACTCCATCGCTTTGCCCTTTCCCACCAACTGTACCAAACGTTGTGTACCGCCATATCCGGGGGGAACGCCCAAATTCACTTCTGGTTGTCCAAATTTGGCTTGTGTGCTGGCCACCCTCAAGTGACAGGCCATCGCCAACTCGCAACCGCCACCCAAAGAAAAACCATTTACGGCAGCAATTACTACCTTGTTTCCGTTTTCGATGGCGTTCATTACATCATGACCATCTGCGCTCATACGGGTGGCTTGTTCGATGTTAAAATGTGCAAACTCCGAAATATCCGCACCCGCAGCAAAGGCTTTTTCACCCACGCCAGTAAGTATCATACCATGCACTTCGTCGTTGGTTTGGGCCTCGTCAACAGCATGCTTGATTTCACGCAAAGTTTCAATGGTTAATGCATTCAACTTGCTTTCGCGGTTGATTGAAATGGTTAAAATACTATCCTCCAAAGAGGTTAAAATGTTGTTATAAGACATGGTTTATGATCTATTCGTTTCAACCCAATTTTTAATGTAACTGGCTATTTCACCCGTATGCGTACCTGGAGGAAATAGTTGAGCAACGCCCAATGCGTTCAAAGAATCAACGTCTGAATCTGGAATAATACCCCCACCTGTTAACAACACATCGTCTAAGCCCTTTTCCTTCATCAATGTCAAAATTCTTGGAAACACCGTGTTGTGGGCGCCAGAAAGGATGCTCACGCCAATGGCATCTACATCTTCTTGCAGTGCGGTTTGTACCACCATTTCTGGTGTTTGTCTCAGACCCGTGTAAATCACCTCCATACCCGCATCACGCAAGGCGGTTGCTATCACCTTGGCTCCGCGATCATGTCCATCTAAACCCACCTTTGCAATCAACACACGAACTGGTCTATTTAATGTATTACCCATGGTTATCTGTAGCAAAAATACAATTTCAACTCGGTATGGCCACCAATTCTCCGTTTTCGTATTTCACGGCCTTTTTGGATGTGTTGATTTGCAAACAAACTTCCAAATCTGAGGTGGCATGCATGGTCTGAAAACGTTGAACATGACTGGCGTCAGACAAAAATTCAGCCGGGTTGGGTTTGGCTTTTTTCCAAATAGCCAAGGCCGCCCTAGTGGCGTCGTCACCAATTTCTCCACCCAATGCCAACAACTCCTCGGCAAGTGCGCCGGCAAACAGGGTGTCCTCCAAATTAAAATGCCCTTTCCACCCGGCGCAAAACAAATACACATCATTGAGTGCCGCCGCGATCGCGGCGGCACTCAATGACAAATTCAAAAATCCACCCACCCAAACATGAGATCCCGATTTGCTCAAATCCAAAGCGTGCGTTCCGTTGGTGGTTGTGATTACAACCTCTTTCCCCGCCACCGAATCCGTGGTGAACTCTTGGGGCGAATTTCCAAAATCAAAACCATCCACCTTGATGCCGTTTCGCTCACCTGCAATGCATATGGCCCGGCCTTGTTCATCGGCCAAAGCCTTCATCGCCAAAGCTTCCTCTACCTTAGCCACCGGAATAACCTTTTGAGCACCATTTTCAAGCATCACAACCATGCTCGTGGTGGCCCTTAAAATATCAATGACCATCACCTGTTTTCCCTTTACCTCCTCCGCAAACAATGGAAACATCTGTGGACTCAATATTGTAAAAATCTTCATATGCTTTTATGTATTGGTATAGTTCATCGCAAAGCCCGCGCCCAAAGTACAATATTGCAACACGCCTTCAACAGCCCTCGGCAATGCCACATCCAACAAAGCTCGCTCCTCAGGAATAAAGGCCCCCAACACAAAATCCACTTGATGTCCTTGGGAAAAATTATCACCAATGCCAAATCGCAATCGCGAATAATTTACCGTACTCAAACTGGCCTGAACACTTTTCAATCCGTTGTGGCCACCATCGCTTCCCTTGGTTTTCATTCTCAACTTAGCGATCGGCAATGCCAAATCATCCGTGATGACCAAAACATTTTCTAGCTTGATTTTCTCCACTTGCATCCAATAAGATACCGCCTTCCCGCTCAAATTCATATAAGTATTGGGCTTCAACAACAACAACTTCCGCCCTTTGTGCGATATCTCACACATACTTCCGTGTTTCACACCTTTCCATTGTCCATCAAACCGTTTCGCCAACAAATCCAAAACCTCAAAACCTATGTTGTGGCGCGTACCCTCGTACTCCTGACCCACATTGCCCAAACCAACAATCAAATATTTCATACCAAACTTCGAATATCTTTATTTTACAATTATCCTCATTGCCTTACAGAAGAAAGTTCGCCACTCAACTTGCCTGCACGCCAAGCGGGAACCACGGCACTCAAAACACCCAAGATCGTATTCAACCCCAATACCAACAACAAATCTTCGGTGCGCAATTCTACCGGATAAGGAATTGAAAATGTCCCTTGTGTACTAACCCAAGATGTTTTTTGCTGCAACAGCACCAACCCCACACCCACAATCAAACCCACCGCCGTTCCCCATGCACTAACCCAAATACCCTCCCAAAAAACCACCCACGAAATGGCACTTTTTTCCATACCAAGATTCCTGAACAGCACAAAATCTCTGCGTTTATCCATAACCAAAAGCGTTAGCGCCCCCACCAAATTAAACGAGATTAGCAATAGTACAAACGACAAAATGGCAAACGAAATCCACTTTTCGGTGTTGAACATCTTATACATCAATGGATGTTGTTCTTTTTGATTTTTAACATCAAAACTTGGCCCACCGGAAGACTTAAGTACGTTTTTTATCTCAACAGTAACCCTTTCTACTGCACCAGGATTGTCTCGAACACCACCCTGCAATTTTACCTCCAACTGAGAAATTTCACCCGCCGCCATTCTGCCAAATAAAACTTGCGCTTGCTCCAAGCCAATCATTACGGTTTGTGAGTTTTGATCTTCCGGCAAAGAAACAATCGCCGAAGGGATAAACTCTTCCATTCTAAACGCATCCACATCGTGAATACCGGCGTCTTTATTGATGACCATCAACGTGATCGGTTGGTCAATTTTGCCCACACCCAATTTGTATACCAATCCCTCCCCCAAAATGGCCATGTTCGATACCAAGTGTGGATTGTGTTGGGTGCGACCGTCTACCAACATCGGCTTGCCCGCCGTAACGATGGAATCGAACAAAATCCTTTTCCCAAATGCGCCATCAACACCCCAAATGGTGCAAACGGTTTGTTGGTCCCCATATTTTAATACCGCTTTCCCTGTTAAAACCTCAGAAACAACCGCAACGCCTTCTATTTTTCGCAATGCGCCCAGCTGCTGCCTTGTGATACCAAAAACCACCCCGCGCTTCGGTGTTACCAATAAGTCGGGGTCCGTTTTCTTGTACGATGAAAAAATGCTTGTCTCGAAGCCGTTCAAAGCACTCATCAAAACCACCAAAGCCATCGCCCCAACAGAATATCCCAACAAAGAAATCCCCGTGATCAGATTTACCACCGTGGGATTTGATCGTGAAAAAAAATACCGCTTCGATATGTGAAAAGACAGTTTGATGGCGTTTTTCTATTATCAACAGACAACCAACCGCCTGCTATCAATGGATTTAATTAATCTTTTGGCGTGTTCAAAGACTTCAACAAGTCTTCCATTTTGGAAACATAATCCAACGTATCGTCTTCGTAAAAATGCACTTCCGGCATCTTTTTAACACTGTTCCGCAAACGTTGAGCCAATGCATGTCGGATTTCTTTGTTCAGAGAATCCAATTGCTGCATGATCGCCGCACGGTGAGGGTTGTTGTATAGCGACAAGTAAACCTTCACATGCCCCAAATCAGGACTCACATTCACCGTGCTAATCGTAACAAAAGCACCGCCCAGCCAATCGTTCTTTTTGATGTTGAACAACTCGCTCAAATCGCGTTGAACCTGTTTGCCAAACTTGTCTTGTCTCAATCCCATATTGCAAAGATACAATTCGTTTTAGCACAACAATGCGCGAACCGCTAACTCGTAGCCGTTCAGCCCCAATCCACATATCAATCCCCTGGCCGAGGAAACCAACAAATCTGTTTTTCTCTCCACTTCGCGGGCATATACATTGCTCACGTGAACCAATACAACGGGTATGTGAATGGCTTTAATGGCATCTGCAATGGCGATACTGGTATGAGTATACGCTGCAGCGTTTAAAACGATGCCCACACAGCCCTCGGCTTGGGCCGCCGCTTGCAACAAGTTTACAATTTCCCCCTCTACGTTGGATTGCGAATACCCGATTTCAACCCCAGTAAACCGCATCTTTAAACCAACCAAATAGTCTTCAAACGATTGATTGCCGTAAATTTCTGGCTCCCTCGTTCCCAACAGATTCAGGTTTGGTCCATTGATGATTTCCACGCGATTCATGTAACAAAGGTAACAAGTGTAAATATTTTTCGGATAGTTCCATTTGAATTGAGGTATTTTGCAATTGAAAATGAACAAACCCACAGTTTTCATCACAGGGGCCACCGGTTTCTTGGGCTCACACCTTACCTGTTTGTTGCTAAAGCAAGGTTATAAGGTTGTTGCAATGCGCAGAAACCCCCAATCCCAAGGGTTGTTTCCCTCTATTCACCAATTTCACCAACTACCCGCCGCGTTTCAACCAACTTGGGTTACTGGCGATATTCTCGATATTGATGATCTCACAGAAAACATCAAAAATGTAGATGTGGTTTTTCATTGTGCCGCAATGGTTTCCTTCGAAAAAAAGGACAAAACAGCCCTCATGACCAACAATGTTTTGGGCACCCGAAACGTGGTGAATGCCTGTTTGATGAATCAAATACCCAAGATTGTTTATTCAAGTTCAGTAGCTGCACTGGGTAGAACGCCCAATGAATCCATGGTCAATGAAAATACCGAATGGACAGACAGTAAATTCAATAGCCAATATGCCATTAGCAAAAACTTGGCAGAACAAGAAATTTGGAGGGGTAAAGAAGAGGGCCTACAAGTCACAATGGTTAACCCCGGAATCATTCTCGGTTTTGGCGATGGAAAATCTGGATCCAATCAACTATACCATATGATAAACAAGGGACAGCCACTGTTTCCCCTTGGTAGCAATGGCTTTGTTGGAGTAGAAGATGTTGCCAAGTTGATGCTTTATCTATACGAAAACAACCATTGGAACAACCGCTATCTGTGTGTTTCCGAAAACCTAAAATACCAGCATCTTTTTAATCAGTTGGCAGACGCCATGGGGAAAAAACAACCCCATATCGCCCTGTCGGGCATCGTCTATTACGCCGGTATTTTTGTTTGCAAACTACTCGAAACCTTAAGATTGCCCAGCCCCATTCCAAGTGAAAACATCATCACCTCTTCGCAAGAGAGCCATTACCAAACCATTCACAGCAACACCCTTCAATCATTTCAGTATACCCCCATTCGCGCCGTAAACTATTATGCACTCATGGCCCTGGGTTTGTTGAATAAAGACGCAATCAACCAAAACAATTGACGTACCTTTGCACCAACATGAAGTTTGGTGTTGTAATTTTTCCCGGATCCAACTGCGACCAAGACCTAATTAAGGTGTTGCAAACCTACACAACGGAACCCGTTTTAAAACTTTGGCATAAAGACACAGACCTAGAAGGTTGTACTCACATTTTTGTGCCTGGTGGGTTTTCTTATGGCGATTACCTTCGCTCTGGAGCCATCGCAAAACTATCCCCCATCATGAAAGCGGTTGCTGACCATGCCGAAAAGGGTGGTTTTGTATTGGGCATTTGCAATGGATTTCAAATTCTTTGCGAAAGCGGACTTCTGCCCGGAGCCCTGTTGCGCAACACCAACATGAAGTTCAATTGCAAAAACGTTTATCTCACCCCAGGTAACACGGAACTTATCGCCACAAGAAAAATCGAAAACAACGCTGTTTTGTGCGTTCCCATTGCCCATGGCGAAGGCCGTTTTTTCTGCGACGAAGCCACTTTGAATGAGATTGAATCCAACGGACAAGTTTTCTTCCGTTATTGTGACGAAAATGGCAACGTGACCAACGAGGCCAACCCCAATGGTTCGCTCAACAACATCGCTGGTATTTGCAACGCAGGTAAAAATGTGTTTGGCATGATGCCCCACCCCGAAAGATGCGCCACCGATTACCTCCTCAACGTGGATGGTAAAAAAGTGTTCGATAGCATTTTTTAATTCCTTTCGCTTTTAACGGATTCCAGTTGCATTTGGTCGATTACGGCCACAATAAACTTTTTATGTAACAACATTTTGGGGGTAACGTGCGTCTATTGTGTATTCGATTTTAGTTTCACCTCAATCGACACAACCATGAAAAGCCAAGCAAAAAACAGCGCAAAGGGGATGACCATCAAAAAGATTTGCCCCCGTCAACACACAGACAAAGGCCTTTCACAAAATGCAGCCGGTGTTTGAGTGTTAATCATTAAACCCTAACACGTCTCGTCAGTCTATTAAAGCTGACTTTCTTTTAGTCGTTCCGCGTTTTCTGCTACCTGCAGCGCGTTCAATATTTCCTGAATATCGCCATTCATGATGGCAGACAGATTATACAGCGTTAAACCAATTCTGTGATCTGTTACGCGGCCCTGAGGGTAGTTGTAGGTCCTTACTTTCGCACTCCTATCGCCCGTACTTACAAGGGTTTTTCTTCTCGATGAAATGGCTTCAATGTGCTTTGTATATTCAATTTCATACAACTTTGTAGCCAACATTTTCATGGCTTTCTCTCTGTTTCCCAATTGGTTTCGTTCTGTTTGACAAACCACAACCAATCCGGAGGGTATGTGTGTGAGCTGCACTTTGGTTTCCACTTTGTTCACGTTTTGACCGCCAGCACCACCACTTCGGCTCGTTTCCATTTTTACATCGGCTGGATTGAGTTGTACATCCACCTCTTCCGCTTCCGGCATAACAACAACGCTCACAGCAGACGTGTGAATGCGCCCTTGGCTTTCTGTTGCTGGAACCCTTTGAACGCGATGAACGCCGCTTTCGTATTTTAAAATTCCGTAGGAACCAACATTGGGAACCTCAAAAACAACCTTGCTATAACCACCTGCAGTGCCCTCGGTTTCATCAACCACAGAAAGCTGCCATCCCATGTCATCGATGTATCGTTGGTACATACGAAACAAATCACCGGCAAAAATACCCGCTTCATCGCCCCCTGTGCCAGCCCTAATTTCAACCACCGCGGGTTTTGCGTCTTCCGGGTCTTTGGGCAACAATTGAATGCGTATCCTTTCTTCCAGTTCGGCTTGTTGTGGCTCTAAAACGTCTAATTCGTCTTTGGCCATATCACGGAGCTCCCTGTCTTTTTCGTTCTTCAATATATCCCTGGCTTCTGCGGTGCGATGATACCAGTTTTTATATTCAAAATAGGTAGCTACGATTTCTTCAAGGTCACGGTATTCTTTATTCAGCTTCGTGAAACGCCTTACATCGCTGGCCACTTCTGGGCTGCTTAACAGCAATTCGATTTCCTTAAAGTGGGCGTATACCGCTTCTAGTTTTTCTAACATGCAATTACAAAGATACCAATAGTTCTAATTGCGTGCGTTTTGTGCAGGCTTTAAGTGTCAAACGTTTTTGGACTCCGCCGGTGTATTGTTGGGCCAGTTTAATAAATCCAATGTTTGTCCGTCGAATACCGCATATTGACTGCCATGTAGCCATTCGCCAAGATTTATATATCTACTTTTTGGGGCGATGTGAACGTTTAATACCAAGTGACGGTGTCCGAAAATGTAGTAATCTATTGGGTTTTCAACATTGCCTTGAGCATGAGAAAGGGCAAACTGTGTGAGATATTCCTGTTGGTCGCCCAGATAGTTATCTTCTTTGGGGTTTTGGGCTAATCGACTTTTTTTACTAAACCGATGCGCCATGGCAACACCAATGTCTGGATGCAACCACCTGAACAAAAAGCGAGCGAAGCGAGCGAGAAATATTTTTTTCAAAAACTTGTATGAACGATCTCCCGGACCCAATCCGTCACCATGATGCAAGAAAAATCTCTTGCCATGATGTTCCACCACAAATTCTTTTGTTATCAACTCTACCCCGCATTCTTTCACCAAATACTCCGATAGCCATAAATCATGATTACCTGGAAACATGATCACTTTGGTACCGTTATCAGTAATTTTGGCCAGCGTTCCCAAAAATCTCACAAACCCCCTTGGAACAACTTTTTTATATTCAAACCAAAAATCGAAAATATCGCCCATCAAATAAATTACATCTGCATTTGGTGCGCAATACTCCAACCAATCAACAATACTTTTTTCCCTTGCCAAAGAAACTTCACCATTGGGCATACCCAAATGAAAGTCGCTTACAAAGAATATTTTTTTTGTTGATTTCAATGATAATGGTTAAAATATCAGTAATTAAAAACCATGGATGAGTGGTTATTTTTAAACTAATGGGTTTTGTTATTTTATTTAAATTCCGGCAAACTGTTTTAACATACGAACATCGTTAACAAACAAATCTCGGATGTCGGTGATTCCATATTTTAACATCGTAATGCGATCGATACCCATACCAAAAGCAAAGCCAGTATAAATACTCGGATCAATATCACAAGATTTTAAGACATTGGGATGTACCATGCCGCAACCAAGTACTTCCAACCACCCTGTTCCTTTTGTTAATCTTCTATTCTCCTCGGTTTCTACGCCTGCCCAAATATCCATTTCAGCACTTGGTTCGGTAAATGGAAAATAACTAGACCTAAATCTTACTTTGGTTCCCTCTCCAAAAAATTGCTGCACAAAATAGTACAACGTTTGTTTAAGATCAGCAAAACTCACTCCTTTATCAATGTATAATCCTTCTATTTGATGAAAGAAACAATTGCTTCTAGAACTAACCGCTTCATTTCTATACACCCTTCCAGGCATAACCAATCGAAGTGGAAGTTTTCCTTTTTCCATTTCTCTCACTTGTACAGAGCTAGTATGTGTTCTCAACACATGTTCTGATATAAAAAAGGTATCCTGCATATCTCTGGCAGGATGATCTTCAGCGAAATTTAATGCCCCAAAATTGTGATAGTCATCTTCAATTTCTGGACCTTCAGACAAATCAAAACCCAATGAATAGAAAATCTCGAGCAAACGATCTTCAACAATTCTCAATGGATGCAAAGCTCCCTCATTGGTTTGATAAACAGGTAAAGTAATATCATGAGCCATCAAATCACCCACATTATTTTCCGCCTCTTTCTCTTTTTGTTCCTGATATTTCGCCTCAGCCAATTGTTTTAAACCATTCAAAACACCACCCAAAGTTCTTTTTTCTTCAACGGGTGCCATTTTGAATTCCTCAAACAACTCAGTGATGATTCCCTTTTTCGATAAGTACAACAAACGAAATGTTTCCGCTTTTTGATTTTCATCAAACTGATAAGCTTCTACTTCACTTTTGATATTTTCTACCTTGGCAATCATACTTACAAATCTAACCCATCCTTTCTATTTTCTTACATTCGAGTTTCCACTACCCACAAGCTCAATAGTAATAATAGTTTTAACTATTAAAAAAGAAAGTATTACGTAGTATATAGTATAGCTGTGTGGATATGAAGATAACTTCCTTTTTTTAGATTTGTTTCTTTGATAATGATACAGTCGTGAACATTTTATAAGAATATAAGTTATTGTTTATCAATATTTTAAATACCGATTTACACATTTAGGAAATCACTGTGGTTAATGTAATTTATTTCTTTATTTACTCACTTTCATTTGGTGTAATGAGGCTTACAACATCAAAGGTTTGCACATAAATGAATTCTTTGGCTGTATTCAGATTCTTGTTTCACGTGAAACCAATTTTACTTTGTTGTTACTCCAGTATTATACGTGCCTATTTTTGGTAATATTAACCTATTCTCTATATTCTTTTTAACAATGAGTGGTTTTTGAAGTGATAGAAAGACTTCAGATTCACTAAATAGACTTCCAGTCGTGGGATTATATGAATCAATATTCAGTTTTTGGTAGGGTTCCTCGTTTGATTCGATATTGATCCAAGATGTAATTTGATATTGACCTTCGGGAAGTACGATGTCTTTGTTTGTTTGTTTGTACATCGTTGTAATGTAATGCATTCTATCATTTTGGATTGAAATCATAACATCGCTATCTGATGAATTCTGAATATTGGTTTTACCTAAGTTGATATATGTTTTTTTACTACTATCTTGATACCCTTTGTGAATCACCGTTGAATATTTTGTTGAATTGAATCCATAGTACCCTAAGGTACTTTTAATTGTATCTGAATTAAGAATACCAAATTGATACTTATTTTCATAATTAAAAGAGCGATTGGTATTGATTCCAGTATCAAGTAGTAAATCATTCTTAAATATATTCTCTTGGTAATGATTAAAATGTAGGGTGTCGTTATAATTTCCCAAAGAATCTAGGTTGTACCATTCCTCATAAAATGGTGATCCAATGACTACATGTTTATTGTCCTTCGTGA